>Ga0207696_1000759_pt1 | contig 21303 bp, 20 predicted proteins | sample KBSS54metaG_FD_184403 | JGI IMG/M metagenome (GOLD analysis project Ga0207696, IMG submission 184403) | Switchgrass rhizosphere microbial communities from Kellogg Biological Station, Michigan, USA - KBS S5-4 metaG (SPAdes) (version 2) | ecosystem: Host-associated > Plants > Roots > Rhizosphere >...
AAAAGATTAGAATTCAATCTTTTTTTCTATTCACTGTAATTGGAAATAGATAAAATATATGACAAGTTTATAATAAATACGATGTCGCACAAGAAGGTTATAATATATCTTATCATTAACTTGTATTGCATAGTTTTTAAATTGTGGTACAGATTTATGACATTTACATATAAGTCTGTCCCTAGTAGGGATGGTAGGATGTGACCGATTCTCTTTACTATAAGTGTTGCACGTTAAAATACGTACGTTCCGCGTTAAAATATGGAAACTTCAAATGTGCCGATAATAGAACAGTTTGTAAAGAAATACATCCAAATAAACGATGTTATTTTACAAAATCTTAAAAAAAGAAAGAGCAGGCGTCTCATATAATAGGGAGTGAGGGCTTGCATGCTATCTCATTTTTATATACTTAAAAGCAACAACTTCATGTCTTAGTATGGGAAAAAGGGTGCCTTAAAGACATCGACATATATTCAGTTTTAGTATGAAAGGGGGAAGCCTAGAATATCTAAACTATAATCTTAGGTATTCTGGGCGGAACATCTAATGAAAATTACGGTGATAGGTACTGGATATGTAAGATTAATTACTGGAGTAGGATTAACCACATTAGGTCATTCGGTTACTTGTTTTGATATAAATCAAGGGAAAATAGCGAGAATGAAGCAAGGGGAAATGCTAATTTATGAACCTGGTCTGAGGCAATTAGTAGATGCAGCAGTCCAAGAAAAATGATTAGCATTTACATCAAGTCAAACAGAGGCATTTAAACATTCAGATTTCATATTTGTAGCAGTAGGAACACCATCTTTACCGGATGGAACGGCAGATTTAACATATATTCGTAATAGTTGTTATGAAATTGGTATGTGTGCCAATTCAGATATAATTGTGGTTACAAAAAGTACGGTTCCTGTAGGTACGAACAATCAAATGAAAGAATGGATTCAGGAGAAGCTACAAGGGCGGCATATGTACCATATGATACATATGGTATCAAATCGGGAATTTTTACATGAAGGTTCTGGTATACATGACTTTTTTCATGGTGATCGCATCGTCATAGGAGCGGAGACAGAAGAAATCGCGCAGAAGGTAGAGAGGCTATACAGTAAGCTGTTAATTGAAACGTTTGTTACAGATATCCGCAGTGCGGAGATGATTAAATATGCTTCAAATGCTTTTTTGGCTACGAAAATTAGCTTCATAAATGAAATTTCTAATATATGTGAGAAAGTGGACGTAGCGTTTATTGTAACCGATTGGGAATGCATACGAACGTATCCATTAGAAAGGTATGTGCAACTTATGGGTGAACCTATTTTATTTGATGGGAGAAATTGTTATACTGGGAAAGATGTTGAGAAACATAGAATGGATTACTATTCCGTTGGCAGAAAGAGCATTCGTAATAGGAAAGTTTCTACCGTCTATTAAAAACGCTTTTTTTTGTCCTTTTGTTTTCTCAATATATAATGGTGAGTGTAACAATACTATATAAATCCATGTTGATTAGCTGGCATATAAGTTGCGGTTATGAAAACAAAAGGCGATCTCCACTCGTTTTCTCCGTTTGTTTTCACATGGCATGGGGGCTAAAGGGTCTGACCGCTACTATGCATAGCCGGACGTTCTCTTCTACCTAAAAGAGAAGATTTTATGTTAGTTTTTCAATTTGTATTTATATAAATCTATGTTGATTAGCTGGCATATAAGTTGCGGCTATGAAAACAAAAGGAGATTTTCACTCGTTTTCTCCGTTTGTTTTCATATGGCATGGGGCTAAAAGAGGGTCTGACCGCTACTATGCATAGCCAGACGCTCTTCCCACTCAAAAGGGGAGGTTTTATGTTAGTTTTTCATATATCGTAACTAGTGAAAGAAAAGAGGCATTGAAATGACTGAACGTTTAAAAGTAATGACGATTTTTGGAACACGTCCAGAAGCGATTAAAATGGCACCTCTTGTGTTAGAGTTGCAAAAACATCCTGAGCAAATTGAATCAATTGTAGCAGTGACAGCACAGCATCGCCAAATGTTAGATCAAGTATTGAATATCTTTGGTATTACGCCGGATTTTGATTTGAATATCATGAAAGATCGTCAAACATTAATTGATATTACAACACGTGGTTTAGAGGGCTTAGATAAAGTAATGAAGGAAGCAAAGCCGCATATCGTTCTTGTACATGGTGATACAACAACTACTTTTATTGCGAGCCTTGCTGCTTTCTATAATCAAATTCCGATTGGCCATGTTGAAGCTGGACTTCGTACATGGGATAAATATTCTCCATACCCGGAAGAAATGAACCGTCAATTAACAGGTGTAATGGCAGATCTTCATTTCTCTCCTACTGCAAAATCAGCAACGAATTTGCAACAAGAAAATAAAAATGAAGCACGTATTTTCGTAACAGGAAATACAGCGATTGATGCACTAAAAACAACAGTAAAAGAAGAATATAGTCATCCAGTACTAGAGAAGCTTGGAAATGACCGACTTGTACTTATGACAGCACATCGTCGTGAAAATTTAGGTGAACCAATGCGCAACATGTTCCGTGCAATTAAACGCCTTGTTGAAAAGTACGAAGATGTACAAGTTGTGTATCCAGTTCATATGAATCCTGTTGTTCGTGAAACAGCTAACGATATTTTAGGAGATCATAATCGTATTCACTTAATTGAGCCACTAGATGTAATTGATTTCCATAATGTTGCAGCACGTTCATACTTAATGTTAACAGATTCTGGTGGTGTGCAGGAGGAAGCACCTTCTCTTGGCGTACCGGTTCTTGTTCTACGTGATACGACAGAACGTCCGGAAGGTATTGAAGCAGGTACATTAAAATTAGCAGGTACAGACGAAGAAACAATCTTTACACTTGCAGACGAATTATTATCTAATAAAGAAGCACATGACAAAATGGCACAAGCATCTAATCCTTATGGTGATGGCCTTGCTTCAGAGCGTATTGTAGAAGCAATTTTACAATATTTTAATAAAAAATAAGTAGAAAAAAGAGCCGCTCCTCATATCTGTTGATATAAGAAGCGGCTCTTTTCTTTTAAGTAGTAATCTCTACTGATGATTTCGCATTAACCATTCCGCGTTAGCGTTCGTAGACGGAGGTTCCTGTTCTTTTTTCTTAGTAGATGAATTTGTTGAATTCGTATCAGAATTAGAACTTGTATTGGTTGTAGAATGCGTGTCTGTTTTATCTTGTCCTAAGTTTTTCAAAATTTCATTACGAACATTTTGAACGCTCATTTCATTTGGAATAAAGTAATAGATACCATTTAGTTTTTTATCTTCACCTTCTAATTTAATCGTTTGTATGGTAGAAGGATCGAATCCAGATAACTTATTATATAAGGCAAGTCCATCGGATACAGGTATATCAGTTTTTACGTATTTCCCAACAACCTCTGCTAAGTCTTTAATTTTAAAGACTGTAGAAGCGGAATTTAGTTTATGGACAACCGCGGCAAGTACTTGTCGTTGTCTTGCAGCTCGGCCATAATCTCCATTTGGATCTTGCTTTCGCATACGGACATAAGCGAGTGCTTCTTCGCCATTTAATTCTTGCTGTCCTTGTTTAAATTGAATCAGTTTGTAGTAATCTATATCAGATCGTTCCTCGAAATTAAACGGCACATCGACTGTAATGCCACCAACGGCATCGACAATCCCTTTAAAGCCTTTGAAATCAATTTTAACGTAGTGGTCAACAGGCACCTCTAAAAAATTCTCGACTGTGTCTAATGCCATTTTTTCTCCGCCGTAAGCATGCGCCGCGTTAATTTTATCTTTTTTATTTTTTCCAGCAATCGTAACACGTGAGTCACGCGGGATACTCATGAGTGAAACATTTTTTGTTTTTGGGTTAATTGTTGCGAACATAAGAGAATCTGTTCGTCCATTTTGTCCATCCGTTGCATAATCTTCAATTCCCATAATAAGGACGCTGAAAGGTTCTTTTGTAATTTCTACATCTACCGCACGTAATTTTGATTTATCACGAGTAAAGCCACTATACATCTCCATGAGTGAAGAGTAAGAGTTAAACATGTAAAGCCCTACACTACCAATTAAGGACATAAAAATGAGGTAGATAAACAATCTACGTCTGCGCTTTTTTTTCACTCTTCTTTTCTGGAGATGATGATAACGCTCTTCCATACATAAACTCCTTTTAATATATATATGTTATTGTTGCACAATGTCTTGTTCTAAATACAGCATGTCATCTTCTTGTATTGTACATTTCCCATTTGTTAGTTCAATCATCCACTCTGTGAAAGTTTGTTTTTGATCTTCTGCCACATAAGTGTCAAATGTCACATTTTCTAGGTAATGAATCTCCTTAATAACATATTTTGAGTGGCGTAATTCATTTTCAATTTTTCCAAGTAGTGTATAGTCAATTTCTGTCTTCATAACTCGCATTAATTTTCGTTCGACAACACCTACATAGTTAATTCCTTCACTTGTACATTTTCCATATGCACGAATTAAACCACCGGCACCAAGTTTAATGCCGCCAAAATATCGTGTGACAACAACAACGGTATCTTTCAATCCGCGTTTTTTTAATACTTCTAGCATAGGTACACCAGCTGTACCGCTTGGTTCACCGTCATCATTTGCCTTTTGAATTTGATCTTGCTCCCCAATTAAATAGGCTGAGCAGTTGTGTGTTGCGTTCCAATGCTGCTTTTTTATCTTTTGAATAAATTCTTGTGCTTCTTCTTCTGTTTTCGCTCGACTTATATAGCAAATAAACCGTGACTTTTGAATGACAATTTCGTGCTCACCGTAGCCTTTGATTGTTAAATATTGTAATAACAATGATATACGCCCCTACCTTTCAAGATTACTAGTACTTTTATTGTAAAAGGGGGAGTTTTCAGATTCAAACATTTTTTGTAGGAAAATAGCAAGTTCTATTATAAATTTAATATTTTTGTTGTAAATTGTCCAAGTGTTTATTATAATCTTATCCCGGCATTTTTCATACATTAATGCACCTTTTCCTATTTTCGTGTAAAATTAGGAAATAAAAACTTTTTTATAAGGCAGGTACGAAAATGAGAACAGCTATTGTTACTGATAGTACAGCATATATACCGAAGCATATTCGTGAAGAACTCAATATATATATGATTCCATTAAATGTGATTTTTGGAACGAATTCTTATCAAGAAGAAGCAGAAATTACAGCGGATGATTTTTATGTAAAAGTACGTGAACATGAAGAACTTCCAAAAACTTCTCAACCAGCAATTGGAAAATTTGTGGAGCTATTTGAAGAACTAGCAAAAGAATACGATGCGGTGATTTGTATCCATCTTTCAAGCGGAATTAGCGGTACATATCAAACAGCAATGACAGCTGGGCAAATGGTCGAAGGGATAAACGTATATACGTATGATTCTGAAATTAGCTGTGAGGTACAAGGGTTTTATGTGCGTGAAGGTGCGAGAATGGTAAGCGAAGGAAAGGTGCCAGAAGAGATTTTAGCTAGGTTTGATGAAATGAAGCAAACGATAGATGCTTATTTTGTTGTTGATGATCTTCATCATTTGCAACGCGGTGGCCGTTTAAATAGCGCGCAAGCATTTATCGGTAGCCTATTGCAAGTAAAGCCAGTTTTATATTTTAGAGATAAAGTTATTATCCCGTTTGAAAAAATTCGCACACGCAAAAAGGCACTAAAGCGTATCGTTGAAATTTTCGATGAACATGCGAGTAAAGGTATGCCGATGGAGGCTGTTATCATTCATGCAAATCGTGAAGAAGAAGCGAAAGAGTGGCAGCAAGAATTAGAGGAAAAGTACCCTCATGTTACAATCCGCATCAGTTATTTTGGCGCTGTAATTGGAACGCACTTAGGAGAGGGATCACTAGGTCTAGGGTGGTATACAAAATAATAAAAATGTAAAAGCTCTCTTTTTGTAGAGAGTTTTTTACGGATATCCGTATGCCTATTTGACAAGTTAATATTTTGAAGTGATAAAATTTAATTTATATAAATACGGATTGAAAGACCGACATAAAGTGAAACTTTAATCAGTGGGGGGCTCCATCCCCCACTGATTATTAGCCCTCGCCAATCGGGCTTTTAGGGACAGTGCCTTTTTTAGCCCTATTCCATGTGAAAAAAGAAGGAGAAAATAAGTGGGAGTCTCCTTGTGTTCTTCATAGTCGCAATTTATATGTTGGAAAATCAAAATGCATTTATAAAAAATAAGGAAAGTTTTATTACTTACTTTTTATAAGAAACTATTTTATAATAAAGGAGAGGTGAAACATATGGAGCATAATTCTTGTTTATGTCCAAAGTTTGAGTCGGCTTTTACACCTTAGTAAAAAGTGGACGGGTTTAATTATTAAATCTTTGTTAGAAGAGCCGAAGCGATTTAGAGAAATTGCGGATATTATTCCAAATATGAGTGATCGTATGTTGTCAGAGCGTTTAAAAGAATTAGAGAGCGAAGGTGTAGTCGTTCGTAATGTGTACCCAGAAGTACCTGTTAGAATCGAATACGGATTAACAGACAAAGGAAAAGCATTAGAAAGTGTTATGAATGAAGTCCAAAATTGGGCTGAAAAATGGGTGAAATAATAGATTGTTCGATGAATAGGGAGAAAAAAGCACAAGGAGTGTTCCTTGTGTTTTTTTTATAACGAATGTATGACAATTGTACAAAAAAACAGCGCGATTTTCTTAAGATTCTACAAGAAAATACAGGATTAGAAGAAAAATGTCAGGAAATTACAAGTATAATATTACATTTATTTTACAAAATCGTAACAATGATAAAATATCTCCCGAAATATGGTATAAATTTTAATAGATTATTACATACGGAAAAGAAAAAAAGAAAGCGGTGTAAAAACAAAATGAAAAAGCTAAAAATGGCATCTTGCGCATTGGCTGCAGGATTTATGATGTTTTCAGTAGTAACACCAAATGTATTTGCGGAAAAGATTGAGGACGTAAAAACACAAATTAACACACAAAATGACACTTTACATAAACAACAACAAGAACGTGACGAGCTTCAAAAACAAATGAACGACTTAAATAAAACGGTTCAAGATTTAGATACGTCTGTTCAAGAAAATGCAGCAAAACTTGATGAAACAACGAAAAAAGTTGAAGAAACACAAGCATTAATCGAGAAGAAAAATCAAAACATTGCAGATTTACAAACGAAAATTGCAAAACGTGAAGAGTTATTAAGAAAGCGTTTAGTAGCGCTTCAAGAACAACCAAATACAAACGTTGTAACAGAAGTTGTTGTAAACTCTAAAAACATTGCAGATTTAGTAGATCGTTTAACTTCTGTTTCGAAAATTCTTGAATCTGATGAAGATATCATGACAACACAACAACAAGATCAAGCAACTGTGAAAAAAGATGTTGAAACGGTAAAAGAAAAACAAAAAGAATTAAAAGAAGCGCAAGTGAAAATCGAAACTGCAAAGAAAGAACTTGATGCTGAAAAAGCGAAAAAACAAGAAGCAGTGAACGATTTAAGCGGTAAAATGGATACAGTTGTAAACAGCATGACAAGCACAGAAGGTCAATTAAAAGAGCTTGAAAAACAAGCGTTATACTTACAACAATTAGCAGAAAAAGAAGCACAAGAAAAAGAAGCACAAGAAAAAGCAGCACAAGAAGCCGCTGCGAAGAAACAAGCAGAGCAAGCTCAGCAACCAGCACCGGCACAACAAGCTGCACCACAACAGGAAGCACCAGCTAAACAAGAGCAACCTAAACAAGAGCAACCTAAGCAAGAAAAGAAACAAGAAAATACAGTTCCGGCACCAAAAAATAATGGTGGGGGAAATGTTGGAGTAGTTGAAAAAGCAAAAGACTTAGTTGGCTTGAAATACGTATGGGGTAGTGCGGATATTTCAAGAGGCGGTTTTGACTGCAGTGGATTAGTTTCTTATGTATATGGTTTAGGACAACAAGATACAAGAAGTTTATGGGGATCTGTACAAAAAATTAGCGCATCTGAAGCGCAACCAGGTGACCTTATCTTCTTGCAAGGTACTTACAGAGCAGGCGTATCACACGTTGGTATTTACATTGGTGGAGGCCAAATGATTCACGCTGCTGATGAATCAACTGGTGTTACGTACGGTAGTGTAAATAGCAGTTATAACACAGCTCATTTCTTAGGTTACGGTAGATTATAAGATTTTTAACTAAATAAAACATGTGTATAAAGTCGATAGCTTACTATTTTAAAAGTAGGTTATCGGCTTTTTTGCGTTTTTACGAGATAAAGAGAAGGGATTATAGTAAAGCTGGGGGTGCTTTACTATGCTAGCAGGAAGACAAATGCTGTTAGAAGAGCTTTCGTTATTAAAGGATGAACTGGAGTTTTTAGAAAAGCGAAGAGATATTTCTTTAGCAAAAGGGGTAATCAAAAAATCTTCACGCTATGTATGTCAGCGCTGCGGAAATGCAGAACAACGGTTATTTGCTTCGTTTTTATGTAAAAGGTGTAATCAAATGTGCATGTATTGCCGAAAGTGCATCACGATGGGGCGTGTGGGGGAATGTACAGTGCTCGTTCGAGATATACGAGATGTAGTATGGGAAAGTTTGCCGAATCCTTTACGGTGGGAGGGCCATTTATCACCTGGGCAGGAGAGAGCAGCTAGCGGAGTAACAGAAGCAGTACGCCGAAAAGAATCCTTCTTTATATGGGCAGTATGCGGAGCTGGTAAGACAGAGATGCTTTTTTATGGTATAGACGAAGCTTTACGAAAAGGCGAACGGGTTTGTATTGCAACGCCGCGGACTGATGTGGTGTTAGAGCTCGCACCCCGTTTACAAACTGTTTTTCCAGATGTACCGATTGCTGCGTTATATGGTGGTAGCTTGGACCGTGAAAAGGAAGCGAGGCTCATCGTTTCTACAACGCACCAGTTGCTTCGTTATTATAGGGCATTTGATGTTATGATTGTGGATGAAATTGATGCTTTTCCATATGCGATGGACAAAATGCTTCATCATGCAGTAGAGCAAGCGAGTAAAGAGCGAGCTGCGCAAATTTATTTAACTGCAACCCCAGCAGAAACATGGAAACGTAAGCTATGGAGTGGTGAACAAAAAGGTGTAATCATTCCGGGGCGTTATCATCGTCAGCCTTTGCCAGTCCCAAGGTTCAGGTGGTGCGGTAATTGGAAAAAGGCGCTAAAACGAAAAGAAATCCCGCATGTTGTTTTAAAATGGCTACAGTATCATCTCCTTAAACAATCTCCTATTTTTCTATTTGTTCCTCACGTACGTTATATTGATGAAGTAAGTGTATTATTAAAAAAAATAGATGATCGCATTGAAGGTGTTCATGCGGAGGATCCAAAGCGAAAAGAAAAGGTAGCTTCGTTCCGAAAAGGAAATATCCCATTATTAGTAACGACGACGATTTTGGAACGCGGCGTGACGGTAGAGAATTTGCAAGTAGCTGTGTTAGGGACGGAAGAAGTCATTTTTTCGGAAAGTGCACTTGTACAAATTGCTGGCAGGGCCGGCAGAAGTCATCGCAGGCCAGATGGTGATATTCTTTATTTTCATTATGGAAAAACAGAAGCAATGATACGCGCAAAAAAACATATTCAATTTATGAATAAAAAGGCAAAGCAAGAAGGATTGATACATTAATGCATTGTCTACTTTGTCATGATTTTATTTCAGAAAGCGTTAGCTGGTATTCTTTTTTTATTCAGTCTGACAGGCGGTGTATATGTGAGCGATGTGAACGAAAACTTTCCTATATTATAGGAGAAATTTGTGATGACTGCGGCAGGCCATTTGAGTCTCTGTCAGAGGAGTATAGAGAAGGTAACCTTTGCAAGGATTGCGTAAGATGGCAGGAAGAGAGAAAGTTTCTACCTATAAAAAATCGATCTGTGTACGTCTATAATGATTGGATGAAGGAAATATTAGCTCGGTTTAAATTTCGTGGGGATGCTGAGCTTGTTCGTATTTTTCATGCGCACTTTTTAGCTACATTTCGTAAGTATTTTTCAGATTGTCATGCGATGATTCCGATTCCGCTTAGTAAAGAGCGAGAATACGAGCGTGGTTTTAATCAAGCGGAATTGTTAGCATCTTGTTTACCACTTAGTTTTCTACAAACATCTTTAAGTAGACAAGACACGGAAAAGCAAAGTAAAAAGAAACGTATAGAGAGGCTTTCAGTAGCGAATCCCTTTTATTTTCACAAAGAAGAAATGTTTATTGGACAGCATCTTTTACTCATTGATGATGTGTATACGACAGGAATTACGGTTAGGCAAGTTGCAAAGTGCCTGTATGATGCAGGTGCTCAAAAAATTTCTAGCCTTACTCTTTGCCGCGGATAATATATGTATGTCGAAAGATACAATAAAAAGGCGACAAGACTTCTTTGACTTGATATGTTGTCATTCGTTATAGTCAAATTATGGGGTAAATGCCCTTATTTTTAGAGTGAAGGGAATGGAACGAACATGCAAGGACGAGTAAAATGGTTTAATGCAGAAAAAGGATTTGGGTTTATCGAGCGTGAAGACGGTGATGATGTTTTTGTTCATTTTTCTGCAATTCAACAGGATGGGTATAAGTCGTTAGAAGAGGGACAAAAAGTAGAATTTGACATTGTAGATGGTGCGCGTGGACCACAAGCAGCGAATGTTGTGAAATTATAATTTCGAACGAAGAGTTTTGTGAGAAACATAGAGCTGGGGTTGTGGCAACGGTTTATATATATTCAATTTAATCTTCCAAAATATAAATTGCGGCTATGAAGAACAGAAGGAGACTTTCACCTATTGTCCCCTTCTGTTTTTTTTTGCGTGGCATGGGGGGAAAAGTCCTGTCCGCTCTTATGCAAAGACGGACGCTCGTTCTCACCAAAAAGAAATGGTTGTATATGGTTCTTTCAATTTATAACTTTAATTTGATTTCACGGCACATAAATTACGGTTATGAAAGACAAACAGGGACTTCCGCTCATTGTCTCCTTGTGTTCTTACATGGCATGGGGCTAAAAAAGGCCCTGCCCGCTACTAGCCATGGGCGGATGCTCCCTCCCGCCTAAAAGAGATGGTTGTGTTTTCGGTCGGTCTTTCCATTCAAATGATAAAAATGTTGTCAAAAAGTTGTTTCTTTTCTGTAACGAATTGTCCATACTTATATTCGTTATTTACGATGTTAATAGGGTAAAATGTAAATAGAAACGATGCATCTTTTCTTTTCAACAAAAAACGATAAAAAATTTCAATTTCCCTAACTTTTTCAAAAAAGTTAGCAGGATTTTTTAAGCCATTGTCGAAATTGTATACATAGGCTTGAAAGGAGGAATTCATCTATGAAATTCAACATTCGTGGTGAAAATATTGAAGTAACTCCAGCATTAAAGGAATATGTAGAGAAAAAACTTAGCAAATTAGAGCGTTATTTTGATACATTTCCAGAGATTAAAGTTAATTTAAAAGTATACTCTGACAAGCAACGTATCGAGGTAACAATTCCATTTACAGATTTATTACTTCGTGCAGAAGAAACTCATAGCGATATGTACGCTGCAATTGATTTAGTGGTTGATAAAGTTGAGCGACAAATTCGTAAACATAAAACAAAAGTAAATCGTAAATTACGTGAAAAAGGCTCTCCGAAAACTGCATTTATCCTTACAGAGCCAGCGGTAACGTTGGAAGAAGTGAAAGAGGATGAATTAGAGCTTGTACGTACAAAACGATTTGATTTAAAACCAATGGATGTTGAAGAAGCCATCTTACAAATGGCTATGTTAGGTCATAACTTCTTCGTCTTCACAAATGCGGATACAAATGAAACTAATGTTGTCTATGGCCGCAAAGATGGAAAATATGGATTAATTGAAACAAAATAATAAGTAAAGAACGCAGCTGTAAAAGGCTGCGTTTTTTTATTGTGTATAAAATGTTTTACGTGTAGACCGATGAAACATATGAAAGTCTTTGAGTTTTCACTCTATTATTTTTGGGAAGACATACCGCTGTCTCATAATGGAACAGGAAACAAAGAAGTTTAGTAAAGGATGAGATCGCTATAAAACGCCTATTAATCAAAATTTCAGCTAATTTAGGCTATGCGTTTGGCCAGTTGTTGTCATAGCTATAAAACAAGTGTTACAATTATCATTAGGTTTATACTTTTTTTGTTTTTTTAATTAGGAGAGAAAATGCTAGAAAATAAATTTGCGTTTTATAACGACTGATTAGTGAGCAGAAATATAGAGCACGATCGGAAGTTTTATTTTAATAAAAGAGGAGCGTATTTCCTATGATCGGTATTTTAAAAAAGGTGTTTGATGTAAACCAGCGCCAAATTAAACGTATGCAGAAAAATGTGGATCAAATAGAAGGGTTTGAATCATCGATTCAATCGTTAACTGACGAACAATTAAAAGGGAAAACAATTGAATTTAAAGAGCGTCTTACGAAAGGCGAGACAGTAGACGATTTATTACCAGAAGCTTTTGCGGTTGTTCGTGAAGCAGCGACACGCGTTCTTGGTATGCGCCCTTATCCTGTGCAATTAATGGGTGGTATTGCCTTACATGAAGGGAATATCTCTGAGATGAAAACAGGGGAAGGTAAAACATTAACTTCTACTTTACCGGTTTATTTGAATGCTTTAACAGGTAAAGGTGTTCATGTTGTTACAGTCAATGAATATTTAGCGCAACGTGACGCAGGGGAAATGGGACAACTACATGAGTTCCTTGGCTTAACAGTAGGAATTAACTTGAATAGCATGTCACGTGAAGAAAAGCAAGCTGCTTACGCTGCTGATATCACATATAGTACAAACAACGAGCTTGGTTTTGACTATTTGCGTGATAACATGGTGCTATATAAAGAGCAACGTGTTCAGCGTCCGCTTCATTTCGCAATCATTGATGAAGTCGATTCCATTTTAGTTGATGAAGCGCGTACGCCGCTTATCATTTCTGGACAAGCACAAAAATCAACAGAACTATATATCTTTGCAAATGCATTTATTCGTACGTTAGAAAATGAAAAAGATTACTCATTTGACGTGAAAACGAAAAATGTCATGTTAACAGAAGACGGGATTACGAGAGCAGAGAAAGCTTTCCATATTGAAAACTTATTTGATTTAAAACACGTTGCACTTCTTCACCATATTAATCAGGCGCTTCGTGCACACGTTGTAATGCACCGCGATACAGATTATGTTGTACAAGAAGGCGAAATTGTAATTGTAGACCAATTCACTGGTCGTCTTATGAAGGGCCGCCGCTATAGTGAAGGTTTACACCAAGCGATTGAAGCAAAAGAAGGCGTAGAAATTCAAAATGAAAGTATGACATTAGCAACCATTACATTCCAAAACTACTTCCGTATGTACGAAAAGTTATCAGGTATGACTGGTACAGCGAAAACGGAAGAAGAGGAATTCCGTAACATTTATAATATGAATGTTATCGTGATACCAACAAACAGACCAGTTGTTCGTGATGACCGTGCCGATTTAATTTTCAAAACGATGGAAGGAAAATTCAATGCGGTTGTTGAGGATATTGTAAAACGCCATAAGCAAGGGCAACCAGTTCTTGTTGGTACAGTTGCAATTGAAACATCTGAACTTATTTCAAACATGTTAACACGTAAAGGTGTACGTCATAACGTCTTGAATGCGAAAAACCATGCGCGTGAAGCGGATATTATTACAGAAGCAGGATTTAAAGGCTCTGTAACGATTGCGACAAACATGGCTGGTCGTGGTACGGATATTAAACTAGGCGAAGGTGTAAAAGAAGCTGGTGGCCTAGCGGTTATCGGTACAGAACGTCATGAAAGTCGTCGTATTGATAATCAGTTACGTGGTCGTTCTGGTCGTCAAGGAGACCCTGGTGTGACGCAGTTCTACTTATCAATGGAAGATGAATTAATGCGCCGATTCGGTGCAGATAATATGAAAGCGATGATGGATCGCCTTGGTATGGATGATTCACAGCCAATCGAAAGTAAAATGGTATCTCGTGCTGTAGAATCTGCGCAAAAACGCGTAGAAGGAAACAACTACGATGCACGTAAACAGCTCTTGCAGTATGACGATGTACTTCGCCAACAACGTGAAGTAATTTATAAGCAACGTCAAGAAGTAATGGAATCTGAAAACTTACGAGGCATTATCGAAGGTATGATGAAATCTACTGTAGAACGTGCTGTTGCCCTTCATACGCAAGAGGAAATTGAAGAGGATTGGAACATTAAAGGTCTGATTGACTACTTAAATACAAACCTTCTTGAGGAAGGTGATGTTAAGGAAGAAGAAATACGCCGCCTTGCACCAGAAGAAATGAGCGAGCCAATCATTGCAAAATTAATAGAGCGTTATGATGAAAAAGAAAAACTTCTACCAGAAGAACAAATGCGTGAATTTGAAAAGGTTGTTGTATTCCGCGTTGTAGATACGAAATGGATGGATCATATCGATGCGATGGATCATCTTCGTGAAGGTATTCATTTACGTGCTTACGGTCAAATTGACCCGCTTCGTGAATACCAAATGGAAGGATTCGCAATGTTTGAATCCATGATCGCTTCCATTGAAGAAGAGGTTTCTCGTTACATTATGAAAGCAGAAATTGAACAAAACTTAGAGCGCCAAGAAGTAGCTCAAGGTGAAGCAGTTCATCCGAAAGATGACGGTGAAGAAGTGAAAAAGAAACCAGTCGTAAAAGGTGAACAAGAAGGACGTAACAACCTATGCAAATGTGGCAGTGGTAAGAAATATAAAAACTGCTGTGGTATTGGGAAATAAGGAAAAGTGGCGCCGACTGTTCAGCACCGTTGGCTAAGGTTCTTCCGCACAGAAAGTGATTTGTACTTTCTTGTGCGGAAGCGGCTCGTTCAGAATGTGAGGAGGATGGAGCTCCTAACAGAGAGGCGTAGTTTGCCTCGCAGGAAGGCGCTCAAAATCGACCTTACACGAAATTTTATTTTCAAAATGGAAAAGTTTTAAAAGTATCCATATAATAAAAAGGGACAAACTCTCTCTGTAATAAGCGGAGGGAGTTTCCCTTGTTTTATATAAAAGCGATAGCAATTACATAGAGGTGAAGAGCATGGAACTAGTAGAAATTAGGCAAGAATTAGAGAAAATGGCTAAGAGATTAGCGGCTTTTAGGGGGTCTCTTTGACCTTCCTACAAAGGAAAAACGCATTGCAGAATTAGAAGAAACAATGATGGGTGCAGGCTTTTGGGATGATCAACAAGGCGCACAAACTGTAATTAATGAAGCGAATGCGTTAAAAGAAATGGTTGGGAAATTTCGTCAGTTAGATGAAACATTCGAAAATCTAGAAGTGACACATGAACTTTTAAAAGAAGAATATGATGAAGATTTACATGAGGAATTAGAATCTGAAGTGAAATCTTTAGTTCGAGAAATGAATGAGTACGAGCTTCAGCTATTATTAAGCGATCCTTATGATAAAAATAATGCGATTTTAGAACTACATCCAGGTGCTGGTGGAACAGAATCACAAGACTGGGGTTCTATGCTATTACGTATGTATACACGCTGGGCTGAAAAACGCGGATTTAAAGTAGATACAGTCGATTATTTACCAGGCGATGAAGCAGGAATCAAAAGCGTAACATTGTTAATTAAAGGTCATAACGCTTACGGTTACTTGAAAGCAGAGAAAGGTGTACATCGTCTTGTACGTATTTCACCGTTTGACTCTTCAGGCCGTCGTCATACATCGTTCGTATCTTGTGAAGTTGTACCTGAATTTAATGATGATATCGAGATTGAAGTGCGTACGGAAGATTTAAAAATAGATACGTACCGTGCAAGTGGTGCGGGTGGACAGCACGTTAATACGACGGATTCAGCGGTTCGTATTACACATACGCCAACGAATACGGTTGTAACATGTCAATCCGAGCGTTCGCAAATTAAAAACCGTGAACATGCGATGAAAATGTTAAAGGCGAAATTATATCAAAAGAAATTAGAAGAACAGCAAGCGCAGTTAAATGAAATTCGTGGTGAACAAAAAGAAATTGGCTGGGGTAGCCAAATTCGTTCTTACGTATTCCACCCATACTCTCTAGTGAAAGACCACCGTACAAATACGGAAGTTGGTAATGTACAAGCGGTTATGGATGGAGAAATTGATCCGTTTATTGATGCATATTTACGCTCTCGTATTTCTTAAGAAAAAAGCCAACGGACTGTTGGCCTATCGTTGAGGAGATAGCGGGGAATAATGAGGTACATCTTGTCTGTATTGATAAGAGAAGGAGGAAGAGGAGTTGGGTGACAACTTCTCTTTTTGATGAGCTTGGTTTTATGATACAAGGTCGTATATTGTTTTGTAAAAAGTGAAAAATATTAAGAAGCAAGCTATAAATGATAAGGAAGCCGTATAGAATTTTTCCTTTTTTGTTTTGCAAAAACAGTATCTTTATAGTAATTTATATTTGTTCACAGAATTGAAACAATTGGTGAAAGCTTTATATGAGTAGGGTTCTCATCCCTTTTGTAAAAAATATCCTATGAAGGTTGGTTTTTCTATAAGGGGATAATTATTATAATGGCAAGTGAGAGCTATGTGAGAGTATGGCTATATCAATAATAAGAAGGATATCAACAATGGGGGGCGATAAAAGTGAAAAAGAAATTGTTGGCTATTGTATTAGGAACATCATTAGCTTTTACTATAGGAGCATGTGGAAAGAAAGAAGAAAATAAATCTTCTAATCAATCTGCAAGTACAGATAGTGCAGAGCAAATTTTCAAAAAAAGTTGTGCAGGTTGTCATGCTAGCGACTTATCTGGTGCAACTGGACCTGATTTACGAAAAGTAGGCGGTAAATACGACGCGGCGGAGATTGAGAATATTATCCAAAAAGGGCGCGGGGCAATGTCACCAGGAATTATTCAAGGTGAAGATGCAAAAAAAGTATCAGAATGGTTAGCAGAACATAAGTAAGAAAAGCGGAAGTGGCTTGTTTAAAATCGTAGGACGTTGGAACCCCCGACAGAGAGGCATTTTTTGTCTCGTCCGAGGGAGTGAAACGGCCGGAGATTTTAGCCACTGCAGCTAGACAAAAGAAAAGCGGAAGTGGCTTGTTCAGAATAGAAGGAAGAAGCAAAGACACTGAGCATTCTAGCCGCTAAAGCTAGAACGTAAAAAAAGTGGAGCTGACTGTTTAGCAGTGTTGGCTAAGGGGCTTTTTTGTGTGGAAGGTTTTTAGACATGATGGGCTAAACAGTCAGTTTTTTGGGTTGTTTTATAAAAAGCTAGACTTATAAGATGATTCATAAAATGATTCATAAAATGATATAGACTTGTTTATGATATATATGTATCCATTTTGATTTTAAAATATATAAACTGCTACTATGAAGAACAAAAGGTGACCTGTACTCGTTTTCTCTCTTTGTTTTAACTTGGCATGGGGTAGGAAAAGGATCTGACTGCTTCTTTTATGTTTGTTTTTTCAATTTGTACTTATATAGTTAGGAATTAACCTTTTATCGAGGAAAGGGAGCTTTGAATAACTGCTTTTTCTTGTTTCTTTTTGCGCTGTAACATAACTGTAACAAAATTGTATCCGAATTGGAAACCGAATGATGTTACAATGTAGTTTGTAGAATTTTGCTGAAACATGTACATAAGCAACAGTGATAGACTGAAAATGCTGTTACTGTTATTTGAAACAACAGAAATACTTCAATAGGTTTGTAGTACAGCAGAGTGTAAGTAAGAGTGGGAGCTTTTGCTTTCATGTTCAGATAGACAGAAAAAGTATGTCGAAAAAAATCATTAAGTATTGGGTGATAAATAATGATAAAAATGACGAATGTTTATAAGGAGTATCCAAATGGTATGAAAGCCATCGATGGACTCACAGTTAGCATTAAGCAAGGTGAATTTTTATACGTAGTTGGACCGAGTGGAGCCGGAAAATCTACATTTATTAAGATGATGTATCGTGAAGAAAAACCAACAACAGGATCTATCAATGTGAATGGACTTGTAATTGAAACGTTAGCAGAGCGAGATGTACCATATTTTCGCCGTCAGCTAGGCGTAATTTTCCAAGACTTTAAATTGCTACCTAAATTAACGGTATATGAGAATGTAGCGTTTGCTTTAGAAGTAATTGAAGAAGAGCCTGATGCAATTCGTGAGCGTGTTACTGAAGTACTGGGTCTTGTAAGCCTTGAAGATCGTGCGGACGCACTTCCAACTGAACTTTCAGGTGGAGAACAACAGCGTGTGGCGATTGCAAGGGCGATTGTAAATAAGCCCAAAGTTGTGATTGCCGATGAGCCGACAGGAAACTTAGATATTGATACAGCACTTGATATTATGAGTATCTTTAAACGTATTAATGAACGCGGTACAACAATTGTTATGGCAACGCATAATGCAGATATCGTAAATACAATTCGTCATCGCGTAATTGCGATTGAAGGCGGAAAAATTGTTCGAGATGAGATTGAGGGAGGATACGGATATGAAGACTAAAACCCTTAGTCGGCATTTACGAGAAGGTGTAAAAAATCTATCCCGTAACGGATGGATGACGTTTGCTTCTGTCAGTGCAGTAACAGTTACATTATTACTTGTAGGTGTCTTTTTAACAGCGATTATGAATATGAACCACTTTGCAACGAAAGTGGAGCAAGATGTAGAAATTCGTATACACATTGATCCAGCGGCGAAAGAAGCGGATCAAAAGAAATTGGAAAAAGATCTTAGCAAAATTGCAAAAGTAGATTCTGTTAAATATTCTTCTAAAGAAGAAGAGTTAAAACGTTTGATTAAAAGCTTAGGTGACAGCGGAAAAACGTTTGAGTTATTTGAGCAAGATAATCCACTTAAAAACGTATTTATTGTAAAGGCGAAAGAACCAACAGATACAGCTACAATTGCGAAAAAAGTTGAAAAAATGCAGTTTGTAAGTACAGTCCAATATGGTAAAGGCCAAGTTGAAAAATTATTTGATACAGTGAACACAGGCCGTAATATTGGGATTTTGTTAATTGCTGGTCTATTATTCACAGCAATGTTCTTAATCTCTAATACAATCAAAATTACAATTTATGCACGAAGCACGGAGATTGAAATTATGAAACTTGTAGGTGCGACAAACTGGTTTATCCGTTGGCCGTTCTTATTAGAAGGTTTATTCTTAGGTGTACTTGGTTCAATTCTCCCAATTGTTGTAATTTTATCTACTTATAATTCGCTTCAAGGTATGTTTAACCAGAAGCTTGGAGGAACGATTTTTGAACTTCTTCCATATAGTCCGTTTGTATTCCAACTTTCCGGTTTATTAGTGTTAATTGGTGCATTAATCGGTATGTGGGGAAGCGTAATGTCAATTCGTCGCTTCTTAAAAGTATAAAAAGTTGCAAACATAATTCGTACAAGCTTATCATATAGTAGAAATAGGTAAAGGCATCACACAATGTGTGATGCCTTTTGCTACACCACCTGTGTGTTCTGGAAAGGGGAATTCCGCATTGAAACGTAGAGTTGCGATTATTGGAATGATTGTTGCATTTTTAATTGGTGCTGGCGGAATGTTTGCAGGTATGTATATGTTTGGAATCAATCCATCATATATGGCGCAAACAATTACAGGCGATAGTGCCGGCACGAAACAAGGGGATTTAGCTAAAATTAATGAGGCGTATGCACTGATTGATTCGCGTTATGTGGAAGACGTGAAGGATGAAAAGCTTGTTGAGGGTGCGATACAGGGTATGTTGTCGACGCTGAAGGACCCTTATTCCACGTATATGGATAAGGAAACAGCGAAGCAATTTACAGAGTCGCTTGATCCGGAGCTTGAAGGTATTGGTGCTGAGGTGAACAAAACGGATGGAAAACTGATCATTGTCTCTCCGATTAAAGGGTCACCAGCAGAAAAAGCAGGCATTAAGCCAAATGATCAAATTTTATCAGTAAATGGAAACAGTGTAAAAGATTTATCACGTGAAGAAGCGGTCTTAAAGATTCGTGGTAAACAAGGAACGGACGTTACGCTTGAGATAAAACGTTCAGGAGTAGCAGATCCACTAGAATTTAAAATTAAACGTGAAAAAATTCCGATTTTTACTGTGTTTAGTTCTGTAAAGAAAGAGAAGGAGAAAAATATTGGTTATATCCAAATTACATCTTTCTCTGAAAATACAGCGAAAGAATTTAAAGATCAATTAAAAGAACTTGAAAAGAAAGATATAAAAGGCCTTGTCATTGATGTACGTGGTAATCCAGGAGGTTACTTAAATAGCGTACAAGATATTTTAGGATTAATTATGACGGACAAAAAGCCAATGATGCAAGTTGAACAACGAAATGGTGAGAAAAAGAAATTCTCAACTGCATTAAAAGAGAGAAAATCATATCCAATTTCAGTATTAATTGATAAAGGAAGTGCATCGGCTTCAGAAATTTTAGCAGGTGCATTAAAAGAAGGCGAAGGATATGATTTAGTTGGTGAAAAAACATTTGGAAAAGGTACTGTTCAGCAAGCTGTTCCGTTTAAAGATGGCAGCAATATTAAACTGACAATGTTTAAATGGCTTACACCAGATGGCAATTGGATTCATAAGAAAGGAATTGCCCCAACGGTGGAAGTGAAACAGCCAGATTATTATCATGCAACGCCAATTCAAATTGAGAAAACACTTTCTTATAATTCAAATGATGTACAAGTGAAGCATGCGCAAGAAATGCTGAAAAGTTTAGGATATGTACCTGGACGTGAGGATGGATACTTTAGTAAGGAAACAGAGTCGGCTTTAAAAGCATTCCAAAATGCAAATGAAATGGAAATGACAGGTCAGCTTGATAAAAAGACAGCTGAAGCGATTCAAAATAAAATCATTGAAAAGATTCGCTCTGGTGAAAATGATCTGCAATTGCAGGCAGCATTAAAATTAATGGCGAAATAAGGAAAAATACAGGCATATTATTGAAGGCACTGAAAAAGTGTTTGCTTTGAAAAAATAACACGAATTTTATCAATATGTTGAAAAGAAAAAAGAGTCCATTACCTGTATATAGTAGGTGATGAACTCCTTTTTCTTATGAAGTGGACTTTTTCAGTGGCCTAATATTATTGCCTGTATTTTTTTGTATGTGTTTATCCCGCTACTTATGAACGGTAACACTTCTATCTCAAAATTTAGAAAAAGAAAAGAAGGTAGATGGGGGATGGAGAAAACTCCACTGATTAA
>Ga0207696_1000771_pt1 | contig 21132 bp, 19 predicted proteins | sample KBSS54metaG_FD_184403 | JGI IMG/M metagenome (GOLD analysis project Ga0207696, IMG submission 184403) | Switchgrass rhizosphere microbial communities from Kellogg Biological Station, Michigan, USA - KBS S5-4 metaG (SPAdes) (version 2) | ecosystem: Host-associated > Plants > Roots > Rhizosphere >...
AGCCTGTCAGCTGCGCCACGTCGCGCACATCTGCCGGTTTGTCGCCCAGTTGACGATAAACCTGCGCCAGCGCGGTCGCGCCGAGAGCGTTGTGGCCTTTGCCGAGATCAATCAGCAGCAGGGCGTTATCTTCCGTAGCCAGCTGTGGCGTGATGGTGTGACGCACATCTTCCACGCGGGCAAAAGCGGTGATGACCAGTGACAACGGAGAGGTCATTTCGCGCTGCTCGTTGCCCTCCTGCCAGCGGGTTTTCATTGACATAGAATCTTTGCCGACCGGAATGGTGAGACCCAGCGCCGGACAGAGTTCTTCGCCGACCGCTTTTACGGCTTCATACAGACCCGCGTCTTCGCCTGGGTGCCCGGCTGCGGCCATCCAGTTCGCGGACAGTTTGATGCGTTTGATATCGCCAATCTGAGTCGCAGCGATGTTGGTCAGCGCTTCGCCGACCGCCAGACGGGCAGAGGCGGCGAAGTCCAGCAGTGCAACCGGGGTACGTTCGCCCAGCGCCATCGCTTCGCCGTAGTAGCTGTCGAGGCTCGCCGTGGTCACCGCGCAGTTCGCCACCGGGATCTGCCATGGGCCAACCATCTGATCGCGGGCCACCATACCGGTCACCGAGCGGTCGCCGATGGTCACGAGGAAGGTTTTTTCCGCTACCGCCGGGAGGTGCAGGACGCGATTCACGGCATCAGCAATGGCGATCCCGCGCACATCCAGCGCTTTGCCCGCGGCTTTACGGGTTTGCACGTTGCGGGTCATCTTCGGCGTTTTGCCCAGCAGCACGTCAAGCGGCAGATCAATCGGCTGATTGTCGAAATGCGGATCGTTCATGGTCAGATGCAGCTCTTCCGTCGCTTCACCAATGACCGCGTACGGTGCGCGCTCGCGGCGGCACAGTTCGTCGAACAGCGGCAACTGGTCCGCAGAGACCGCCAGCACGTAGCGTTCCTGGGATTCATTACACCAGATTTCCAGCGGGCTCATGCCTGGCTCATCGCTCAGGATATCGCGCAGGTTGAAACGCCCCCCGCGGCCGCCGTCGCTCACCAGCTCCGGCATGGCGTTAGAGAGACCGCCCGCGCCGACGTCGTGAATGAACAGAATAGGGTTGGCATCGCCAAGCTGCCAGCAGCGGTCGATCACCTCCTGGCAACGACGCTCCATTTCAGGGTTGTCGCGCTGTACGGAAGCAAAATCGAGGTCTGCGTCAGACTGACCAGAGGCCATCGAAGAGGCCGCCCCGCCGCCCAGACCGATATTCATTGCCGGGCCGCCGAGAACGATCAGTTTCGCGCCGACGGTGATCTCACCTTTCTGCACGTGATCGGCGCGGATATTGCCGATCCCGCCTGCCAGCATGATGGGCTTGTGGTAGCCGCGCAGCTCTTCGCCGTTGTGGCTGTCGACTTTCTCTTCATAGGTACGGAAGTAGCCGTTCAGCGCCGGGCGACCAAATTCGTTGTTAAACGCCGCGCCGCCCAGTGGGCCTTCGGTCATGATGTCTAGCGCGGTGACAATGCGCTCTGGCTTGCCGAAATCTTCTTCCCACGGCTGTTCAAAGCCAGGAATACGCAGGTTAGAGACGGAGAAACCGACCAGGCCCGCTTTTGGTTTTGCTCCGCGTCCGGTTGCGCCTTCGTCACGGATTTCGCCGCCGGAACCAGTGGCTGCACCCGGCCATGGCGAAATCGCCGTCGGGTGGTTGTGCGTTTCCACTTTCATCAGGATATGCGCAGGCTCCTGATGGAATGCATAGCGCCCTGCTTCGCGATCGGCGAAGAAGCGGCCCACCTCAGAACCTTCCATCACTGCCGCGTTGTCTTTATAGGCAGACAAGACGTGGTCAGGCGTTTGTTCCATGGTGTTTTTAATCATTTTGAACAGCGACTTCGGCTGTTCTTCGCCGTCGATAACCCAGTCGGCGTTGAAAATCTTATGGCGGCAGTGCTCGGAGTTGGCCTGCGCGAACATATAGAGTTCGATGTCGTTCGGATTGCGGTTCAGCTTCACGAACGCATCCTGCAGGTAGTCAATCTCGTCATCTGCCAGCGCCAGACCCAGACGCAGGTTGGCATCAATCAGCGCCTGGCGGCCTTCACCCAGCAGATCCACGCTCTGAACGGGCGCAGGCTGATGGTGAGAGAACAGCTGTTGTGCATCATCCAGCGACGCGAAGACGCTTTCCATCATGCGGTCGTGCAGCTCAGCGGTAACGGCCTGCCATTGTTCAGCGGTCAACGTCGAGGCTTCAACGTAATACGCCACGCCGCGCTCCAGACGATTAATCTGGCTCAGGCCGCAGTTGTGGGCAATGTCAGTGGCTTTAGAAGACCAGGGGGAGATGGTGCCAGGGCGAGGCGTCGCAAGGATCAGTTTGCCGGTTGGCGTATGGCTGCTCAGGCTCGGGCCATACTTGAGCAGACGTTCAAGCTGCTCGCGCTGCTGCGCATCTAAGGGAGCATTCAGGTCAGCAAAATGGACATACTCAGCGTAAATATTGCTTACCGGAAGGTCGGCAGCCTGAAAACGTGCCAGCAGTTTGTTGATACGGAAGGCAGACAGTGCAGGCGAACCACGCAGAATTTCCATCATAAGTCTCTCGTCTTCGAAGCGCCTGAGGCGCTTACAGTGTGCGCAAGGGGAAAACGGGCGTCATTATAGAGAATCCTGAGCGCCGACGAAACCGTTTGCGTCGAAATAAAATCATCTCGCATTTTTATCCATAGGTGTGACCTGTCTCTCTAATTTGTTGCCAACTGTCGTAAGTTTGCGCAAAATGCCGCTCAATCAATGGCAAACCTTATTCTTAACATGGCTACAGCACACTGAGGCAACGCACGGCGCAGAGAATTAACTAATTGAAAAAATTAAAGATTAATTATCTGCTCATCGGCATTGTAACCTTGCTGCTGGCAGCGGCCCTGTGGCCTTCAATCCCCTGGTTCGGCAAAGCCGAAAACCGTATCGCCGCGATCCAGTCGCGGGGGGAGCTTCGTGTCAGTACCATCAGCTCTCCGCTGACCTACAACAACGTTAACGGTAAAATTACCGGTCTCGATTACGAACTGGCGCAGCAGTTTGCCGACTACCTGGGCGTGAAACTCAAAATCACCGTTCGCCAGAATATCAGCCAGCTGTTTGACGACCTGGATAACGGCGATGCCGATATGCTCGCCGCCGGGCTGGTCTATAACAGCGAGCGCAGCAAAAACTATCAGCCAGGGCCGACCTACTACTCCGTTTCTCAGCAACTCGTCTATCGCGTGGGCGGAGTGCGCCCGCGTACGCTTGCTGCCCTTAACGATCAGCAGCTCACCATCGCGCCAGGCCATGTGGTGATTGACGATTTGCGCTCCCTGAAAGAGAAGAAATACCCGGATCTCAGCTGGAAGGTCGATGACAAACTCGGCACTACGGCCCTACTGGAACAGGTAAAAGATAAAAAGCTGGCGTACACCATCGCCGATTCCGTGGCGATCAGTCTGTTCCAGCGTGTGCATCCGGAGCTGGCCGTGGCGCTGGACGTGACCGACGAACAGCCCGTCACCTGGTTTAGCCCTCTCGACGAGGATCAAACCCTCGCCGCCGCGATCCTTGATTTCTTCAATTCGATGAATGAAGACGGCACCCTCGCGCGGCTTGAGGAGAAGTATCTCGGTCACGGCGGCGATTTCGATTACGTTGATACCCGCAGCTTCCTGCGCGCGGTCGACAGTGTGCTGCCGGAACTCCAGCCGCTGTTCGAGAAATACGCCCAGGCGATCGACTGGCGCCTGCTGGCGGCGATTTCTTACCAGGAATCTCACTGGGACGCTCAGGCAACCTCACCCACCGGCGTGCGTGGCCTGATGATGCTCACCAAGAATACGGCGCAAAGTCTCGGCCTGACGGACCGTACCGACGCGGAACAGAGCATTAGCGGCGGCGCGCGTTATCTACAGGATATGATGGCGAAAGTGCCGGAAACGGTGCCGGAAGAGGAGCGGATCTGGTTTGCACTGGCGGCCTACAACATGGGTTACGCGCATATGCTCGACGCCCGCGCGTTGACCGCCAAGACCAAAGGCAATCCTGACAGCTGGTCTGACGTAAAACAGCGTCTGCCGCTGCTGAGCCAGAAGCCCTGGTACAATAAACTCACGTACGGGTATGCGCGCGGGCACGAAGCCTACGCGTATGTGGAAAATATCCGCAAGTATCAGATAAGCCTGGAAGGTTATCTGCAGGAGAAAGAGAAAGAAGTGATGGAGGCCGAGCAGCTTGCGCAGAGCTATCCGGTGGTATCACCGAATGAGCTTAATCACCCGACGACTTCAATTCTGCCTTTTGTTGCTTTTTCTGCTGACGGCGCATTCGAAAGAAATCGCTTAATAGCCCCGAACACTCTGGTGCAAGTACCCCACCGATAATCTGGACCTGGTGGTTCATGCCCGGATGACCGAGTACGTCCATTAAGGAACCCGCCGCGCCTGTCTTTTCATCCCGCGCGCCATACACCAGCGTCCCGATGCGGCTGTGCACCATCGCACCAGAACACATCACGCAGGGTTCCAGCGTGACATACAGCGTTGTATCCAGCAGACGGTAGTTCTGCAGTGCCAGTCCGCCCTGACGCAGAGCCATAATTTCGGCATGCGCAGTCGGATCGTGGCGCCCTATCGGACGGTTCCACCCTTCGCCAATCACCTGATTGTTATGCACCAGAACGGCACCCACGGGCACTTCGCCCTCATCCCAGGCGCGTTTTGCAAGGGAGAGCGCATGGCGCATCCAGTATTCATGATTGAGTTCAAGGTCAGACAACGAAAGGTACTCCAGTCGGAAAGCGGGCGGCATTATACACACCCGTTATGATTAACACTATTCCAGTTGCTGAAGTTCGCCTGAAGGGGTAACGCGCCAGCGGTGCTGGCAGAAATAGAGCAGCGGGTTGTCCTGCTTGCTGTCGCTGTAGCCGCTGTAAAGGCGCAGCGGCGTGCCGATTTTTTTCTCGAGCTGCACCACTTTCTCGTGCCCCAGACAGCGCAGCGTTAGCACCCATCCGCCGTAGGCGCGCCCCATTTGAGTGGCAATCAGATTCACGCGCGGCAACCATGGCGTGTCAAAATAGACCTGCTCCACCAACGGCTGCGGCGAGCCGGTGATAAGCCAGATATCGGCGTCACTGGCGTTGAGGTACTCCGTCAGCCGGTCCTGCACCACCGGAAACGCAGTGACGTGCCCGCGAAACCAGTGGACGAAATCCTGTTGCAGCTGGCTGAGCCGCGCGTCGCTGTGCCCAAAGGTGCAGCCCCATAACAGCAGGCTCATTGGCCAGCGCGCCGCGCGCCCTTTTATCAACAGTGCGATCCCAATAATTGGCAAAAGTGGCAGCACGAGCAGTGCGTTCAAGGGCTGGCGACGCAAGAGATAGCGCATAAAACTGCCAAACATATCCTGCTGATGAAGCGTTCCATCCAAATCGAAAAAGACAACGCGGCGCTCGTGATTAACCAAACCTTACTCCTCTGGATCGTGGAATCCTAACAGCCAGGTAAACAAGAACCCGGCGATAATCGCTACCAAACAGCCTAACAGATAGAGCATGACTTTTCCGGTCACGATGGTTAATGCCAGCGGTAAACCGGAGATCCCGAAAGTAATAACGGTAGCCACTTTCCAGTAGCTGATCAACGCCCCACCCATCGCGCCCCCCAGACAGGCCGCGAGGAATGGTTTGCCAAGCGGCAGTGTGACGCCGAAAATCAGCGGCTCACCGATGCCCAGCAATCCAACCGGCAATGCACCTTTGATCACTTTTTTCAGCCGGTCGTTGCGGGTTTTCAGCAGGATAGCAATCGCAGCACCGACCTGCCCCATCCCCGCCATCGACAGAATCGGCAGCAGCGCGTTGTAGCCGTGCGCCTGCACAAGCTCCACGTGAATCGGCACCAGCCCCTGATGCAGCCCGGTTAACACCAGCGGCAGGAAGGTACCGGACAGCACCGCCCCCACCAGCAAACCACCACGATCGATAGCCATCGACGCCCCGTGCGCAATCGCCTCGGAGATCCAGCCGCCTAACGGCTGCAAGGCCACAATCGCCACCGTACCGGTGATCAGGGTGGTCAGCAGCGGATTGAGGATCAACTCAATCGAGCCCGGCAGCAGGCTGCGCAGACGCTTCTCGACCCAGCACATCAGGGCGACGACCAGCAGCACCGCGATAACACCGCCGCGTCCGGGCTGGAGCGCTTCGCCAAACAGGGTGATTTGCGCCAGTTGCGGGCTGGAGAGGATCCCCGCCATCACGCCGCCCATCGCCATCGAACCGCCGTAGACTTTCGCCGCGTTGACGCCCACCAGAATGTTCATGATGGCAAACACTGCGCTACCAAAGATGCCCAGAATCCCGAGCAGGTTTGGATAATGGGTCGCAAAATCGCCGACGATATCCGGGCGTTTGAGGATATTGATAATCCCGGTAATCAGACCCGACGCGATAAACGCCGGGATCAGGGGAATAAAGACGTTGGCCAACTGGCGCAGCGCATCGCTCATCGGGGCTTTGTATTTGGCTTTTGCCTGCGCTTTGTTGCGATCCACATCGCCTAAAACCTCAGCGCTTTCACCGATCATCAACGCACGCATTGCATCAACGACCTGCGCGGCTTTGCCCGGCCCGACAATCAGCTGGTGCTGTGCGCCCTGCTTTACGTAGCCGCTGACGCCGGGGAGCTTTTTCAGACGCGCCAGATCGAGCTGGCCGTCGTCCTGAACTTCGACCCGCACGCGCGTCATGCAGTTTTCGAGACGGCGGATGTTTTTCTCCCCGCCAATCCCCTGCAAGATGTCGCTGGCGAGCGCTGCTGTTTTTTCCATATACGCCTCAGTTTTAGTTTTGTAATGCAGCCCGCAAGAATCCCTGATGGGCTTCCAGCTTTGCGCGTGCCGCTGTGGCGTCCAGTCCGCTCAGAATCATCAGAATGGCCGGTTTAACGTCGTGATCGGTTTGTTGGAGAACCGCTTCAGCCTCTTCACGGCTGGCGCCGGTGGCTTCCACAACCATACGGCAGGCACGATCCACCAGCTTGATGTTGGTGGCTTTCATGTCCACCATCAGGTTCTGGTAGACCTTGCCGAATTTCACCATTGCCCCCGTGGAGATCATATTGAGTACCAGCTTTTGCGCGGTGCCCGATTTCAGGCGCGTCGATCCGGTCAGCGCCTCTGGCCCCACGACGGGAGAAATGGCAATCGCCGCAACCTGTGCAATCGGCGAACCGGGATTGCAGGAGATCGCCACCGTCGTGCAGCCCAGCTGTTTGGCATATTCCAGACCGCCGATGACATAAGGCGTGCGCCCGGACGCCGCCAGGCCGACCACCAGATCGTTTTTGGTCAGGCTCAGGGCGGCGAGATCATCCGCGCCCAGCTGTTTATTGTCCTCAGCCCCTTCGACCGCTTTCAACAGCGCCCCCGGCCCACCGGCAATCAGCCCAATCACCAGACCGTGCGGCACGCCAAAGGTCGGCGGACATTCAGAGGCATCCAGTACCCCGAGCCGTCCGCTGGTCCCCGCTCCCATGTAAATAATGCGTCCACCGGCTTTCAGCGCGGCGGCGGCGGCATCAACCGCTTTTTCCACCTCAGGCAATGTCTCTTTCACTGCCAGCGCGACCAGCGTATCCTGTTGATTAAAACGGTTAACAAGATCGAGCGTGGAGAGCGCATCGAGATCCATGGTTTGCGGATTACGGGTTTCTGAAACGAGTGAGCCAAGATTCATTTTTTGTCCCTCAGGAATTTTTAATTCATATTAACCGTACTATAATGGAATATAAAATTCATTCAGGCGAGCAAAATTCTGTTTTGCAGCAGCAATCACATTTCGCCAGGAGGCGTATGAACTGTTTAATTCGTATTCGCCAGCGGTACGCGGGCTTTGCCCAGAGCGATAAAAAACTGGCGGATTTCCTGCTTTCCCAGCCCGATCATGCGCGTCATCTCAGTTCTCAGCAGCTGGCAAGCGAAGCGGGCGTGAGCCAGTCCAGCGTGGTGAAATTCGCGCAAAAGATTGGTTTTAAAGGTTTTCCGGCACTAAAACTGGCGATCAGCGAAGCGCTGGTCAACAATCCAAATCCGCAATCCATGCCGTTGCACAATCAGATTCGCGGCGACGATCCGATGCGTCTGGTCGGTGAAAAGCTGATCAAAGAGAACGTAACGGCGATGCACGCTACGCTTGACGTGAACAGCGAAGAGAAGCTGCTTGAAAGCGTGGCGATGCTGCGCGCGGCGCGGCGAATTATCCTGACCGGCATTGGCGCATCGGGGCTGGTGGCACGTAATTTTGGCTGGAAACTGACTAAGATCGGCTATAACGCCGTCGTTGAACAGGACATGCACGCCCTGCTGTCTACCGTGCAGGCGATGGACCCGAATGATTTGCTGTTAGCCATCTCCTATTCCGGAGAACGTCGGGAGATCAATCTGGCATCTGATGAAACGCTGCGCGTCGGGGGTAAAATCCTGGCGATTACCGGTTTTAACCCGAATGCCCTGCAGCAGCGAGCCACGCGCTGCTTGTACACCATCGCCGAAGAACAGGCCACCCGCAGCGCGGCGATTTCCTCTACCAGCGCGCAGATGATGCTGACGGATCTGCTCTTTGTGGCACTGGTACAGCAGGATCTGGAACATGCGCCGGGACGCATTCGTCACAGCGAAGAGCTGGTAAAAAAACTGGTTTGAGCAGGGAATGAGCGTATAATGCCCGCCCTGTTTGTGATGTTTCTGAGATTTTCCTGATGGCGCTGTTAATCACCAAAAAATGCATCAATTGCGATATGTGCGAACCCGAATGCCCTAACGAGGCCATTTCAATGGGTGACAGCATTTATGAGATTAACAGCGATCGCTGCACCGAGTGTATCGGCCATTACGAAACACCGACCTGTCAGAAAGTGTGCCCGATCCCTAACACCATTCTCAAAGATCCGGCCCATGACGAATCAGAAGAGCAGCTGTGGGATAAGTTCGTGCAGCTGCATCACGCGGACAAACTCTAGCTTTCGATGATTACCGTGGCGCAGGCGTAATGACGTTCATCCGCCAGCGTAACGTGCATATGGTTCACACCGAGTCTTTCTGCAAGCTTTTGCGCCTCGCCCCATAACCGCAGACGGGGTTTGCCCAGCTCATCGTTAAACACTTCGAACTGATTAAACGCCAGCCCATTACGAATCCCGGTCCCGAAGGCTTTCGCCGCTGCTTCTTTTACCGCAAAGCGCTTCGCCAGAAAACGCACCGGCTGTTGGTGCGCTTCCCAGATGGCCCATTCGTTGTCGCTGAGCACCCGTTTTGCCAGGCGATCCCCACTGCGGGCGATTACCGCTTCGATACGGGCAATCTCTACGATGTCCGTGCCTAAGCCCAGAATCGCCATTACTGACGCGCTTCCAGCATCAGACGTTTCATCTCGGCAACGGCCTCTTTCAGACCGCTCATCACCGCGCGACCGATAATCGCGTGGCCGATATTCAGTTCGTGCATTTCCGGGATCTGAGCGATCGCCTTGACGTTATGATAGGTCAGGCCGTGACCGGCGTTGACTTTTAGGCCCAGGCTCGCTGCATAGCGGGCTGCGTTGGCAATGCGATCCAGTTCTTTGGCCTGGGTGGCTTCGTCTTTGGCATCCGCGTAGCAACCGGTATGAATTTCGATGTACGGCGCACCGACTTCCGCAGCGGCCTTGATCTGTTCAACATCCGCATCGATAAACAGGGAAACCAGGATGCCGGCATCGGCGAGGCGTTTGCAGGCCTCCTGCATTTTGTCGCGCTGACCGGCGACATCCAGCCCGCCTTCGGTGGTCACTTCCTGACGTTTTTCCGGCACCAGGCAGCAGAAATGCGGCTGGGATTCACAGGCGATCGCCAGCATCTCTTCTGTAACCGCCATCTCCAGATTCATGCGCGTGTCCAGCGTCTGGCGCAGGATGCGTACATCACGATCGGTGATGTGGCGGCGGTCTTCACGCAGGTGAACGGTAATGCCGTCGGCGCCAGCCTGCTCGGCGATAAATGCCGCCTGAACCGGATCAGGATAAGCCGTACCGCGCGCATTACGCAGCGTGGCAATGTGATCGATGTTGACGCCTAACAGTAATTCAGCCATGACAATCCTCGGTTTTCTCATTGTTCATTAACGCTTTGGCACAAACTGCCTGAATAATTCGCGGCTCTTTAAGGGCTTGCCTCCAAGATACGGCTTGAGGGCAATTCGGGTAAAGCGTTTTGCCGCGCGTAAGGTATCCTGGTCAGGAAATTCTCGCTCATAGAGCGCCCTGAGATGCCGCCCGGTGAACGTCGTGTTGTCGATCACCACGCTGGCAATAAACCCCTTCTCTTCGCGATAGCGATAGGTCATGGCGTCCTCTACGGATTCGCCGCTTCCCGCGCAATGCAGAAAATCAACGCCATAACCGAGGTGGCCAAGCAGCGCCAGCTCAAACCGGCGTAATGCGGGTTCGGGCGTGCCTGTTGCGCCAGCCAGCGCCTGGATGCAGTGCAGATAATCGAAAAAGAGTTCGGAGAAGCGTGTTTCGTGTTCAAGGACGCGTGAGATGAGTTCGTTGACGTACAAACCGCTATAGAGCGTGATGCCTGACAGAGGAAGCGCCAGGGAGACGGCTTCGGCACTGCGCAGGGTTTTGACTTCGCCGCGTCCGCCAAAGCGAACCAACAGCGGGGTGAAGGGTTGTAACGCGCCCTTCAGGTTAGAGCGTTTGGAACGTGCGCCTTTTGCAACCAGGCGCACGCGACCCGATTCTTCCGTGAAGACGTCCAGCATCAGGCTGGTTTCGCTCCACGGACGGCTGTGAAGGACAAAGGCTCGCTGCCATCCATCCACGATGTTGTGTCTTAGACGTCGTCGCCGTAACCGAGACTACGCAGGGCGCGCTCGTCATCAGCCCAGCCTGATTTCACCTTCACCCACAGCTCCAGGTGAACCGGTGCTTCAAACATCTCCTGCATGTCTTTACGCGCTTCGATGCCGATGGTTTTGATTTTGGCGCCTTTGTTGCCAATCACCATCTTCTTCTGCCCTTCTCGCTCAACGAGGATCAGCCCGTTGATGTCGTACCCGCCACGCTCGTTGGTCTGGAAACGTTCGATTTCCACGGTAACGGAGTACGGCAGTTCGGCACCAAGGAAACGCATCAGTTTTTCACGGATGATTTCAGAGGCCATAAAGCGCTGGGAACGGTCGGTGATGTAATCTTCCGGGAAGTGATGGATCGCTTCCGGCAGATGTTTACGCACGATACCGGCGATGGTATCGACGTTCATGCCCGTTTCCGCAGACAAGGGAACGATGTCGAGGAAATTCATCTGGCTTGCCAGGAACTGCAGGTGCGGCAGCAAATCGGCTTTTTCCTGCACGTTATCAACTTTGTTGACCGCAAGAATCACCGGCGATTTGCCATCGCGCAGTTTGTTCAGAACCATCTCATCGTCTGGCGTCCAGCGGGTGCCTTCCACCACGAAGATGATCAGTTCAACATCACCGATAGAGCTGCTCGCCGCTTTGTTCATCAGGCGGTTGATGGCACGCTTCTCTTCCATATGCAGGCCTGGGGTATCGACGTAAATCGCCTGATACGCGCCTTCCGTGTGGATGCCGACAATACGGTGACGCGTGGTTTGCGCCTTACGGGATGTAATGGATATTTTCTGCCCAAGCAGATTATTCAGCAGGGTTGATTTGCCGACGTTAGGACGTCCGACAATGGCAACAAAACCGCAGTAACTCTTTTCTTCGCTCATTCCAGCTCCAGCATTTTTAACGCCTGTTCGGCGGCAGCCTGTTCCGCCTTGCGACGGCTAGAACCTGTGCCAACCACCGGTTCACTCAGGCCGCTAACCTGGCAATGGATGGTAAATTCCTGATCGTGTGCTTCGCCGCGCACCTGCACCACCAGATAAGATGGCAGCGGAAGGTGGCGACCCTGCAGATATTCCTGCAAACGAGTCTTAGGATCTTTTTGTTTATCGCCTGGGCTAATTTCGTCCAGACGCGTTTGATACCAGTTCAGAATGAGTTGCTCTACCGTCTGAATATCGCTGTCGAGGAAAACACCACCGATTAATGCTTCGACAGTATCCGCGAGAATTGATTCACGGCGAAAACCACCGCTTTTCAGTTCACCCGGCCCAAGTCGCAGGCATTCGCCCAGTTCAAACTCGCGTGCAATCTCGGCAAGCGTGTTGCCGCGCACCAGCGTAGCGCGCATACGGCTCATATCACCTTCATCCACACGAGGGAAACGGTGATAAAGCGCATTTGCGATCACGTAACTTAAAATGGAGTCACCTAAAAACTCGAGGCGCTCATTGTGTTTGCTGCTGGCACTGCGGTGGGTTAATGCCTGTTGCAACAACTCCTGATGCTGAAAAGTGTAGCCCAGCTTCCGTTGAAGCCGATTAATTACGATGGGGTTCATGCGATACCAGTAAATGAATGCGTCAAAAATGCAGCACACGAAACCGACCTGATAAGACCAACGCGGTTTCGTGTGCCGTGGCACTGAGTCAGCGCCAACCTTAAACTTCGGGGGAATATTCTATACGCAACGACAGGGTATGTCGTTAGCCAGGAGAGATTATCTCTTAAATAATTCACGTAACCCTCATTTAAGAGGGTTACGTGTGCAATTATCAGGAATTAATGGATTCCGCCAATGCGATTCAGACGAACGCCGGTCGGCCACTCCCCTTCCTGTTTTTCGAAGCTCATCCAGATCGCGGTCGCTTTACCGACCAGATTCGCTTCCGGAACAAAGCCCCAGTAACGGCTGTCCGCAGAGTTATCGCGGTTATCACCCATCATGAAGTAATGTCCTGGCGGAACGATCCAGGTGGCGAGCTGCTGGCCTGGCTGCTGGTAGTACATACCCAGCTGATCCTGCGCGATCGGAACCGTCAAAATGCGATGCGTCACGTCACCCAGGGTCTCTTTACGCTCAACCAGACGAATTCCGTTCTCTTTGGTTTCGCCTTTCGGCATCTGGAAGAAACCGCTGGTCGCTTCGCCGCCGTTACGACGGGCAAAGGTCTGCACAAAGTCGCTCGGCTCCACGTTCGAATAGGTGATCGGCAGCGCATTTTCACACGCCGTACCGGAGCTACAGCCCGGCTGAACGGTCACTTCTTTCGCGACAGGATCGTAACTCACTTTATCGCCTGGCAAGCCGACGGCACGCTTGATGTAATCCAGACGCGGATCTTCAGGGTATTTGAAGACCACAATATCACCGCGTTTTGGATGACCGGTTTCGATTAACGTTTTCTGATAGATAGGATCTTTAATGCCATAGGCATATTTCTCTACCAGAATAAAATCGCCAATCAGCAGCGTAGGCATCATCGAACCGGACGGGATCTGGAAAGGTTCGTAAATAAACGAACGCACCACCAGAACAATCGCCAGAACCGGGAATACGGAAGCCCCTGTTTCCAGCCAGCCCGGTTTCGGGCTGACTTTCTTCATGGTTTTCGCATCCAGCTGTTCACCCGTAATAGACTGACGTTCGCGACGTTTCGGGGCGAAGATAAACTTATCCAGACACCACAACAGCCCCGTCACCAGGGTCGCTATGACCAGGATCAGGGCAAACATGTTCGCCATGCCAACTCCTTAAGGATTATTTTCCGTCTTTACCCACGTGCAGAATGGCAAGGAACGCTTCCTGCGGCAGCTCAACGTTACCGACCTGCTTCATACGTTTTTTACCATCTTTCTGTTTCTGCAACAGTTTCTTCTTACGGCTTACGTCGCCGCCGTAGCATTTCGCCAGGACGTTTTTACGCAGCTGTTTCACTGTAGAGCGGGCAATAATGTGGTTGCCGATGGCGGCCTGAATCGCGATATCAAATTGCTGACGCGGGATCAGCTCTTTCATTTTCTCGACCAGTTCACGGCCACGGTACGGCGCGTTATCGTTGTGGGTGATCAGCGCCAGCGCATCAACACGCTCGCCGTTGATCAGCACATCCACACGCACCATGTTGGACGCCTGGAAACGTTTAAAGTTGTAGTCCAGCGACGCATAGCCACGAGAGGTAGACTTCAGACGGTCGAAGAAGTCGAGCACCACTTCCGCCATCGGGATTTCATAGGTCAGCGCCACCTGGTTACCGTGGTAAACCATGTTGGTCTGCACGCCACGCTTCTCGATACAAAGCGTAATGACGTTGCCAAGGAACTCCTGCGGCAGCAGCATGTGACACTCCGCGATCGGCTCACGCAGCTCTTCAATATTGTTCAGCGGCGGCAGCTTGGACGGGCTGTCGACGTAGATAACGTCTTTGTTGGTGGTCTGGACTTCATACACTACGGTCGGTGCCGTGGTGATCAGATCCAGATCGTATTCACGCTCAAGACGCTCCTGAATGATCTCCATGTGCAGCAGACCCAGGAAGCCACAGCGGAAGCCGAAGCCCAGCGCGGTAGAGCTTTCTGGTTCATAGAACAGGGAAGCATCGTTCAGGCTCAGCTTGCCGAGCGCATCACGGAAGTTTTCGTAATCGTCAGAGCTGACCGGGAACAGGCCCGCGTAAACCTGAGGCTTCACTTTTTTGAAGCCTGGCAGCGCTTTATCAGCCGGATTACGTGCCTGAGTCAGGGTATCGCCCACTGGCGCGCCCAGGATGTCTTTGATGGCGCAAACCAGCCAGCCAACTTCGCCGCATTTCAGTTCAGTACGATCAACCTGTTTCGGTGTGAAGATACCCAGACGGTCAGCGTTGTACACCTGACCGGTGCTCATCACTTTGATTTTGTCGCCTTTACGCATGGTGCCGTTTTTAATACGCACCAGCGACACCACGCCAAGGTAGTTATCGAACCAGGAGTCGATGATCAGCGCCTGCAGCGGCGCATCTGCGTCACCTTCTGGTGCCGGGATATCACGTACCAGACGCTCCAGCACATCAGGAACACCGACACCGGTCTTTGCCGAGCAGCGCACTGCGTCAGTGGCGTCAATACCGACAATGTCTTCAATCTCTTCCGCCACGCGCTCTGGATCGGCAGCCGGCAGGTCGATTTTGTTGAGCACCGGCACCACTTCGAGATCCATTTCCATCGCGGTGTAGCAGTTGGCCAGGGTCTGAGCTTCTACGCCCTGCCCGGCATCAACCACCAGCAGCGCGCCTTCGCAGGCTGCCAGCGAACGAGAAACTTCATAAGAGAAGTCAACGTGGCCTGGGGTGTCGATGAAATTCAGTTGATATGTTTCACCATCAAGGGCTTTGTAGTCGAGCGTTACGCTCTGCGCTTTGATGGTGATACCACGTTCGCGTTCCAGGTCCATGGAGTCCAGTACCTGGGCTTCCATTTCACGATCAGACAGGCCACCGCAAATCTGGATAATACGGTCAGAAAGCGTCGACTTACCGTGGTCAATGTGAGCAATGATCGAAAAGTTACGTATGTTCTTCATATAGTTAAATAATTATGCCTTACGAATTCCTGGAGGCCGCTGTTCTTAGCCTGACGTTTTTCAGTGCGAAAACGCAGCATTCTACACTACATCTTCGTCACCAGGAAATGCTGTTAAAGCCAAGCATAGCGTCAGAGAAGGACGTTTTGTTTTATGGGATGTAAATAAAGATAAAGCCCGATGAATTATCGGGCTTCTGAAGAGAGCGTTTCGACACGCAGCATGTCTGGCGGAAGCCCCACGCTGAGGATAACAGGCTGCCAGGCTTCTTTCTCAGCAAGCTTTTGAGAGAAGCCGCGCGCCAGCATAAAACCGCCCACGCCGCCCAGCACTCCGCCGCTCATCGCCGCGAGATCGGTGCCAAACAGCATCTGGAAAATTCCGGCGACCACAAACAAGCCCACCAGCGGGGAGAGATACACCAGCATGGCGGACCCCAGCAGGCTGCCTTCAGCAATGCCCAGTTCCACCTTTTGCCCAACAACCAGAGGCTCTGCACTTGGCACAGAGATGGTGTGCGTGGTCTGCGGCCCCAGCTTATTCAGCACCCGGCTGCCACAGCCAGCGCGCGAGGCGCAGCTGTTGCATGACGCTTTCACGTCACAGCTCACCAGCGCAACGCCATTTTGCCACGAGACAACGGTGGCCCATTCTTTGATCATTGTGCGGCCCTGAATTTAATGCTGTCAGCAATGCGTTTCGCCGTCTGCGGCGGCAGTTCGCCCACAATCGTGATTTCGGCGTTATCCCGCAGCGTCGTGCTCACGGTCCGGCGTCCGGTACGAAGCATTTGCTCGCTGCTGTTGGCAGACGCACGATTGATGTTCACCGAAAAGCTGAACAAGCCGTCAGAATAGAGACGCGACTCGACCGGCGTTTCAATGGTCGGAAGCTGACGACGGCTACTGGATATCTCGCTGAAACCTTGTGGGATCCACGCTGGCACCCAGTTGAAATTCACCGTATCGCCCGCAGGCACTGACAGAAGCGGCGGAAGGCTCGCTTTCGCCAAATTCTGCATGCTGTTACCCACCTGGCCGTTCACCGTAAAGGAAATCACGCGGAACTGCTCCAGCGTTTCGCCGTCCCGATCGAGGAGATCGACACGCATCGGCAGTTTGCTCTCCGCATCCATCCACACGATGTAGCTATAGCGTGTGCCGTCTCTTGCCACGACACGAATCACTTCACAAAGCCGGTCCGCAATGCGCGTACGGCCAACGGAAATGAAATCGTAGTAAGGCGACAGACGTTTGAAGTCGGTATAAACGAGGGCCGGGAGTGAGTCGACAATGTAATCGCCATTAAGCGTAAACGGCTCAAGGCCTGGCTCAAAGTAGCTGATTTCATTACCGCGCTGTACAACCTCACGGCGCGGGCCGTCGAGTTGTAAAAGCTGGGCGAGCGGCTGGTTATCAAGACGGGCATGGCGGTAGCGTAACGACTCTACACCTTGCTTGTTGATACTGATAAAGGCCAACTCGTAGTTGAGTGACTGGCTCGCCATATTCATCTGCTGCAACAACGCCCCGGACGATAAATCAGCCGAGGCGTTGGTAGAGAAGAACAGGCTACCCGCCACTAAGGACATGGCGCACCAAAGTTGCTTCATTACTGCGATTGCGTTCCTAAAGTTTGGTTTCCTGGCACTTGCACACCAGCCTGCTGGGTCTGTGCCTGCTCAAACTGGAGCTGCTCAGAGTGCAAACGACGCTGCAACTCATAGTCCTGCAGCATCGCATTAATGCGACGACGCTGTTCCTGGACCTGCTGTTGCTGGCCCGGGCTGACTGAGGCATCGGCAGATGGCACACCCAAGCTAACCGGACTTGCTTTACCCATCATCGGCAGTGTATTGAACACCGGCGCTTCAGGCTGCTGGTTAGCTTCTGATTGACCGTTATAGTGCTGGACGCCAACGATAACTGCAAGCGATACGCATGCAGCCACACCCATTTGGGTTAATTGGCTCGCCCACGGGCGCACTTTTTTCCAGAATGGCATCTTCTGCCATTGATGTGGCGCAGGTTGAGCTTCAGGGATCAGCGGAGTGGTCTGATGTACAGGCTCGTTCTCAATTGCCGCCATTACGCGTGCTGAGATATCGAAATGGAGAACATCGCCCGTATCACCACGCATAGAGTCGCGGATGAGATGGTAACTCTCCCAGGTCTTTTGCATCTCGGGAGAGTGAGAGAGCTCGTTAAGCAGCTCACTGTCCAGCGTTTCACCATCCATTAAAGCGGAAAGTTTTTCTTTCTGCATGCCTAATACCTTTTCCAGTATCCCGCTATCGTCAACGCCTGATAAGCGGTTGAACTTTATTATCAATAGCTTCTCGCGCACGGAAGATTCGCGAACGAACCGTTCCGACCGGACAGTCCATGATAGCCGCTATCTCTTCATAGCTAAGTCCATCAAGCTCCCGCAAGGTAATTGCCATGCGTAAATCTTCCGGGAGTGCCTCGATCGTGCGAAAAACGATTTGTCTCAGTTCTTCTGACAACATTAAGTTCTCAGGGTTCGAAATTTCTTTCAATGCGCCGCCGCTTTCGAAGTTTTCAGCGTCTATTGCGTCCACATCCGTTGAAGGCGGACGACGGCCCTGAGCGACCAGATAATTCTTTGCTGTATTGACTGCAATACGATACAGCCAGGTGTAAAAAGCACTATCCCCCCGGAAAGAATCCAGCGCGCGATAGGCCTTTATGAAAGACTCTTGCACTACATCAGGAACATCTCCTGACGGTACATAGCGGGATACCAGACTCGCCACTTTATGCTGATAGCGAACCACCAGTAAGTTAAAGGCTTTCTGATCTCCCTTCTGGACCCGTTCAACCAGGACCTGGTCCGTTAACTGCTCGCTCATCCGAGGTAATGTCTCCCCAAACCTAAATTCCACGCGTTATCGAAACGCCACTCTAAAAACACTGCAATGTGAGCAAGCACGAGGTTAGAGGGTCTATTCATCAATAAGTTCCGTTACGCGTCTGTTTTTGTCCATCGTGTCGCAGACTGTTCATTTTCTCTCATTATAAGTCTGTTAACGATACGTACCCAATTTCTGATGAGAAATGGTATTTTTGCTGCCAGAAGAGTACCGCAACACAGGGTTTATTTCACCACATAATCTGAAGCTAACGATCTGCTTCGCAAAATATTTTCGTTCTTTTACGCCTTTTTTGAGGTTGTGTTTAAGTTTAGGCTGCGCAACAGCATTCAAAAAAAACGTGCGATTCATCGCATTCGGGTGCTATTCTGGCCAAACACTGTTTAGTAAATTAAACAAACATCATGAACACAACTCCAGAACTGCATTGTGATGTACTGATTATTGGCAGCGGCGCTGCCGGGCTCTCTCTGGCGCTTCGACTGGCCTCGCATCAGAAAGTGATCGTACTGAGTAAAGGGCCGATGAGCGAAGGCTCGACGTTCTATGCTCAGGGCGGTATTGCTGCGGTGTTTGATGAAACCGACAGCATTGCGTCGCACGTGGAGGACACGCTGATCGCTGGCGCAGGCATTGTCGATGAACACGCCGCAGAATTTGTGGCCAGCAACGCCCGTCACTGTGTGCAATGGCTTATCGATCAAGGCGTTTTGTTCGACACGCACGTTCAGCCGAATGGCGAAGAGGGGTATCACCTCACCCGTGAAGGCGGTCATAGCCACCGCCGCATCCTGCACGCAGCAGATGCAACGGGCAAAGAGGTCGAAACCACTTTAGTCGCTCAGGCACGGAATCACCCCAATATTCAGGTACTTGAACGCAGCAATGCGGTGGACCTGATTATCTCCGATAAAATTGGTCTGCCGGGCACGCGACGCGTTGTGGGAGCGTGGGTCTGGAACCGGAATAAAGAGACGGTTGAGACCTGTCAGGCTAAATCGGTGGTGCTGGCAACAGGTGGCGCATCGAAGGTGTATCAGTACACGACGAATCCGGATATCTCTTCAGGAGACGGGATCGCCATGGCGTGGCGTGCAGGTTGCCGCGTCGCCAATCTGGAGTTTAACCAGTTCCACCCGACCGCCCTGTTCCATCCGCAGGCGCGTAATTTCCTGCTTACCGAAGCCCTGCGTGGCGAAGGCGCGCATCTCAAGCGCCCCGACGGCACGCGCTTTATGCCAGACTTCGACCCGCGTGGTGAACTGGCCCCGCGCGATATCGTCGCTCGCGCCATTGATCACGAAATGAAACGTCTCGGCGTCGACTGTATGTATCTCGACATCAGCCACAAACCCGCCGATTTCGTGCGCCAGCACTTCCCGACTATCTATGAAAAATTACTGGGGCTTGGGATTGATCTCACCAAAGAGCCGGTGCCGATCGTCCCTGCGGCGCACTATACCTGCGGCGGCGTGATGGTGGACGATCATGGCCGTACGGACGTGGATGGTCTATACGCCATCGGTGAGGTGAGTTATACCGGGCTTCACGGCGCGAACCGCATGGCGTCAAACTCGCTGCTGGAGTGCCTGGTTTACGGCTGGTCTGCCGCAGAAGATATCATCAAACGGATGCCCTACGCCCGTGAGGTGGCACACCTGCCTGCCTGGGATGAAAGCCGGGTGGATAATCCGGATGAACTGGTGGTCATCCAGCACAACTGGCATGAACTGCGGCTCTTTATGTGGGATTACGTCGGGATTGTACGCACCACCAAACGTCTGGAGCGCGCCCTACGCCGGATTACGATGCTGCAGCAGGAAATTGACGAGTATTACGCCAATTTCCGCGTATCTAACAATCTGCTGGAGCTACGCAATCTGGTCCAGGTGGCGGAGCTGATTGTCCGCTGTGCGATGATGCGCAAAGAGAGTCGTGGCCTGCATTACACGCTGGACTACCCCGATCAACTGGAGGAGTCTGGTCCGTCGGTGCTGTCCCCTCTCATTCACATAAACAGATAAAACGCCTGGGTCAGCGCCGTGTAGGCTTCGGAATAACGCTGATCTGGCCCGCGAATCACCATCCTGTCGCTAAAGCACTCACCCTCTTTTGGGGAGAGTGCTAATAAAACGCGGTGCGGAAGTCTTGCTTCGTTGTCGGCGATATCCGTTCGCAGGCGTAAATACCAGCCGATATCGAGCGCTTTTTTGATAAACGCATTACCGGTACTTTCGGGCAGAACAACGCAGAAAAATCCCTCTTCTGAGATCAAATTCGCTGCCGCCATTAACAGGGCGGTGTGATCCAGCGAACCGGTGTATCGCGCCTGATCGCGTTCCGGCGTCGCGCAGTCGACGCCAGGCTCAAAGTAAGGCGGGTTGCTGACAATCAGATCGTAGCGCGCCGTTTGCTCCGGCGCCCACGTGAGGATATCGGCGCACTCCACCTGAACGCGAGACGCCCAAGGCGATTCGGCGGCATTCTCGCTGGCCTGACTGGCGGCCTGTGCATCGAGTTCAACGGCATCGATGGTGACGTGCTGCTCCGTGCGTTGCGCCAGCATCAGCGCCAGTAATCCACTTCCACTACCAATATCCAGAATTCGCTTAACCTTCGCAACGGGCGCCCACGCTCCCAGTAATATACCGTCAGTGCCGACTTTCATCGCACAGCGATCGTGGGCTACAAAGAACTGTTTAAACGTAAAACCATCGCGGCGCAGCTGCGCTTTGGGTTGAGACATGT
>Ga0207696_1000773_pt1 | contig 21086 bp, 20 predicted proteins | sample KBSS54metaG_FD_184403 | JGI IMG/M metagenome (GOLD analysis project Ga0207696, IMG submission 184403) | Switchgrass rhizosphere microbial communities from Kellogg Biological Station, Michigan, USA - KBS S5-4 metaG (SPAdes) (version 2) | ecosystem: Host-associated > Plants > Roots > Rhizosphere >...
TCTTTCAGAGTCAAGCGTTTATTTTCGCTTTTCATCTGGCTGACGGGCCGGTTTGTAAGCCGTTGTGCCGTGTCAGTGGAGGCGCAGTATAGGGATTTTCTGGGAGCTGACAAGTGTTTATTGCAAATAAATGACTGAGCGCATCTTTTTTCATCAAACAGGGTGTTTTGGACACTATTTGCTGTTTAAGTGCGCTATCTCGTGGGCGAAACGCGCCACCTGAGGCCAATCTGTATAAACAACTTCTTTGCTGATATCTGTTTCACCGCCCGTCATCTTCATAATCAAACGAATCATCACGCGATCATACCAGCGATAACGCGGATAACGCAGTGCACCCGCAAACACCGCGCAATGATTTGGCTGCCACGGGGAGGTCAGCAAGAACTTACGCGTATAAGAGTTGGTTTGAGGAGAACGCTTCTCTGGTTTACGGGCGACCAGGTTTACGGAAAAGAAAGCGCTGGGAATCTTATTCAATGCTTGCTGATGCTTTTTCACAAACGCAGCCACTGACGAATGGAAATGCCCATAGCGAATAGAAGCGCCAATAACGACGCGTTCGTAGTTTCCCCAGGCGATCTCGCCACTGCGATGCAGATTAACCACATCACTCTCGGCGCCCAGCTCTTTAAGTTCAGATGCTATATAAGAAGCAATCTCGCGAGTTTGACCATCGCGGGTCGAAAATAGAATCAACGTTCTCACAGCAGGCTCCGATTACTCTCGCCAGAAGGTTGGCGTAAACAGTACAAGTAAAGTAAACACTTCAAGACGACCAAACAGCATATTGGCTATCAATATCCATTTTGCCACAGGATTCATGCTGGCGAAGTTATCAGCCACAACCCCCAAACCTGGGCCGAGATTATTCAGCGTTGCCGCCACTGAAGCAAAGGCGGAGAAATCATCCACGCCGGTGGCGATAATCGCGAGCATGCTGAGGATAAACACCAGCGCATAGGCAGAAAAGAATCCCCATACTGCTTCAAGGATACGTTCGGGCAGGGCTCGATTGCCAAGCTTGATGCTATAGACCGCATTGGGGTGAACAAGTCGCTTCAGTTCGCGGTTGCCTTGTTTGAACAGCAACAGAATACGGATGACCTTCAGACCACCACCGGTCGAACCAGCACACCCCCCTATAAAAGCAGAGCACAACAACAGCACCGGTAAGAATAGAGGCCAGCGAGCAATACTATCAGTCGTAAACCCGGCGGTCGTCGCCATCGAGACCACCTGGAAGAATGCCTGGTTTAGCGTAAGCAGGGCGGTTTGGTAAGTGTTGTGGAACCAGAGTACTAAGGTACAGATAGCCACCAGCGTCAGTTGCACGCCAATAAACATGCGGAACTCAGGGTCACGCCAATAGACTTTTATATTACGCCCGCTTAATAGAGAGAAGTGCAGGCCATAGTTACAACCGGAAATCAGCAAGAAGATGGCGATAATTGTATTAATGGTTGGGCTGTCGAAATAACCGACGCTGGCATCATGAGTAGAAAAACCACCAATCGCGATAGTCGCAAAGCTGTGACCTATTGCATCAAACGCAGGCATCCCTGCAAACCAAAGTGCCAACGCACAAGCGACAGTTAACAGAACATAAATAATCCACAGAGTTTTTGCGGTATCTGCAATACGCGGGCGCATCTTATTATCTTTAAGCGGCCCCGGCATTTCGGCACGGTATAGCTGCATCCCGCCGACGCCCAGAATCGGCAGAATGGCCACTGCCAGCACGATGATCCCCATGCCGCCAAACCACTGCAACATTTGCCGATAAAACAGAATGGCGTGAGGAAGCGTATCCAGCCCGACAAGCGTTGTCGCACCGGTGGTAGTTAAACCCGAGAACGATTCAAAGAATGCATCAGTAATAGTGAGATTCGGTTGTTCCGCGAAGATAAAAGGCAGCGCACCCACGCTCCCCAACACCGTCCAGAACAAGACGACGATCAGGAACCCTTCTCGTGGTTTCAACTCACTTTTTTGCCGCCGGTTAGGCCACCACAAAAAAGAACCAATCAGTAGCGCTGCGAAGAAAGTCTGGGTGAAAGCTCGGCCAGCACCATCGCGATAAATTAAAGCTACCAACCCAGGAATAATCATGGTCACGGAAAATAGAATGACTAACAGACCAACGATTCGGGTTATGGCGCGAAAATGCATTTCAGCCGCTTCCTTAACTATCAATAAAATACGAGTGGGGATTATTGTTCAGCCGGCAATAAATGCAATGCACCGCGGCTAAAATCAGCAAGTCTGACTGAAAAGTCAGCGAGTTTCGCGTGTGGTAACGCGATAAGTAATAAAACAGACGCCTGAAAATCACTTTGCACCACAACGCCGTCACACTGTTTAAGCAACGCCTCGATTCCGGCAAGCTGCGCGTACTCACATTGCAAAGTATATTCGGTTAACGGAGTTTTGAGCACGGTAGGCAATTGATTTAACGCTGCCTGCACACCGCCGCCATAGGCTTTCACCAGGCCGCCAGTACCTAGTTTGATGCCGCCAGAATAACGTACGACGACTGCGGTAATTTCACCAATACCACTTCCCATAAGCTGGGCAAGCATCGGCTTACCGGCTGTGCCAGCAGGCTCACCATCATCAGAAAAGCCTAACTGCTGCGAGTCATCTGGCGCACCAGCCACCCAGGCCCAGCAATGATGCCGGGCCGTCGGGTGCTCTGAACGTACTTTTTCAAGAAATGCTTTCGCCGCAATTACGCCAGTCGTATGAGCGACCAGAGTAATAAAGCGGCTTTTCTTGATTTCCTCACTGAACGCAACGGTTTCAGCGGGAATCAGCCAACTATCCATTACGCCAGTTTCAGATCGCGCGTCATGTTTTCAATACTATTTTCATGAACAATCACGTTGTCTTCAATGCGAACGCCACCGAAAGGTTTCATTGCCTCAATGCGCTGCCAGTCAAAGTGCTTGCTGTACTGGCCTTCGCGCCACGGTGCGAGCAAAGATTCAATGAAGTAAATGCCCGGTTCAATGGTCAGAACCATACGCGGTTCAAGAATACGCGTGCAACGCAGATACGGATACTGAGAAGGTGCAGCAAGGTGTGTACCGGAATCATCCTGCATAAAGCCTGCAACATCATGCACCTGCAAACCCAGCGGGTGGCCCAGACCATGTGGCATAAATGGCCCAGTGATGCCGGTTTCAACCATCGCTTCTTCGCTAATCCCGGTAACCAATTTATGGCGGCTCAGCAGCTTCGCGATACGTTGATGGAACTGGATGTGGTAATCGGTGTAGCGCACACCTGCTTTCAGGGTATCAATCAGCGCTAGTTGCTCGCTGTTAACGTCTTTAACCAGTTGTGCATAATCGTTATCGCTTTTTGCCGACCAGGTACGCGTTAAATCAGCCGCATAACCGTTATATTCCGCGCCAGCATCCAACAGGAAACTGCGCATTTCGACAGGTGCGCGGTTCTCAAGTTTGGTGTAATGAAGAACTGCTGCGTGCTCGTTGAGCGCAACAATGTTGCCATAAGGCACATCGGTATCGCGATGTCCGGTTGCGGTCAGATACGCGAGATTAATGTCAAATTCGCTCATTCCAGACAGGAACGCTTCGTGAGCCGCCTGATGACCAACCACTGCGGTTTTCTGCGCTTCACGCATACATGCCAGCTCATAATCAGTTTTATAAGCACGATGATAATGCAGGTAATCAATCACCCCTTTCGGGTTGATGTTAGCGCCCTGGATTTCAAGCTGTACGGCACGCTCTGGAACCGGCCCGATATAACCGATATTGCCACGCGCGGCAGGCAACTGGCTGCCAATGCCATCAGCTTTCGGCAGCGCAATCACTTCAATTTCGTCAGTCCAGAAGGATTCTGGCAGCGGCTCAACGTTGTGCCAGTAATCAACCGGCAGGTAGAACCACAGCTTCGGTTTGTTAACACCATCCACCAGCAGCCAGCAGTTTGGCACTTGTGTCACCGGAACCCAGGCTTTGAATTGTGGGTTAACTTTGAACGGATATGGATGATCATCGAGGAAGACGTTGACTAGCTCGCCCGAGTGAATCAACAGCGCGTCAAGATTGAAGCGCGCCAGAACATTGCGGGTGCGCTCCTGCAAAGTTGCCACATGATCTTTATAAAGTGAGGCCAGTGAATCCATGATTTACCCTTCTGGTTTTTTATAAACTGAACGCCACGCATCTTAGCACACCGTAAACAGAGCGAACTTATTTCCAGCGGCTGTGATCATCTTTGCAAATATTTAAAGAGTTATTTGCATTTCATTAACATCAATTCCACACTCACCTTCATCTGGTACGACCAGATCCCATTGCTGGATTCAGGAGACTGACATGCTCTACCAAGGTGAAACCTTACATCTCGACTGGCTGGAAGATGGCATCGCAGAATTGGTATTCGATGCCCCCGGTTCAGTGAACAAACTCGACACCGCGACCGTAGCAAGCCTGGGCCACGCGCTGGATGTACTGGAAAAGCAGCCTGGTCTGAAAGGCCTGCTGCTCAGTTCCAACAAAGCCGCGTTTATCGTTGGTGCGGATATTACTGAATTTCTGTCGCTGTTCCTGGTTCCTGCGGAGCAACTGACTCATTGGCTGCAATTTGCCAACAGCGTCTTCAATCGTCTGGAGGACTTGCCGGTTCCGACCATTGCAGCAGTGAATGGTTACGCCCTTGGCGGCGGTTGTGAATGTGTACTGGCAACCGATTATCGCCTGGCAACACCAGATACCCGTATTGGCCTGCCAGAAACCAAACTCGGCATCATGCCTGGTTTCGGTGGATCTGTACGTTTACCTCGTTTGCTGGGTGCTGATAGCGCGCTGGAAATTATCACCGCCGGTAAAGATGTCGGCGCGGTTGAAGCGCAAAAGCTCGGCTTAGTCGACGGCATCGTTAAAACTGAGAAACTGCGCGACGGCGCACTGGCGGTATTACGCCAGGCGATTAATGGCGATCTGGACTGGAAAGCCAAACGCGCGCCAAAACTGCAGCCGCTGAAGCTGAGCAAAATCGAAGCCACCATGAGCTTCACCATTGCTAAAAGCATGGTGATGCAGATTGCTGGCAAGCACTACCCTGCCCCGATGACGGCAGTCAAAACTATTGAAGCCGCGGCACGAATGGGCCGTGACGAAGCATTAAAACTGGAGACTCAAAGTTTCGTGCCGTTGGCGCGTTCTAATGAGGCCCGTGCGCTGGTCGGTATTTTCCTTAACGACCAATACATAAAAGGTCAGGCGAAGAAGCTGACCAAAAATACCGAAACCCCGAAACAGGCAGCCGTTCTTGGTGCCGGGATCATGGGTGGCGGCATTGCTTACCAGTCTGCCTGGAAAGGTGTGCCGGTATTAATGAAGGACATTAACGAGAAGTCGCTGGAACTGGGCATCAACGAAGCCAGCAAGCTGCTGAACAAACAGTTGGAACGCGGCAAAATTGACGGCATGAAACTGGCCGGTGTCATTGCCACTATTCACCCAACGCTGGATTACGCTGGTTTTGAGCGTGTCGATGTGGTGGTTGAAGCGGTAGTTGAAAACCCGAAAGTGAAGAAAGCGGTTCTGGCAGAAGTGGAAGATAAAGTTCGTGCGGATACCGTTCTGGCGTCGAACACCTCTACCATTCCGATTGGCGAACTGGCCAATAGCCTGAAACGCCCGGAAAACTTCTGCGGTATGCACTTCTTTAACCCGGTGCATCGCATGCCGTTAGTGGAAGTGATTCGCGGCGAGAAAACCTCTGAGCAAACTATCGCGAAGGTTGTTGCGTGGGCCAGCAAAATGGGCAAAACGCCGATCGTAGTGAACGACTGCCCAGGTTTCTTCGTCAACCGCGTGCTGTTCCCGTACTTTGCCGGCTTTAGCCAGCTGATGCGCGACGGTGCCGATTTCCGCCAGATCGACAAAGTAATGGAAAAGCAGTTCGGCTGGCCAATGGGCCCGGCATACCTGCTGGATGTAGTCGGTATTGATACCGCGCACCACGCGCAGGCTGTTATGGCTGCCGGTTTCCCACAGCGTATGCAGAAAGATTATCGCGATGCGGTCGACGCCATGTTTGACGCAGGCCGTTATGGCCAGAAAACCCAGCAGGGTTTCTATCGCTACAAACAAGACAGCAAAGGCAAACCGCGTAAAGAACAAGACGAAGCCACCGATAGCTTGTTGGCTGATGTCAGCAAACCGCGCCAAAACTTTAGCGACGAAGAGATCATCGCTCGCATGATGATCCCAATGGTCAACGAAGTCGTGCGCTGCCTGGAAGAAGGCATTATCGCCAGCCCGGCAGAAGCAGATATGGCACTGGTTTACGGCCTGGGATTCCCTCCGTTCCACGGCGGCGCATTCCGTTGGTTAGACACCATCGGCAGCGCGAAATATCTCGATATGGCGCAACAGTACGAACATCTTGGCCCGCTTTACCAGGTGCCGGACGGTCTGCGTACTAAAGCGTCCCGTAACGAGCCGTACTATCCACCCGTTGAGCCAGCGCGCCCAGCCAGTGACCTGAAAAGTGCCTGAGGAGTGATTATGGAAAAGGTTGTAATTGTTGATGCCATCCGCACCCCGATGGGCCGTTCAAAAGGCGGTGCGTTTCGTAATCTGCGTGCGGAAGATCTTTCTGCCCATCTGATGCGTGGCATTTTGTCACGCAACCCGGCTTTAGAAGCCGCTGCACTGGATGACATTTATTGGGGCTGTGTGCAGCAGACGCTGGAGCAAGGTTTTAATATTGCTCGTAACGCCTCGCTACTGGCAGAAATCCCACATTCAGTACCGGCGGTTACAGTGAACCGCCTGTGTGGTTCTTCGATGCAAGCGCTGCACGATGCTGCTCGTATGATTCAGACCGGTGATGCGCATGCTTGTCTGGTAGGCGGCGTGGAACATATGGGCCACGTGCCAATGAGCCATGGTGTTGATTTCCATCCAGGCCTGAGCCGCAACGTTGCAAAAGCAGCTGGCATGATGGGCTTAACCGCCGAAATGCTGTCTCGTATGCATGGTATCAGCCGTGAAATGCAGGATCAGTTTTCTGCACGTTCACACCAGCGAGCCTGGGCTGCAACCGAAGCGGGTCATTTCAAAAATGAAATTCTGGCAACCAGCGGCCATGACGCAGACGGTGTGCTCAAACGTTTTGATTACGATGAAGTGATTCGCCCGGAAACTACAGTTGAAGGTCTGGCGGCATTGAAACCTGCGTTTGATCCGGTCAATGGCACCGTTACAGCAGGCAGTTCTTCCGCGCTTTCCGATGGTGCCTCAGCGATGTTGCTGATGAGCGAGTCACGCGCCAAAGAGCTGGGCCTGAAGATCCGCGCTTATGTTCGCTCTATGGCAGTCGTTGGCTGCGACCCATCCATTATGGGCTACGGTCCAGTTCCGGCATCACAACTGGCGTTGAAAAAAGCGGGCCTGACTGCCGCCGACATAGACCTGTTTGAGATGAACGAAGCCTTCGCCGCACAGATCCTGCCATGTATTAAAGATCTGGGGCTGATGGATAAGATCGACGAGAAGATTAACCTCAATGGCGGTGCGATTGCACTGGGTCACCCGCTGGGTTGTTCCGGTACACGAATCAGCACCACGCTGCTCAATTTGATGGAACGTCGCGATGCGCAGTTTGGCCTCGCCACCATGTGCATCGGATTGGGTCAGGGGATTGCCACCGTTATTGAACGCGTTTAAGGAATTGATCTAATTTTCAAAGTCATTGATGTTGTAACGCGGCGGCAAATGAGCGAATCCCGATGAGCTTACTAAAGTAAGTGATTCGGGTGAGCGAATGCAGCCAACAAAGTTACAACACCAAGGACGCAGAAAAAAAGTTTAGTTGCCGTTTTTCCCGCCTGTCAGGGGCGGGTTTTTTATTGCATTAGATAAACGAAAACGCGTCGCCAAACATGCGGTCGGCCTGCGCACCACGTTCATTGCAGAACAGGTCACGGGCAATTTTCGCCATTTCAAAACGTCCGGCAATATAGATGTCGTGCCCGGCAAGCGTTCCGTAATCCTGCATCACCGCGGTTAACACAGTGCCAGTGCGCCCACGCCAGCCTGTTTCCGGTTGCTCAACCACCGCTTCAACACGCAGATTCTGGTGAACCACGGACAGCGCTTCTAACTCAGACAGATCATAAAGATGTTTATCTTCACGGCCGCCCCAGTAAATGGCGATTTCACGCTGCGGGTTACGCGCCAGCGCCGTCAGCAAAATAGAACGCACATAAGAGAAGCCGGTCCCGCCAGCAATCAGAATCAACGGGCGATCTTCATCTTCACGCAGCCAGGCATCGCCGTGTGGAATATCAACAACGATTTCTTTCTCTTTCAGAATGCGATCCATCACCGCCATGGCGTACAGATTGATATCTGATGCGCCAATGTGCAGTTCGATAAACTCGTGGTCGCTCGGCGTGGATGCCATGGAGAACGGGCGTTTATCGCGCTCATCCATCACCACCATCAAATACTGCCCGGCCTGAAAGGAGAATTTCGCTTCCGGCAGTAATCGAACGCGATACACCGTGTCAGTTATCGCTTCTACCGAGGTCACTTTACAGCTTAAGGTTGTCATGCTTCCCCTCTGTCGGGTCAATAATGCAAAACGGTAAAACCCGCCGATCAGGCGTTTTTACTGTCGTCGAAAATAGCCAGTTCATCCCAGATAGCATCAATACGCGCACATACTTCTGCATCTTTCTTAATAGGACGCCCCCACTCACGCTGGGTTTCCCCAGGCCATTTATTGGTGGCATCCAATCCCATTTTTGAGCCAAGGCCGGAAACCGGCGAGGCAAAATCCAGGTAATCAATTGGCGTGTTTTCTACCAGAACGGTATCACGTGCCGGGTCCATCCGCGTGGTGATGGCCCAAATTACATCGTTCCAGTCACGCGCATTAACATCGTCATCGCAGACAATGACAAACTTGGTATACATGAACTGCCGCAAGAAAGACCAGACGCCCATCATCACGCGTTTCGCGTGGCCAGCGTACTGCTTCTTGATAGTGACAACCGCAAGGCGATAAGAACACCCCTCCGGCGGCAGGTAGAAATCGACAATTTCCGGGAACTGCTTTTGCAGAATGGGCACAAACACTTCATTCAATGCCACGCCGAGAACCGCAGGCTCATCTGGCGGGCGACCGGTGTACGTTGAATGATAAATCGCATTCTGGCGCTGGGTTATATGCGTCACGGTAAACACAGGGAAGTCATCTACTTCATTGTAGTAGCCCGTGTGGTCACCATATGGCCCTTCAGGTGCCATTTCGCCAGGCTCGATATACCCTTCCAGCACAATTTCAGCGCTAGCTGGCACTTCGAGATCGTTGGAAATACACTTCACCACTTCGGTTTTTGTACCACGTAGCAAACCAGCAAAAGCATATTCTGACAAAGTATCTGGCACTGGAGTGACCGCGCCAAGAATGGTTGCCGGATCAGCACCCAGTGCAACAGAAACCGGGAACCGCTCACCAGGATGTTCAGCACACCACTCCTGGAAATCCAGCGCGCCGCCGCGATGCGAAAGCCAACGCATGATCAGTTTATTTTTGCCGATAAGCTGCTGGCGATAAATACCTAGATTTTGCCGTTCTTTATGCGGACCACGCGTTACCGTCAAACCCCAGGTAATCAGCGGCGCGGCATCTTCAGGCCAACACTGCATAATCGGAATACGAGATAAGTCGACTTCATCCCCTTCCCTGATTTGTTCCTGGCATGGGGCATTACGCAGACGCTTAGTCGGCATATTCAGGACTTGTTTAAACTGCGGAAGTTTATCGAATAAATCGCGGAAACCCTTCGGTGGCTCGGGTTCTTTCAGGAAGGCCAGCAATTTCCCGACTTCACGCAGCGCAGAAACATCTTCTTGCCCCATTCCCATCGCGACGCGTTTCGGAGTGCCGAACAGGTTGCACAGCACCGGCATGTCGTACCCTTTTGGATTCTCAAATAACAGAGCCGGGCCATTAGCGCGCAAAGTACGATCGGCAATTTCAGTCATTTCCAGGTACGGATCGACAGGCATTGCGATACGCTTTAGCTCGCCGCGTTGTTCAAGTAGTTCCAGAAAGTCGCGTAGGTCGTGGTATTTCATGCCATTAATCATCGTCAGGATTTGGCGGACATTATACGGGCTTCATGCAGCGCATGCTGTATTTTTGTTAAAAAGGTGTAGATGGTTGCCTGATGACCAAACAGTCATTGGTTATACTTCTGCTGTCTATCTCTCATACCAGCCTTTTGCTATTCTTCCGCGGCTGATTAGGAAAAAGAGACATTATGGAATCCTGGTATCTTTTGTACTGCAAAAGGGGTCAATTACTGCGGGCGCAAGAACATCTTGAGCGTCAGGAAGTGAATTGCCTCACCCCGATGATCAAAATTGAAAAGATCGTGCGAGGAAAACGCACTGCGGTCGACGAACCATTGTTTCCAAATTATATGTTTGTCCGCTTTGATCCTGAGACTATTCACACCACGACAATACATTCAACGCGTGGCGTCAGCCATTTCGTCCGCTTCGGCAGCCTTCCGGCCACTGTACCGAATGATGTGATTGAACAACTGATCCATCATCAGCCAGAAAATGTGACTGACCCAGACACCCCTTATCAGGGCGATCGCGTGGTGATAACTGAAGGGGCATTCGAAGGTTTGGAAGCTATCTTCAGCGAACCGGACGGTGAAGCCCGCTCTATGCTGCTGCTGAATTTGTTGAATAAACAAGTGATGCAGAGTGTGAAGAATACCGATTTCAAAAAGACGTAAAAAAGGCCAGCGATTGCTGGCCTCTTAGTCTGTATTTCGTTCCTAGCGCTGCATTTGCTCATCGTGCAGCCATTGCGCGACACGCTTCGAGAAGTACGTCAGCACACCATCTGCGCCGGCACGTTTAAAGCACAACAGTGATTCCATAATGGCCGGTTTTTCTGCCAGCCATCCGTTTTGAATCGCCGCCATATGCATCGCATACTCACCAGAAACCTGATAGGCAAATGTCGGCACGCCGAAAGTATCTTTCACGCGGCGAACCACATCCAGATAAGGCATACCCGGTTTCACCATCACCATATCCGCGCCTTCTTGCAAATCCTGCGCAACTTCCTGCAATGCTTCATCGCTATTGGCCGGGTCCATCTGATAGGTCTTTTTATTGCCGCCTTTCAGGTTGCCGGATGAGCCAATTGCGTCGCGGAACGGGCCGTAATAACAGGATGCGTACTTCGCTGCATAAGACATGATTTGGGTGTTCACTAAACCATCCAGCTCAAGCTGATCGCGAATCGCGCCGATGCGCCCATCCATCATATCGCTTGGCGCGATGATTTCGGCTCCGGCTTCTGCATGAGACAGCGCCTGACGTACCAGAATCTCACGAGTAATGTCGTTGATAACGTAACCGTCTGCATCAATCACGCCGTCCTGGCCGTGAGTGGTATACGGATCAAGCGCAACGTCAGTCAGTAAACCCAGTTCTGGCACGGCATCTTTCAGTGCACGAACCGCACGCTGAACCAGGCCGTTCGGGTTATAAGCTTCTTCAGCATGCAGCGACTTTCCTGCGCTCTCGATGACCGGGAACAGGGACAGCACCGGCACACCCAACTTCGCAACGGCCTCCGCTTCTTTGAGCAGCAAATCGATAGTCATGCGGTAAACGCCCGGCATTGACGACACTTCTTCCTGACGGTTTTGACCTTCCATCACGAACACAGGGTAGATCAGGTCGTTAACCGTTAACTGATTTTCTGCAACCAGGCGGCGGCTGAAATCGTGACGACGAACGCGGCGCATACGGCGGCCAGGAAACGTACCGGGAAATGCATAGCTCATTAATTTTCTCCTGATTTAAGCCAGCCGGAAAAGACGGCGGGCATTGTCATCTGTTACTTGCGCAAGCCAGGTGGGGTCTTCTCGACGCCATTCGGCTACCTTGTTCAGGATATGCGGCAAGTAGCAGGGTTCGTTCCGGCGGGAAGCAGGTTTTGGTTTTAGATCCCGCGGTAACAAATAGGGGGCATCAGTTTCCAGCAACAGTTGATGTGCTGGGATTACCGGTAGCAGCTCACGTAATTCAAGGCCGCGGCGCTCATCGCATACCCAGCCAGTGACACCTATAAAAATGCCTCGGGCCAGGCATTCACGAACTTCATTTTCTGTTCCGGTAAAACAGTGCAAAACCACACCCGGTAACTTATCCAGCCACGGGTCCAGCAGAGCAATAAAGCGTTCGTGTGCTTCCCGACAATGTAAAAATACCGGCATCATCAGGTCTGCAGCAAGGGCCAGTTGTGCGGTAAAAGCGCGTTCTTGTTCAGCTGGCGTCGAGAAATTACGGTTGAAATCCAGGCCACACTCACCAATAGCTACCACTTCCGGCGCACCCGCAAGCTCGCAAATCACAGCCGCAGTTTCATCTTGCCATTGGCTGGCATCATGCGGATGAACACCCGCAGTAGACCAGCAGCCCTGATACTGTTGTGCCAGTAACAATGCCTGCTGACTTTCGTGAATATTTGTCCCGGTAAGCAGCATGCCGCTCACGCCGGCATGATGTGCGCGAGCCACAACGTCAGCGTGGTCTTTAGCAAACTGTGAGCTGGTAAGATTTACACCGATATCAAACATAGCGTCTTCCAAACGACGACCGCCCTAATGGGCGGTCTGAAATTATGATTCTTTTTTAGAGTGATCGTCTTCTGCTTCTGGAGCATCTTCCGGGTCTTCCTCTCCACCTCTGCGCCCTTTACCGACGTAGAAACGAGAGAAAAATACACCAACTTCAAACAGGCAGTACATCGGTATTGCCAGCAGCGTTTGCGAGAAAACATCAGGCGGCGTTAACAACATGCCAACAACAAATGCACCAACCAGAATATACGGACGCTTTTTCTTAAGCGCTTCAGGCGTTGTTACACCCATCCAACACAACAGAATAATGGCAACGGGGACTTCAAAAGCCACGCCAAATGCCATAAATAGCGTCATGACAAAATCAAGGTACTTGCTGATGTCAGTCGACACCACCACACCTATCGGGGCGGTTTTGGTCAGAAAACCAAATGCGAGCGGGAACACCACAAAATAAGCAAAAGCGATGCCGATATAAAACAGCATTGAGCTGGAAAACAGTAACGGCATAACCAGCTTGCGCTCGTGCTTATAGAGCGCAGGGGCGATAAACGCCCAAATCTGATAAAGAATGACCGGTGCAGACAAAAATACCGAAACATAAATCGTCAGTTTGATTGGGGTGAAAAACGGTGACGCCACATCAGTCGCAATCATCGTTGAGCCAATAGGCATCTGCTTAATCAGCGGTGAGGCGACAATCTGATAGATGTCATTGGCAAAGTAAACCAGTGCCAGGAAAATCACCAGCACAGCGATAATGCTATTTAACAGTCGCTTGCGCAGCTCTATCAGATGGCTGATAAGCGGTTGGGTATCTTCAACGGCCATGTTTACTGTTTATCACTCGAAGTTGGGGAAGACGCTGGAGTTTTGACGGGCTCTGCTACAGGTTTAATCTGAGGTTGAATCAGCTCTTCAGAAACCTCTGCTGCCGCTGCAGCTGATGCAGGAACAACTGCTTCAGTTTCAACAGCGGGCGCTTTCTCAGGCGCGCTGGCCTGATGTGCAGCAGTAGCTGGAGTCACGCCATCATGGCTGTCCTGGGCATCTTTCACTAGTGGGTTATGGATGGTGTGAGCTTCGTCACTCGCCTTTTCAGGGTCGAGAGTGTACGAGCGCTTCATCGACTCTGCTGCCTGACGCAGCTCATCCATTGATGCCTTTAGTTCCGGAGTGAGGTTATCCATGCTCGCTTTTTCAACCTTCTTCAGGCTGTCTTGTAGCTCCTGGATTTTCAACTCCTGAACCAGTTCGTTTTGTACAGTTGCTGCCAGCGAACGCAAAGCACGGACCCAACCGACGACCGTTTTAACGGCCACAGGCAAACGCTGTGGCCCGAGTACGATCAAGCCAATCACAAAAACCAGTAGCAGCTCACTGAAACCAATATCGAACACGGTTTACACCTGCTCTTTATCGTTGCTCTTTGCTTCGTCTTTTTTCACATCAGCTGGTTGCTTATCGGCCAGTGTTTTTGCTGTGAAATCAGCATCCTGAGCAGATTTATCTTTCTCTTTGTCTTCATCGTCACTCATGGCTTTTTTAAAGCCTTTGATGGATGCGCCCAAATCAGAGCCGATAGAACCCAGTTTCTTAGTACCGAAAAGCAGAACCACGATGACAGCAATGATCAACAATTGCCAAATACTGATACCACCCATAATGTTGCCTCAAATCACTGTGATGAATAGATTACGGTCTGTATTGTACCGCACGTTGTCCGTTAAAAACGATTAAAACAGCTCAGGATGAGCGCCGCCAGCCAATCAACCAGGCCACGATGCCACCGGCCATTATCCAGGCGGGCATAAATTCCCACTCTGGCTTATTAATCAACAGCAAAGTACCACTGAGCATTAACACCGCACCAATACCAAACAGATAGCGTGACTGCGACTGGCGTACTTGGTTGCGTTGCAAATCGCGCGTTATTTTATCAACACTGTGCTGCAATTGTTTACCCTGACGCAAACTGTCGTACATCAGTTCTGGAAGTTCTGGCATTTTTTCTATCCAGAACGGGGCTTTTTCTTTAAGTGTACGAATAAGAGCCGGAATACCAACCTGATCTTTAATCCAGTCTTCCAGGAAAGGTTTGGCGGTTTTCCACAAATCCAGCTGTGGATAAAGCTGCCTTCCCAGGCCTTCAACGTAAAGCAGTGTCTTTTGTAGCAAAACCAGCTGTGGTTGCACTTCCATATTAAAGCGGCGTGCCGTATTGAACAGGTTCAGCAGCACATGGCCAAAGGAAATTTCCGCTAATGGCTTTTCAAAAATAGGCTCGCAAACGGTGCGAATAGCAAACTCGAAGTCTTCAACATTGGTTTCTGGAGGTACCCAACCTGAATCAACGTGCAGTTCAGCAACTTTGCGATAGTCACGGTTAAAGAAAGCGATAAAGTTTTCAGCCAGGTAGCGTTTGTCTTCTTTATTGAGCGAGCCGACAATGCCGCAGTCGATACCAATGTATTGCGGATCTTCAGGATGCTCGTAGCTGACAAAAATATTTCCAGGGTGCATATCCGCATGGAAGAAGCTGTCGCGGAAAACCTGGGTGAAGAACACTTGCACGCCGCGTTCCGCTAACAGTTTCATGTTGGTGCCTTGCTTGTGAAGCATCGCAATATCTGAAACGGGAATACCGTAAATTCGCTCCATCACCATCATGTCCTGGCTGCAATAGTCAGAGAACACTTCCGGCACATACAGCATCGGGCTGTCTTCAAAATTGCGGCGTAACTGAATGGCGTTTGCCGATTCACGCAACAGATTCAGCTCATCGATCAAGGTTTTTTCATATTCGCGTACCACTTCGAGCGGGCGTAAACGGCGGCCATCCGGCATCAAGCGCGGTACCCAGCGTGCGAGGCGATAGATGAGTTTCATATCCGCTTTAATGATTGGCAGGATGTCCGGGCGAATCACTTTGATGACCACATCTCGGCCATTCTCTTTCAGGCGAGCAGTATGCACTTGCGCGATAGAAGCCGATGCGAGCGGTGTTATGTCGAAATCGTCAAACCAGGTTTCAATAGGAATCCCCCCCATCGCCTGTTCGATTTGTTTCTTAGCCAATGCCCCGTCAAAAGGTGCAACACGGTCTTGCAACATAGCGAGCTGGTCAGCGATTTGTGGTGGGAACAGGTCACGACGGGTAGAGAGCATCTGCCCAAACTTGATCCATACAGGTCCCAGTTCCTGCAATGCCAGACGTAAACGCTCGCCGAGAAGTTTGTCTTTATGACGGTTTGGCATCCAGAAAAGCATGCGCCGCCAGATGCGTAACGGCAGCGTAATACGAATGCGTGGGATCAGCTCATCCAGACCATAACTGAGAAAAGTACGGATAATGAAATAGAGGCGGCGAATTTCTCCAGGCGTCATTTGTTCTCCAGTTTGTCCAGTCGCGCAATGAGTGCGTCAACCTTACGTTCGACTGCTGCCGTTTCCTCGGCAAACCATGCGACTTCCAACGACCCCGGTGCCATTCTCCACTCTTCAGTAATGGCTTCTGAAAGGTATTGTTGGTTACGGGCAAATCCTTTTTTCAACAACTTACCGCCACCGCGAATCACTTTGCTGATGCCTTCCGCAGCAATATCACCGATATACGGAGCTAATAATTCAGCAGGGTCGAACTCAGCCAGATCCATCAACGCGACCCAATTCTGGACCACCTGAAGCTCGCCTTCTACTTCCAGCTCACCGCTACGAATCAGCGCCGTAAGCTGCTGCCTATCACGCAGTTTTGGCAGAGTGCTAAGCGCGGTTTTCACCACGCAATCAGCGTCACCTTCCCATTGACCTAACACGTCAATTTGCTGCTCGCTGAAGACTAAAACGAGGGGCGAAGAGAACTCTTTTAGCTCGACGCGCAACACCTTACCCATTAAGCGCTGACGTGCCGATTTTAATCCCCGGTCACGCCAGAGAAAGGTATTGAGAACACTTTCAATCCCAGCAGTCATCAGAGGTGTAAAAGGCATCACGAACTCCCTGTCAGAATTTATAACCACGGTGCAGTGCAACCACGCCAGCGGTCAGATTGAAGTAGGTGGTATTTTCAAAGCCAGCCTCTTCCATCATCGCTTTCAATGTTTCTTGATCCGGGTGCATACGAATAGATTCAGCCAGGTAACGGTAGCTTTCGGCATCTTGTGCAACAATTTCACCGATACGCGGCAAAATATGGAAAGAATAGGCATCGTAGGCTTTGCTCAGGGGTTCGATAATCGGTTTGGAGAATTCCAGAACCAGCAGGCGACCACCTGGTTTTAATACGCGGTACATTGAACGCAGTGCTTTTTCTTTATCGGTCACATTACGCAGGCCGAAAGAGATAGTGATGCAGTCAAAGAAGTTATCCGGGAAAGGCAAGGCTTCAGCGTTAGCCTGAACATAGTTCACATTGCCAACCACACCGATGTTGCGCAGTTTTTCGCGCCCCATTTTCAGCATTGAGTCGTTGATATCCGCCAGAACCACTTCGCCCGTTTCGCCAACCAGACGGGAGAACTTAGCGGTTAAATCACCGGTGCCTCCCGCTAAATCGAGTACACGCTGACCACGACGGACACCACTGCAATCAATGGTGAAACGCTTCCAGATGCGATGGATGCCGAATGACATCAGGTCATTCATGACGTCGTATTTTGCGGCCACAGAGTGGAACACATTAGCGACCATATCGGCCTTTTGTTCTTTCGCTACAGTGCGAAAACCAAAGTGTGTTGTTTCCTGGGATTCTTCAACCATCTCAATGCCTGCTTATCCAAAAAATGTTCATGAAGTGTAACAGAACGAGCCCTAAAGCCCTATGCTTCAAGCTGCAGGGATTAACCTGAACTTAACGCTCACCAACGATACGTCGGTTCTCTAAACTGTTGTCCGTGCTCTTTTCTTCGTCGTTTTCATGCTCGTGGCGAACTGAATTCTCGTCTTCTTCAAATCTGGCCTGCTCGACCAATTCTGGATTAATCTCACGTTTAACCTCAACGCCCAGCCCACGAAACGCATCGGCCTGCACGAGAATATTACCGCGTCCTGAAGAGAGCTTTTTCATCGCCTGCCGGTAGTTGTCCTGGGCTTTATCCAGGCTTTGGCCTATCGCCGACATGTCATCCACAAAGAGGCGCATTTTGTCATACAGGCGACTGGCACGTTCGGCAATTTGTTGCGCATTCCGGCTTTGATGCTCATAACGCCACAAATTGGCAACGGTTCTTAACGCCACCAGCAAGGTGGTTGGGCTAACCAGCATGATGTTATTTTTCAGGGCTTCGCTGATGAGTTCAGGCTGGCGGTCAATTGCCAGTAAAAACGCAGGCTCAACAGGAATGAACATCAACACATAATCCAGCGAACGCAACCCCGGCAACTGCTGATAATCTTTACGGCCCAGCATGCGAATGTGGTTACGCATGGCGGCAATATGTTCGTTGAGGGCGCTTTCACGGGTCAGTTCATCGTCACCGTTGTAATAACGTTCGTAGGCCACTAACGTCATCTTGGCGTCGATCACCACATCTTTACCCTGTGGCAAACGCACGATCACATCAGGCTGCATACGGCTGTTATTTTCGAGCTGAATATTCACCTGTGTTTCGTATTCATAACCTTCGCGTAAACCTGACGCTTCCAACACCCGCGTCAAGATCACTTCGCCCCAATTGCCCTGAGTTTTGTTATCCCCTTTCAGGGCTTTGGTGAGATTCAGTGCCTCTTGCGCCATTTGGGCATTCAGCTGTTGCAGGCTGCGGATTTCATGGGTCAGCGTGTGGCGTTCACGAGCCTCCTGGCCAAAGCTTTCCTGAACCTGGCGGCGGAAACCATCCAGTTGCTCACGCAGCGGCGACAGTAATCCGTTCAAACTCTGGCGGTTTTGTTCTTCAACTTTGCGGCCACTTTGCTCAAAAATACGGTTAGCGAGGTTTTCAAATTGCTCGCTCAGGCGTTGTTCGCTGTTGAGCATCTGGCGATGTTTGTCATCGGCATTCAGGCGGGTTTGTTCCAGCAATGTGGAGAGTTCGCGAATATCAGCTTCTTGCGCACTGTTGATTTCGAGCTGGGTGCGTAGCTCGCGATTAAGCTGCTCACACTCCGCTTTCCAGTGCTGATTTTGCTGCAACTCTTGCCGGGCCGCAGTCAGTTCGCCGTAGATTTCTCGTTGTTCTTCATGCAGTGCGGATTGCCGCCCGGCAGCCCGCAAACTTGCCAGCAACCAACCCGTCAAAACCCCCACCAGCGTAACGCCGATGCCGAATAAAATAGAAAGATCCACAGTCACTCCTACAAGCCATGCCAAACCCCAGCAAAATAAAATTCTGCTGTATAAATGTCCAGATGAAAAGGGATTTCCTGCGAGGTGTTACGCAAAGCGTAAAAATTAAGCCGGCTTGCACCGGCTTTGGGGAAACTAGATTAAGCGGCGAGCCGCTTCCACGACGATTTTCACCGCATGGCTTTCGGTTTTCTTCATGGTCTCAGCGTTCGGGATCTCTTGCTGAGTACGGTTTACAATCACACCAGCAACCATACCCGCACGCAAGCCCTGGCTTGCGCACATGGTCAGAAGGGTCGCAGATTCCATCTCGTAGTTCATCACGCCCATCTGCTGCCATTCTTCCATGGAGCCTTTGTAGCGGTTAACAACGCGGCCTGAGAAGGTGTCGTAGCGTTCCTGACCCGGGTAGAAGGTATCAGAAGATGCCGTCACGCCAATGTGCGTGGTCGCGCCGATAGATTTCGCGGCTTCAACCAGTGCGGTGGTACAAGCAAAATCTGCAACTGCCGGGAATTCCATTGGTGCAAAGTGCAGGCTGGCACCGTCAAGGCGCACAGACGCGGTGGTCACCAGAACATCACCAACATTAATATGCGGCTGAATAGCGCCTGTCGTCCCGATACGCAGGAAGGTACGAATACCCAGTTGTGCCAGTTCTTCCACAGCGATTGAAGTAGACGGGCCGCCGATACCGGTAGAGCACACGATAACTGGCTTGCCGTCTAATTCCGCACGCCAGGTAGTAAATTCACGGTGGGCAGCCAGTTTGACCGGCTTGTCCATCAGCACAGCGATTTTTTCAACTCGCTCAGGATCGCCCGGGACGATGGCAAGTGTTGCCCCCTGCAGATCACTTTTGGTTAGGCCGAGGTGAAAAACATCAGACTTGGACATAACAGAACTCCTGCGTTGAATAGATTGGCTTGCGCCTCAAGAAGGTACTTTACAGAACCCCTGCAAAAAATTTCGTGACGCATTTCACTTTGAATGAAACAAATTACATCAATTTCATATTTTTTGGTGACCCCTGTCACACTTAAGCGTGCTACCTGTTCCTTTTTCAGACAGCGAAAACATTTTAGTCTGGAGATTAGCCTAAATAAATCCTGGCTATAGTTATCGCACTGCGCTAATCAAAAAGGAGAATGCTAATGAAAGAAGAACAAGCCACAGGTCATTTGCCGGGCGGGAATTTTGCGCCAGCGACCTCCCCACCGGCTTCAACAGTACTGCATACCCCAGATGACGCAATTCAGGCCGGGGAAACCTCAATTCCCACCCGGGGCGAGAATATGCCCGCTTATCACGCCCGCCCAAAAGACGCGGCAAGTTCTTTGCCTATCGTAATTGTGGTGCAGGAAATTTTCGGTGTGCATGAACATATTCGCGACATTTGCCGCCGTCTGGCGCTGGAAGGGTATCTCGCCATCGCGCCAGAGCTTTATTTCCGTCAGGGCGATCCTAATGAGTATGCCGACATTCCAACTTTATTCAGCGGGCTGGTATCCAAAGTACCTGATGCACAAGTGCTGGCCGACCTCGATCATGTCGCCAATTGGGCGGCTCGTAACGGCGGTGATGCTCATCGCCTGATGATGACTGGCTTTTGCTGGGGCGGACGGATTACCTGGCTGTACGCCGCGCATAATCCTCAATTAAAAGCAGCGGTAGCGTGGTACGGCAAGCTGGTCGGCGAAAAGTCGTTAAATTCACCGCATTACCCTGTAGACGTTGCCATTAATTTGAACGCGCCGGTTTTGGGATTGTATGGCGCAGAAGATACCAGTATTCCGCCTGAAACTGTGGAGACCATGCGTCATGCGCTGCGCGCCGCAAATGCCAACGCAGAAATCATTGTTTACCCGGAAGCGGGCCATGCGTTCAATGCTGACTACCGCCCGAGCTATCATGAAGAGTCCGCAAAAGATGGCTGGCAACGCATGTTGCAGTGGTTCGTACGCTATGGTGCGAAGAAGTAACGAATATGACCCTGGCCATGGTCAGGGTATTAACCAAAGGAGGGGTGAAGGAAATAGCGTAAATGAGATAAACAACATGTCACTCTGATTAGAATAATAAATAGAAAACTACATTCCCGCCATGACAATACATACCTTCCACCAATGA
>Ga0207696_1000774_pt1 | contig 21061 bp, 24 predicted proteins | sample KBSS54metaG_FD_184403 | JGI IMG/M metagenome (GOLD analysis project Ga0207696, IMG submission 184403) | Switchgrass rhizosphere microbial communities from Kellogg Biological Station, Michigan, USA - KBS S5-4 metaG (SPAdes) (version 2) | ecosystem: Host-associated > Plants > Roots > Rhizosphere >...
ACATGATTAACCAAATCAAGATTGAGAACCCTCACCTTTGGAGCGCAGAGTTCCAACAAGAAGTGGTTCAAATGATTGTTGAAGGCACAATGCTTGAAATCGAATATGCGCGTGACACGATGCCACGCGGTGTATTGGGTATGAACGCAAGCATGATGGAAGAATATTTGAAATTCATCTGTAACCGCCGTTTATCTCAGTTAGGTTTACCAGAGCAATTTGCTGGTGTAACCAACCCATTTGCGTGGATGTCTGAGATGATGGACTTACGTAAAGAGAAGAACTTCTTTGAAACTCGTGTGACTGACTACCAAACTGGTGGTGCGTTAAGCTGGTAAGTTTAAGCATCTGTCAAACAATAAAAACCGCTATTGATAGCGGTTTTTTATTGGCTTGTATTTATTAGACTTTTTTTCAACATGCTGAGTCTTGATCATATATATACAGATCTTCGGTAAGCTTATTAAATTGCCAGCCTCTATATGTATCCCTTACCACTTTCTCACTTAAATTAATTTTAAATGAGTTTAATGCAAAGTTTACTGCGTCTATAGTTAGTTTTTTCAGAACCAACTATCACGCCATTAAAATCAAAAATTATAACCAGTTATTTATTAATTGGTTTAATTTTACTATAGCTATCAATGTATTGATTAATATTTTTTATAAAGCAGTATATGTGTATAATCCTTCACTATTAAAACAAATAGAATAAACTTAAGATTAAAATTATTAATATCTAAATCAACTGGTTTAGGCAGTGATAATAATAAATCTATATTGTTAAAGCATATTTAACAATAATCGAGATTCCAGATAGCAGCACAATGACATTAATAATTTTCAAGAATTGTTGTTTAGACAATTTAAGTGTAATTCGCTTGCCAATGAATGCACCTATCAACATTGATGGGATAAACAGAAGTGCAAGGGAAAATAAGTTATCCGAAAAGTACACGCCAGCTGTAGTAAATAGAATGACTCGAAAAACCGTACTGCACCCAATTAATGTAGTTTGAGTAACACGGATTTTTTCTGGGGTTTCGATTCGTCCATTGAGGTAAATCGCATATAAAAATCCACCGCTACCAAACATGGCTCCTAAGAAACCACCAGATAATCCAAAAGGAAAAACAAATTTTTTCTCTAGTTTTTTCTGTGGTTTAAAGCCACTTAGTGAGTAAATAGCATATAAAAGAGTAAAGATACCAAATGCTAGAAGTGCGTAACTTGCATTAACCCTCATCAGCAGTATAAAGCCAAGAAAACTACCTATAAACATAAGTGGTATTAGAAATTTTAATTCAGAAAAGTCTGCCTTCTTACCATCTTTAATGACATTTGAAATGGCAGCGAACATATCTAGTAAGGCTAAAAGAGGAATAATTTGTGAAAGAGGTAAAAAGTTAAGTAATACAGGACTCGCAATTAATGCAGTTCCAAAACCAACCATTCCAAAAATAATATAAGAAAAAACTATTGTTATTAACATTATTGAAAGTTGCAGCACTGAAAAATATTCTAAAAGATACATTTAAAATTCCATTTTTGATTTTTAACCAAGTCAAACTACACTAAAATATGAATTATCACATAAATATTAGATAATTTTATCAAACATTAAAATATTTAATACTCATTTTTTTTGATTATTTCTTTGTTATAAAAATTTCGCTGTAAAAATAAATTTCATTATAAAAGGAAATTCAAGAATGAATTCTAAAGTAATCATCAATGGAAATGTTGATTGTAAAGGAACTATTAGTGCTGAGTTAGATGAATTCATTACTAAAATGGATGATCATGAAATTTTCCAAAACAATTATTTCAAGCATTTGACTTCTACGTCTTGGACACCAGAATCATATATCTTATTTCGTGACAATTTCTTCTATCGTACCGAGCTGACAGTAAAAGGGATTGCTCATGTATGTTCACGATCTGCTTTTGAAAATGATATGGACACTCTAGTCCTTTTCACCCACATCTTAAGTGAAGAAACAGGTATGGGTGAAAAGGCGAAGTGTCATGAAATCTTTATGGAGAATGCGCTCAATGTATTTGGCGCTGCAGAATACAATCTTCCAGAAATGAAGGTTCAGCAAGCTAAGGATAGTGATCGAATCATCGCAGAGACATTACAGTATCGAGATACTATCCAAGGTTTGATTACAGGTAGTTATCCTCGCATGTTGGGAGCAGTCATGGCCCTCGAGAACCATGCTGATAAGATGCTTACAGTATTCCGTGAAGCATTCCGATTCAATAACAAAAACCTTGATTCAAATGAATTCGTTAAGAAAGTCGAGGTCTACTTTAACGCCCATATCGAAAATGGTGTCGAAGATCGTCACGCTCAAGATGCTAAACAGTGTGTCCATAACAACTGTAATGATCAAGAAGACCTTGATGAGATTAAGTTCGGTGCGAATGAAACATTGAAAGCCCAGCTTAAGATGTGGAATGCAATGTTTAATCAAGCTGTATCACTTTAATTAAAAACGGATTTTGAGATCTAATAATGCAAAACTTAGGTATTTCACAAGCAGCCTTGAATTTACGTGAATCAATTACACACGGAACCAAGGCGAAAATTTTAGAACTAAATAAAAAGTCTAGTGCAGATGATCAGGTCATTGATTTAAGTATTGGTACTTTGGATGAAAAAACCAATAGCGGGATTGATGATGCAGTTAAGAGTTATATTTCAAATAATGCTGCAATTATCCATGAGTTTGCCCCAGTTAAAGGCTTCCCTTTCTTACGGAAGTCTATTGCTGAGCGTGTGAAACGTTTACGAGACATCAGTTTCAATCCAGATACTGAAATCATGGTAACTCCTGGCGGTATTAAAGGTGCTATCACCGTGGTATTCCATACACTTCTAAATCCAGACGATGAAGTGATTTACCCAGTACCAAACTGGCCTCATTACGCAGACATGATTGAATTGCACTTAGGTAAAGCTAAACCAATCTATGTCAAAGACTTTTATAACCAAGCGATTGATGTAGTTGCGTTAGAAAAAACCATTACTGATAAGACCAAAATTATCATTCTTGGTGACTGTCTAAACCCTTCTGGCAAAATTTATACTCGTGATGAATTAGAGTCGATTTCGAAAGTGATTTTGACTGGCAATGCCGAACGTTTATCAAAAGGTCTAAGCCCAATCTATGTGCTTTTTGATTGCCCTTATGAATCACATATTCTGAATACTAAACCTGCAAACATTTCAAATATTACGCAGCAGTTTAAAGCTCAAACACACTCTATGTGGGACTACACCATTTATATTACTGGTCCCGGTAAAACCTATGGAATGCATGGCGATCGATCTGGATATATTTGTGCTTCGGACAAACTAATTAAAGTTATGGAGAAGGTACAGGTTAACTTAAACTCATTTGCCTCGACCTATGCCCAAATTGCGACGCATGAAGCAATGCAAGAATACATGGATGACGTTGCAAAGAAACGTGCAGTAGTTGCTAGACAGAACATGCAGTCATTCATTGAAGACTTGAAAAGCTGCACTGGTTTAGAAGTGACTGAACCTGAAGGTGGATTTTTCTTATTCTTGGACTTGTCAAAGTATGGCGACAAAATCCAAAAGCTAGGATTTGATTCAGCCGATCAATATCTTTTGGAAACAGCAAAAGTTGCTTCTATTGGAGGCATGCATTTTGGTGAAAACGTCGATAGCCTCCGACATTACATTCGCATGAATTGTGGACGTGACCCAGTGACTCTAAAGGCAGCAGCAGCACGTATTAAAGAAGCCCTTCAGAAATTGAACTAACTCATGTTATTCAGGAAGTTAAGTTTTAACTTCCTGAATTTACATTTTTATGGACGATATTACTTTGAAAAAGTTCTGTATCATTGGAATGGGATTCTCAGGTACGTGTACCTTCATTAGCTTTGTAAAAAAATTACTGAATCAAGATATTGATCATAAGTCATGTTCTATCACTCTTGTTGAAATGCGTGAATCTATTGGTCATGGGAATCCATACGACAAAGACGAATTATTGGCTGGCCATCTGTGTAATAACCCTGCCCATTCAATGTCGCTTTGGGATAACGACTTTGTGGATTGGATGGAAGAAAATAAAGATCACCTGATTATTCATTATCCACATCTAATTTATAAGAAATCTTTGAATGGTGAACCGCAAGTCTTCCCCGATCCTAATGCTTTTTATCCTAGAGCTTTATTTGGTATCTATCTCAATGATAGATTCAAAAAATACTTAGAGTTAGCCAAATTAAATCGTATAAAAGTTGAAGTTTACAATGGCTATGAAGCAATCGATGGCTACGAGGCTAAAGGCGGTTATAATTTAGTTATCAAGAATCAAAACTCAAATCGAACAATTGAATTAAAAGGGTTTTCTAAGCTGTTGCTGGCTATCGGACACTGGACTGCAAGTAGTTTAAAGTCCGAGCACAGTTTATTCGTAAAACCATACCCTTTTCAAAAAGTCTTAATGAGACTTAATGACATTATAAGACAAGATCATAAGCCAAATGTTCTTGTTCGTGGTATGGGCCCTAGTGGTGTTGATACAGTCATCACTCTATTTAGTGAAGGATGGTTTGTAACTGAAAATGGAGACTTCTCGTGCTATCAGAAGGCAGTGACCGATAAATACTTCAAAGCCTATGTTGTCAGTCGCTCAGGGTACTTCCCAGCGGTACGAGGCAATAAACCTAACTATGACTTTAAGTATTTCACTCATGAATCTTTCCCGGAGTTGCAGCAGCACTTAAATCAGGTTTTATCACTGGATGATATTCTTCATCTGCTTGACCTTGAGCTTAAAAATGCAACTAATGGTGAAGTTTCATTCAATGATCTGTGCAACTTGAAATTTGAAAATGCTTATGAAAAGTTGAAATATGATCTGGAGCACCAAGAGCTTAATGACTTAATTAATATGATCATTCTTAAAGTACGAAGAATGAAGTTTTACCGCTATTTAAGCAGTCATGATAAAAAACGCTACGACCAAGAATTTGATCACTTATTCATTCGTCTTGCCGTACCAATTCCACTGGAAAATGCACAAAAACTAAAATGTCTATTTGAAGCTGGTCTACTCCAATCAATTAAACTTGGCTATAACAGCAAACCTCTAAAGATAATGGATAGCCATGTACAGCTTACTGATTGTCTAGGGTATTCATTTGATTTTGATCTTGTGGTGAATACGATCAGTCAAGACTTTGATATCTATAAGCATCCCTCAGCATTGGTTAAATCGTTGTTAGAGCAAAAGAATATTGTCCCGAATATGGAAGATGAATATAACACTGGGGGTTTGATGCTGGATGGTTTCGAGACCTACAAACTCATGGAGAACCGTAGAGGATATATAAAGCCCTCGGAGTATTTTTACTCTTTTGGTGTGCTTACCCGATACTGGCAGAATGAACGTAATTTCTCCAAAGCGATTGTTGATGCAGCTGATTCTGTCTCGGCTGATTGGGTTGAATTGTTTCAAAAGCATCTCAATGAACCAATATTTACTCCAGAACAACTTTATAAAATTAGTTAATCGGACTAGGAAAACGATCAATGGAAATGCATCAGTTTTGTTATGACCGTGATATTAGGATAGTGCTCTGTAATTTAAAAGATAGCCTGTTTCCGTTTCATAAGCATACTAATATCCCCGATCTTGTGTACTGCTCAAAAGGTGCTATTCAGGTTGAGTTACCAGATTTGCAGCAGAAATATATTGTTAATCAGGGGAACTTTTTTCAAATTCCCCCAAATGTTAGACATAGATTTGCAAATAAAGATATTGAGGTTGAAAGCCGTTATATCATTCTTCAAATTGGAGAGTTTAGTATTGAATTTTTTAAAAATATTGAAGAAATAGAACCATTACTTGCAAATATTGAACCTAAAACTCGACTGAGTTCAGATATTTTTATTAAGGACTATAACGCTGACATTCAATATATTATTGAAGACTTTCAGAAGAATAGAAAAAAGGAAATTAGTACCGAGGAGCAAGCAGACATTATTCAAGCATTAGAAGTATTCTTGCAGAATGGATATAAGTCAAAATTTCCAGATAAATCGTACTTTTTTGCTTAATCCAACTGCGTGTTACTCATGCAAAGCATAGTTATATATTCAAGCAGACTCCTGAAGTGCCTTGTTATAACTTATGCTTTGCATTTCCTGTAATCGTGAATAAGTTCTTTGAAATTCAAATTTAAGCCTCTCACCTTTATATAATTGATTTAATGGTTGTGAAGCAGCAAAGTACAGTTTGATTTTTTGATCATAAAGTTCATCAATCAAATAAATAAAACGTCTCACAGTATCATAAATTCTATCTGTTAGATCACCAATTCCACTGATTAGAACATAGTCATATTGCGTAGCGATCTCAATGTAATCAGCTGGGCTTCTGGCTTCCCGGCAAATGGCTTCAAAGTCGAACCAAATCACGTTCTTATGACAAGATTTAACATCTACTGATCTATGGTTGATCATGATGTGAGTCTTGAGTTCTTTCTGGTTATTTGTAAGTTGCTGGTAAACCGAGTGAAGCCATTGTTCTGATTCTTCATTTAATGGAAATCTATAGAACTCGTCCTTGGAGTTGCTTTCTTTTATAGTTCTATAATCGAGTTGATTACCGATCTTCAAGACTGTGCAATTCTTATTGATATGATCTATGGTCTCTAAAAATCTATCGCGATTTAAGCCATCTTTATAAAGATCCTTCGGATCAATATTCGAGGTAGCAACCAATATCACTTTCTTTGAAAATAGCAGATTAAATAGATTTGAAAGTATCATTGCATCAGCAACATTTGATACAAAAAACTCATCGAAGCAAATCAGTTTATAGTTGCTTGCTATGTCATTAGCGATCAGTTTTAAAGGATCTTTATTTCCCCGATAGCCAATAAGTTGTTTATGAACATCTTTTAGGAAATGATGAAAATGCACTCTCATTTTTTTGTTGAAATTAAGAGAGTTATAGAATAAGTCCATAATCCATGTCTTGCCTGTTCCTACACTCCCCCACATATATAGACCTTTAATTTGGGGACTAAAGAAATGATTAGACTGGGTTTCAAGTTTATTCCAAATCTCATTTAATGTTTCAATAGCTTGTCGCTGAGATGGATCTGCAAGAACAACGCCAGTATCAATCATGGAGTTGTATATCTCGATTGGACTTTGACCCTCATGCTTAAGCATCTTCATTCCCTACGGTAGCCAAGATTGTTGTTGAGTGCTTAATAATAATATCATTCATTATTAAAACTGCTGGAGAAAGATAAGAGAGCTGATGCCAGTATAATGGAATCTTAATTCTATATTCTTTTGAAATTTCTTTTATGCCCTGATTCGATAAATCCTGATTCATCTTGCATATAGGCATTATTCCGTAGCCCATATCACAAGCAAGTCCAGAAATATAAGAGTCAGTCGAAGGAATAATATGAAAAGGAATCATTGATTTTTTTAGTCCGAAGTTAGATTCTAAAAAATCGAAATATATTCTTTCATTCTCATTAAACAAAACTGAAGGAGCTAAACGCAGACTCTCTCTATTAATTCCATTTTTAAACCATTTATTAATAAAATTCTCTGAGGCAACCAGACAATAAACCATATTACCTAAATGTACACTTGTACAACCTCTTATCATCTCAGACTCTGAAGTAATGCAGGCCTGCACCTCTCCTTTTTTTAAGAGTTCGATGGTATTGCAAAGCGTATCAATCTTTATGTCTATTGTAATAGACTCAGAAAGACAGTACTTAGCTAATATAGGGAAAAGCAAGGACTCAAAGGTATCTATACTCGCAGCAATGGGTAATGGTTTAAATTTATTATTATTATTGATGACTGACTTTAAAAAAACATTCTCTAATAAAGATGCTCGCTGAAGATAAGCAAATAACTCAGCACCAAATGGTGTTGGTTTACATGGTCTTTCTCTAATTAATAATACATTGCCTAATCTTTCCTCTAATAATCGAATTCTTTGAGAAATTGCTGACTGAGATACACATAATTTTTTACCAGCTTTTTCGAAACTTCCTGTTTCAACAACAGCAGAAAAGGCATCACACTTAATTTTGTCTAACATTTTAAAATTTTATCTATATTAATTAAAGTTATATTTATTAATCATAGTAATGGGTATGGCAATACGAAATACTACAATTGTATAACTTATGCTAAATAATCATTATTTATTTTAATTAAATGAGTACCATACATGTAATTAATTAGTAAAACTAATTAAACCCCTATTAAATTCAATATTAATTAAAATGCGTTTAACAAACTACCAAACTGGTGGTATGTTAAGCTGGCAAGCTTAAGTATTACCATCTCTCGAAACATAAAGTGTCATTGATAAAAAAAACCGCAAAAAAATGAACCATATCCCGAAAGTTGGACACATTCAGTCTAACTTGAAGGGTGCTTTTCTATGGCTAAATATTCTCAAGAATTTAAACTTGTTTATACATATATTGGTTAGTTTTGAAATATTCATACATTTCAACACTACCTTTATAGTTTTATCTCCGTTTCTCCCACATTATTTATATAAAAGTTTATCCAGTTTCTGTCAGATATTTTTGGAAAAGATCTTTTCTCAAATATGATAAATGAACTTTCAAATTCCCAATATCGGTCTTGAATGTTCTGACAATATACACTACTCCATGAATATGATATAAGTTTGCATCGCCATTATGATATTTTAAATCTAGTCTTTGGCATAACTCAGGAGTTGGAAAGTCAACTCCCCCCTCACAGCCTAATTCAAATATTATGGTGAAAATGTAATTTTTTGCCTCATGGTTTTTCACTTAAAATGCTAATCTAACAATATATATATAACGAATATGATATAAAATGAATTTATGTGATAAAGATTACTTAAGTAATGTTATAACTGTTGTTGATAGTATTTACCAAGAAATTAATGATAAAACTGTAATTTATCTTGAAGGTGGGCATTTTAGTCATAATTTTGGTGCAGATGATTTTGCAATTAATACATTAAATGATGCCATAGCACTTGGCTCAATGATTATAAAAAAATATCAAAGAAACATTAAACTCACTTATGGCATTTTAATTGATGATCTTGGTTTAGCTTGTTCAGAAGATAGTTGTACAATCTTACCAACAGGAACTAAACAAGATTCAACAGGATCAGAATTACCTAGCGAACTGGAATCTATTTTATCCAATAGCAAACTGATCAAACGTGATAAAGTACTTATTTTTTCTGAACGAACCAGTAAAAACAGAGCAATTGATAGTATCAAAAAAATAATTAAAAAAGATAAGAGTCCTTTTATTTTCAATGAAGAAGAAACACATACTGAAATTAAATTAGTAGATCAGAATCATTCGTTTGTTATGGCACGTCGCCAAGGGCATACATTTACAGCCAAATGTCCTGCCATTATGTCTCAACACTACAAAGATATTTTGACTAAAGTTAAACAACGGTTTGCTGATGTGACCAATATCATTATTATTGATTGGTCTGATCTTTCAGACAAAACCAAGGTGACCCAAGGACGCTTTGCACTTTCTGCAATCAAAGATTCTAATCAAGATATCAATCATTCAATTATTAATATATTTTTTGGTGATGATACGGGGGAAATTACAGAAGTAAATCACGAAATTCATCTATCTAAAAAATACCTTAATCAAAATATATAAAGCTTGAGTATAACAATGATTTATCTTGACTATAATGCAACAACGCCGATTGATCCTGATGTTTTGTCAACAATGACAGCTTGCTTTCATGACTATTTTGCAAATTCTGCTTCTGTAAGTCATCACGAGGGAATCAAAGCCTATCATCATTTAGAAAAATGTAGATCCACTGTTGCTCAAATGATTGATGCTGACCCAAATCACATTATATTTAACTCAGGTGCATCTGAGGCAAACAATACTGTCATTCGCGCTGTTGTGGATTATTATAAGCCTCAAGGGACTGTGCATATTATTACAAGTAGCATAGAACATAAATGTCTGATTAATATTTGCGAACACCTCAAGCAACATGAGGATGTAGAAATTACTTATTTACCTGTTGATAAATCTGGAAAAGTTTGTATTCAAGCATTGAGAACAGCTTTACAACCTAATACACGCCTCATTTCTATCATGGCTGCAAATAACGAAACAGGAACACTTCAGCCGCTTCAAGAAATCAGCCAAATTGCACATGACCATCATATTTTATTCCATACTGATGCAGCTCAATGGATTGGAAAACTCCCCTTTTCTGTTAAAGATATTAAACCTAATTTCGTGAGTATTTCAGCACATAAGTTTTATGGCCCTAAAGGTGTGGGTGTGTTGTATTGTAATCAGCATGATATCATTTTAAATTCTCCACTTATTCATGGTGGAGGACAAGAATCGGGTATGCGAAGTGGAACAGCCAATTTACCTGGAATAGCAGGTATGGCAAAAGCGGCTGAACTCTTTATTGCTTTACATGAAGACAATATTGCACAGCAAAAGCAGCTCAAAACATATCTTCTTAAAAAATTGCGACAGTTTTTTCCTCATGCCATTGTGAATGGCTGTGAAAACCAGAGCCTTCCCAATACGATTAATTTTTCTTTGCCAGCAGTTAAATCAAGTACATTACTAAAAAAACTCAAAATGAAAGTTGCTTTAAGTAGTGCATCTGCCTGTCTTTCATCTGAGCAAAAGCCTAGTCATGTACTTAGTGCTATGGGGCTTGATGATAAAATTAGTCAAAGCGCAATTCGTTTAAGTTTTGGAAATAGGACAACTTTAGAAGATCTAGATTCAGCTTTAGATTTAATTTACACCACATATGAAAGATTAAAAGAGCATTAAGTGATTAAAAATAAAAAAATTGTTGCTGAACTCTTGTTATTAACTGTTGCTGCTGGATGGGGAATTGGTTTTCCTATCATGAAATTAGCCATCAATGAATATCCTGTTTCTACAGTTTTGGCATTACGGTTTATTTTAGCGGCAATTTTACTATTTCCTTTTGCAGTGAAAGACCTTTCAAAAATTGAAACTAAAACGCTTTTTTCAGGTCTATTTTTGGGGTTTCTTTTAAGTCTTTCTTTTATTTTTTTAATATTTGGTCTAGAACTCACGACTGCATCAAGTACCGGCTTTCTGGCAGGGTTAAGTGTAATCTGGGTATTAATTTTAACAAGCATTATTGCTTACAAACTCCCCTCATTAGAAATTGTTATAGCCACACTACTTGGTCTTATAGGGATATATGTGATGTCCGATATGCAAGGCTGGGTATTACAAAAGGGAGAACTTCTAGTTATTTTAGGTTCTATTTTTACAGCTATACATATTATTGCCATTGATAAAATTCAATCCCAGCAGCAAAATAGTGTGGTATTGACAATTTTACAGCTTATTACGACCGCAGTTGTGATGACATGTGTTGTTAATTTTACAGATCATAATATTATTCCCACCACATGGAATTTTAATTTAATTACTGCTTTATTCATTACAGCGATTTTCTCAACCATAATTGCTTTTTGGGTACAAACCAATTATCAATCTTATACTACCCCTAATAGAGCCGTATTAATCTACAACCTAGAACCAGTGTTTGCAGCAATTTTTGCAATGTGGTTACTTCAAGAACAGTTACATTTTAATATGATAGTTGGTGGCTCTCTGATTTTAGTTGCTATGTGCCTACCTGTTTTTATAAAAAAAATAGATTATTAACCTAAGTTCCAAATAAATGATGATGTAATCAAAAACCACTACAAATACGGTTAACGATAAAGCACTACCAATAATGGTACTACTTCAGGAAACCAGTTAACTGGCCAAATTTTAAACACTTTACCAACAGTCTAATTTATTGGTAAACACCTCAGTAATTTATAAGGCATCTTTCAAATTTCATATTTGGAAGATGCTTTTATTTGGAGAATATTGCACTGTAATGCTTAAAAGCACTCATGTTCATAGATCATTAAACTGGTAAGTTTAAGTATCATTTCTTAAAGTAACTGAAAACTATAAAAAATGACATCTTCATTACTAACAAGATGTCATAATTTCTTAAATATAATCAATCTTTTCCCGAGTACAAAACTGAGCCAACTAAAACCGCTTGTCCTGCAATGCTAACGTGTAATATTGAATCTGTTTTCTCAACTGTCACTAGAACTCGTCCCGGTTTTTGTATTGCGAGACCTTGATACCCCCAATAACTTACTTTCTGGTCACATTCGATTAAATCGTGATGAACAAGGTAGGCTCCTGCTGGGCCATTTGCATTACCAGTTACAGGATCTTCATTAATACCGATTGCAGGTGCAAACATTCGACCATAAGTAATAGGTTCTTGCTTACTACCTTCCAAGACAAATGGGAAAAAACCATTGCAACCTATTTCAGCGCTAATGGCTTTCAGTTTTTCATTGTTCGGAATTAATCCATCAAGCTTACTTCTACTCAGCATTGGCACCATCACCTTGGAATGCCCTGTCGTGACAACCTGTATTGGCAAGTCAGCAAAATCACCTTCACTTACACCCAGCGCGCTTGCAAGTTCACTCCGTTGTCTCGCATTAAAAGGTGGTAAAAACTCTACGCGACCTTGAGTCATTTTTACCAATAACGCTTCTGGACTTCCAAATATTGAAACGGGTAAATGACCAGCCCCCGTTTTTGCGATTAATGGATAGTCTGATTGGTGGCCTGTAGTTGCACGTAAAAAATGAGTGGCGATCGTCGCATGTCCACAGATCGGGACTTCATTTGTAGGCGTAAAATATCGAACATGTATGTCATGGCTTTGATCTTTAGGTGACAAAACAAAGGCAGTTTCTGAATACCCTGCGAATGCAGCAATATCTTGCATCTCTTGAGTTGTAAGATGGTCAGCATCTAGCACAACCCCCGCTCGATTTCCAGTATTTGGTTTGGTGGTAAATGCATCAACCACATAAATGGTCGTCATGGCAGAACTCCTCTGTTGTTAACATTGTGATCTCAGAAATAGCTCCCGCCATAACCAGAAAATCTTATTTAATTACAGCAACACATGTCATAGCTCTAAAAGCTTTATAGTCGCCTCATATAATGAGTTTTGAGTTCCTGTAGTGATTGTTTGAATTGTATAAATCTAAGCATCGGCGATACTATAGTTTTTATTGCAAACGCATTTTCTAAATATGGAAAGGTATGAACTGGGACGATACTAAAATTTTGTTAGCTATTGGCCGGACTGGTGGGTTAAGCCGCAGTGCAAAATTGCTTGGTATTAGTGTTTCTACCGTACATCGCAGAGCTGCTGAACTAGAGAAAAGTCTCAATGCGATTCTTTTTTCCAGAGACAATGATGGCTATACACTTACCCACGTTGGAAAACATTTTTTTTCTTTGGCTGAAAAAGCAGAAGAGCATTTAATAGCGATGGAACGTTACAACGATCAAGGGCAACAATCATTGTTCCGCATTGCTTTACCTGAGTTAATTGGGCAGCAGTTGCTTCAGTCAAAGCTAACGGCATTGCAACTGAAGCATCCAGATTTACAATTAGAAATCTCAACGAGTGTCGTTCCTGTTGATTTTTCCCGACGGGAAGCTGACATTATTCTTCGACTTGTTCGACCAGAAAGCGGGCGTTACATTATTCGGCGACTTGGCCAACTGGAGTATGGGCTTTATGGTAGTAAGGATTATCTCGCCAGTTTCACAGAGCATGCTGAAACGTCTAATGATTTACTGAATCATCGTATAATCGGTTGGGACCGAAGCCTTCAATATACGTTCTTAGCACAATGGATGCGTGAACTCACCCAAGATGCAGCACCTGCTTTGTCTTTTGATAACATGCACTCACAGCTACGAGCAGTCATTGAAGGACAAGGAATTACAGCCCTGCCTTGTTTTGTTGCAAAGGCTTCGGGTTTAGTGCCAATACTACCTAAGCAAACTTTAAAACAAGACGTGTGGTTAATGCGTCATTTAGATACTAAGGATAGTGACTATTCAACGTTGATTAGCGAAACAATTGAAAATGAACTACAAGAATATCTGTTGTGATAAACATTAACTTTTATTCTAATTTTGAATTCAAAAAGAATTTTTAAGTTAAACCGAGTTATGTCTCACTCAAGTTGTACACAGTGATTTTTAGTCAAAATGATTGGCGAGAACTATCAAATCTGCTCATAAAAAAGCTGATTTGTGTCAAAATCGGAATTTTGCTTTTTTTGTAGTGGATAAAAATTTTTAACACTCTGATTTTAAAAATCTTTTTAAACATGGTTTCAGATAACGCCCATTATGTTAAATAATCAATACTTAAAGTTGAAAATTAGTCTTCGACCAATCCTTTTAAAAAAAATTGAAGCCCTAAATAAATTGAAGTATATACCATGACTCCAAAAGCATTTTCCAAACTCAAAAAAATAAGACTTACTAAAAAGCTTAAAGAAATTACAAATGTTAAAGATAAAATAGTATTAAAAAAATCATTAACTTTATATTTTTTTATAAACATAAAAATTATATAAATAAGTCCACTTAAAGCTAGATTTATGCCCAATATAATTGGATAAAATACCAATAAAAAGAAAAAAAATATTGAAGTTATGCCCAAAAATATATGTAATATACAAAAAATTCGCCAAAAACCACTCATAGGTACTACCTATTAATTATTAATATTTTCTAAAATTAACATAATACAGCTTATGTGAAAGGTATTTTTTATCTAATATAAATCATAGTTTTATTTTTTAACCAAAGCCCAACTCATAGTACTTGGGCTGTTTTAATGATTTGTCACCTTTCAGGATTACTTTTTGATCAACTCTCAACAATTTCATGTAATCTCTATTAATTCTAAAGCAGATAAATATCCACTCTAATCTAAATCCTTCTTAAGATGACTCACTGCCCTATCCTACATACACTTAAGTAATTCGAGTATCTAAAAGCATCTTCCAAAGAATTTATCAAATCTATATGCTCTTTCTTCATAATGACATGGGTTGTGCCTCTGAAATTGTCATTATGCGTCGTAAGAATCGCTAAGCTCTTGACTTCCGGAAATGGAAAATGACAACTTATGTGTCGCATAATGATATAACAGCACAATATAGATGCTGTAAAAAAGGGTTGCTAATAGCAGCCCTTTTTTATATCTATCTCTCAACTCAAAATAAAGATAAAACTATTTTTAAATAAAATTAGGTTTCTTTCTTATGCTTAACTAATTTTAAAATTAATATTGAAATAACCACCACTAGCCAGATTAAAATTAAATACCTCATCAATAAGGTAGGGAACATAACCCAATTCCACCAAGAAGCAATTTTTTCTTCACTTGTTGAAAAATTAATTACACTACCTTTTTCATCTTCAAAACGCATTCTAGTAACTACAATATACTTATTTTTAAAAAACAATGATGAATTAGGAAAAAAACTTCCCTCAACTTTAAGCAATTTTCTAGGCTTATATAATTCACAAAATGAACCATTCTCATTTCTAAAATATGCACAATTAATAATATTTTTTTTATAATTATCTTTTATTACCAGTGATGTCATACGTCCATGTTTGATATGAAATTCAGGTTCATAAACAACAAAACTCTCTTTTCTAGGAGTAAAAACTATACTGGGGTTAAGAACGCAAAGCAGTACTATCACACAGAAACTTAAGGAAAGGACAAGAACAAAATTTTTATAAATATACGAATATAATGAAAAAAATGGATCAACTACCTCAGCAGAGATCCACATTTTAAGTTTATAAATCACACCTATCCCCTCTATAAAATAACAATAAAGAACATCACAGATAAAAGAATCCCTATTAAAAGTGGCATAAAATTAGCTATATACTTATTTTCCTTAAAAACTTTGCTAAATATAAAAATGAGAAAACAAATTAAATATGAAACGTTATAATTAAAAGAAGATAAATCATCAAAGTAATTTATTCCTTTACTTCTTTTAGCAAGGAGATAAAACATAAAAATAGAGTAACCTACTAAACCTAAAAAAAGCGAAGTAAATGCACTTACCTCTGCTTTACTCATAATTTCATCTTTCATAAATTCCCCAATAAAAAAATAATTATTTAATAAAATAAAAAATACTATTTTATAGCAAAATTAATAATTTTTAATATAGCTTTAAATAACCAAATACAGCTTTTTCAACTCGCTGCTGTAAATAACTTAAATCACTTTCCCCTGCTATGCCTGCCGCGTTAATCATTCCTTTGCTTAAAGCAATAACATCTTGTGCGGCTGTCTGTGCATGTGAAATGCCAGAGCGTATAAACAGATCAGAAATTATAGTTTCAAGTTCGTGTTGAAGTTCGCTTTCCTCTATGTCTTTTCCAATGAGTTCAAAAGCAAACTCTAGTGTTCGTGCCAACTGCGGACGGCTCAATTGATGTTGCACAGCAGCTTGTATGACGAGTTTTAATTTTTCTGTTAAGTCTGCGGCATCATGTTGCTGTATGGCTTCAATAATATGATTTGCAAGCTCAGCCCGCTCACGTCGAATTAACTCAAGGATTAAAGCATCTTTAGAGGGAAAGTATTGATATAGGTACCAATGCTTACGCCAGCAAGTTCAGCCACGGCATTTGTGTTAAATCCAGCAAAGCCTATTGACTCTAAAATGCGAGCAGCCGCTTCTAAAATAGCTTCAAAGGTAGCTACTGAACGTGCTTGACGCGGGCGTTTACGTGGGTCTGAAAGGGTTTCTGACATGAGCCGAAATGCGAGTATTTAATATGAGTAATCACTCATATACTGACTGAGTCATGTTGATCTGACAAGCAAATGCTGTCTTTTCAGTTGAACTACAACTCGGCTCAGTCATGGAGTGGTTATGTCTAGAACGTATACTTTTTTTATTCATTTAAGAGCATTGCCTGCTTGGTTGGCTTTAGCTCGTGAAAAGCGGGCTGAGTTTAGTACACAGAAACTTGAACCTATTTTTGAGAAGTACCCAACTGTAAAAGTTCGGTGGTATGACGTTGAAGCATTTAGCACTAAAGCCAGTGATATTGCGGTGTTTGAGACGACATCTCTGCAAGATTATTATTTTGTGATTGATGCAATTCGAGACTCTGAGTTTTGTACAGTGCCCTACTTTGAATTTGTAGAAATTATTCCAGCCATTGAAGATGGGTATGTGGAGTATGAAAGTTCTTTATAGAGGTTCGTAAATGATCTTTAAGTTGCACGACCAGTAGCTATTCTGGTCGTAATTGGCAAACTCTATCAATTTAAAGACTATAATAATTATGTAAAGTTTCAATCATTTCATTACTCAAATTTTTAATTACTATTAATGAAAGCTCTTCAGATTCATTAACACCAAAAATAATTTCATCAGAACCAATTAATTTTAGTGAAGTTCCCTTTTTTAAAAAACTTATAAATAAAACATTATCTAATAATTGAATAGTAAAATTTTCACTAAAATCATCGCGATACTCTATTATTTCACTTACCCAAAGTGAAGTATCAAAAATTGGAAATACAGATTCAACGTTTTCAATTTCATTAATTTTTTTAGTTACTAAATTAATATCTGAATTTTCAAAACAGACTAAAGTTATTGAGTTAAGCTCACCTGACTTTAATAAACCTATTTCAAGAAGTGAAGAAATATCATCCCCAGCTCTCCAATAAAGTTCAGAAGCAATATTTTCAGAAAAATTTACAGTTAATGGTACATATTTATCAACACTTATCTATATATTTTTTACATTCGATTTTTTATAAAATTTCAACATAATCCCCTTACAATTATTTCTACTATAAATTTAACGATTGATGTGAAGATAAGATTTTATTTAAGTATTAATTTAAAAATAAGGATATTATAAGAAACATCTAAAATTATTAAAAATGATTGATAAACCCATGTTCAACAAACCAAGTCGTAAGATTATTCTCTAATTTATCTAAATCAAAATCATCAAACTTGTACTTTCTAACAATTGGCGGCATTTCTTGCAATAATTTTTCACACAACGCTGTAACACGTTGTTCGTGCGTCATTACGACAAACTTATGATAATCCAGCATGATATCCATATATAAAACCTGTTCTTTTTTAGAATGCCTTATCCGTTGCTTAAATTCGAGATGGGGAGAACGACACATAAAAATTATGCTTAATCTTTTTAAGCTTGTGCCATAATCCTGTTTTTCGATAAATTTACAAAAGTTCGTAGAAGCCATTGACATTGAGGCAGTCCCAACACCTGTTTCGATATTTGAGTCTGCTGTTATAAAAAATCTAAACATTTCTATTTCACCATTTTATTGCCAAATTAAATGATTAAGTTGATCGATTATTTTCTCAAGCTCAAGTCCATAACTTGTAGGTTCAGAAGTATCATCAAATCCTTTATCACACAATTCAATCGCAACTAAATTCATTAACTCTTGATATTCTTTTTTTGTGCAATTCCCTTCAGACAGACATTTAACTAAGTGTAAATTATTAGATGAGCGTGACTGAAGAATTTCTCTAATCACAAGTAACATTTTATTATTCATTTTATTCATACCATCTTTAGGTTTAGGTCATAAATTTTTAAGAACTATCTTTACACTTTTAACTCCATTAGTTTTCTACAAAAAATCTCTAATAATTCAAGTTTATCCACACAATCATCTGGAGCAATCAAAGAATTTAATATCTCTTCATCATTCACTAGATTAATTAAATGAATGCCCAACCATCCTGAACTCCAAAATTCGATTCCCCCTAAAATTTTACTATCTTCGACCTCAACTCGCTCTAAATCACCGAATCCCAAAACTTCTCCCTCCTTAAAACTAGTAAAAGTTATTTTATAATTTTCTTTAATTATAGGAAGATATACTTTATTAAAATAATTCAATGAGATATCCATGATTACTCCCTTTTAAAAATCATAATAAAATTTCTACATTAAGTACTAACTTATACTTTGCCTATAAAATTAATCTTCTTAATTTAATCAAATGCTCCAAATAAAATTTGAAATAGATCTAAATTATTTATTTGAAAAGTTTTCAATTTTTATTCCAATCATAATTCCTATAAAGAAAGATATATAAAAATAATTCCATGAACTATCAGAAACAATTGGTGAAAAGATCAACCCTATTAGAAAAAATAAAAAAGTAAAAACACATGCAAAAAGCAATGAAATCAATTTAAAAAAATTATGAACAAAAAATATTTTATAAAATACTTCACTCATTTTATCTAAAGTTAGGACAAATACCTTTTTGTAGAAAAAACCAACTCCTATTCCTACTACTCCCCCTAAAACACTTACTAAAATTAAATTATCCAACATAATCATTAACTCTACATGTTCAATAAATGAATTTGCTTAGAGGTTTAGTTCCCAGAACTCTAGTTATTTTATTTAATTACTACTCAAAATCAGGATATACAAAATCGTATTTTCCTGTTTTTATACGCTCAACAATATCGTAAGGATTCACAACTACACCAATTTCTGCCTTACGATTTTCTCCCTCTAACCTCCCTACACGAGTAAAGTCTTCATCATTTATATGCCATACATACCAATTGTTAGATACTTTAATCTTCTCTGCCCCCACTTTTGCTCCATAGTCATTCGTATCCCGAAAAAGAATATTAGAAATATCACCAACCTCTCTAATATTTCCAACTTTTTCCCATAAATTCATTTTCAATCCAAACTTAGTCACACAGTGAGCATAAAACTCTACTTCACCGTTTACGATTTCCAATAAATCAATATCAGCTTCCAATGGGTATAATTTTTTAAAGCTTCTGATCACATCACTATTGAGTTGAGTTAAATCAAAAGCAATTAATTGAAAATATTTTTTCTCATCATTATCTAACTTAACTATAAATACATCACCGATCTTGGTGTTTTTCCTTATCATTTTTCGATTCCAGACTTTTCCCAATATTTCGGGCTAATTAATTTTCTCTTTCAATAGCATACTGCCATTTTACCCAAGACTAAACTGATTAATTAAGCGCTACTTTCTTCACTTTAGCTAATCAGGCACCCCATCATAAAAATTCAATTTCAAACTTTTAGCCTCAGTTTCCCTCCCCCAAAACCGCTCCAACACCACATCCCGTTCTTCCACACTATTTGAACTCAACACTTGTAGCATCAAGCCATCAATTAAGTTTAAAACCATATTGGCATTAGGTTTAAATGCATTGGTTTCTAGACTAAAAACCAGATCAAAAAGCTCTCGAAGTAGCCATTTTCGGTATTCAACTGTCATGCGGTAGGCTCTTGGATAAAGCTGCTTTATTTCAAAAATGGCTTTAAACAAAAGGTGGTAAAGGCTATTTACATCGGCATGTAAACGGACAATTTCTTTGAGTTTATCGGTCTGGCTTGCGTAACGGTGTGAGTAGACAATTGCCAGTACTTCTTCTTTCAGTCGGCTTTTTTGAAAGCTTATGCATGTTTCAACCAGCTTTTCTTTCGAGTGAAAGTAGTTATAAAGCGTGGCTTTGGGAATTTTAGTTTCTTTGGCAATCAGGTCTACGCCCGTGTTGTGAAATCCATAGAGATTAAATAGATCTATTGCGCTATGAATAACTTTTAATTTTTTTGAAGCCGTTTCTAAAGTTGGCATAGTTTTACCGTTTAAATTCTTGTTGTTTCTAAATGAGATAAAAAGCCTGTGCCCTTTCTGGGAGAAAAAAAGGCACAGCAAAGCCGTAAGACTGTGCTTGGCACATCTCAAGTTTTGTTTTGCTAAGTTTTAAGTAAAAATGACTTAAAGCCTGAAAACCTTATAGTGTTCAAGCTGCTTTAAATTTTTAAGCTGTGTCGTTATAGCTTTTGGCACTGAGGGCCAAGAAATAATGGATGTGCATAGCCAACTCCTGATTTTGGGAGTTCTGCCAAAGCATTCATTTGGAATTATGGTGGCAGAACGAAAGAGGGTTGACAGACTGGTTTTCGAGAACCCAGCACGCACAAGGCGTCCCC
>Ga0207696_1000775_pt1 | contig 21012 bp, 30 predicted proteins | sample KBSS54metaG_FD_184403 | JGI IMG/M metagenome (GOLD analysis project Ga0207696, IMG submission 184403) | Switchgrass rhizosphere microbial communities from Kellogg Biological Station, Michigan, USA - KBS S5-4 metaG (SPAdes) (version 2) | ecosystem: Host-associated > Plants > Roots > Rhizosphere >...
TATGAACTTCTTCAATAAATAAATTGTCTAAAGCAAAAATACAGTCATTAAAGATATGAGCATCAACAGGTAAATCATTATGCTCAGCATAGACATTGATTGATTGCTGATCTAACGATAAAGGAATACCCTGCTCATATCGTCTAGATCTTATAATCGTGCTAAAAGCTGCAAGAATTGAGTCTGCTGCATAAGAATATTCTGGTGGATCTGGAACATGTCCACCTAAGAACTTGATTTGTTCGATTTCGTGCGGCGTTTTTGACGCATAGGTTTTTCGATACTTGTAGAGTTCGATGACTTTCCCAAAATCGTAGCTTTGTCCTTATCTGCTTCTTCTTGGATCTTTTGCGCTTGCTCTTTAATGAATGACCAAATCAATAGTCCAATATCACCAAGGTTAAGCAGCTTAGATGCATTTTCAGGGGTATAAGGTTGCTCAGTTTCAACTGTATCGTCACCTTCTACTTCAGCAAAAACTACGCCCTTCCAGTCTTCGATTAAATGAGCTCCAGCTGCATCTAATAAAAGCTCATGGTAAAGCTTACCGTTTTCATCTTTTGCCATGACATCATAGCCTTTTGATGAAATTTGATTCCCAGCTTTTTCTAATGCAACCTGAAAAGGTTTATAGCCGATACCACGAATTTTAAACTCTGCTTGTCCACCTGCAGTTTCAAACGTACACCACTTCGATACTTCTGAACTTCGTACAATTCCAACTTTTAAAGCCATAACTACCTCGAATATTTAGGAATAAAAAAGCCCATGGGATTCCATAGGCTCTAAGGTTTATTAATTTGAATTACACAAGAGCACGCACAATTGTTGGAGCTGTCCGTACTTGAGCAAAGTTGATATCTAAAGTGATGATGTCATCACCACCACCATCTGGGTGATTTGCTTCCATAACTTCTAGCTGCGGGAAGTTAAACGAGTATTTACTTCCTTTGCTGTCTTTAATATCAAAGGCCAGTGTAAATACATCACGGGTTTTGATTGCATCAATCCAGCCTGCTGCTGTGGCCGAAAACATGAATGAAGCATTCGCTTCAATATCCATCATCTTCTCTAAGTAAAACTCTGGAGTGTATTTCCCTGAACCAATACAGCGGATCGCTTCAAGGTTGTTATTGATTGAAAGCGTTAGTGACTGCATACACGCTTTACCTTGAATCGATTGACCATTCAAAAGTAGGTTTTCTACGTTTGGCATGCTGACCAATGGACGGCTTGACGCAGCGACTGGATTAACAACTGGGTTTACTTGCTGACGAGTAAATGAATTACCAACTAAACCGAAGTTTCCTGTAATTTTGCCGGTTGTCTGAATTGTAATTTCTCCAGTATTAACCTGAACTCCACGGTAAATAAAGATTTGTCCAACATCTTCAAATACTTTCACTAATGTTAATGATTTACGGACTGTACCGCCAATTGTTAAGCTATTTGTCGCCCAGTTATTAAAGGCTAAGGCACTTAAGAATAGATCGAAGGTACCGAGAGATAATTCAAACTCTAACTGGCCTGCTACTTCAGCTTCAGTTACTACACCACCTTGACGATAACGTGAATCAACAACTTCGCTACTTTCTTCAGTAGAGACGTTTTCAGAAAGTCCATCCGTTACACGGCGAACTGTATACCAAACTGGATTTGCTGGAGTCGTTCCTAACACTGCTTCTTCACAAGCATATAATCGAATTTTTGCGCCTGAACTCATTTATAGTTCTCCAAAATTTAGGCATAAAAAAACCCGCTTCATGAGAGGGTCGGTAAAAATAGAGGGCGTAAAAAACCCGCTAAATTAGCGGGTTGTTATTTGGTTTCATTTGAAGTCTGAGGTGGTTCAATATTATTCATTGCTGCTGATACAGCTGCAGATAAATTTGTTGGTTGAAACTCTAATGGTGTTTCACTCACTGATTCCTCAGGCTCTGGTTCAGGTTCTTCATGTAAACGGATATCAATCCAGCGCGACTCAGTAATATCTACAGGATTATCTAAATCGGGAATGATTGAGGCTGTCTCGATATCAAACTTTTTCTTGTAGGTTTTTACTGAGATGTCTCCATCTTCAAGCTGCTCATAAGACACGGCTACAATTACATTACCGTTAGCATCTTTGGGCATCTCGATATACCAGCCTTCTTTGGCAAAACCTAAAGAGGCTTTAATGAGGTAATCACCTACATCAATCTTTTCGAATTCGATTGGCTGTTTCTTGGCTTCATCATTTAATTCAATTGAATCAGCAAAGAGTTTTACAATTGGTGAGGCTGACTTAACAAATCCATTTCCATCTGTTGTTGTGTTTGCTGTACTCAATAATTTAAAGAATCGCTTTACAGTTGAACTACCACTATTAATGATCAAGTTGCCACAATAAATATCATGATGCACATTCTGTGGGTAAAAAATTGCATAACTATTGGCAACACCTACAGCAAATGTACTCATTGCAAATGTGCCACTTGGAAGGCCGTGTGCTGCTGTAGAGTCCCCTACCACACGTCTACATAAATTTGTTACTTCTCCTGCAGTTAAAGGTAAATTTGCAGTATATAAGGAAGAGTTATCCCCCAATCCAAAATCTCCCACCCTTAGAACTCGACCTGTAGTTGAGTCATCTTTAGCGGTTGTTAATGTTCCTGTAGCAGCATTCCCTAAACCCTGAACCTGCGTATAGTCTGGTGTAAGGTTTGGAATACCAGAGGCAAAAGGCAGCATAAATTGTCGCTTACCTTGAGCAGAGTTATATTGAAATGGCCGGTGATCCCATGAAAATTTAAAAACTAGATTTGCCATTATGCTGTTACTCCCTCAATGACTTGGAAAGTCAAAGTTTCAGTATGTTGAATAACACCGCCAACGACCGCTTTGATATCCATCTGACACAAGCCCAATGGCCATGCAGCTGTACTGGCAGTTGATTTCACGTTCAACCAGCCTTTTTGTGTGCTCTGGCTTAATGCAGCACAAGTCAAAGGTGTAACTGCGACTCCCTCTAAAGTTTTAACCTGTGAAGTAAAGGCATACCCGGTTAAATCAATTGCACGCCGTACATCATTGGCTGGGTATTGCAGCGCGTCATCGACATCGACTAACTGCAAATTCAAGTTGAATGTGTCACCACGCTTAAAACAAAAATTGCTCATAAGTGATTCCTGTAAACATAAAAAAACCACCGATGAGGTGGCTATAAACAAGCAATAAAAAAGGACGCGAAATGCGTCCTTTTAAACTACCATTTTAAGTTATGTGATAAACCTCAAAGCGAGCATTTGGATACTCTAGAGAGATAGTCAACATAGATTTGTTCCTAGTTTCAGTAGTATGGAAACTAACTAAAGTTGAAGTTAAATTTACCTGAGTAACGACCATAGTATGGTCATAAATTCCATCATCATTCCAATCAGCAAAAACAAGATCTCCTAATCGGATATCAGTATGTAAATATTCAGGTACCGTTCCTAAAAGACTTCTTGGTAATTTAGTTGTTCCAAGCTCATAGCCATTGGTAAAACGATATCGTAGGCCATTTGCAGTTGACCATGTTTGAGCATAGCTAGTACCAGATTTATAGTACCAACTTGAAGCTTGAGTTGATTGCAAAGAAACCGTATCTTTCCACCCCCCTGCTCGTAAAGCTTGACTAGCAAAATTAGTACAATCATTAGGGAATTTTATATAATTTGTATTGTGAGACATGGCCCACTGATAAGCATAATTAGAAGCTGTTGTAAAATTCCATGGTGATTTACGCGGCACATCCGCAAATACAGAAGTGCTTAAAACAGCAGCCATTATTATTGTTGGAAGCTTTTTTCTCATAGAAATATCCTCAAAGGAATAATTAAGTTTTTTAAAATTAACGTGTCCACTCTTTACCTAATACGCCTCCTCCTGTATTGGTATATGACTTATTTAAAGTAGTAAATTTTTGTTTTATACGTTCAATGCTTTGTAAATATGAAGTACCTGCACATTTAACAGCGAATTCATCACCTGACATAGGGTTACTTAATGTATTCATGAAGTCATTTATTCTATTAATAATTGATAAATCTATTTCTTTTCGCCCAGTATTAGGGTCTATCTTCATCAAGTTTTCGATATCAAAGTCACTTGAAGATAATAAAATAGGTAGCTGATTAGCAGGAATATTTGGATTAAGCCTAGCCATCTCATTGCGATTATAATTTTCACATTTATCTAAAATATCGGGTAAATCAGAGTCAGATAAAAAATCATTGAGGTTCTTTTCTGTTTCTGGAGTGACATACGGAATTCCATCATGATCACCTTTAGCACGATAATCTTCAGGATTTAAGGCCACTTCTTCGGGATTACCTTCTCCAAACCTATAATCAATTTCCTTACCATTAATTTTAAGTTTTTTATCCTTCCAATTCAGCTGTGGATTGAACTTTTCGAACTTAACTTTTGGGTTAACCTCATTTGAAGCTATTGAACTATTTTTATTTAACTGATCTTTTGTTTCGGAGCTACCTTGCTGAGAGTTTAACCTATCATCTTGATTTTTAGGATAGAAGTAGTAGATAAAACCAACAAGTATTAATATTAAGACAATTAACCAAATCAACTTTTTATTTTGCATATTTCTCATTTATCAAAAATAATATTTGGTACCAAAGTAAAATATGCAAAAAATAAAGAAAAGGATTTACCCCAATTGTTTACATTTTTACATAATATAAGTGAAAATAATGTAGAACTACTAATTAATCACATAAGAGATTATTAAGTTATACTGAATAAAGTCTTTATTTTGTTCAGCATAACTAGATTGCCCTTGAAAACACTCTAGATGATCGAATGAGTAATATTCAAAATGAGCAAGTAATGCATCGCTTAGTTTTGTGATTTCCATTATTCCTGAATTGGGACGAGCAAAACACTGGACCATGATATTACCTGTCCGGCGTGTACATGGTTTATCAGCAACTCCTGCCACAAAACTCGGTCCACCTGCAATCGTTAAGCGACACCATAAGCCTTCCTTCGGAACTTCAAAGCCTGGTGCATTTGGATACTGGATTCTATCCTGTGCAATACTTGTAAAACTTTGCATTCGATCGATAATAGCTTGCCTTGTCTGCTCTAAAGTCATTGCCATACTAGCCGCCATACTTCTGAGAAATAAAGGTAAAGGTAGTATTGTAAATACCTTGCGGTGCTTGATCAGACCAACCATTCTCTAGACGTTCAGCATATGGAAGGTTGTTCTGAATATAGATCAAATTGCCCAGCTTAAACTTAACAGCTTGAATAGCTGCATCTTGCACGGCGCTTGTTTCTGGTCCACGTACACCATAATCACCAGATCCAATTGAAACGATATGAGAAGCACGATATGCGCCAGTATCTACAGGACTTGAAACCACTAATGACTGAACAACATCCATGGTGATTTTCTTTACCTTTTCCTCTGCTGTTTTAGCTACATCAAAGCTAAAATCAGTTGGCTTTTTCCCCTTCCATCCCATCATTTACCTCACTTTCTTCATACATTTTAAAAAGGTCTTGAGCGATCGCTTGAATTGAATATGCTTCAAATTCTGAACTAGGCTCTTTTTCTCCCATGAATTTCTTAACCTTCTGCCAAACATGAACAGCTTCATGTAGAAGCAGGCCATAGATCTCAATCAATTTTCTTTCTGAAGTTTCGCCAAGCTGAACAACTGCATAGGCACCATCGGAATAGAAGTCAACTTGAGCGGCTGCGCCTTCTATGGAAAGGAACTCGTCCACATGATTCATATCATCAAAAAGTAAATCCATGTGAAGCTGATTTCGAGCAAGCGTGTATGAAACATGCTGAAATGGCGAGATGTGCCATAAAGGGACATAATCTGTACTTATCATCTAAACTCCTCTCTTGCGCCCATTAAAAAACCCACCGAAGTGGGTTTGAACTTATATATATAAATTAATATTACAATTTGAATTTCCTAATACATTTTGGCTCCCTATCCACCCTGCTCGAAACTTTAATATTTAATCGATATCCATATTCCGGAAACAAAACTAAAAATTAGATAAATAAATGCAGCAATAATTACGGAAATAAAGACTATGATAATCCCGTCAGAAATATGATCTCCATTGGCATCATTCTCAGGATTTTTCTTGGGATTAAGTATCATTGGAGTATTTAAAGATTTTTTCGCCTCATAGAATCCCCAGCCTATACCCAGCAAAACAATTAGTATCGCAAAACCAACTCCAAGATCATAAATAACCTCTTCAGCAGCATATTTATCATTTGAAGCTGAAACACATTTATCAAAGTATTTTTTTTCAGTTTCAGAAAGCGTAGAGATGGCTTTTTGATCTTTAAACAGATCTTTAAAATGAATATTGCATGTCTCAATAAATTCCTCTTTATCGTCAGTTCCACCGCCCTCGTAATTGCTTGTACGGGAAATATAAAGTGTGCTATGGGTAGTTGTAGCCATATAATTTCATTAAATTTATAAAGGGATATTTAATTAATAGAAAATCAGTCAATTCAGCTATCTTTTTTCAGTAGCCTAACTATCTTCAAACTGAGTAATATTGCATATAAAGGGCCCACCTCCATCAAACTCCTCGCCATTTAACAAGATATTAAAACTTCCACTGAAAGTACTGAGCGCTCGTACAGATTCTTTCTTTTCTTTTAATTCCAAATCATGGCTTAATTTGTCTATTACAATGCTGAAGCTTGGAGAGATAAGTGAAGTAATTTCTTTACAATATTTAATAGCTTCATCTTTAGATGCTTGATAATTTCCTGAATGTTTTGAATATACATAAAGATCTCTCCATATTTTTTCATCAAAACTCTGTGATAGATAAAAATTTAACCACTTTTTATCATTTGTATGTTCATAATAGTAATCCGAACTTACTGGATTAAATCTTATAGACATTGGACGACCATAAGTTGACGTCTTCATCTCTGGGTATTTAGTTTTTATTTCTTTTGCATAATTTAAAAATAAGCGAGATTTGTAATCCTTGATTTCAGAAATTTCTTTATACGCATCTGAGATATTAGTTGGAGTTAATTCTTGCTTTACTGGATTATTAACAGATGAACAACCTGATAATAAAATTATGCTCCATAGTAAAAATTTCTTATTCATAAAAATTCCTATATTTCGAGCCTAATAATATAGAATTTTTCCTATATTTTCCTCAACTGGCATTTCCAAATAGTAGAGGCAGGATCCTGCTGAATATGGATGACCCGAAAAGAACCTAAGGCAGTTATCCACTCATCATCAATTTTAGGAATCATAGTCACTTCATTTTGCAGTATGGTCGCTTTTTTATCTGTGGCTAATACTCCGAGTGTCTGAATCTCATATTGACTGTATGAACCAAACAGAACGCCACGGCCAGAATAGTTTTCCTTAACTTCCACATAAGTTTCAGTTTTAGGATCCCAATTCTTTTTAGATACCCGTTCACACGTAAATGTATGAACGGCGTCTGCTAGATCCTCGTTAAATGCTTTAGCAATATCTGCCTGAATTTCATCACGTAAGCCCATTAGATTTTCCTAACAAAAAATACAGCTTTTCTTTTGCTATACGGCTTGATCAAATCAAGAATGAATTGCTCAATCGCACTAAGCTTTACCGATCCGTCTTGATATTCTTTTTCAGTTTCAACCGTATCTGCTTTAACTTTCTTGCGCTTTAATGCCTGTTCCTGGCCTTGATATAGATCGCCTTTAATAATGCCCTTGATGATTTGATAAGAAGCAGTTTTTAAAGGTTCAGGAACTTGGGTAACGTCTTCATAATACTTAACGTCACGTGCTAATAGATAAGCTTCAGCCATTTGAAGGTATTGAGCTTTATCACTGGCAGATAAAGCATCAAAGCCTTCGACATGTTCTATCGCTTCTTGTTCAGTGATAAAGCTCATGAATTATTCCTTTGGAATTAATGCTAAAAGTTCGTCTTTTTTAGCGCCTGATTCAAATGAAATACCTTTTTCAGTTAATACAGCTCGAAGCTCATCAACTTTAAGTGAAGCATAGTGAATTGTTTGAACTTCATTCGGCTTTTGATCACTTGCTGGATTCTGACCATCTTCACCAGATTCAAGCTCAGCAATACGTGCTTTCATTGCCTCAGTATCATTCTGAAAGGCAATAAACTCACCTTTCAGTGTTGCTAGTTGTTCTTCGAGTTCAGTTACTTTTGCTTGTGTCATTTGACGTTCTCTCATGCGGTTAAATGCGGATAGGCCCATTGATTTATCTCCAAAAGAAAAGGCGGATAATTCCGCCCGTCTTTATTTAACTTTATGCTTGAACGCCACAATACGAATCTGTTTTGGATCGTAGACGCGTTCCCAATTGGCATCAGATGAAAGACCTGCATTATTTGGCGCAACACCCATTGCACCAGCCCATTTGATACCACGAGGATGCAAGACAAAGTGACGGCGGTTAATGAGGATGTCAGAGCCTGCGAGACTATCTCGGTCAGTCTCAACACCTACAGGTGCACCGATATCCTGAAATCCGATTGCACCTTGGCCAAATAGGAATGATGTGAATACATCACCATCAACTGGCATACCGTCATCCACAATCACACGACGATCCATGAAGGTTTTGTAGAGCACCACACCATCTGCATCACGTACGGTTTCAATCAACCCTTGCTTGGCTAGTGCAGCCATGGTTGCCGAATGCATCGCAATAGCTGTTAATTTATCGACGGCATCCCCAAGCTTGTAAGACGCATCGATAAATGAAACACCATCAATTACAGCCGCTGCGCCAGTGCCCGCTGAAATATCGTGTGTGTTGCTTGCCATACTTGCAGAACCAAACACACCTTTAAGCGTATTCACGGTAAAGCCTTGAAACTCACGTGCCCAGTAATCTGCTACTAGATCACCAACTGCACCAAGTGGATCGTCGCCCGATAAAGCTTTTGCAAGATCATTGGCACCCCATGCCTTACCACGTGCATGCAAAATGGCAATATCTTGACCAGCTGCAATGTTGTTTACCGTTAAAGGTGTCGCATCTGAAAGTACTTCAGACTCACCGTCTAAATCGTTCCAGAACGGGATATTTACGGTAGATCCACCTTGTGTACCAAAGGCAACTTCGACATCCAGCTCCCCTACAATTCCCGACTGCCATAAGGCAGATTTCTTGGCAGTTTTATTTAAAACGTACTGAGTAAATAACTCGGGTACGATTACATCAGCAATTTTTGTCTCAGCCATTAGGCTTTACTCCTTAAAGATTAATACCGTGTTTTGCCGCCAGCTCTTTCGCTAGCTGCGGATTTTCATTTCGTAATTGGGCAAGTTTGGTCAGGTTCACCGAACCGTCTGGCTTGGTGATATCAACCTGTCCTTTTGTATTGGTGCTACCGGGTGAACCTGTTCCATTTGCTTTAGGCCAGAAATAAGGCTTTTGCTCACGCAAGGTTTCCACCCATTCTTTTGGTGATAACGGCGTCTTACCGTCTTTACCAATGATCACTTCACCTTGTGTGTCGATTGCTACGGCCTTACCGTTTTCGTCGAGTACAAATTTAGAATGAGCAAGGAAGGCAATATCAGCAGTTGCTTCAGGTAATGCTTCCAGTTCAAGAGCAGCCTGTACAATCTGACTCTGAACAACCGATTGCTTGAACTTGTTGGCATAGGCTTCTGCTTTATCAGCCCGTTCTTTTTCGGCATTAAGTAACTTGTCATGCTGTTCACGCATCTTCTCGGTACGCTTCTGGATGACTTCTTCAACCTTGCCCTCGGCAATAAGTCTCGTTTCTTCATCCATACTTGCCTTGGTAAGCAGCTCCTTAATTGCTCCCAGATCAACTCCTTCAAGTTGTTGCTTCAAGTCACCAAGTTCAGTTTTTAATTCACTGTTCTTAGTGATGAGTTCGCTATTCTTGGTTTTTAACCCCTGTACCTGTTCATCAACAGCTTTTTGAATGGCTGCTTTAACTTCAGGGTTTTCCAGATCAACTTTGGTTTCATCTGACATTTAAAAATCTCCTAGAGATACCGCCTTGCGGATTTAATTGTTTAGCCCTCTACTTTGCTTCAGGCATTAAAAAAGCACCCGAAGGTGCTATGGTTAAAATCAGTTTATTATCTGGGTTTCCAAGATTCCTCTCTGGGTTCATCACCAATTAAGCGGATACCTTGAGCACCACCTATATCAAATGTTGCCGTAATAGTCGCTGGACCCTCAAAAACATTACAATTCATTTTTACAGATGTTAATCCAGCCAAAGGTATACCTGTCTCCTCATCACAAAGTGCGAGATGACTAGATTTAGCTGAAATCCTTTTAAGCACTAAATATCTAACTTTTGATTCACTCATAAGCCCAACTCCTTAAACTAAAAACCGCCCGAAGGCGGTACGTTGTAAGAGTGCGATTATTTCAGTGCCAAAATAATCGCGATAACAATGATTCCTACGACTAATCCTAAATTGGTAATTGCCTGCATTAGTCCTGCACGGTCAGCACCTTTCTCGCTCATTTTTCCATCTACCTTTAATTTAGACATAAAAAAACCACCTCTTGGTGGTGTGCTATTAAGTACATCTCAATGCTTTGTATCAAAATCTAATTTGTATTGAGCTTGCTTAACCAGATCATCTAATTTACTTAATATTTTTGGTTTAACTTGCTTACCACCCACACTCAAGATACGCCCAGCATTTGATAGAGTTTCAGTCCACTGTTCAGCAAGCAAAGTTAGCTTTCCAATTTCTAGTTGAACACCTGAAAATGCATCTCGAGCAAGTTTTTCTTGTTCAATATAATATTTTCGAATTTCATGTCCTTTATCATTGCGTTCCATCATCCCTAAGTGTTTAGTCATATCTACAGAAATGAGATATTCAGTTGTTGGCCGACCACCTTTTAGGTTTTCGTCTTTTTTGACGAAAACTACATAATCAAAATTTTCTTCAAACTTACATTGATTGATTCTACGTTTAATCCAGTGTGAAAACTCAGCCTTAACCTCTAACATCTCATGTAAATCCCGAGCATTAACACCAAGTTGAACCTCTCCATTTAAATCAAACTCAACAAATGGTGTCTGATTTTCAATTTTCATAATTTCATTCATATCGTTTACCTCGTTACCTTATAAAAAAAGCCGCATAGACATGTGGTAACGAGACACATCTACACGGCTAAACTTTTCAAAAAGAACTGGCAAGCACACTGAATATGAAAAGTGTGCTTTTTGAACCGTGGTTCTAGCCAATATTGAGTTACCTAAATTTCAGGCATAAAAAAACCACCTCGAAAGGTGGTTTAGAATTTCTTAACAATTGGCACGTATTTGTTATGAAAACAAGACATTTGCACAACTATTCATTGTCGTAAAAATTAGCCCAAAACTGTTTCTGCTGTCAAGACTTTAAACTATGACTTAATCAGACTGCATTCTAGCAATGTCGTATAGCCTATCCCGCCTTTATGCCAGTCATGAGTTTTAGCTAATTCAAATATAGGCATGTAGACGTCTCGCCCTACCAACTGTCTTGCATCTTCAGCACCGAACTTAAAATGGTCATGGATGCCATGTCCCATAGATGGACCAAGTTTTCGTATAGACTCTCCAAACTCAGACCACCAGTGATTAAGCCAAAGCATATGACGAGCTATAGAATCTACATGTTTAGATTCATATTGCTGTTTCTTATCAGCTTGACTATATAAAGCAATCAAGTGATGTACGTACTCGACGGCGATTGGAATTACATCGTATGGGATTTCGTCGATGCTTTTAACGTTAAACCGTTGATGAACCAATTTATATGCTTCGCTATAGTTTAAATGCTTGGTTTTAGACACAAGCATATTTACAGCGCTGGTAAGTGGTTCACGTTCTGACTTATGTGTTTTGGAAAGAATATCTTTTCTGTGAAAGTAACAATCTTCTAATTGCTCAAACACTTCCCAAGCTTGGTCTGTGTCTAGCATCTTGGCATGACGTGCAGCGCCACGTTCAGTCCAAAGGATTAAGGCTCGAGTATTTTTACTAATTTCAACTGAGTGACTTAAAGTCACCCAGTCCTTAAAATCCTTTAACTCAATACCTTCGAGCTTAAAAAAGTGTTTACCTTGAATAAAACGACTTCTATTACGTGAGTAATTTTGTTTAATGTTATCTGTATCAGAACTATAGAAGTCAGCAAGCATCTTGGTAGTTACGACTGGAATAGTCTTATAGTTAATAACGGAAATTTCTTTATCATTTATATTTGCAATAGTATTCATATATCACCCTACGGATATAAGCCGCCCCTAATGAGCATGCTTCCTACTGCAATAATGTACCTAAATTAAGGTACAAGTCAACATTGTTCCTACTTATGCTTGATTTTTTATTGAATCAAATACCTGTTGTAAGTTTTCAGCATATGCTGCGGTATTTTTACTATTAGAATTTAACAGCTCTATAACTTCAGTCCACAAACCTTTTGGAATGGGTCTATCTCCAGAGAGCCATTGACGAACGCGTCTAGCATCTACATCAATAGCTCTTGCAAAATCAGTCTGCCATTGAGTGCCATAGAGCAACTCGCCAGCTTGTCGTAACTGTTCTGGAGTCATATGGGTGCTATCGATTTGTTCAGACATAGGGGCGACAATTCCAAAATATAAACAGACTATAGAAATATACGTAAAACTATAAATTTATAGCCTATTTTATGCATAAACGTATAAAAAATTAGAGAAAATATACATAAACGTATAAAAAAATTAGGTAAAGACTTTTTTTTCTATATATTTTTAGATAAATCCTTTATATCCGTTTATATTTTGGAAATAAAAAGCAGCCTTAGACTGCTTAAAAATGAGCAATTTTTAACTTTTAAGAGTTACTTCTTCTCAGTAATTTCATTCAGTAATTTTTTAATTAGATTACAGATTGCTTCATGTTCATTTTCTAGACTTCTAATGCATTTTGTGACTAATGATATTTTATCTACAGAAAGTGTATGAGTTGAGCTTTTTAAAGCTTTCAGACTAGTTAATAGAAGTTCAAGATAGATAGTGACATGATAAGTTTGTTTCATTGAATAAGCTTTTTCAATCAATTCAACAGCCGTGCTTGTAGTAAGTAGATAATTTTGTCTTAACCACCATTTATCATATTGCAACTCTAAAACATCCATACATACTAATTCACTATTAGAATGATATTCTCTTAAATTTCGCTGAATTTCGTTTACATTGTTATCTAATTTCAATTTTAATCTATTAATTTCCCTATCTATTTTTATATTAGCTTGGTCTAAAATATCTGTCATTAATTCGTTCTTTCCTAAACTTAGTTCCCCTATAAGTTCCTTTTTTGAAGCATCTAAAGTTGTTGAGATTAAATCTTTAAAATATTGGCTCTCTTTCTCTTGATTTTTATAGTTAGTAAACCAGTTATAACCCACTAAGAGAACCACGATGCCGAATACACCACCTAAAGACCAATATACCGTCGCTAGAAAGTTGTCTTGATAACCTTTCATAACCTCAACTTGAGCTTTTAAGACTTCAATTTGGGTATTCGCAGCCTCTAAATTTTTCTGAAGCAATGCATTATCAACATCTGCTCCATATGCGGAAGCAGTAAAAGTTAGAAGCAGTAAAATAATTAATTTATACATTTTGGAAATGAGCTTTTATAAGTGCATGTTATTAAATACATTAACACCAATAGAGTGAGTTATTCCACTAAGAATAAAAATAACACAAAGTAATAATTGTGTTATGAAAATACAAGAAAAAAGCACCTTACGGTGCTTTAATAACTAAAATTTGATAACTCTGAACTCGACAAAACACTATTCCCTAGTAGAACTTTGTTTTGGATAAAGTATTTATTTTGGTTCATCTCGAGTCTTGGATCTATATGAGCTGAATGAGAAATACAAGTCTTATCAAATTTTATTCCATCAAAAGTTATGGAAACGAACCGATTGATTTCATTACCATTAAAAATCAATAAATCAAAGATAACAGTACCTTTGAACTTATTTTTTATAAGTTCAGCAGCAATGTCCTTTAATTTTCTTAGCGGATTTTCTTCAGCAACGGCGGTCACAATGACTTGCTGCTGATCCACTATATTGATTAATATATTCATGTTGATGCTTTATATACGTCTTTAATTAATTTGTAAATGTCATCTGTCAATCCAATAGCTGTAGTTAATGAAGTAATAGTTCTTGAACTGCCTACTTCATCATTCATATGGAATAATCCATGACGATGTTTACGATAGAAGCTATAAGCCTCGGCTAAGGCGGCTCTTAATATCTTATTTGGTAACTGTGATTCAAACTCTGCTTTTACTTTATAATTATGTTGAGAAATGTATTCAAATATTTCTCCAATACTGTCTTTGTACTCTATATCATTAATAAATAACATATCTTTTATAACCCCTTCAATAGCTCTCAGATCGGGAAAAACCATACAAGTATAGTCAGGGAGTCTAACCTTGATAGACCTTAATGTACTTCCGCTAATAAGCATGTTTTTTATGGATTGAGGAATTTTTGAATAAGAATCCTCAAAAATACCAGCTAGTGTGCTTTCAATAACTCGCTGTTCTACTAATTGAATAGCTGACTCATCTGTTTTACTAATAACTTTTGCTAATCCTTCAGCATTTAATAAAGCAGACATCTGAAATACAAACTCTTCATAACAGGATAAAGGTAAGCCTTGAATAACAACTCTACCCGTATGATAAATCGACACAGATAATTTATCTTGATAAAAAACATTTTGAATTACAAATCTATAGCCACCTTGTATTACATTTTTTTCAAAACAAAAAAAACTTTCTCCACTTGAATGCTTTTTCTCCGTCATAAGTTGAATAACGGGTTCAATATCCGTCACAGCATACCCATTTAATACATAAGTTATTTGTCCCTCAGAAACATTAGCTTTTCCTAATAGATGCGTAGCCAATTCAACACTCAGTGTTTGATTTTTCCCAACCCTAGGATGAAATGTAGTTTTGCCATCTTGTAAATGATAAATCTCGAATCTTGCCTTTTCGATTCCCATTTTACCTAATTCATAAATTTCTTTTTTTTCAGTACTAGTGGTTAATCTATTCGCTGTTAATCCCCGAGGCTCACAAAACTCATTAATACTTTCATCTAAAATACTTTTGGGAAAGTTTAAGTCCTTGTAAAGAGTTTTTGTTTCTGACATCTGATCTATCTCTTATAAACGCAATTAAATCATAAATTAAATATTATTAATTTCAATAATTAAATCATTATTATCACCGAATATCCTCTAATAAATAAATCAGTAAAGAAATAAATATTACTAATCTTATAGTATAGAATGCTATTCATTACAATTTATACTTCACAAACTCTTCCATGAGTTTCTCAAACTTTAAATTCATGTATGTATTATTCCCAAGGGAGGAAAACAAATTGAATTAATAAAATAGCTAGATAACTTTAAAAGCCCTCTCATCCAACTTCCTTAACTCATCCAAGGTATATAACCTACCTTCCAGATCAAAGAACTTATCAAAATCAAACTTTCCTTCTTTATAAAGCTTGTACCGCTTTGGCCCTAGCCATTCCTTTTGAAAGAAATCGTCTGTCTTCTTGAAGAACTCTTTGAAAGTGATATTGGCATCTAACTGCCCAATCAACTGATCACGTTCATCCTTAGGGATATCCTTAACTCTTCGCTCATCCATGACAAACGGACGCTCTCCAACAAGTCGACCATCTTTCTCAACCGCAACCAAAATACTGCGGCAGTTTCGATGTAATGGTGGTACTCGTTTTGCCGGATCATCAATCCTCCAGATCGTACCATCTAGGGATGCGCAAAGCTTTGTAGTTCGTCCGTCCAACACACTGACAAATCGGACATATTCAAAACCTAGCTGCTTGAAAGTATCTAAATACGTTTGATTTGCTACATGATTACGTAACGTTCTTACAGTCTGGTCAATGTCTGACTTAGTGCTAGTTAAAAGACCATCTTCATAATTAAGGCGCTTGGTACCACGAATGCGTTGAACAATTTCCTGATTCGTTTTACCGGAGTTAATTCCATCCCGAATTGCATATTCAACTTTTTGGCGCGCTGTTTCGGCAATCTTGGCAAGTAGATCCTCTACCAATGCCCCTCCCACTAAGGGTGCTTTTTTAGCAGCTGAGTAAAGTTTTTCACCGATCGGCTTTTTAATCTTACCGCTGTATAGCTTCGCCGTGTAATTAGCTTCATAAACAGCTAATGCTGTGGCTGAAACGGTGAATGCTTCTGGTATAGAAGTGTTTATGGCCGTAAACCACTGAGAGATTAAATCCCGAATCTCTTTGAGGTTGGACGTAGTGTATTGTCCACCAGCAAGCGCTAATTTTTCAGAATCATTTAGCTCATCCAGCAAGTCCCTAAGATTTGCCAGCATCAAAGCCGATTCATTATTAAAGATCTTTAATAATTCATTCACTGTATAAGAAGAAGCGCGATATAAGTACGCCTGATGCTGGGTAAGTACTTCTATCAGCGTTTTATCTTTTGAAGTCATTTCCCCCCCTAGAGCGACATACTATCTCGCTCACCTTCAACACGTTTTAATTCTTCCTGAAAATCATGAGCTGGTAGCTTGCCAGTAGCGATATATTCCCAATAGGTCTGGAAGGAGTTCTTCCCTGCCAGAGCACCTTCATAAAGTTGCTTAGCAAGATTGATGTCGTACTGTTGAACGATAAATTCAGGTTCTACCGTAAATGTATATTTGGATGCATCCAGCTTTAGCCACTGAGCTGCGTACTTAATAGCTTGTTCGATCGCCTGAGCTGCACACATCACAATACTATGTAGACTTGCATGCTGATCATCCTGACGTGCACGGCGGGCTTCGCCTGATTCTTGTGTATTGGTATCGATGACCTTTGCCCCTGCTTCAAGTGCTGAATTCTTCTGGGCATCCATTTCACTTTTAGTCAGCTCAATGCCATCGCCAGAGATTTCCAGATAATCACACTGTGCATCCTTAGGCAAACTCCAGACAGCCATAACACCAGTGACACTAATATCTTCGTCTCCATCAAGTCCGCTAATCCAAGGCTGAGGATGAGCTGTATGGTGAAGTGACTGAAAATAGTCCGCACTGAGCTGGTAATACTTCAGGGCTGCTTTTGCCATGGTGAGTAATGGTACCGTACCAACTTGGGGTGAATTATCAGTGGTACCGCAGAAAACAAACGGCGTGAATGAAAGCTGGTTACCTCCAAGATCCGGAGTTTTATCTTCTTCAGTAGAACCATCAAACAAACGGACTGCTAAGGCTCCATCAATCATGGATAAAACACGATGGACGGTCTTGGTATCATGACCAAACTCATCTTCACCGTTTTCAAATTGCTCCTCGAGCACTAATAGTTTGAGATCCTTACGGCCACCAATGCTGTTTTCCTTCCAGTTAATAATAGATAAGGCATCATATAAGGCGAAGTATGGAACGCCGTCAGCATCTACATCTACCAGCAATCCACAGCGACCATATTCCAGTAACTCTAGGCAAATTCGGATAAAAAGCTGTTTAAGCCCAAATCCGTCATTGGTTGCGTTCTCTACCAAGCCCTTAAGCAGAGTACTTTCAATTACGATATTTGGCTCAAGCTTTGAGACCAGACCAATCATCGTACGAAGAGAGTCTTGAACCCATAATGGATACTGAGCACGACTGAGATAAGCTTTATAAATCTCTCCAGTCTTATCACCCTGCTTTTCAGCCTCAATCATCCCAGCCGATTTAGGAAGATACTTGGTTTGTGCCTGTTTAATCTGCTCTTCACCAGCAACAGCGTCGCGCATAATCAACCAGCTTTTTTGTGCAGCAATATACTGCGGATGTTTATCAGTAACTGCCATAAAAACACCATTAAAAAAGCACCTAAAAAGGTGCGTTGTTTAAGACATCCCGCGGATTCTACGCATACCAACTGATTTTTTATCAATGGGAAATAGATAAGCGATTGGATATGTACCAGCATCATTCATATGGTCAAATCCTGATTTTTTATCAGGTTGTCCATAATCATCATAAATTTGTCGCTCTAAGCATTTAGCAAAGTGCGGGCATTTGGTCACGTTCACGAAGAGTCTGCGCTCAGATAATGTATTGCAGAGCATGCCATTCATAGAGTTGATGCGATCTTTAACAGCAGGGTTTCTGTTATTTACATGTACTTTAAATCCTGCTTTTCTAAGTAAGGCTAGATCCGTCTCACTTGCATTGCTCGACTTGCGATTCTCACCTGAAGCATCCGGATATACAGCTATTTCATGTTTAGGGTAACGCTCCTGAATAGCTTCAATCATTGCTGGGGTATCAAAGAGATTCACGAACTCATCAACAGCATGCATTTGCTCACCACGTCGAACATATACAACCGCAGCCATTTTGGTTACGTTGAAGTCCATCCCCACATGAAGCACATCATTTGGCTGAACTGTTTCAGTCGATGCGCTTAGCAAACGATTAAAGCAGTAAAAGATAACGCCTTGGTAACTTTCAAAGCTTGCCTCATATTCCTGACTAAATGTCTTAGGATCCATCTTGCGCTTAGCAACAATGATTTCAGACTCAGGAATATTCCCCCCTTGAAGGGATGTATAAGAAAAGCTTTTACAATCTGGTTCGTGCCCTGGTTGACCATCCATGAATGTGTCATAGCAATGGTTGAAACCTTTTGGTGTTCCAATCCTTAAAACATGGCCACCAACTCGTTGCTCATCATTTACCACATATTTACATGTAGAAAGCATGGGGCGAAGTACTTCTTCCCAAGCTGCCCACTTACAATCTGCCCATTCATCAATAATTAGGAAAAATAAGCCAGATCCACGAAGGTCATCATAATTGTCCAGACCTACAACACGGATAACATGACCACTTCTTAAAGTGATTGAACATTCAGTCTCATTTGGCTTGCCAGCTCTCCATGATGCCGGGATTGCTTGTTTTAATCGCTTCCAGAAAACCCGTTTAGCTTGCTTAAATGTAGGCGCTGCATACCAAATTTCATCCTCAACAGAAACATTCCATTTAGCGGCAAGTCTGGCGGCCCTGCGCATTTCCGCTTTTGCTAGGAAGGTCTTACCAAAACGTCGGCCACAAACAGCATCACGAAATCGGGCTTCTTTCTGCCAACCCCATAAATAGATATTTGCCTGCTTTGGTGTTAACTGAACTGAACCTTCAGGAGGATTAAAGAATTGGCTCATTTGGTATCTTCTCATCAGGATTCAAAACAAGTTTGTAATCCTCTTCAGGTGGGCGATACTCTGGTGGATTCACTTCACGTTGTAACTTCTGAAGCTCAAGCTTTTTGATCTCAAGCTCCACTTCAGCTTTTGTTTGTCCTTCATCATTAACTCTACCCTTACTTGCCTGATCGCCTTTCTTGTCATAAAACCCTTTGGTGATTTTTTGCATCTGGTCGACGATCTGGAGTGTCATTCTCACGTTATTTTTTTTGGACCACAGCAGATCATTCAGAATTTTCAACTGGACAATGTCATTTACACCACTAATTTTATTAAGTGGCTGTTCAAGATACTCATTCCGAACTTTCTCAAAAAAATCTTTAAATTCCTTACTTAGATCTCTGCCTGCAACTTTAGTTGGATCGTAAGATTCAACTTGCTGCCTTGAGACTTCAATATCAAATTCTTCCTTGACGAGTACTACTGTTTCTTGAGGGGTATTAAAAACAGCAAGTGACTGCACAATAAAGAGTTTTTGCTTTTTGTTTAAAGTCGCCATTTCTCTCTATCCGTCAAGGTACGTCAAGGAAACATGGCAAAAAAAATGAGCCAAACGGCTCAACTTATTAAACATGTCCCACAGCACTTGGAAATATTTACATCCGATACAAACGGCGCTTGCTTCGCCACTTCAATTAGTCGCTTCACGCTTTCATCCGCTCCCCATCTTTTAACTACACCCACAAACTCTTCAACGTCATGGCCAGCTAAATAATGTTTAGGCAAGCCAGTCATATCACTATAAAGAGGCTCACCATCCTCATCACGCTCAACGCCAATGTGATAAAGCTCATGTTCAATTAAAGCGCAAAAGTCTCGGTCCGTAGCCTGATCACAATAACTTGCATCAATAGTAATTAGATATACAGGCACATAGCCAAACCAATCACGCATTTGCTGCTCTTGTCGAGCTTTCTTCCACCCACCTTGGTTGAACATCACCTTTTCGCATTGACCTAGAACCATACGCTTTTTAGCAACACATGCGGATGAAGCCCATGCACATGCTAGGAACTCTTCATTGTCGTGATGTAGCTCAGCAATATGATCGTGATCAGGGTTATGCAATGGTCCACCAATAGTTAAAAAGTTTGTGATCACCCAGTTCATTAGGTCTGGTGCTGGAGCCAATCTAATTGCTTCATCCTCTTCGGCTTTATCAATCAAGTCCTGAGGAGGAAATGGTCTGATCTGATCCATTTTCAGTTCTCGCTAATTCGCTTTTAATCCAATTGATTGCATAACCTGATTCAATTTGATGAGGTTCAAGACGCTCAAATTTATAACCCTTATCTAAAGTTAGGTCATATTTTCCTAATGCATTGGCAATCTTTCTTCCACCGCGACCAACCGCCCAAGGGCTGCCAGCAATTTCTATAAGAAGATTCAACTTCACAATATAAAAATCGAACCGCCAATTTTTGGTTGATTCGAATTGAAATTTTCGTCGATATCCAATCAGATGTTCTTCTAGCTCTTGAAATAAAGTTTCTTCAGCTTCTAAATATTTTTGAGTAGCTTTTGGCAATGGTCTGCTTTTAGATTTAGTTTTAGGTTCTTTTTTTCTTGTAAGCCAAAAATATTCTTTGTCATTCATAGTTCTTCCATTAAAAAACCCACCAATTGGTGGGTTTAGAATTAAAAATTTAAATCATTTTATAGTCTGA
>Ga0207696_1000777_pt1 | contig 20993 bp, 19 predicted proteins | sample KBSS54metaG_FD_184403 | JGI IMG/M metagenome (GOLD analysis project Ga0207696, IMG submission 184403) | Switchgrass rhizosphere microbial communities from Kellogg Biological Station, Michigan, USA - KBS S5-4 metaG (SPAdes) (version 2) | ecosystem: Host-associated > Plants > Roots > Rhizosphere >...
ACGTTCTTGCCATTCTCGAACGACCCGCAGAATTCACAGGCCCCATCCTGACGCTCAAATCGCGCAAACAGGTTGGCTTACCCGAACGCACTGGCTAGGCGGCGCGGTTCGGGGACGCGATGGAGTATGCCAGACGACACAGAATGCCATCGAAGCACTTATGTGGGTTCGTAAAGCACACAGAAATAAAGCGAATCGCACGCGCGCTGAAGGTTGAGCATTGCGAGCCCGGCTTTCACAACTTCACGAGCCGAACGCCACGGATTGAGTATTCCGTTTGCCTTGCTATTGGTCATGATGCGGTTGCTATGCCGAATATGCGCCGCAATCGAAATATTGCATAAGTCACTGTAAAGTTTGGTGAGCCCTGCTGGATTCGAACCAGCGACCTACTGATTAAAAGTTGGCCTTAAGCTCTTGGTTTTTCATTGCAAATCGTCGCAATCCATTGCTTGGGGCACGCATTTCGGCACCGTCGGACGCTGCAACCTGTTGTAGAGCGTTCCAGTCCATTGTAGTCCGTTTTTCGCTCCTGTTGCCCCGTTGTGACCCCCATCGGCAGACGGGTCACAGGACGATTTCGATCACTTCAACGCCGAGCGAGTTTTGCAGCGGTTTCAGCGGGTCGGGAAACTGCTTTCCGACCACCAGCACGGCGTTGATGGTGTAGCTGTCGCCTTTGAAGGCGCGCTCGGCTTCCATGACAGCTCGGTATTTAACGCATTGAAACAGTCCGCGCGTTAGGTCGACATCGTTGGAGATGTGAGATTTCACCTCCACAGCAAACACTCGATTCCGGGCCTGGAACAATACATCAAGCTTATCGCCGGACGGAAGCGGCGCTTCAACGGTGCCAACAGGAAAGCCGGCTGGCAAACCAACCAAGTGCGGATTGTCGCGGACGAATTCCTTCAGCGCTCGATGGTCCGGCCCCTCGCCGCCACCGGCAGAATGACCTGTTTTTGCCTTGTCGATGATTTTCGCTGCATCGGTCGTTGCAGGTGAGAGATCACAAGCTTCGAGAACGTCAGTCCAACGCGGGTATGCAAAGATATCGTGCCAGTAACCCGCCAAGTAGGCGCGCTTTTCGACTGAGTTTAGGCCTTGGTAGCCTTTCAAGCGATCTGCAAGGAAGCTATCGAATCCGCTACCGGGGAGGCGATCCCTTTGATTGATAACCAACGACTGGATGTGTGGGATATCCTCGCCCCACTCTGGTCGGAGAGCCAATTCCTGCAAGGTTGTACCAACACTTCCGAGTACCCAGTTCAGGTTGCGGGGATTAGGCATTCCCAACTCGCTCGCGAGCGCCTCGTAGAAGATTGGCTTCTGGGCAATGGCTTGTCGGACCAAGATAGGTAAAGCCCGCCGCGCCCGTTCCTGATACAATGCATCGCCGAACATGTTCTTGCTCTGGCTCGCCGTCTCCGCCATAAAAAGCCCTTTGATCGCGTCAGTCTATCAGCACCTTAATGCGGGACAATTTTTAAAAATTTGCAAAGCTGTTAACCGCAGCACCATAAATCACGAAATTACGTTAAAACAAAAATTTTAGAGATGTGGCGCGGTACCTGATGCGAGTTCGTCTTGGACGATTCGGTCTTTCACACCCCCCGGTGGGAATCGGGTCTTTGCATCACGAAGTTTTCTGTTGAGGGGCATTGCAGCATTAGGATTTTCTTTGAGATCGCCTGAAATTCATGATTATTGAGGTGCCGTTGAAAGGGAAACGGCACATGCGCAAGGCGCTCAATGTAAAAGCTATCGAGGCGTTTAAGCCCAAGGAGAAGCGGTACGAGGTCCATGACCTTCTTTGCCCGGGTTTCAGCTTACGGGTTTATCCGACTGGCCGAAAAGTCTTTACCGTCAAGTACCGATACGGTTTAAAGCAACGCCGCCTTCCCCTCGGGGTGCACCCGCGATTGTCTCTGGCACAAGCTCGGGACAAAGCGATTGCGGCACTTCGTCTTGTGGATGACGGGATCGACCCTGCCGCCCGCCGACGCCAGCTCGGAACGCGGGTCGATGCGATTTGCGAGGACTTCATCCGGCAATACGCGCGCCCGCGTAATCGAAGTTGGAAGGAGGCCGAACGCATTCTACAGCGTGAGTTTGTGTCCGTACACGGGCAGCGCGACATTCGCGATGTTCGTCGCGCGGACGTTCTGGATTTGATGGACGGCGCCGTCGAAAGAGGGGCATCCTACCAGGCCAATCGCATTCATGCCCATCTGCGCAAGCTGTTCAACTGGTGTGTAGAACGCGGGATTGTTGATGCGTCACCCATTTTGGGCATCAAACCTCCTACACGAGAGAAGGCACGGGATCGGGTGCTTGACGACGACGAAATCCGCGCAGTGCTGCGCGGGTGTGCCGAAGAACCATATCCCTATGGACCTTTTGTACCGCTCCTGCTGGCAACAGCGCAACGTCGCGGCGAATTAACGAAGATGCGATGGAGCGAAATCGACTTGGACGCAAAGATCTGGGTCATCCCTGCCGAGTCTTCGAAGAACGACAAGCCGCATGTCGTTCCGCTCAATGGGTTCGCGCTTCGGTTGCTAGAAACATTGCCACGGTTTCCCGATTGCGACTGGGTTTTCACCACGACACGACGAGGACCGATCAACGGCTTCAGCAAGGCCCTTAGGCATATTCAGACCCGATCCGAAACGGCCGATTGGCGCTTTCATGATCTGCGTCGAACGGCGGCGTCGGGCATTGCTCGCGCGGGCATTGCTCCGCACGTCGTGGAGAAGGTATTGAACCACATTTCTGGCACAATTTCCGGTGTCGCGGCGGTCTATAATCGCTACGGTTACGATGCTGAACGACGCGAAGCGTTGGACAAATGGGGGGTATTTCTTGATGACCTCGGACAAGGGTAGCGCGGGGCCAGCTTCATTTGGTGAGTACCTTTGCCTTGCCGATGCGGCATCCTTAATCGGCGATCGGCTAGTCGGCGGCTGGAGCGAAACTGACCTGCTCTTTCTGGACAGTGACGTAGAAAGTGACGAGCGAGATCGCGCGCAACGTGTTCGTGCACAACTTGTGCGGTTGCTGTCTGGAGGGCAAATTCCGGCGTATGGGTTGGACGAGGAGAACGCCTATACCGAGCTTAACCGGACGCGCCTGTCGAAGCCATTTTTCACCGTGAATATTGTCCGCAGCCTGTTCCAGTGGGCGCCTGGGGAGTGGGCAGAGATATTCGTGAGCAAGCGGGGCTTGAACCACTATCTTGCTGAAATTTCGGATATTAGGCCGCGCAAATCGCTCGTCTTCGATTGGCAGGAAATCACGAGCAAGGCCTGGAAGCTTGCACTTTCTGATCCAGCGTTATGGCAGCCTAACCGGTTGATTGGGGCGGTGCAGGATGCTTTCGTGGGAAAATACGACGGGAGGCCCGACGAAAAGGAGCTGCGGGGCTTAGCCAACGACATCATCGACCATTTGTCCAGACTTGCGACGTCAAGGGAAGTTTCTTCGTTTGAAACTCCCTCTGACAGTCATCACGCCTGAGCATACTTATATCGGCTCCTCGGGGATCATACCCGGGCTAAGGAGCCTTAAATGAATGACCAACCCTGTTTTGATCGATCACGCCAGCCTGCGAAAGCACGGCATCAAGCTTCACAATTCGACGCTTCTAAGGTTGGAAGCGAAGGGCCAATTTCCAAAGCGCGTGAAGGTGGGGGCGACGACCTATTGGCTGTCGGACGAGGTCGAGGCTTGGATTGCATCCTTGACCGCGGCCAGGTGAAAAGCATTCTCTCGCGCACCATTTTGATCCGGGGAGCGGGGACGAAAGTGGATGTCCTTCTGTTCTATCCGATCAATCAACCGAGCGATTTCGATGAGGCTGACGCATGGGTGAATGCTACCTGGCCGATCACTGATGGAGTGGCCGATGTCTGAAGCCCATCGCAATCCCTTGAAGTTACAATTCAACCGATCCGCAAACGCATCGGCCATGATGGAATGGTTTGCTGCGCAAGATATTCCGGTTCTTCCGATATATGGCGTGGTCGACGGCCGCTGCACCTGCAGCAATGCACAATGCGAAAACGTCGGCAAGCATCCTATTAGCTCATTGGTGCATAATGGCGTCAAGGGCGCGACCACTCAACTCAGAATGATTCGGGCTTGGCACCGCCGTTTCCCGGACATGAATTATGCCGTGGCGACCGAAGGGCTGTCAGTCATCGATTGCGACAGCAGGGAGGCGTTGCAGGAGTTCCGCGCGGGGTATCGTCCACCACCGACCTTCAGCGTGAAAACGGCGCGGGGGTTTCATTTCTACTATCGCGGCGAAATGCCCGCCCGAAATGGCGCACGGACCAAGCTGGATGTGAAAAGCGGGGCGGGCTGCTACGTCGTGGGGCCGGGATCGCGACATGCAACCGGCGCGATCTATGCCGTGTGGGAGGACTTACCATTTGCCCATTTGCCCGAAAACATCGGTACGATTACGCAATCACGGGACGAACCTCCCGGTGAGGATGTCGGTGGCCAGGACATTCCGGTCGGATTGCGCAACACGACCCTCACGCAATTCGCCGGATGGCTGAATGCGCGCGGCGTGCCCCGGCCTTCGATCTTGGAGGCCCTCAAGGCACTGAATCGTACTATGTCAGCACAGCCTTTGCCGGATAAGGAAGTTCGGCAAATCGCACGTAGCGTATCGCGCTACCCTTCCAAGGAATTGCCCCGGATCGTTCCCTTTTCGGAAATCCCGGAAGAGAAGTTGGAGTGGCTATGGTATCCCTACATATGCTTAGGGACCTTGGGTTTGCTCGATGGCGACCCTGGCGATGGCAAAAGCCAACTTTGCGTCTGGCTGTGCGCGCGCATCAGCCAAGGGCATACTTTGCCCAACGGCAACCGTATCGAGCCCAGCAACTGTTTCTTGTTCAACTTCGAAGATTTGAAGGGGGCCGTCATCAAAAAGCGGCTAGCAGCGAACGGCGCTGATTTGGACCGGGTGTTTATCCAATCGCGAACTTTCGATTTATCGAAGGAGATGGTCGAATGGCTGGATGGCGAAATCGCGGAAAAGCAACCGCGTTTGGTAATCCTCGATCCGATTCAGGCCTTCATGGCCGGGGTGGACGGCAACAACAACATCGACGTGCGCGAGTTCATGTCTCGGCTTGCCGAAATCGCCGACAAACGGAAATGCGCGATCATATGCGTTCGGCACTTCGGAAAGGGCACCCACGACAAAGCCATGAAGAAGGGCATGGGATCCACCGATTTTGTAGGCATTTCCCGCAACCAGTTTGGATTGGCTCGCCGCAACGATGGCGTTCGTGGGTTCATCGTTTTCCATATGAAAACGAACTTCCAGAAGGGGAAATCCATGCTGTTTACCATGGGCGAAGCCGACGGCCGAACGGGCGAGCAACCCAAGATTGGATTCGATAAATTCACAGACATCACGGCAGATGAATTTTTCTCAAATGAGGTGAACGCCCGAGGGCCGGATCAGAAAGAACGGGAGGATGCCAAAGGATATCTGTTGGCTAAACTGTCGGACGGGCCAAAGCCGGTGAAGGTGTTGAAACTGGACGGCGAAGCGCGCGGAATCAGTCTATCGACCTTGAACCGTGCGCGCGACAATCTCGACATACGGTCCAGAAAAGAGCCAGATGGCAATTGGTATTGGTCGTTGCCGTCGAAGGGCTGAGTACTTTCCAACTTTCCAAGTTATCACGACCGGGGAAACGGGGTGCGCGAATGACGATTTACGCATACCGCCCCGGCGCTGAAAACATGAAAACTTGGAATGTTGGACGTTCGTCAGGCGTCAGGCGAGACGGACAGGGCCTTGCGCGCCTCATCAAGCGCCTTGGATCCCGGCATCCATTGCCACGGTTGGCGGGCAACGTGATCTTTGCCAAGATTGGGATATTGCTTCGTCTGTTTAGCGGCGAGACGTAAGAGCATACGGGCATCCCGCGGTGACAGCTTCAGTTCCCGAGCAAGTTGATCGAGTGTGACCATAGGGGCGGCGTTGTTGTGGGTGGGGGCTTTCTCCGTCGCCTTACCCTTTGGCGCTGCGACAACATTGAGATTGGTATCGGTCATGTCGTTCACTCCTTGGTTGATCGAACGACAAATCCAATAAGATGGGCAAGAAAGCTGTGTCAGGGAAAATCCTAGATGCCTTCGGGATAATCCATCAGCGGGATTTTGAATAATGTCGCGCCGTCGCTGAAAATATAGGAATCGTCGTCGGCACCAATCTCGAAGGTGAAGCGATGTCCGTCCACGCCGATATGGATAATTTCATCAACATAGGTGATCTCGATGGTCGCGCTGGGAAACAAATCCCCCGCATGTTGCAGAAGATGTAGGTAATCGGCAGGTTGTTCCATTGCGGTCACTCGCGTTGTTGACCACAGTCCAATAAGAACGTGCCTGCTCTGTTGTCAGGCGAAATCCCAGGCGCGGTGAAGATTCCCGCAGGAGCACCAGATCAAGCGGCGGCCCGTTGCAGTAGGTGCCAAGCCTCGCGATAAGGTTCCAACCAACCATCACCGTAGTCCGCACCGCCGAGGTGCGAGTAGTCGGGCAAAAACCGACGCATGTCGTTGTCCTTGTGTGGCTGGCCCTTAGCCCCCGGTTTCGCCAGCCAAGCCTTATGGGTTTCCGCTAGACACTCTCCCACGACCAGGGCCGGGACAATGTAGGTGAAGGCGCGCCCACCGGTCACGGCGCCGAAGTCCACGAAACAGTAGAACAAAGAAGGAGATTTTAGTCCCTCGTGCTTCTTGCTCATGTGCCAGCCGCGATCTGCACCCTTTCCAAGCCGTGTCTTGACCTGAACCGCGCATAGCCGATCGCCGATGTCGTCCGTTACTACGATGTCGCAATTGGGAACCCCGGCAGGGGCCAACGCTGCGATCATTCCACGGCGCAACAACTCGCTCATAACAAAGTGTTCGCCCGCCGCGCCTATCAAACTGGTTGCGCTGACCATTGCCCTCCCCGATGCCCGCATCCACGGCACGCTAACATAGGGGTGTAATACCTCAAGGGGGTCGGACCCACTGATATGCAATGAGCCTTGGGCAAGAATGAAGTCCACCCATTTCCGCGATCTTGGACCTAGATCGCCTTCGCGCGGGTCAGTATCGGGAATCAGACCTATCCATGTGCGATTGCAGGCGGTCGAGATAGAGCGCGTGGGCTCTTATCGCTGCCCGTTCCAACCTCCTTGCGATCTCGATCCGATTATGTCCGCGCGGGCGACGACATCCTTCTTCGCCTTCAAGACGGCTACGTAGACGTGAGACCTTGCGTCGAGCGCGGGAAAGGTCGTTCATGTTTTGGGTTGCGTAGGTTAACCGCTGGGCATGTCGTGATACAAACCGACCTTCGGCATAATAAAGCAACTCACATCGCTCGGCTGTAACCGGGCAGACGAAATAGCAGCGGTGCCCCCCATAGCCCGATGGCACGAGTTCAATTGCAACGTGCTGGGTTATGGCACCAGCAGGCATTGCGCCGGTGATGGTCATGACGCCACCACGTTCGATCATGCTCAAATCGGTACGCAGGCGCGCACTGGCGGTGCTTAGGCCGCGCCGCGACCAATGCACTGTGTCGATGATGCATTCACCGGCTCGCAGCACACCCAGCCGCCGCAACACGCGAATGTCGAGTGCCAGCATGTCCTCGACATCGGCGGTTGATGCTGTCCGTTTCGCCCCTGATCCTATGCCACCCATCACTGCCTCCATCCCGATGTGGAACCAATATACACCCGTAGAGGCGGCCTCTCAGGCCCAGTCTTTGGGTCTAGTCATGGCGAGCGTGTGCCGCTCAAAAGCAGCTCTTTCTACGAAATCCTGTGGGTTGGAGCGGCCCGACCCAGGTTTTCTATTGAGTGGGCCGCACGACTATCCCATAAAGACAGCGGAGCCGCCACGCACGGCTCTGGGGCGTAGTAACCCCGACATGACCGGTTGATGCTGACCGCAACAGCGTCACACTTCCTGACCCTATGGTCGGGGAGCCTGTGGCGTATGCAACAGGTTCTCCGAACTAAAGGCCACAGGGCCGAGTCATGTCGGTTTACTAACTCCCCGATCACCAAGGATCAGGCGTGAAGTCGAAGCGGGGGCGCACCGCAATCGACTTCCAAGGGTAGACCGATGAAGAAGTGGCATTTCCCTGTGCTTTTCCTGACGATCTTAGCCGCTGTGGCCATCGGCTTGAACTTCGGAACGCTGTACGATTCCATCATGCTCTCCGTAACGGGAGATTGCCGGTATTGGCATGCGAAGCCGACGAGCCCATTCCTCGACGCTCAAATGCGCAACAATATGTCAAATAAAGAACTCAATTGCGCGCTTGGGCAATACGTTTCACGAAAAATTCAAGAAAATGACTATCACGCAAGCCACTAATTTTCCGCATCAACGAAAATTTATTCTATACTATAACCGCTCTCTATTATCATATTTAGGGTAATTTTTATGCGTATATTACCGCTCGCCGCAGCGACCGCACTCGCCGGATGCGTCTCGATGGGTACGAACTACGATCCCGCCGCCGTCGATCGTCTTCAGGTCGGCATGACCAAGGCGCAGGTTATTCACATGCTGGGACAGCCCAATCAGGTCATTACCCTCTCTGGCGGTGGCCAGAAGCTGATATGGGTGCATTCAACAGGATCGATGTTCGGAGCGAATGCTCGGTCTGTAGGCCTGCCTTTCGATGCCAACGGAAAATTGACGGAAGTTCCGAAATAGGTGCAGCAGGCTTACTACACCCCCCCTGCAGGAAGCTGCGCCGCGTTCGTCACAACGCGATAATCTACGCCCAACGTCTCGCGGAAATGCTTTCGGCCACATAGAATCTTGCGCCGCTCGTCCGGCCGCAGGTCCGATAGATGGGTCGTCCCCTTGGTTTCCCGAACAAGGTAAAGGTGGTCCTCTCCGTCATCACCACCCATGACTATAGCCCAATCGGGATTATAGTTGCCGATCGGGGTTGGAACCCGAAACCATGCAGGTAGCTTCACATAGAGCTTGATCCGAGCGTCGTTTTCCAACGCCTCGGCAAATGGTCGTTCAATGGTCTGGGAATCGATGATGACACCATCGTAGATATGTGTGCCGCCGGACAGACCGTTGAACTCGCTCTTGACCACGTTTGTCTCGAAGGCGTCGATCAGTTCGTCAAATTGGCGCTGTTCATACCAAGTTCCGTCACGTTCGTATTTGATGCCGTCAACGAGTTGGTCGGCCAGCCGCGTCTTAATGGCCGTCACCAGTGCCGCCGCAAACTCGTGTGGATTGGCGATGGCCCGTTGCGGGTCCGCGAGCTTCTTGAGGATGGCAAGTACGGTCTTGCGACCGATTCGCATGGGCGGGGTGGTCGCTTCCATCAGGTTTTCGACCACAGCGACGATATTGGGGAGAGGGAACCGCCCCTCAAGATCGATGGCCACGCTGGCATCGGCGGTGCGGATCGCCTCGAACACATCTTCGTCCGCTTCCGCCCGAACCCGCGCTACCTGCACGATTACGCGGGGCCGGCGCACCTCCACGTCGGCCATGTCGGCTGCAACGTCATCAATCAGCTTCGCGCTGTCGATGGAGACAGCATAGCGGGTCCGGTGCCTGATCTTCTCCCAAAGCTCCTGAAACTCCGGCTTCAAAAGATGCCCCTTTCGCAAAGCCAGCGACACCCGCTTGCGGGCATTGCCCGGCTTAGGCGGAACACCATCCTTCCCATATTCCTTTTCGATCTCGCCTTGCAGCCCGCCAACGAAGCGTTCGTAGCTTTCGCTGGCGGCAATGGTCAGCACGTTCACCCGCTCGTCGGTGATCCGCTCCCCGGTGGTGGCATCGACGGGTAGGCGCACACCGCGCCCCACTTGCTGGCGCCGTTCGGTCTCGCTGCCGACCTCGCGCAAGGTGCAAATCTGGAAGACGTTGGGGTTGTCCCACCCTTCCTTGAGCGCCGAATGCGAGAAGATGAAGGCGACCGGTTCCTCGAACGACAGCAGCCGTTCCTTGCCCTTCATGATGAGATCGTATTCGCGTGCCTGCGCCTCCCGTTCATCCTTCGTCGTGGCAACAGGCTTGTCGAAGATGGTCACTTCGCCCTTCTTGTTCACCTTTGAAGCGAAGTAGGATGCCTGCACGTCCATGGCGTTGCGATCCCGCCATTCGGGATAGGCTTGCTTGGCCTCGTCAAACGCCTTGATGAACAGCGTTCGCACCAGCCCGTCATCGGCCCGGAAGCTGGCAACGGAATCGATGAAGAATAGCGACAGCACTTTCACATTGAAGCCCATGTCCCGGATGCGCTTCTGTTTGCGGAAATGCTGCTCGATGGTGAAACGGATTTGAGCCTCGATCACGGCTTCGCGCTGGCTTCCGGTTTCGCCGCCCACGGCGATTTCGACATTGTTGGTGAAGCGCACATAATCGAAGTTGATTTCGGCAACCTCGAAGCCCTCGTAGTCCGTGCGCTTGGTTTTCGCGGCCAGATCGTCGCCCGACTTGAGCTTGATAGGCTTGCGTGTCACTTTGCCGCTGGCGGCTTGCACATCGACGGTGACGGTGGCGGTCAGCGTTTTCTTGGCTGCTTCCGTCCCTTCCAGCCGGATGAACGGCAGGTTTGCGCTTTCTTCCTCCATTGCCGCGCCCACCTCGAGCCGCTTCACCAGTCCTTGCCGGTAGGCGTCGAATGGCGTCAGACGATAGATCACGTTGTAGGGATTGCGGTGCGTGGCGCTGTAACGGAGGGCAAACAGCGGGTTGAGCGCCGCCAAGGCAGCGATACCCCCTTCGCTTTCCATGTTCTGCGGCTCATCGAGGATCAGAACGGGCCGAACCGCTTGCAGCAGATGGATCGGCGGCGCGTTGCCCTCGTTCGATTTGCGAATGACGTTCGATTCATTGCGGAATGACTGGATCGTCATCACCATCAGTTCGACCGCATTGGACGCCGCAAAGCCGCGCACCTGGCCCGGTTGCCCGGCATACACCGACGGATGATAGGGAGGCAGGCCGGGGATGGCAGCGAAGTGCTTGCGCGTCTGCTCAATGGTCTTGAGCACGCCTTCGCGCACGGCGACGGACGGCACGACGATAACGAACTTGGTTAGGCCGTAGCGGCTGGCGAGTGTCAGTATCGTGCGGAGATAGACATAGGTCTTGCCCGTCCCCGTTTCCATTTCCACGGAGAAGTTGGGGAAGCGCACATCGCCCGTACCCTCATAAAGTTCCACGCTCTGTTCGATGCAGGCGAGCGCATCATCCTTCGGCAGGCTGCGATCCTCCTGAACCGCGCGCAGATTATCGAGCAGTTGCCCATCGTCCAGATCCAGATGGTTGGGCACCACCGTAGCACCGGCGGCTGGAATCAGCGGTGCGCCGATATGGTTCTGCCCGTCGAGCAGGCCGATCACCGACGCGATGGCGTCGAGCTGATATTGCTGCGTGGCGTCGAAACGAAACTCCATCGCGTCACAACACCTTCAAGCGGCATTGCAGCGCAAGGTTTGCCGCGACGGTATCGTCCAGCGCGGTATCCCGGCACACGAAAAGGTCATCCTTGGTCAGCCCTAGCGGCTTGACCGCCGCAAGGTCGATATGTTCGGTAAGGCAGATGGTGAAGGCGCGGCCAGCATCGGCATCGCTCACGCGCCAGCACTTGGACGGGGCATCCAGCGCCGTCACCGACGCCGTGAGCGGATAACCTTCACGCAGTGCCACTTCCCAGATGACATTTTCCGCCGTCCAGCCCGGCACCAGCGTGTCGACGAAAGCCTCCATCTGCTTGAGGTAGCCTTCCGGCGTCTTGTCTTCCACGCCGGTCCAGCGCCGGACATTGGAGCCGCCAAGCCGGAACGCACGGAAGCCCTGATTACTGGTGGCAAGATCGGGGAGCGCCAGCACCCGGCGCAACCGTTCGCGGGTGACTTGCGTGATCGTTTCCCAACCCTTGGCGAGCGCGGCCTTGCCGGTTCGCTCCTTGGGGTTCACCGCTTCCGGCAACTGCACACCGATATAGCGCGCACTGGCCATGCCGTTGGCAGCAAGGCGAATGACGGCTTCACCGCTGGAACCGGACCCGGCAAAGAAATCCATGATGATCGGCTGCTCATCGTTCACTGCCATGTAGCGGAACAGCTTGGCCAGTTCCTCATGATCCTTGGGGTTGTCGAACACCTTCGCGCCCATCAGGTCGCGCAGATATTTCACGGAAACCTGCGATTGCTTGTAGAAGTAGGTCCCGCGAACCTGTGTCGCCAATTCCTCGTTTTCGGCTTCGTCGTCGGTTTCTTCCGACTCGTCGTCGATCACAAGTTCCGCTGCAACAGGGCGAATATGGGCTTTGCGAAATGGCGGTTCGGTATGATCGGCGCGAAATTCAACGAGTCCAAGATCGATCTGCCGCTGCATTTCCGCCGGATCGGAATAAATCCATCCGCGCTCTGGCACCTTGCACGGCTGTTTGGTGTCGGGATGGGAAACATCGTAACGGGGGCCATCGCCGCCCGGCCATGAGATGTCACGGTCGCGCCACGGGCCGTTCGCATCAACCCGCTTGTAACGGCTCCACTTCTTCGACGGGTGCGATTTCGGCAATTCGCTGAACCACGCCGTCAGTTCTTGCTCGATCACCTTGTCGGCGCGCCCACCGTCGCCGTGCGCAGCGCGCAGGCGTGAATATTCGTCCCAAATCTCACGCGCGCCCGGCTTCTCTTCACGCCAGACCGTCCTAGCCTCCTTCAATGCCAGCATCGAACGAGCATAGACGAACACATATTCATGGCCGACCGACAGCAGCTTGGCGTCGTTCTTGCGGCCCTTTTCCCACACCATCTGCGCGATGAAGTTTTCCGCGCCGAACACATCATCACACAGCAACCGCAGATTGGCGGCTTCGGCATCGTTGATGCTGATGAGGATGACGCCTTCCTCTTTCAGCATCTGCCGCGCCATCGACAGGCGCGGATACATCATCGACAGCCAGTTGGAATGAAAACGCCCGGCCTTTTCCGGCGCGCTGGTGGTCATGTCGCCGCTCTCGGTCATCTGCCCGGTCTGGATCAGATAGGCGGACAGCGGATCGGCGAAGTCGTCGTGATAGATGAAATCGTTGCCGGTGTTATAGGGCGGATCAATGTAGATCAGCTTCACCCGGCCGAAATAGCTTTTGTAGAGGAGCTTGAGCACCTCGAGGTTCTCGCCCTCGATGAACACGTGCCGCGCAGAATCGAAATTGACGCTCTCAGCCGCGTCTGGGACCAGAGTCGCGGCGGACGGTGCTTGCAGCATGGCGATGGCGGCGCGCTTGCCCGGCCACGTCAACCCGTAGCGTTCAGGGCCATTATCGACCGGCAGGCCAACCAGTTCCGCTAGGCGATCAAGGTTAATCGCACCATCTGTAAACACTTCCGGGGCCGCGTCTTTCAGGCGGGCAAGCAGTTCCTCTCGCTGGTCTGGTGAGGTGGGGGCAATGTGGTCACGGTCGTTCATCCGCCCTCTTTGCCGGATGGGCCGCAAGGCGGCAAGATGCGTTCGGGGATCACGCGCACTAACTGTTCTTGATAGCTTTAACCCGCGCTAGCCCCTGCATGGCGAACTTTCTCAACGCCTTTACCTGCTGCTTGATGGTTTCGCTACCAAGTTCGTCGGACGAACGGTTAGCATAGGCCAAGAAATTCCGCGTCCCCACATGGGTTAGTCGTCCGCGCAGCTTGCTCGTGTAAATTTTTTCTTTTTGCCCGGTCTTGGCCAATTTTTCAGCTTTTCTCTCCGAACGGCGAATGGCCCGCTTGGCGGATCGCCATTGCCTGGACAGCGAGCCGGGACGGATGAGTGCCTGCCCCAAGCCGAGCTGATATCCAAGATACTGGAAGTTTTCACGCTCATCACCGGCAAAGGCTAGGCGGACGGTCTTGTCATTTTGCAACCGCAGGGCCTCGATGCCGAGTGCGGTGTCCACGGCGACGGCAAGCTCATCGGCGCATTCCGGCTTGCAGATAATGAGAATGTCATCAGAATACCGCTGATAAAGGGCGCCGCGCTGATCGGCCAACGCCTTCATCGTCACGTCGAAATCAACCATGTAGAGATTGGACAGGCTAGCGCTGATCGGGGTGCCTTGCGGGACGCCAATTCCAGTTCCATTGGTGTGGATCGGAATCTCTGCCGCCTTCAACTCCTTCAAAGTCGCCAGCGGACGGTCCGCGCTGCGCTGCTTGAGTCGCGGACCGAACACAGCGTGTGCCATCAAGTCCGCCTTACGAACATGGCTGTACCGCGTTACGGATCGAAAGACGCGATACCAGTCGTCCGGCAGTTCATCGACGCCAAGCAGCCACTTGAGTCGCCGCTTCAGCCGCTGATGGTCGATATTGTCGAAAAATCCTGTCACGTCGAAGCACATGGCCTCGACAGCGTGATGGTCGCGCACATAAGTCTGTGCGGTGGCAGCGAAATGATAGTTGGACTTGCCGAGCGAGCGGTACGCGATGACCGTCTCGTGCAGGCCATTAGCAACATACCACGCATCCAGTCGGTGGGTCAGCTCATGCGAATATTTCGAAAGGATGCAGGCGTCCCGGTGTGAAGCATGCATGATGTCACGGAGCTTAACCTTCAACTCCATCTTGCCGCTGGCGTTCATTCGGTACCGGGGGGTTTCTTTCACCCAGTGCATCAGCGGCGACCACGAATGGGCTGACACCCGCTCCGGTGTTACAGCGGCCGCCCACTCCAAGCTGACCGGCACGTCGAAATGCTTGTATTTGCGCGGCGTGAACCAGACCAGTTTCCCCATACCCCTCATTTCTAGCAGTCTCTGGGGGGCAGTTCTGGCTCTGAACCCGGCTTTCTCCGCGAGACCCCCCAGAGGCACGCCACCATCCATGGTTGCCTTCTGAAAAATGCAACCACGCGAGCCTGTTAACGCTAGGTGGTATTGTATGGTCGAGGAGGTCCGAACGATGAAGCTCGAAGTCTCGCCGCTGCAACTCGCCGAGTGGCTGATCCACGGCATTGCCGTAATCTTCGCACTCACGCAGGTTGACAGTGTTAACGACCTTACCCTTCAGCCGATTCCGAGGGCAGGCATAGTATGCAGAACGGAATGGCAACATTCAAGGCTTAGGCCACACATTTTTTGCCAGGAGTGTGCCAAAATCTAACAGCCTTTTCGCAATGACCGCGCAACTCTGGTGCCCCGTTGGGACCCCGCCAGAATTGTCGCTGGCACGACACCGAATTTTTGCCTCTAAGATGTTGAAAATATGGTGAGCCCTGCTGGATTCGAACCAGCGACCTACTGATTAAAAGTCAGTTGCTCTACCGACTGAGCTAAGGGCCCCCGTGGCGCGGCCGGCGCGCTTGGTTGGTGCGCTCACCTAGGGGCGGGGCGGCGGCGGGTCAAGCGGGAAGCCAGGTGTTTTGTGGCCAAACCTGTGAGCGGATCGCGCCAGTCGGGGGCGACATACACGGCTGGGCCCATGACAAAGGGGCGCTCGCGGCAGGCGGGGTGGGGAATGACAAGGTTGGCATGAATATCGGCAAGGGCCCCGCCCGACCACAGCACGATATCGAGATCGAGCGTGCGAGCCCGCCAGGGGGCGCCGCGACGGACGCGGCCGAAACTGTGTTCGAGGGCCTGGAGCCGGGCCAGCACTTGCGCCGGTTCCAGCGGCGTGGCGATCACGGCGCAGGCATTGGCATAGCGGCGGCGCGAGGGGCCGATCGGGGCACTGGCGATGATCGGCGAGAATGCCTCTAGCACCAGCCCGGCATCATCGAGCGCACGGGCCGCGGCGCGCAGCACTTGCGCCGGGGCGCCGTGCCGCGCGTGACGCACGTTGGAGCCCAGCGCGATCAAGTAGCGATGCGGCGCGCCGGGGGCCATCTTGCCCTCAGATGTCCTGCGAGAGGCGCGTGTAAAGCTGCGGGCGGCGATCGCGGAAGAAGCCCATGCCGGCGCGGTGGCGGGCGGCGGCATCGAGATCCAGCGTGGCGACCAGCGCGCCGGTTTCATCGCAGCCATATTCGGCCAGGAAATCGCCCCATTCGTTGGCGATGAAACTGTGGCCATAGAATGCCTGGTCGTTTTCCTCCGCGCCGATGCGGTTGGCGGCGACCACGGGCATGCAGTTGGACGCGGCATGACCGAGCATGGCGCGGCGCCACACGCGGCTGGTGTCCAGTTCGGCATCATAGGGCTCGCTGCCGATCGCGGTGGGATAGAACAGCACTTGCGCGCCCATCAGTGCCATGGCGCGCGCGCATTCGGGATACCACTGGTCCCAGCACACGCCCACGCCGATGCGCGTGCCGAACACGTCCCACACCTTGAACCCGGTGTTGCCGGGGCGGAAATAGTACTTTTCCTCATAGCCCGGGCCATCGGGAATGTGGCTCTTGCGATAGGTGCCCATGATCGCGCCCTGGGCATCGATCATCGCCAGGGTGTTGTAATAGTGCGGGCCGTCGCGTTCGAAGAAGCTGGTGGGAATGGCAATGCCCAGGCTCCTGGCCAGTTTCTGCATGGCCTTGACCGAAGGATCGTCTTCAAGGGCATGAGCCAGGGCAAAGCGCGCCTCGTCCTCGGTCACGCAGAAATAGGGACCGGCAAAGAGTTCGGGCGGCAGCACCACTTGCGCGCCCTGCGCGGCGGCCTGTTCCACCAGGGCGGACACGGCGGCGATATTGTCTGCCGCATCGGGCGAGTTGAGCGCGAGTTGGAGCGCGGCCACGGAAAGCTGGGTCATGGGCCTGCATCTATGCGCTCGATGCTGTCAATTCAACGACAGCAAATTCGACGACCGCAGGGGCCATTGCGGCACCACAGGATGACATGGGCCCTGCCCGTCCCTATCTGTGCGGCAAATCTTTGCAGAAAGGGTTCTTCATGACGGCCTCCAGCGCCCAACAGGCCATTCTTGCCGGCGGCTGCTTCTGGTGCACCGAAGCGGTATTTCGCGATGTGATCGGCGTGTCGAACGTCGAAAGCGGCTATATCGGCGGCGCCACCGAACATCCCACCTACAAGCAGGTATGCAGCGGCACGACCGGCCATGCCGAGGCGATCCGGGTGACATTCGATCCGGCCGCGATCGACTATGGCCAGTTGCTCGATATCTTTTTCGCCACGCACGATCCGACGCAGCTCAACCGCCAGGGCAACGATGTGGGCACGCAGTATCGCTCTGCGCTGTTCCCGCTGGACGAGGCCCAGGAAGAAGAAGCCAGGGCCGCGATCGCGCGTGCCCAGGCCGAGCGCGATGCGCCGATCGTCACCACGATCGAGCCCGTGGCGCCGTGGTATCCCGCCGAGGACTATCACCAGGAGTATTGGGAAGGCGAAGGCCAGCGCAATCCCTATTGCCTGGCGGTGATCCCGCCCAAGCTGATGAAATTGCGCAAGAGCTTTGCCGCGAAGGTGAAGGCGTAGGGCAACCTTGGTGCGATGCCTTTGCGGGCATCGCACCACCCCCCGGCCCGTCAGGGATGGGTCGGCGCTTCGTCGGCGTAGATCGCCACTTGGGCGTCTTGCTTGCTGCTGATCGAGCCGCGGAACATGCCGGCGGTGTTGAGCGCGAAGCCGACATGGCCATCGCGGTCCATCGCGATCAGGCCGCCGTCGCCGCCGATCTCGCCGATCTCGTCGATCGTGTCCTGCGCGGCTGCACCCACCGTTTCGTTGCGCCAGGCGATACGGTCGCACACCTGGCGACCGGCGGCCTGGCGAATGAAGTATTCCCCCGTGCCGGTGGCGGAAACCGCGCAACTGCCGTCGATCGCATAAGTGCCCGCGCCGATGAGCGGGGAATCGCCGATGCGGCCCCAGCGCTTGCCGGTCAGCCCGCCGGTGGAAGTGGCCGCTGCCAGATGCCCATGCACATCGCGCGCAACGGCGCCAACGGTGCCATAGCGATGCTCTGGCCGGGGCGTGGCATCGAGAACACGCGGCGACAGCGCGCTGACGTGTTCCTTCTTCCACTCCAGATAGTCGTTCCAGCGCTTTTGCGTGAAGAAGTACTTGGGATCGACCTGCGCGATGCCCTGCTCGCGCGCGAACTGGTCTGCCCCTGCGCCGGCAAGCAGGACGTGGCGCGAACGCTCCATCACCGCGCGCGCCGCCAGGATCGGATTCTTCGTGGTGGTGAGCGCGGCAACCGCGCCGGCCTCACCGCTGCTGCCGTCCATGATCGCGGCGTCGAGCTGGTTCTTGCTCTCCGCATCGAAGACCGCGCCGCGCCCGGCGTTGAACTGCGGATCGTCTTCCAGCACGCGCACGGCCGCCTCCACGGCATCGAGGCTCGATCCGCCGGCCTTGAGCACGGCCGATCCCGCTGCCAGCGCAGCCTTGAGCCCGGCACGATAGGCGGCATCCTCGGCCGGCGTGGTTTCTCCGCGCGGCGCCGCGCCTGCCCCGCCGTGGATGGCAAGCGACCAGCCCGCATCGGCCGGATAGGGCACGTTCGCCAGCCGGCCATCCTTGACGGCGGCCGTGCCGGCAAAGGCTGGGGCCGCCACTTTCAGCGTAGACAGGTCGAGCGTGCTGCCTGGGCCGATACCGGTAATTTTCACCGCCGGCCAATCGAGCGGTTGGCCAGGCCTGGCCATGGGCTGCCCCACCGGCTGGACCAGCCAGGCATAAGTGCCCGCCGGCCCTTTCAACCGCGCCAGCCCCGCCCCATCGACGATGAGCGAAGCGCCTTCATCCACGCCCAGGCCCACAGCCGCTTTGTCGGCCGTGAGCGCGCGGGTCTTGGCCACGAATGCGATCAGGCGTCCCAACCGGTCACGCCGGGTAAAATGGGTGTCGGTCACCACATGGGCCATGCGCGGCAGGTGGAGGAAATCCTCTACCATGGTCACGCCCGCACCGAGCGGATCGCGCAGCGATGGGCCGGAGGTGGCGCTGCCACCGTCCATCGCGCCATAGACATGCGCGCCCAGGATGGCGAGGCCCGCGCTGGTGCCGCCGATCGGGTGGCCGCTGGCGGCCAGCTTGTCGAGCGTATTGGCAAGGGGCGTGCCCTGCCAATAGCGGACATAGCGCGCCTGGTCGCCCCCGGCGATATACACGCCATCGGCCTTGGCGACGGCGGCCAGCACGGCGGGATCGCTGGCGGCCTTGCGATCATCGAACACGAAGGTTTCGACCGAGGTGACGCCGCCGATGCTGTGCATGAATTCATCGCCGGCATCCCCTGCGCCAGAGGCACGCAGCACGACGATGTGACCATGGCCCGCCTGCGCGACGAACCAGCGAAACGCTTGCGTGTCCCATTCGCCGCCACCGGCCAGCAAGAGCCCCGGCGAAACCTTGGCCGGCGTGGGCGCGGCCAGATCGCCGATGACATAGCGGGTATAGCCCGTTTCCGACGCCTGCGCGGCCGAGCCAAGCAGAGTGAGAGCGCTGAACGCTGTGATCAAACCCTTGCGCCAAAACTGCATGTCTTGCCCCTGAAATTGCCGGCCTTGTGCTGTGGTTAGCGTGCGACAGTTGCGAATGATACTGAATTATGGAGTGATTTATCGTTGCAACTGGTAGGCGCCACCAACCATAAGGGCGCATCGAAGCGCGATCACAGGGGGCTGTCAACATGCGCAAGGCAAAGGCTTGGTTGGTTTTGGGTGGCGCCCTGGGCACGATGGCGGCGGCGGGGGCGGGCCATGCCCAGGAAACGTCAGCGCCCCCTTCCCAATTGCCGGCCACAACGCGCAGCGGCGATGCCGCGCCGGCCGATCAGGCGATCGTGGTGCTGGGCAGCCGCATCCCGCGCGTGGAACTGGAAGGGCCGGCGCCGGTCACGGGCGTGAGCGCGCAGGACATCCTGCGCAACGGCTACCAATCGGTGCCAGACCTGCTGCGCGCGTTGACGCAGAACGGTGGCGAAACGCAAAGCCAGCAATCGGGCAATGGCGCCGCGTTCACGCCCGGCGCACAGCAGGTGGACTTGCGCGGGCTTGGCCCCAACCACACGCTGGTGTTGGTCAACGGCCGGCGCATTGCCGATTTTCCCTTGCCGTTCAACGGACAGAGCAATTTCACCGACATTTCCAACATCCCGGTGGGCCTGATCGAACGGGTGGAAGTGTTGAGCGGCAGCGCTTCGGCGATCTATGGGTCTGACGCGATTTCGGGCGTGGTCAATTTCCAGCTCAAGAAAAGCGTCGATGGCACGCGGATCGACTATCGCTATGGCGATACGCAGCATGGCGGCGGCGCATCGCACCGGTTGACGCTGACCACCGGGTGGAACGCGGGCGCGTTTCACGGCGTGATCGGCGTGGAAGGGCTCTATCAAAAGCCGCTGTGGCAATACCAGCGTGCGCGGCAGGATTCCGTGCTGGACGATCCCACCGGGGGCCTGGCGCGGCGCACGTTCCTGCGCACCGATGAATACACCGACTACCTCGATCCCGGCGCCGCGACTTGCGCCGGGCTGGCAAACCTCAATCGCGGCAGCACGATCTATACCAGCCGTCCGCGCTATGGCGCCGATGGCGGGCCGGGCTATTTCTGCGGATCGAACAGTTCCATCGCCTATGGCACGATGATTTCAGAGCGCAAATCGGTGAATGCCTTTGGCGCGATCGGGCTGGACCTGCCGAACGGCATGGAACTGTTCACCGATTTCCAGGCGAGCTACAGTAAAGTCTCGCTGATGCCCGACGTGCTGACTTGGTATTACGAAACACCCGATGGCAACCAGGAGGGCACGTTCCACAACACGCTGATGCCCACCAGCCTCAACCCCACGCAGCTCGACAACTGGTATCGCCAGTTCACGCCCGAAGAAATGGGCGGCCTGCGCAACGGGATGACCCACAACCGCTCGATCAGCTTCATGGTCACGCCCGGCCTGCGCGGCAAATTCGGCAAGGACCAGGCGTGGGCCTACGAACTCTCGTTCAATCACTCCGAATACCGCAGCAAGGTGTCTTTCCCGCAAGTGGTGATTTCCAAGGCCAATGCCTTTT
>Ga0207696_1000778_pt1 | contig 20958 bp, 16 predicted proteins | sample KBSS54metaG_FD_184403 | JGI IMG/M metagenome (GOLD analysis project Ga0207696, IMG submission 184403) | Switchgrass rhizosphere microbial communities from Kellogg Biological Station, Michigan, USA - KBS S5-4 metaG (SPAdes) (version 2) | ecosystem: Host-associated > Plants > Roots > Rhizosphere >...
TGCTGTGGTTTTACCCGGCGGCCCGGAAGGCAGCACCTTTTTGGCAGGTTGCGCCAGTGTGATTGCCTTCGTGCGCCGTCATGACGAACAGGGCAAATTTATCTGCCCGATTTGCTCCGCCGCGGCACGTGTATTGGGTGGAAATGGTTTATTGAAAGGTCGCCGTTACGTCTGCTCCGGTGATTTATGGCAGCAGGTGAAAGACGGTGAATATGTTGACGCTGATGTTGTGGAAGACGGTAATCTGATTAGCGGAAGGGGGCTGGGCAAAGTGTTTGATTTTGCATTGACCGTTGCAGCTCGTCTGGAAGGTGATGAAGCCCCAGCCCGCGACCAGGCGGATCATATTTATTATCCGTGGTAGTGGTGAATACTCAGGGAATATTTTATTCCCCTGAGTATTCGTATTAACAAAAAAATCGTATTACTCCCGCATTGTTTTTTATTAAAACATTTTATTTTCTGATCAATACATTTCCCGCCTGATAGTCAACAAAGCCGCAAGGATGTGCTGGCTGTACTTATGGATAATTCAGCTAATTACCTCTCAATTCATCATACATATCTGCTCATTCTTATGCCTTTAATGGCTGAATGTATGTACGCTTTTACTGTATTTCTGGCGTGTGATTGCGCTCTCCTATGGATGATTAATTTCCCGCTACAACTATCGTAAGCCCAATAGCTAAAAGTCGAAACGGCTAATGGCTTGTTTTAACTAAACCTTACCCTACATAAAATAAGATCGAGCGGGAGTTTACCATGCACAAATTTACTAAGGCGCTAGCGGCCATCGGCATTGCGGCGGTTATGTCACAATCCGCTATCGCTGAAACCATGAAGCTCGGTTTTCTGGTGAAACAACCAGAAGAACCCTGGTTCCAGACTGAATGGAAATTTGCCGATAAAGCCGGCAAAGATCTCGGTTTTGAAGTGATTAAAATTGCGGTTCCGGACGGCGAAAAAACCCTTAATGCTATCGACAGCCTGGCCGCCAGCGGCGCGAAAGGTTTTGTTATCTGTACGCCAGATCCAAAACTGGGTTCAGCAATTGTCGCAAAAGCGAAAAGCTACGACATGAAAGTGATTGCCGTGGATGACCAGTTTGTCACCGCCAAAGGCGCACCGATGGACACCGTGCCGTTAGTGATGATGGCAGCGACCAAAATCGGCGAGCGCCAGGGGCAAGAGCTGTACAAAGAGATGCAGAAACGTGGCTGGGATGTGAAAGAGTCGGCGGTGATGGCGATTACAGCAGATGAACTCGACACCGCTCGCCGTCGTACTTCTGGCTCGATGGACGCTCTGAAAGCCGCCGGTTTCCCGGAAAAACAAATCTACAAAGTCCCAACTAAATCTAACGACATCCCTGGGGCATTCGATGCCGCAAACTCCATGCTGGTTCAGCACCCTGAAGTGAAACACTGGCTGATTGTCGGCATGAACGACAACACCGTGCTGGGCGGCGTGCGCGCCACTGAAGGTCAGGGCTTTAAAGCGCCAGACGTGATTGGTGTAGGTATCAATGGGGTGGATGCGATAAGCGAGCTGTCGAAGGCGCAGGCTACCGGCTTCTATGGTTCACTGCTGCCAAGCCCGGACGTTCACGGTTATAAGAGCAGCGAAATGCTCTACAACTGGGTCACTAAAGGGGCTGAACCACCGAAGTTCACCGAAGTGACTGACGTGGTGCTGATCACGCGCGAAAACTTTAAAGAAGAACTGGCGAAAAAAGGTCTCGGCGGTAAGTAACGTTTGTGGTGGATGGTGCTTGCGCTCATCCACCCTACCCAAATCTCACCAACGTCAACACCAACTGTAGGTCGGATAAGCACAAGCGTCATCCGACATTGGGGTATGTCATGCAACACCAGACACCGTATCTCTCTTTTCGTGGTATAGGCAAAACCTTCCCCGGCGTGAAAGCCTTACAGGACATCAGTTTCGACTGCTATGCCGGGCAAGTTCACGCTCTAATGGGGGAGAATGGCGCAGGAAAATCAACGCTGCTGAAAATCCTCAGCGGGAACTATGCGCCTACTGAAGGCAGCATTGTGCTGCGTGGGGAACCCGTTACTTTTGCTGATACCCCTGCGGCACTTAATGCCGGTGTCGCGATTATTTATCAGGAACTCCACCTGGTGCCGGAAATGTCGGTTGCCGAGAATATTTACCTTGGGCAACTGCCGCATAAAGCAGGGTTTGTGAACCGCTCGCTACTCAATTACGAAGCCAAAATACAGCTTGAGCATCTGGGGCTGGATATTGACCCGAGCACGCCGCTCAAATATTTGTCTATCGGCCAGTGGCAGATGGTGGAAATCGCCAAGGCGCTGGCGCGTAACGCAAAAGTTATCGCTTTTGATGAACCCACCAGTTCGCTTTCACGTCGTGAAATCGACAATTTGTTCCGCGTGATTCGTGAATTACGCGCTGAAGGCCGCGTCATCCTTTACGTTTCGCATCGCATGGAAGAGATTTTCGCCCTCAGCGATGCGATTACCGTGTTCAAAGATGGTCGCTACGTGCGCACCTTCGATGACATGAAACAGGTCAACCATGATTCGCTGGTACAGGCGATGGTCGGGCGCGATCTTGGTGATATTTATGGCTGGCAAGCACGCGACCATGGGGCTGAGCGTTTACGGCTTGAGGGCGTAAAAGCCCCAGGTGTGCGCACGCCGATTTCACTTTCAGTACGCAGCGGCGAAATCGTTGGGCTATTTGGCCTGGTCGGTGCCGGGCGTAGCGAATTAATGAAAGGGATGTTTGGCGGCACGCGCATCACGGAAGGCAAAGTGCATATTGATGGCGAAGTTATCAACATCAATAAACCGGCGGATGCGATTCGTGCCGGCATGATGCTCTGCCCGGAAGACCGTAAAGCGGACGGTATTATTCCGGTGCACTCGGTGCGCGACAACATCAATATCAGTGCGCGGCGCAAACATATTAGTGCAGGCTGCCTGATTAATAACCGTTGGGAAACCGACAACGCCGCCTCTCACATCCGTTCCCTGAATATCAAAACCCCATCGGCTGAACAGCTGATCATGAATCTCTCTGGTGGTAACCAACAAAAAGCGATTTTAGGGCGCTGGTTATCAGAAGAGATGAAAGTGATTCTGCTAGATGAGCCAACACGCGGTATCGACGTCGGCGCAAAACACGAAATCTACAACGTGATTTATGCGCTTGCGGCTCAAGGTGTGGCGGTGCTGTTTGCCTCCAGCGATTTGCCTGAAGTGTTAGGGCTTGCCGACCGCATCATTGTGATGCGCGAAGGGGAAATAGCCGGTGAACTGCTGCATGGCGAAGCCAATGAACAGCAAGCATTAAGCCTGGCGATGCCAAAAACCAGCGCGTCAGCCGCATGAGTAAGGAGAGAAAAATGTCTGCATTGACTCCATCATCAACGAAAGCATCATCAACCAATGCCTCGTCGGGCGATAGCAAGAAAAAGTCGTCTTTAAGTCTTGGGCGCATCTGGGACAACTACGGCATGCTGGTGGTGTTCGCGGTGCTGTTTATCGCCTGCGCCATCTTTGTGCCAAACTTCTCTTCTTTTGTGAACATGAAAGGGTTGGGATTAGCCATTTCGATGTCGGGAATGGTGGCGTGTGGCATGTTGTTCTGCCTGGCATCCGGTGATTTTGACTTGTCTGTTGCGTCAGTGATTGCCTGTGCGGGCGTCACCACGGCGGTGGTCATCAACCTGACTGAAAGCCTGTGGATTGGCGTGGCGGCTGGGTTGTTGCTGGGCGTATTAAGCGGCCTGGTTAATGGTTTTGTCATCGCCAGGCTGAAAATCAACGCCCTGATTACCACACTTGCCACCATGCAGATTGTGCGCGGACTTGCGTACATTATTTCTGATGGTAAAGCGGTCGGCATTGAAGATGAGCGCTTCTTTACGCTGGGTTATGCCAACTGGTTGGGGTTGCCTGCACCAATCTGGCTGACGGTCGGTTGCCTGATAATCTTCGGTTTCTTACTCAATAAAACCACGTTTGGTCGCAACACGCTGGCGATTGGCGGTAATGAAGAAGCGGCGCGTCTTGCAGGTGTTCCTGTGGTGCGCACCAAAATCATTATCTTCATTCTTTCTGGCTTAGTCTCGGCTGCTGCAGGGATAATACTGGCTTCGCGTATGACCAGCGGCCAGCCAATGACCTCTATTGGCTACGAACTGATTGTGATTTCTGCCTGCGTATTGGGTGGCGTATCGCTGAAAGGGGGGATTGGCAAAATTTCCTACGTGATTGCCGGTATCTTGATTCTCGGCACCGTAGAAAATGCCATGAACTTACTGAATATTTCACCATTCTCGCAGTATGTGGTGCGCGGTCTGATCCTGTTAGCAGCGGTTATCTTCGACCGTTACAAACAGAAAGCGAAACGCACGGTATAAATACCCGGCCTCGCAGAAAAGTCATCCGGTGGATTAGCGTAAGCGACATCCACCAGTTTTTTAATGTGACATCACTTCACTTATCAGTATTTCCGTCCAGAAACTAATGCAAACCAAGAGGTGAATCACTGAAATAGTCACGCTGCTAAAGTATAGTTGGCGGCGTTGAAATTCGGCCTCAAGGAGATGAGCCAATGAGCAGTGATGTAAACTACACCAGCAGTAAAGTACGTGTTCCTGAAAATCGTAAGTTTGATACCACTTGGGTATTAAGTCTGTTCGGAACCGCCGTCGGGGCAGGGGTGTTGTTCTTGCCAATCAACGCCGGAATGGGCGGATTTTGGCCGCTAGTCGCCCTCGCGGTGATTGTTGGGCCGATGACCTGGCTTGCACACCGTGGCCTTGCACGGTTTGTTTTATCCTCACGTAACCCTGGCAGCGACATCACCGAAGTGGTGGAAGAGCATTTCGGCGCTAAAGCGGGCATCTTAATTACACTGCTCTATTTCTTCGCCATCTACCCAATTCTGCTGATCTACGGCGTGGGCATCACCAATACCATTGATTCTCTGATGGTTAACCAATTGGGAATGGCGTCTCCACCGCGAGCTATTTTGTCGATTGTGCTGATTGTCGCGCTGATGGCGGTAATGTTGACCAGCGAACGTGTGATGCTGAAAATCACCGAACTGATGGTTTACCCGTTAGTGGGTATTTTACTGTTCCTCTCACTCTATTTGATTCCGCACTGGAATACTGCTGCGCTGTCGCAGATGCCAAGTGCTATCGATTTCACCAGCACCATGTGGCTGACCATTCCGGTGCTGGTATTTGCTTTCAACCACTCTCCGGCTATCTCCTCGTTTGCGCTGTCACAGCGCCGTGAATATGGCAATCACGCGGATGAAAAATCCAGCCAGACATTGCGTAAAACCTCGACGATCCTGCTGGCATTTGTCATGTTGTTCGTCTTTAGCTGTGTTCTGAGCGTGACGCCTGCGGATTTGCTGGCAGCAAAACAGCAAAATATTTCGATGCTGAGCTTCCTGGCGAACAAATTCGATAACCCGTTAATCTCCATCTTTGGCCCACTGGTGGCAATTCTGGCGATTTCCAGTTCCTTCTTCGGTCACTACCTGGGCGCGCGTGAAGGTCTGCATGGTCTGGTTAAGAAAATTGCTCGCCACAACGGCAAGCGTTTTGATGACCGCAAACTGAATAAAGCGATTGCGCTGTTCTTCCTGCTGAGCCTGTGGCTGGTGGCAACACTGAACCCAAGCATCCTTGGCATGATTGAATCGTTGGGCGGCCCAATCATCGCGATGATCCTGTTTATCATGCCGATGTACGCTATCCACAAAGTGCCGGCACTGGCGAAATTCCGTGGCAAAGCGAGCAATGTGTTCGTTACGGTCATGGGGCTGGTGGCTATTTCAGGCCTGATCGCCAGCTTCTTCTAATCTCTGCCATACCATGACACCAGGCTGCATGCAGCCTGGTGATTTATCCTGGAAAATTGCGACACCCGTCACCCTGTCTATACTTACATGGCTAATCATCATCTCTCGTTACCGTTACGGTGGCGAGATTAACCATGTAAGGAGGAGCCGCTGGTGGCTGAAGTCTCATCTGTACCGCCTCTACTTTCAGGAAACCTTGCCTTTTTCTTTGACCTCGATGGCACGCTAGCAGAAATCAAACCGCACCCGGATCAAGTCTACATTCCGGCCGCCGTGCGCACGTTACTGCAAAAAATGTCCGTGATGAGCAACGGGGCACTGGCATTGATTTCAGGGCGCTCAATGTCCGAGCTCGATAGGCTCGCGACACCCTTTCACTTCCCGCTTGCGGGCGTGCATGGGGCTGAACGCCGTGACATCAATGATAAAACCCACGTTGTGACCCTACCGGAGCCGGTCGTAAACGCGCTCCAGCAGCAATTAAGTGAAGCACTCCTGCCGTTTCCGGGCACAGAGATTGAAGCCAAAGGCATGGCCTTTGCGCTGCATTATCGCCACGCACCGGAGGCCGCCGATGCCATTTTAGAACTGGCGAAATCGATGACGTTACGCTATCCCGAACTGGCATTACAGCCAGGGAAATGTGTGGTGGAGTTAAAACCGCTGGGCATCGATAAAGGGGCCGCGATACGCGCATTTATGCAGGAAGCGCCTTTTGCCGGGCGCACCCCGATATTTATTGGTGACGACCTTACGGACGAGGCGGGATTTAAACAGGTCAATGCCCTTGGCGGGCTGACCATCAAAGTCGGTGCGGGCGTGACAAGTGCCCATTACCGACTGGCAAATGTGCGCATGGTTTATCACTGGCTTGGAAAATTAACGCATTACATAGAACAACAAAAGTCAGACATTTTACGGGGAGAAGATTATGAGCCGCTTAGTGGTAGTCTCTAATCGCATTGCGCCGCCGGACGATAAAAAAACCAGTGCCGGTGGCCTGGCGGTGGGAATTTTAGGCGCGTTAAAAACGGCGGGTGGATTATGGTTTGGCTGGAGCGGTGAAGTGGGAGACCCCGATGCTGCTTTAAAAAAGACCAAACGAGGTAACATTACCTGGGCGTCATTCAATCTGAGCCAACAAGATTACGAAAGCTATTATCTACAATTCTCGAATGCGGTACTTTGGCCAGCGTTTCATTATCGTTTGGATCTGGTCGATTTCCAGCGAGAAGCCTGGGAAGGGTATCAACGGGTCAATACTCTGTTGGCCAGCAAACTCAAGCCGCTGCTGGAGAATGACGACATTCTGTGGGTGCACGACTACCATTTGCTGCCTTTTGCCGCCGAATGCCGCAAACAGGGGCTCGATCATCGTATTGGTTTCTTCTTACACATTCCATTCCCAACCCCTGAAATATTCAACGCGCTGCCGCCGCATGGCGAGCTGATTGAGGCGTTGTGTGAATACGATTTGCTGGGCTTCCAGACTGAAAACGATCGTCAGGCTTTCCTCGATTGTGTTGCCACCCAGACGCGTCTGGAAAATAAAGGTAAGAACCAGCATCAAGCGTTTGGCAATAGCTTCCGCACCGAGGTTTACCCGATAGGCATTGAGCCGCAAGAGATCAAAAAGAGCGCCGAGGGGCCGCTGCCACCAAAACTCGCGCAGCTCAAAGCCGAACTGGGGAGCATCAAAAACATCTTCTCTGTAGAGCGACTGGACTACTCCAAAGGGCTGCCGGAACGCTTCCTCGCTTTTGAAGCTTTGCTGGAAAACTACCCGCAGCACCACGGCAAAATTCGTTATACGCAAATTGCGCCGACGTCGCGCGGCGATGTTCAGGCGTACCAGGACATTCGTCATCAACTGGAAACGGAAGCAGGACGCATTAATGGTAAATACGGGCAACTGGGCTGGACGCCGCTGTATTATCTGAACCAGCACTTTGACCGCAAACTGGTGATGAAAGTGTTCCGACATGCCGATGTCGGTTTAGTAACGCCGCTGCGTGACGGCATGAACCTGGTGGCAAAAGAGTACGTGGCGGCACAAGACCCGGCTAATCCAGGGGTATTGGTGCTGTCGAAATTTGCTGGCGCGGCGAATGAATTATCGTCTGCTCTCATTGTTAACCCATATGACCGCGATGATGTTGCTGCGGCACTGGATCGCGCATTAACCATGCCGCTTGCTGAGCGAATATCACGCCACAGTGAAATGATGGCGGTGATTGAAAAGAATGACATTCATCGCTGGCAGCAGAGGTTTATTGACGACCTAAAGAAGGCCGTGCAGCGTTGCGATGAATCAAATTTGGATAAGAAGGTGGCGACGTTTCCGAAGCTGGCGTGATTTCCGCGGCAACTTGTTTTGTCGGATGACGCTCACGCTTATCCGACCTACGATTTCTGGGGCAATTTATACCGGGAACAAGGTCAAAACCGGTTCGGTGTGGTCTTTATCCTCTGATGTTGACCTTTGGTTCCGGCTTCAATCGCCTCCATTTTGGCTCCAGGTGGCAGGGTCCAGTCGTCGGGAACGACTGGAGGGCGCGATCGTCGGGAACGAATCGCAACCGACCCTGACACGGAGGCAAACTGGAGGTTTACCGCTTGCGGCGATTGATTTGCCGGACGCCGGGATTATCAAGGGGTTGGCGTTAACCCCTTGATACGTTCACCGTTCATTGAGCTATAAGAGAAAGAAGATTAACGGGTGAACGGAAAATCACGGACTGCCATAAACATTAGCCATAAACATTAGCCATAAACATTAAGTGCCCAATGGTACCAACAACACATCCACCTTGCTTGACTCGACTACCGCCTTCGCGGAGCAAATTATCTTGCTGAAAAAGGTTTGATTGTGGTTGCCGCAAATCACTAAATCTACCGATCCCTGATTGCAGATTGCCAGAATATGCTCACTTAATTCGCCCGTAGCAATAACAGTATTAGTAATGGGGTAATTAGCTTTTTCGAGCAGTTCATCAATAAAGATCTGCGTCTCTTCAAGCATTAATTCCCGTAAGTTTTCAAGCATAGGCGCGGCGAATTGATTATAGAGTTCGGGTTCCGAGGCGAGTGTAATTAAAGTGATTTTCCCATTAACTGGCCGGGCAATAGAAACTGCCCGGGCGACCAGCAAATGGCTTTCAGGACTGACAGCGACAGCAACCAGTATATGTTTGTAACTCATTACAACCTCCTGTTGCCTGAGAACCAGACGGTTAACATCTTCCTATATCAATCTACGTTATTGCGCAAGTATAGTAACCACAGGAACTGTGAGCCTGCTCAAGAAAATTCATAAATAACGCTAATGTAAAATAGTTGTAATGAGAATGTGAAGTATAAATTGATCGTTTTACCATCAAACTTTTGTATTATTTTTTCTGGTTACTATGCCACTCCATTTCAATAGCGAATGACTTCTTTTTCTTAGGCAAAATAATGTCTTACAAGGTGTTACATGCTGAAAGTAGGATTTTTATTAGTGTATTCGTTGGTCTAATTGAAAATGCGAGATAAATCACACAGATAAGATAATTCCTGACCGTGTTATTGCTCGTAAGTCATAGGGTTGTTAGCGCGAAGATAAGGTTTTTCCAGATAAACGTAACGGATATACCGAGTTTGTTTATAAAACATTCAAATGGAAAGTCTCACTGATGTTTTAGTGGGATGCATACAGTAAATATATGTGATCTCCATCACATAAACTTGAAAATTCAACGACCCCCGCATTGTATGTCTAAAGGGCTACGAGTAGAGTTTGCGCGGAATTAGGAAAAATCTTAATTTCTTACAAATTTTTACGCTCGGATATGAACGCACCCACAAGGAAGTTTCACTGCATTTTTGGCGCGGTGGATTCAGTGCATCCTATCGGTTAGTTAACGAGCTTTTTTTGGTTGTTTTAATTTTAACCGGGAATTCCCGGCGACTCACGGGGTGCGGCATCGCCGCATGTATAAAAGTTAGTTTTTCAGGATGAACAAAATGCATACATCCGAGTTGTTAAAACATATCTACGATATTAATTTGTCGTATTTACTTCTTGCGCAACGCCTTATTAATGGCGACAAACCTTCAGCAATGTTTCGTTTGGGCGTGAGCGAGGATATGGCCAATACCCTTAGCGAATTAACCTTGCCACAAATGGTAAAATTGGCGGAAACCAATCAACTGATTTGTCAGTTCCGTTTTAGTGATAACCAATCAATTACTCGTTTAACACAAGACTCACGTGTGGACGATTTACAGCAAATCCATACTGGCATTTTGTTATCCACCCGCTTATTAAAAGAGGTGTCGCCGATAGACGAGGCACCTCGCAAAAAAAGGGCGTAACAAAATGAGCGAGAAAAGTATTGTTCAGGAAGCCCGCGACATACAACTGGCGATGGAATTAATAACGCTGGGCGCTAGATTGCAGATGCTTGAAAGCGAAACACAATTAAGCCGTGGCAGACTAATCAAACTTTATAAAGAGCTCCGCGGGAGTCCTCCGCCGAAAGGAATGCTACCTTTTTCTACCGACTGGTTTATGACCTGGGAGCAAAATATCCATGCTTCCATGTTTTGCAACTCCTGGCAGTTTTTACTACGCACCGGATTATGTTCCGGTGTTGACGCGGTCATCAAAGCTTACCGCCTCTATCTTGAACAGTGTCCGGCACAAGAGGGTGGCCCGCTACTGGCGCTGACTCGCGCCTGGACCCTTGTCCGTTTTGTTGAAAGCAATATGCTTGAATTGAGTAGTTGTAATTGCTGCGGTGGTAACTTTATCACCCACGCACACCAGCCAGCAGGCAGCTTTGCTTGTAGTTTGTGCCAGCCTCCATCGAGAGCAGTAAAAAGACGTAAACTTTCTTCGAATACTGCCGATATTATTCCACAACTGCTGGATGAACAGGTCAAACAGGCCGTTTAACAGTTCGGTGTGGATAAACACTCCAGCAGCGATAAGCAATTATCGCTGCTTTTTTTTGCCCCGCGCCTGACTGTTTTCACCTCTGATTTGTGATTCCTCGTCACATTTAACAGCAGAAGGATGTACTCGTGCTGATTGTAATAGGTTATCTGGTCGTTATTGCGACAGTATTCGGCGGCTATATGATGACTGGCGGTCATCTTGGCGCACTCTATCAACCAGCTGAATTTATCATCATTGGTGGGGCGGGTATTGGGGCCTTTATCGTGGGTAATAACGGTAAAGCGATTAAAGCGACGATAAAAGCGTTGCCATTACTTTTTCGTCGCTCGAAATATACCAAAAGCATGTATATGGATCTCATGGCGTTGTTATATCGCTTGATGGCGAAGTCACGTCAACAAGGGATGTTTTCGCTGGAACGTGATATTGAAAATCCTAAAGAGAGCGAAATATTCGCCAGCTACCCGCGCATTTTAGCTGACACTTTGATGCTGGATTTCATTATTGATTATCTACGCCTGATCATCAGCGGGAATATGAACTCGTTTGAAATTGAAGCGTTGATGGATGAAGAAATTGAAACCCACGAAAGTGAAGCGGAAATACCGGCAAATAGCCTGGCAATAATGGGGGATTCCCTTCCGGCATTCGGTATTGTTGCGGCAGTGATGGGCGTGGTTCACGCACTGGCTTCCGCCGACAGACCGGCAGGTGAACTGGGGTCGCTGATTGCGCACGCCATGGTCGGAACCTTCCTTGGGATTTTGCTGGCTTACGGTTTTATCTCGCCTCTGGCGACCGTTCTGCGTCAAAAGAGTGCTGAAACCACAAAAATGATGCAGTGCGTGAAAGTCACATTGCTCTCAAGCCTTAACGGTTATGCGCCGCCAATCGCTGTCGAATTTGGCCGTAAAACTCTTTATTCCAGTGAACGTCCGTCGTTCATTGAACTTGAAGAACATGTGCGTGCTGTTCGTTCCCCGAACACGCAGCAGCGTGCCACGGAAGAAGAAGTATGAAACACAACGCGCGCCCGATTGTTGTCGTAAAACGACGCAAACACAAAGCCCACGGCGGCGGCGCGCACGGTTCATGGAAAATTGCCTACGCGGATTTTATGACCGCGATGATGGCCTTTTTTCTGGTGATGTGGCTGATTTCCATCTCCAGCCCTAAAGAACTGGCGCAAATTGCCGACTACTTCCGTACACCACTTTCTGCCGCGATTACCGGCGGGCAACGCATTGCCGATAGCCAAAGCCCGATTCCTGGCGGTGGCGATGATGTGACCCAACAACAGGGCGAAGTGAAAAGACAACCCAACATTGAAGATCTCAGGAAAAAAATGGAAACCAGTCGTCTCAAGCGATTGGCCGACAAACTGGATCAATTGATTGACGCCGATCCCAGGTTGCGAGCACTGCGTCCGCATCTGCAGATTGACCTGGTTCAAGAGGGGCTGCGGATACAAATCATCGACAGCCAGAACCGCCCAATGTTTAAAAACGGTAGCGCTGAAGTTGAGCCTTATATGCGCGATATTCTGCGCAGTATTGCGCCGTTACTTAATGATTTTCCTAATAAAATTAGCTTGTCTGGTCACACTGATGATTTGCCTTATGCCATGGGAGAGCGTGGTTATAGCAACTGGGAGTTATCTGCGGACCGGGCAAATGCTTCGCGGCGCGAACTGATGTCGGGTGGACTTATCGACGGCAAGGTCCTGCGTGTTGTGGGCATGGCATCCACCATGCGCCTGACAAACCGCGGACCTGGCGATGCGATCAACCGACGCATTAGTTTGCTGGTACTGAATAAACAAGCTGAAGAGGCCATCGTGCACGAAAACGCAGAAAGCGATAATCAGCCACTAAGCATTCTCCAACAACCTGTGGCCGTAGAACCGGCGCAGAACACATTACCGCCACAATCCGGTACGAGGTGATAGCGTGAGTATGGATATCAGCGATTTTTACCAAACATTTTTTGACGAGGCCGACGAGCTACTGGCTGATATGGAACAACATCTGCTGAACCTGGTGCCTGAAGCGCCGGATTCAGAACAGCTGAATGCCATATTTCGTGCTGCGCACTCGATCAAAGGGGGCGCGGGAACGTTCGGTTTCTCCATTTTGCAGGAAACCACGCACTTAATGGAAAACCTGCTGGACGAAGCGCGACGTGGTGAGATGCAACTCAACACCGATATCATCAACCTGTTTTTGGAAACCAAAGATATTATGCAGGAACAGTTGGACGCTTATAAAAACTCCCAGGAACCGGATGCTGAGAGTTTCGATTATATCTGCAAAGCGTTACGCCAACTGGCTCTGGAAGCCAAAGGTGAAGCCCCAACGCAGGCTACAAAATTAACGGTTGTTGAAAAAGAAACTGTTGAAACAGCGCCTGCCAGTGACGGCTATTTACGCATTGCCATTACCGGTTTGAAAGCCAGCGAGCGCAGTTTGTTGCTCGAGGAGCTATCTAACCTCGGCACGATAAGCGATGTCGAGCAGGGTGAAAGCTCAGTGACCGCAACGCTGGAAACCACCGTCTGTGCCGATGACATCAGCGCGGTGCTCTGTTTTGTTATCGAACCTGAACAGATCGAATTCCTGCCATTAGTGGCAAGCGGCACAGCAGAAGAAGTTGCGGAAGTTGTAGCAGCTGAAACGCCGGTTGCTGTTGCTGTGAATGCAGAGCAACCAGTGGCTGCGGTTGCGCCACCCGTTGCACCACGTAGCGAAAGAGAAAGCAAACCGCCGCGTGTCAGTGAGTCAAGCAGCATCCGTGTCGCCGTGGAAAAGGTCGATCAGCTGATTAACCTGGTAGGCGAACTGGTGATTACCCAGTCGATGTTAGCCCAACGTTCCAACGAACTTGACCCGGTTGAACACGGCGAATTGATTACCAGTATGGGTCAGTTACAACGTAACGCCCGTGACCTGCAAGAGTCAGTGATGTCTATCCGTATGATGCCAATGGAGTATGTCTTCAGTCGCTTCCCGCGTCTGGTGCGTGATCTGGCGGGTAAATTGGGTAAACAAGTCGAACTGACTTTGCAGGGTAGCTCAACGGAGCTGGATAAAAGTTTAATCGAACGCATTATTGACCCATTAACTCACCTGGTGCGTAACAGTCTCGACCACGGCATCGAATCGCCGGAAAAACGCCACGCGGCGGGTAAATCGGCAGTAGGAAATTTGATTCTTTCGGCAGAACACCAGGGCGGGAATATCTGCATCGAAGTTTCTGACGATGGTGCTGGCCTGAACCGTGAGCGCATTCTTGCCAAAGCGCTGTCGCAAGGCATGGCGGTACACGAAAACATGTCTGACGATGAAGTGGGCATGCTGATTTTTGCCCCAGGGTTCTCCACCGCCGAGCAGGTCACTGATGTGTCCGGGCGCGGTGTCGGTATGGACGTGGTGAAACGTAACATCCAGGAAATGGGTGGCCATGTTGAAATCAAATCGCAGGCCAATGTCGGCACCACCATCCGCATTATGTTGCCGCTGACCCTCGCTATTCTTGATGGCATGTCGGTCAAAGTTTGTGACGAAGTCTTTATCTTGCCGCTCAACGCGGTGATGGAGTCGTTACAGCCGAAGGAAGATGATTTGCATCCGCTGGCGGGTGGCGAGCGCGTGCTTGAAGTGCGTGGCGAATACTTGCCGCTGGTTGAACTGTGGAAAGTGTTTGATGTGACTGGCGCTAAAACTGAAGCGACGCAGGGCATCGTGGTGATTTTGCAAAGTGCCGGACGGCGTTACGCGCTGTTAGTTGACCAGTTGATTGGTCAGCACCAGGTGGTGGTGAAAAACCTCGAAAGTAACTATCGCAAAGTGCCGGGTATTTCTGCCGCTACCATTCTTGGCGATGGCAGTGTGGCGCTGATTGTTGATGTTTCTGCGCTGCAAGGTTTGAACCGTGAACAACGTATGGCCGGCCACGCCGCCTGATCCTCCGGGTTTTAGAATAGGATAATTAAATGACTGGATTAACTAATGTGACAAAAATGACCGGGGAAACGGTAGGGCAAGAGTTCCTCGTTTTCACTCTCGGCGACGAAGAGTACGGCATCGACATTTTAAAAGTGCAGGAAATTCGCGGATACGATCAAGTCACGCGTATTGCCAACACGCCTGCGTTTATCAAAGGGGTCACCAACCTGCGCGGTGTGATTGTGCCTATCCTCGATCTGCGCATTAAGTTTGCGCAAGATGACGTGGAATATAACGATAACACGGTGGTTATCGTGCTGAACTTCGGCCAACGCGTGGTGGGGATTGTGGTGGATGGCGTGTCTGATGTGTTGTCGCTGACGGCTGAACAAATCCGCCCGGCACCTGAATTTGCCGTCACGCTGTCAACGGAATACCTGACTGGTCTCGGCGCACTGGGTGACCGTATGCTGATTCTGGTGAACATTGAGAAGTTGCTGAATAGCGAAGAGATGGCACTGATCGATGATGTTAGCCGCGTAGCGTGATTTGATTTAGTTTTGTAGGGCGGATAAGCGCAAGCGCCATCCGCCACTATCATCAGCGTATTACGCTTCTACGCGTTCGCCAGCTTCGACTTCTTCTTCCATCTCGCCTTCGTTTTTCGACAACATCGCTGTTGCCACACCGTTACCCAGCACGTTAATCGCTGAACGGCCCATGTCGAGGAAGTGGTCGATACCCATCAGCAGCAAAATACCTGCCACCGGGATATTAAAGCTTGGAATGGTGGCAGCCAGCACCACCAGTGCAGAACGCGGCACCCCAGCGATACCTTTCGATGCCAGCATCAACGTCAGCATCAGTACCACAATCTCAGAGAAATTCAGGTGGATGTTATAGGCCTGGGCGATAAACATCGAAGCAAAAGAGCAGTACACCATCGAACCGACCAGGTTGAACGAATAACCAATCGGCAGAACAAAGGATGCAATGTTACGTGAGCAACCAAAGCGCGTGAGCTGATCCAATGTTTTAGGATAAGCCGCTTCTGAGCTGCTGGTAGTAAACGCAACCAGAACTGGGTCTTTGAGCATGGCAATCAGGCGGAACACATCACGCTTGAGCACCATGTAACCGACGCCAATCAGCACCATGCAGGTGAGGATGATCGCCAGATAGTAACCGCCGATAAACGAGGCGTAGTTGAGCAAAATGCCCAAACCTTCGGTGGCCACCACAGAAGATATCGCGGCAAAAATTGCCAGCGGTGCCACGTACATTACATAACCCGTCACTTTCAGCATGATGTGGGAAACCACATCCAGCGCTGCCACTAATGGCGTGTTGAATTTCTCGCCAAGCGAAGCGCCCGCAATACCGAAGAATAAAGAGAACACCACAATTTGCAGGATTTCGTTATTCGACATCGCGCCCGCAATACTGGTTGGAATGGTATGCGAGATAAAGGCTTTCAGGTTCATGCCGCTAACCGCAAGGCCGGTTTGCACATCACCTGCCGGAACCTGGAGATTCATGCCAGCACCTGGCTGCTGAAGCGTGACGATGAACAACCCCACCAGAATGGAAAGGATGGAAGAGGAGACAAACCACACCATCGCTTTACCACCGACGCGGCCAATAGTTGAAGTTTCGCCCATCTTCATGATGCCAACCGTTAAGGTGCTAAACACCAAAGGGGCAATCACCATTTTGATCAGTCGTAAAAAAATGTCGGTAAACAGCGTGATGTTTTCGGCATAACTTTTGATGTTGTCTGCGGCAGCGTATTCATGAATGGCGGCGCCCGAGAGAATACCGGCGAACATGAATAGCAAAATAAACAGCGTGAGTTTGTTTGAGTTTGACACTTACGTAGTAACCCCATCCGGTTTAGTAACAATAATTTAACCTATTGAACCATATATAATTATTATGTTTGCCCAATAAGTATTCGGCCCATAAATTGAAGCAAACAGCGTCCGGATTCAACTATTTTTTACTTTTTGTCGCATTTGTTAATACGGAATGCCTTATGCAACAACATGTCAGCAATCATGCAACTACCGCCATTGTCCGCTCGTCCGTAGGTTGGGCAATCGCAGTGCCCCGACGTCCTTATCCGACAAAAACATCCCAAAAGTTTCACGTAAAGTTTCGACACCGTATGCCGATAACACCGATAAGAAATCATTAAAAGGGTGTTATATGTTGAACCGTATTCGCGTTGTCACCGTGCTTTTGATGGTGTTGGTGGTGTTTGCACTCCTCCAGCTCATCTCTGGCGGAATGTTTTTTAACTCACTTAAAGATAATAACGACAGTTTTAAAGTTTCCAGAGAGTTACGCGTTCAACAATCGGAACTGGCTAATACCTGGGAATTGATGCTGCAAACCCGCATCAATCTCAGCCGCTCCGCCGCTCGTATGATGATGGATGCCAGCAATGGGCAAAGTGCGGCTAAAACCGAACTGCTCAATAACGCTAAAAAATCCCTGGCCAGCGCCCAGCAACATTACGCCCTGTTTAAACAAATCCCCGCTATTAACCCAGAGCTGGAAACCCTGGTCAAAGGCATTGATGACGATTACCAGAACTACAACCAGGCGCTGAGCGAACTGGTGGGTTACCTGGAAAGTGGCAACATGGACGCCTATTTTGCGCAGTCCACGCAAAGCCTGCAAAACGCCCTCCAGACTGAATATGGTAATTACATCGCCATGAACGACCGCATGTATGAGCAGTCGTTTATTGCCAGCACCCATAATTACAACTTTGCCAAATGGCAAATCGCCGGACTGGCGTTAGCGCTCTTTGCAGTGATTCTGCTGGTGTGGGCTGGGATGCGCCGCATTCTGCTGCAACCGCTGTCAGTGGTTATCGGCCATATTCGTGAAATCGCTAACGGCAACTTGACGGAAAATATCGTGTCCAGCGGGCGCAATGAAATCAGCGTGCTGACTTCCAGCGTGCGCCATATGCAGCAAGAACTGATTATCACCGTTGGCAGCGTGCGTGATGGTTCCGACGCGATTTATAGCGGAGCCAGCGAAATTGCCGCCGGAAATAATGACCTTTCATCGCGCACCGAACAGCAAGCCGCTTCGCTTGAAGAAACAGCTGCCAGCATGGAACAGCTTACTGCGACGGTGAAACAGAACGCCGAAAATGCCCGCCAGGCTTCACAACTGGCCTTAAGCGCCTCCGAAACGGCCCAGCGTGGCGGCAAAGTGGTGGATGGCGTGGTGAAAACCATGCACGACATCGCAGGCTCCTCGAAAAAAATCGCTGACATTACCGGCGTAATTGATGGCATCGCTTTTCAGACCAACATCCTGGCGCTGAACGCCGCGGTGGAAGCGGCACGTGCCGGTGAGCAAGGCCGTGGATTCGCGGTAGTCGCTGGCGAAGTGCGTAATCTGGCACAGCGCAGTGCGCAGGCCGCCAAAGAGATCAAATCGCTGATTGAAGATTCAGTTTCCCGCGTGGATACCGGCTCAGTGCTGGTGGAAAGCGCAGGGGAAACGATGAGCGACATCGTCAATGCGGTGACGCGCGTGACAGACATCATGGGCGAAATTGCTTCCGCCTCTGACGAACAAAGCCGCGGTATCGATCAAGTTGCGCTGGCGGTGTCTGAAATGGACCGCGTCACGCAACAGAACGCTTCACTGGTGGAAGAATCGGCTTCTGCCGCAGCCGCCCTTGAAGAACAAGCCAGCATGCTAAACCAACTGGTCGCAGCCTTCCGTTTACAGGCTGAACCTGCGACGACGCCTGCTGTTATTGTCTCGAGTGTGGCGACACCGGTTCTCAAGACCAGTAAAGCCACCGTCAGTGGGCATGACGACAATTGGGAAACTTTCTAAGAATCATTAATGGCTGCCAGACATGCCAGCTGAGGGGATGTGATGTTCAACCGTATCCGAATTTCGACCACGCTGTTGTTAATCTTGATCGTCTGCGGCGTATTGCAGATTGGCAGTAATGGACTGTCCTTTTGGGCATTCAGGGATGACTTTCAGAATTTAAAAATGGTTGAAGTCGGAAACCAGCAACGTGACACCCTAACGCAAAGCCGTGCGGCTTTGTTGCAGGCCAGCACGGCGCTGAGCCGGGCCGGGACGCTGACGGCACTCAGTTATCCGCAAGACGATATTAAACGGCTGATGGCCAACGCGCGCGGCAGCCTGAAACAGGCTGACATGTTGTTTAACCAGTTTCTGGAAATCCCACCTTTGAATAAAGAAGGTGAGGAGATGATGGCGTCAACCAAACAAAGTTACGCCACCTATCGCGATGATCTGCAGCATCAGTCGACCTGGCTTGAGAGCAATCAGCTTTCTGATTTCCTCAGCGCGCCGATTCAGAAGTCACAGGATATTTTTGATGCCAACTTTAATGCCTGGCAGCAAAGTATTAATGACATCGTGGCGGCGTCGAGTGCAGACAGCAAAACCAATTACCAGATCTCGGCCATTATTTTTGCCTGTGTCACGGTGATTGCGATTCTGATGCTGATTGGCTCAATCGTCTGGTCACGCAGAATGCTGGTGCGCCCACTTGAAATCGTCCGCAGTCATTTTGAGCATATTGCCGCCGGGGATTTGGCACGCCCGATCGGTGTCTTTGGGCGTAACGAAATCTCTGAGATTTTCCGCAGCCTGAAAAACATGCAGCAGGAGCTTAAAGAGACGGTGGGGCAGGTTCGCCAGGGCAGCAGCGCGATGCACACCGGTATCGCAGAAATTGCTGCGGGCAACAATGACCTTTCATCACGTACCGAACAGCAGGCTGCGTCGCTGGCGGAAACCGCCGCTAGTATGGAACAACTCACCGCAACCGTGAGCCAGAACGCCGACAACGCGCGCCAGGCAGCGCAGCTTTCTCGCACTGCCGCCGATACCGCGCAGCAAGGCGGCCAGCAAGCGGCCAATGTCGCACGTACCATGCACGATATCGCCGGAAGCTCGAAGAAAATTGGTGACATCACCAGCGTGATTGATGGCATCGCTTTCCAGACCAATATTCTGGCACTGAACGCCGCCGTTGAAGCGGCTCGTGCTGGCGAGCAAGGGCGTGGATTTGCCGTAGTCGCAGGCGAGGTGCGCAACCTGGCACAACGCAGTGCGCAGGCGGCAAAAGAGATCAAAGTGTTGATTGAAGAGTCGGTTGACCGCGTGCATCAGGGTTCGCAACTGGTGGATACCGCCGCGACGACGATGGCGGAGATCGTCCGTTCGGTGACGCAGGTTAACGACATTATGGGCGAAATTGCTTCCGCCTCTGACGAGCAACGTCGCGGCATCGAACAGGTGGCGCAGGCCGTCAGCCAGATGGATCAGGTCACCCAACAGAATGCTGCACTGGTAGAAGAAGCCGCAGCCGCCACCGATGCGCTGGCAAGCCAGGCCGAACACCTGAGTGGTGTCGTTGCAGTGTTTAATCTGGAAAGTGCTACTGAACAAGGCATCAGCAAAGATTTAGTCACTAACGGGGTGCTTGTCACTCCATGATCAAGAAGGCGCTATGACATCACCACTGTCCAACGGACAAACGTCATTAATGTTACAGATGACACAGCGTCTACCGCTGTCCGACACGCATTTTCGTCGGATCTGCCAGTTGATTTACCAGCGCGCAGGTATTGTGCTGGCCGATCATAAACGCGACATGGTTTACAACCGCCTGGTGCGCCGTTTGCGCACTTTAGGGCTGGAGGATTTTGGGCACTATTTGAGCATGCTGGAAGCCAACGGTATTAATGCCGAATGGCAGGCGTTCATTAATTCCCTGACCACAAACCTGACGGCATTTTTTCGCGAGGGTCACCATTTCCCGATTCTCGCAGAGCATGCGCGTAAACGGAGTGGTGAATACAAAGTGTGGAGTGCTGCGGCCTCGACCGGAGAAGAACCTTACTCCATCGCGATTACGCTCGCCGATGTTATCGGGATGGCGCCGGGGCGCTGGAAAGTGTTTGCCAGTGATATTGACACTCAGGTTCTGGAGAAGGCGCAAAGTGGGGTTTATCGCCAGGATGAACTGAAAACGCTGGCTCCACTCCAGTTGCAGCGCTATTTCATGCGCGGCACCGGGCCACACGATGGGCTGGTGCGCGTACGTAGCGATCTGGCCAGTCATATGGAATTTGCGCCAATCAACCTGTTGGACAAGCAAGCGCCAATTCCGGGGCCATT
>Ga0207696_1000781_pt1 | contig 20904 bp, 19 predicted proteins | sample KBSS54metaG_FD_184403 | JGI IMG/M metagenome (GOLD analysis project Ga0207696, IMG submission 184403) | Switchgrass rhizosphere microbial communities from Kellogg Biological Station, Michigan, USA - KBS S5-4 metaG (SPAdes) (version 2) | ecosystem: Host-associated > Plants > Roots > Rhizosphere >...
TGTCGCCGCCGTACTGGTTGATGATCGCCAGCCACTCTTGCGGTACCGAGGAAGAACCGTGCATCACCAAGTGGGTGTTGGGGATGCGCTTGTGGATTTCCTTGATGCGGTCGATGGCCAGCACGTCGCCGGTAGGCGGTTTGGTGAACTTGTAAGCGCCGTGGCTGGTGCCGATGGCGATGGCCAGGGCGTCGACCTGGGTCAGCTTGACGAAGTCAGCGGCTTCCTCAGGGTCGGTCAGCATCTGGCTGTGGTCCAATTGGCCTTCGGCACCGATACCGTCTTCTTCGCCCGCCATGCCGGTTTCCAGCGAACCCAGGCAGCCCAGCTCGCCTTCCACCGACACACCACAGGCGTGGGCCATGGCCACGGTCTGCTGGGTCACGCGCACGTTGTAGTCATAGTCGGTCGGGGTCTTGCCGTCGACGCCCAGGGAGCCGTCCATCATCACCGAGCTGAAGCCCAGCTGGATGGAGCGCTGGCACACGTCAGGGCTGGTGCCGTGATCCTGGTGCATGCACACCGGAATGTGCGGAAACTCTTCGATCGCCGCCAGGATCAGGTGGCGCAGGAAAGGTGCGCCAGCGTATTTGCGGGCGCCCGCGGACGCCTGGACGATTACCGGGGAGTCAGTCTTGTCAGCGGCTTCCATGATGGCGCGCATCTGTTCAAGGTTGTTGACGTTGAAGGCTGGAACGCCGTAGCCGAATTCAGCGGCGTGGTCCAGCATCTGGCGCATGCTAATGAGTGCCATTGTGAGTCTCTCTCCCGGTCGAGGGTCGTTAATCGTGCAAGCCTGCCGTAGCGGCGGCTGCCATTCAAGTAGTGTAGGCCGGGCATGGGCCCGGCCCTGCTCATCACTGGGCCTTGCAGGCCCGGCCAATCAAATCGTTGGTCGCGACCCAGTACACCAGGCCTTCGTTACCTTTACTGTGGAACGCGAGCACGCCATCACTGTACAGCTCGCCCGACGCACCTGGTTCAGCCTTCAGGTGATACACCTGCGCACTGCCACCAAGCTTCACTTCCACGCTGTTCTTGCTGGCATCCAGGTAGCGCCAATCGACGGTCGCCTGGCTGTCGCAGGTCCAGTGGGCCCAGTCAGCGGGCGCCGGGGCCTGGTTGAAACTTGCACAACCACCCAGCACTGCAAACGCCATCATGGCCACAAAGCCTTTCATTTTACTTCCTCGATCGCAGCGCAACGGCAGGCCATGGCCTGCCGTTCAATTCCATCGGACTGAAAAGCCCGCCGGTTGTTCCGACCAGCGGTCGACTCAAGGGCAACCCTGCCCCGGAGCCTGGCGCTCGGTGTCGTACTTTTCGAGGCCATCCGGGCCCAGGCGCTTGTTGATGACGGGCGCCGTCTCGGCCTGCCAGTCAGACTGGTAACAACCGCCCTTGCCCGGCACGTGGTCGGGCTGGGCCGGGGCGGTGCCTGCCTTGTGGGCACAGCCTGCCAGCGCGGTGGCCAACAGCAACAACGGCAATGCCTTGGTCATCTGGACGCTTCCTTTCCACCTGTACATGAGGATCAGCCTTTGGCCCGCTGCTCCAGCATCTCGACGGCTGGCAGTACCTTGCCCTCGACGAACTCGAGGAAGGCACCACCACCGGTGGAAATGTAGGAAATATCCTGGCCAACGCCATACTTGTCGATGGCAGCCAGGGTGTCACCGCCGCCGGCGATGGAGAACGCCGGGCTTTCGGCGATGGCCTTGGCCAGCACCTTGGTGCCGTTGCCGAACTGATCGAACTCGAACACGCCAACCGGACCGTTCCACAGAATGGTCTTGGAGGACTTCAGCAACTGGGCGAACTGTTCAGCGGTTTTCGGCCCGATATCGAGGATCATGTCGTCATCGGCCACTTCGCTGATCAACTTGACGGTGGCTTCGGCGGTTTCGGCGAACTGCTTGGCGACCACCACGTCCACCGGCAGCGGCACGCTGACCTTGGCGGCGATTTCACGGGCGGTGTCCAGCAGGTCCGGCTCGTACAGCGACTTGCCGACCGGGTGCCCGGCAGCCGCCAGGAAGGTGTTGGCGATGCCGCCACCGACGATCAGTTGGTCGCAGATCTGGCTGAGGCTGTTGAGCACGTCCAGCTTGGTGGAGACCTTGGAGCCGGCAACGATGGCAGCCATCGGCTTGGCCGGCGCGCCCAGGGCCTTGCCCAGTGCATCCAGCTCGGCGGCCAGCAGCGGGCCCGCCGCGGCGACTTTGGCGAACTTGGCCACGCCATGGGTGGAACCCTCGGCACGGTGGGCGGTGCCGAAGGCGTCCATCACGAACACGTCGCACAAAGCGGCGTACTTGTGTGCCAGCTCATCGGCGTTTTTCTTCTCGCCCTTGTTGAAGCGCACGTTCTCGAACAGCACCAGGTCACCAGCGTTCACCTGGACACCGTCCAGGTAGTCGGCCACCAGCGGCACGTCACGGCCCAGCGCCTTGCTCAAGTAATCAGCAACGGGCTTGAGGCTGTTCTCGGCGGAAAACTCGCCTTCGGTCGGGCGGCCCAGGTGTGAGCAGACCATCACGGCGGCGCCTTTCTCCAGGGCCAGTCTGATGGTCGGCAGCGAGGCCAGGATACGCGCATCGCTGGTGACCACACCGTCCTTCACGGGGACGTTGAGGTCTTCGCGGATCAGCACGCGCTTACCCTGCAGATCGAGGTCGGTCATCTTCAACACAGTCATGTGTTCAGTCCTTCAAGCCTGTTTTGATTGTTGGTTCACGACGTACAGAAAGTGCTCTGCCACGTCGAGCATGCGGTTGGCAAAACCCCACTCGTTGTCGAACCAGGCCAGGATATTGACCAGGCGCGGGCCTGATACACGGGTCTGGCTGGCATCGACGATGGCCGAATGCGGGTCGTGGTTGAAGTCACAGCTGGCGTGCGGCAGTTCCGTGTAGGCCACCAGCCCCTTGAGTGGCCCGCTGAGCGCGGCGTCATGGAGGATACGGTTGACCTCCCGGGCGTCGGTGTCGCGTTTCACTTGCAGGGTGATGTCCAGGCAGGACACGTTCACGGTCGGCACGCGCACTGCTTTGGCCTGGATACGGCCACCGAGTTCCGGCAGCAACCGCTCGATTCCCCGCGCCAGCCCGGTGGACACCGGGATGATCGACTGGAAGGCCGAGCGGGTACGGCGCAGGTCTTCGGCATGGTAGGCATCGATCACCGGTTGGTCATTCATGGCTGAATGGATGGTGGTGATCGAGATGTACTCCAGGCCCAGGGCCTCATCCAGCAACCGCAGCAACGGCACGCTGCAGTTGGTGGTGCAGGAAGCGTTGGACACCAGCGTCTCGGTACCGGTCAATACCTGCTGGTTGATGCCGAACACCACAGTGGCGTCGACATCGGTCTCGCTGGCCATGGGCTGGGAGAACAGCACCCGCGGCGCGCCGGCGTCGATAAAGCGCTCGCCGTCGGCACGGGTATGCCAGGCCCCGGAACACTCCAATACCAGGTCGACGCCAAGCGCCGCCCAGTCGATGCCCTCGGGGGTAGCGCTGCGCAGTACTTTCACGCAGTCGCCATTGATCATCAGACAATCGCCTTCGCTGCGCACCTGGCCAGGAAAGCGGCCATGGGTGGAGTCAAAGCGTGTCAGGTATTCGAGGCTGGCCATGTCGGCCAGGTCATTGATGGCGACCACCTCGACGCCCGCTTCGGCGCCGCGTTCGTAAAGCGCGCGCATGACGCAGCGGCCAATGCGGCCGTAGCCATTGAGTGCAACTTTATAGGGACGCGGCTGGGGCATGAGGTGCTCACTGAAAACAATGGGTCAAACCTTGCTGCTCAACATGCCCATGCTTGTGTGGGAGCGGGCTTGCCAGCGAGCTTCTGATGCACTCAAAGCTCGCTGGCAAGCCCGCTCCCACACAAACCAGGCATGCGGTGCCTGCCCCGAAGGGCAGGCGGTACATCAGTCTTCCAGCAGTTCCTCAGCCGTACCGACGATGTTGTCGACGGTGAAGCCGAACTCTTCGAACAGCTCGGCCGCAGGGCCCGACTCGCCGAAGGTAGTCATGCCGATGACGCGGCCTTCCAGGCCCACGTACTTGTACCAGTAGTCCGCGTGCGCCGCTTCGATAGCGATGCGCGCACCTACTTCCAGCGGCAGCACGGCCTGCTTGTAGCTGGCGTCCTGGGCTTCGAACACGCTGGTGCACGGCATGGAAACCACGCGCACCTTGCGGCCCTGCTCGGCCAGCTTGGCCTGGGCGTTGATGGCCAGGCCCACTTCGGAACCGGTGGCGATCAGGATCAGTTCCGGCTCACCGTCGCAATCCTTCAGCACGTAGCCACCACGCTCGATGTCGGCCAGTTGCGCGGCATCACGGGGCTGGTGCTGCAGGTTCTGACGGGAGAAGACCAGGGCCGAAGGGCCGTCGTTGCGCTGGATGGCGTGCTTCCAGGCCACGGCGGATTCAACGGCGTCGGCTGGGCGCCAGGTGTCCAGGTTCGGCGTGCAGCGCAGGCTGGCCAGTTGCTCGATCGGCTGGTGAGTCGGGCCGTCTTCGCCCAGGCCGATGGAGTCGTGGGTGAACACGTATACCACGCGCTTCTTCATCAGTGCCGACATGCGCACGGCATTGCGGGCGTATTCCATGAAGATCAGGAACGTGGCGCCGTAGGGCACGAAACCACCGTGCAGGGCGATACCGTTCATGATGGCGCTCATGCCGAACTCGCGAACGCCGTAGTGCAGGTAGTTGCCACCCGGGGCTTCGGCGCTGATGCTCTGGCTGCCTTTCCAGAAGGTCAGGTTGGAGCTGGCCAGGTCAGCCGAGCCGCCCAGCAGCTCAGGCAGCAGCGGGCCGAAGGCGTTCAGGGCGTTCTGGCTGGCCTTGCGGCTGGCAATGGTTTCACCCTTGGCGACCACTTCGGCGATCCAGGCGTCGGCCTTTTGCGAGAAGTCGGCTGGCAGTTCACCGGCCATGCGGCGGATGAACTCGTTGGCCAGTTCCGGGTGGGCGGCCGAGTAGGCAGCGAAACGCTGGTCCCACTCGGCTTCCAGCGCGCGGCCATTTTCCTTGGCGTCCCATTCGGCATAAATGTCGGCCGGGATTTCGAAGGCGCCATGGTTCCACTTCAGCGCGGCGCGGGTCAGGGCCACTTCTTCAGCGCCCAGGGCCGAACCGTGGGACTCTTCCTTGCCCTGCTTGTTCGGCGAGCCGAAACCGATGGTGGTCTTGCAGCAGATCAGGGTCGGGCGGTCGCTCTTGCGGGCGGTCTCGATGGCGGTCTTGATCTCGTCGGCGTCATGGCCGTCGACATTGCGGATCACCTGCCAGTGGTACGCTTCGAAACGCTTTGGCGTGTCGTCGGTGAACCAGCCCTCGACTTCGCCGTCGATGGAGATGCCGTTGTCATCGTAGAAAGCGATCAGCTTGCCCAGGCCCAGGGTACCGGCCAGCGAAGCCGCTTCGTGGGAAATGCCTTCCATCATGCAGCCATCACCCAGGAACACGTAGGTGTGGTGGTCCACAACGTTATGGCCTGGGCGGTTGAACTGGGCCGCCAGGGTCTTTTCGGCGATGGCGAAGCCCACGGCGTTTGCCACGCCCTGGCCCAGCGGGCCGGTGGTGGTCTCGACACCTGGGGTGTAGCCGTATTCCGGGTGGCCTGGGGTGCGGCTGTGCAATTGGCGGAAGTTCTTCAGATCGTCGATCGACAGGTCGTAACCGGTCAGGTGCAGCAGCGAGTAGATCAGCATCGAACCGTGACCGTTGGACATCACGAACCGGTCACGGTTGGCGAACGACGGGTTGGTCGGGTTGTGCTTCAAGAAATCACGCCAAAGCACTTCGGCGATATCCGCCATGCCCATCGGGGCACCGGGATGGCCGCTGTTGGCTTTTTGCACGGCATCCATGCTGAGGGCACGAATGGCGTTGGCACGCTCACGACGGCTGGGCATCGCTTATCTCCTGGGCTTTATAAAAAGTACGGATTTTGAAAAGACCGGCATTTTCCCCCACGTCACGCCTCTGGGCAATGACAGATAGTCAAAGGGCAGCGTTTTTCCTGCCCGTCGGGGAGGTAATTGTCAGTCTGCCTGCAACGTCTTCCTGCAATGGACCACTATTCGCCCCATTCGGCTCCACCCATCGTGCAATATCAAAACTTTTTGATATTGGCCTTGCGGTGCTGGTTTTCGCTGACTAGACTGCCGAACCTATGAACTTGCCCGCACCCGAGATCCGCCCTGAGCACCACGACGCCCTTGCCACCCTGTGCAAGGCCGGTGGCGATGCCTTGCGCCTGAACGTATTGCGGGCACTGGCGAGCGACTCTTTCGGCGTGCTGGAGCTGGCGCAGATCTTCGCCATCGGCCAGTCGGGCATGAGCCACCACCTCAAGGTGCTGGCCCAGGCAGGCCTGGTAGCGACCCGGCGCGAGGGCAATGCGATCTTCTACCGGCGCGCCCTGCCCGCCGCCGAGGCCCCTGGTGGACGCCTGCACGCGGCGCTGTTCGATGAAGCCGACGACCTTGCCCTGCCCGTCGACGTGCGCGCTCGCATGGCCCTGGTACAGCGCCAGCGGGCGGCAGCCAGCGAAGATTTTTTCTCGCGCATGGAAGAGAAATTCCGTGCACAGCAGGACCTGATCGCCGGGTTGGCGCAATACCGCGACAGCGTCCTGGCACTGCTGGACAAGCTCAGCTTCGGCGAGCAGGCCAGCGCCCTGGAGATAGGCCCCGGTGACGGCGCCTTTCTGCCGGATCTGGCCCGGCGCTTTGCCCGGGTCACCGCGCTGGACAACAGCGCCGAAATGCTTGAACTGGCCCGCCAGCTCTGCCAGCGCGACCAACTGGGCAATGTCCAGTTGACCCTGGCCGATGCCTTGGGCGACAGCCATGTACAGGCCCACTGCGTGGTGCTGAACATGGTGCTGCACCACTTCCCCGACCCGGCCATGGCCCTCGAACGGCTGGCCGCCCGGGTGATCCCCGGCGGCAGCCTGCTGGTGACCGAGTTGTGCAGTCACAACCAGAGTTGGGCCAGGGAGGCCTGCGGTGATCTCTGGTTGGGTTTTGAACAGGAAGACCTGGCCCGTTGGGCCACCGCTGCGGGACTTGTTCCCGGGGAAAGCCTGTATGTGGGCTTACGTAATGGTTTCCAGATCCAGGTCCGCCACTTTCAGCGACCGGCTGGCGACACTCACCATCGGTAAATTTAGGAAACCGTCGAGATGAGCGAATACTCCCTTTTCACCTCCGAGTCCGTGTCTGAAGGGCATCCGGACAAAATCGCCGACCAGATCTCTGATGCGGTCCTGGACGCCATCATTGCGCAAGACAAGTTTGCCCGCGTGGCGTGCGAAACCCTGGTGAAAACCGGCGTGGCCATCATCGCCGGCGAAGTGACCACTTCGGCTTGGGTCGACCTGGAAGACATCGTGCGCAAGGTCATCGTCGACATCGGCTACAACAGCTCCGATGTGGGTTTTGACGGCGCCACCTGCGCGGTGATGAACATCATCGGCAAGCAGTCGGTGGACATCGCCCAGGGCGTCGACCGCAGCAAACCTGAAGACCAGGGTGCTGGCGACCAAGGCCTGATGTTCGGCTATGCCAGCAACGAAACCGACGTGCTGATGCCAGCGCCGATCTGCTTCTCGCACCGTCTGGTAGAGCGCCAGGCTGAAGCACGCAAGGCCGGCACACTGCCATGGCTGCGCCCGGACGCCAAGTCGCAGGTCACCTGCCAGTACGAAGGCGGCCGCGTGGTGGGCATCGACGCCATCGTGCTGTCGACCCAGCACAACCCGGACGTTTCCTACGCCGACCTGCGTGAAGGCGTGATGGAAGAAATCGTCAAGAAGGTGATCCCGGCCGAACTGCTGCACAAGGGCACCCAGTTCCACATCAACCCTACCGGCAACTTCATCATCGGTGGCCCGGTGGGCGACTGCGGCCTGACCGGCCGCAAGATCATCGTCGACAGCTACGGCGGCATGGCCCGTCACGGCGGCGGCGCCTTCTCCGGCAAGGACCCGTCCAAGGTTGACCGTTCTGCAGCCTATGCCGGTCGCTACGTGGCCAAGAACATCGTCGCCGCCGGCCTGGCCGACCGTTGCGAGATCCAGGTGTCCTACGCCATCGGCGTGGCCCAACCCACCTCGATCTCGATCAACACCTTCGGCACCGGCAAGATCAGCGACGACAAGATCGTCAAGCTGGTCCGCGAGCACTTCGACCTGCGTCCGTACGCGATCACCACCATGCTCGACCTGCTGCACCCGATGTACCAGCGTACCGCGGCCTACGGCCACTTCGGCCGCACCCCGGAACAAGTGACCGTGGGCGAAGACACCTTCACCACTTTCACCTGGGAGCGCACCGACCGCGCTGACGCACTGCGCGTTGCTGCCGGCCTGTAAAGGGAAGCTGCAAGCAACAACGGACGGCACTCAGTTTTGTAGCTTGCAGCTTACAAAATAAAAAGCCTCGGCCAGGAAACTGGCCGGGGCTTTTTCGTTCCTATGCCCGCCCCTCGCTGAGCGGGTCGCTTTTATTTCCAGACTTTTGAGGTTCCGATGCGCATTTCGCTGTTCGCCCCCGCCGCTGCCCTGCTGGGCCTGTTTGCCATCAATGCCCAGGCCGCCAACATGGCAACCATGGCCAATTCCCCCGACAGTCACGACACTCACAGCCAGCAACAGAAGCACAAGGCACCACAACCGGTGCACAAGAAGGTCGTGGTCAAGAAGGCCCCGCCGCACAAGCCGCTGGTTCATTCCACCCGCACCCAGCAAGAAGCGCCAAACCAGCGCTGATCCGAGCAATACGCGGTAACCACGCCGCCGCGCACCTGCAGCAAAGCTTTTCTAGGCTTGGGGTTCCCCCTGTGTCGCGCAAGGAAGCCGACGATGAACCCCACCCTCCTGCTGCTGGGTGCCTTGCTGGCTCCGGCCTTGGCAGCTGCCGACAATTGCCCGGACTGGAACCCTGCCCACGCCACGCTTCAGCTCACCGCCCTGCGGGCGCAACTTGCTGAATGGGATACGCAGTACCACCGCGACGGCATCTCCCCCATTGCCGATGAACTCTACGACCAGGCCCGCCTGCGGCTGGATCACTGGCAGCAGTGCTTTCCGGCTGTGGGCTCTGCCAGTCCGCAACCGCTGGAGTCGGCGCGTGGCACCGTATCGCATCCCATCGCCCACACGGGCGTAGGCAAGCATGCCGAGCTGGCCACCGTCGCCGACTGGTTGCGGCACAAGGCCGATGTCTGGGTGCAACCCAAGGTCGATGGGGTCGCGGTGACGGTCGTCTACCGCCAAGGCAGGCTGCACCAGGTCATCAGCCGCGGCGATGGCGAGCAGGGCCATGACTGGACAGCCAATGCCCGCGCCATCCCAGCGGTACCACAGGCGCTCCCCAAACCCGTGGACCTGATCCTGCAAGGTGAGCTGTATTGGCGTTATGACGGGCATGTCCAGGCCCGTGACGGTAGTGACAATGCCCGCGGCAAGGTCGCCGGGCTGATGGCACGCAAGCAGCTGGACGTGGCCGGTGGGGCCAACATCGGGCTGTTCGCGTGGGACTGGCCCGATGGCCCACCCACCTTGCCGGAGCGCCTGGCAGGGCTGGCGGCCCTGGGTTTCGACCTGCCAACCCGATACAGCCAACCCATCACCGACGCCCACCAGGCGAGCCATTGGCGTACCCACTGGTACACCACGCCGCTGCCATTCGCCAGCGACGGCCTGATCCTGCGCCTGAGCCAACGGCCGCCGGCCAGTCGCTGGCAGGCCAGGGTTCCGTACTGGATTGCCGCCTGGAAATACCCCTATGCCCAGGCGCTGGCCCATGTCCGCGAGGTAACCTTCAGCATCGGCCGCAGCGGGCGCATAACCCCCGTGCTGGAGCTGCACCCGGTACGTCTGGACGACCGCACGGTGAGACGCGTCAGTGTTGGCTCGCTCGAACGCTGGCGCGCACTGGACATCCTGCCCGGGGATCAGGTCGCCGTACAGCTTGCCGGCCTTACCATACCGCGGCTGGGCGAGGTGGTATGGCGCAGCCCCGACAGGCAGCCCCTTGCACCCCCTGCCGCGGCGAACTACCACGCACTCAGCTGCTGGCGCCCCACCGAGGGTTGCGAGGCGCAGTTCCGCGCACGCCTGACCTGGCTTGGCGGCAAACAGGGGCTGAACATGGCCTACGTGGGGGCCGCGACCTGGGAGCGCCTCATTCAGGCGGGAAAAGTCGACGATCTCGCCAGTTGGCTGCTGCTGGACGAACAGGCGCTGGCCGACGTGCCGCAACTGGGCATGCGCAGCCGCACCCGCCTGCTGGAAAGCTTTCAGGCAGCGCGCGGCCATGGCTTGCAAGCCTGGCTTAAAGCCCTGGGCGCACCTGCCGTTGGTCCGTTGAGCGCAGCACAGACCTGGGAGCAATTGGCTGCCCGCAGCCTTGAGCAATGGCAAGCGCAGCCCGGTATTGGCACGACACGGGCCACGCAGCTGTTCGAGTTCTTCCGACACCCGGAGGTACTCGCTGTCGCCAATAGGCTCCGCACCGTAGGCATTGCAGGTTTCACCGGGTAAAAACTAGGAAACTTCTTACAGACTTTGACTTCAATAAGCCGTTCAATAGGACAGTCCTTACACGGAGTCACCATGAAACCATTATCTATTCTGACGGTGCTGGCCCTTTGCGGCAGCCTGTGTGCGCCACTGATGGCCGCCGAAGCGCCGGAGAGCCTCAAGGGCTGCGCAGCTAAACAGCAAGCCATTCGCACCCAGATCGACCAGGCCAAGGCCCACGGCAATACCGACCAGCAGGCGGGCCTGGAGAAAGCCCTGGCCCAGAGCCAGGCCAACTGCACCGATGCCGGCTTGCAGAAGGAACGGGAAAACAAGGTACTGGATGCACGTCGTGAAGTGGCGCAACGCCAGGCCGACCTGGACAAGGCCATGAAGAAAGGCGACTCGGACAAGATCAACAAGCGCAAGGACAAACTCGCCGAGTCGCGCAAGGAATTGCAGCAGGCGCTGGACGAAATCGACCAGTAACCCACACGGTCAGTGGTCGCGGAACTCCCGGTGGCACGCCTTGCAGGCGTTTTCCACGTTCTGCATGGGCTGGTCCAGATCCAGGTCCTTGAGCGGCTGGGCGCGGCTGGCCACCACCAATGCACCGGTGGCCGCCTCCAGTGACCGCGCCAATTGCTGGAATCGGGCCTGACGCTCCCAGACTTCAGGCTTGGCGCTGGTATGGTCCTGCTCACGCACCTGGGGGAAATGCTGCCAGGGCTGGTGTGCCAGGCCGTCGAGCGTCTCGGCGCTGGCGGCAAACGTCGCGGCATCGAACGTCAGGCGCCCCAGCAGCATGCCGTTCATGTCTTCGCTGGTGTGCAGCATCTGCTTGAAGATGGCCTTGCGCTTACCCAGTGGCGAAGCAGGGTCCACCCCGCCACAGGCGCTCAGCACCAGGCAGGCGAGCATCACCGCGCTCAGACGTTTCAAGCTCATGGCATTCCTGTCAGACGGACACGCAGAACAGGCTGACGATCAGCCCCACGCCAACCAGCCACACCAGCGAACGCAGCATAGCCCAATCGGCCAGATAACAGATGATGTACAGCAGCCGGCTGGTAATGAACATCACGGCCAGCACGTCCATGGTCACCTGCTGAGCGTTGTGGCAGATATCGGCGATGATCACCGCCGCGGCGAACGCGGGGAATGCTTCGAAACTGTTCATCTGCGCCGCATGGGCACGCTTGGCGAACCCGTCCAGGTTGTCCAGGAAAGCCCGCGGGTCGTGGTTCTGCCGAGCGCCGAACTGGCCACCGCTGAACTTGGCGATGCCCGTGCACACGAAGGGCAGCAGGATGGCGATCAATACACACCAGAATGCGACGGTCATGCTTGTTCCTTTTCTAAACGAAAGAATGGGAATACATATCACAAGGCCCGCAAACTGTAGCTGATCAATGCGGTCCCGCTGTTGATGCAACGTACCGTGGCCTGTCGGAACTCATCGCCAAACCGGGGCAACGACAACCTCCATGAGTATCCCTGCCGCAGTAACAGCCTGTAACAACTGCGACATTTCAGCTGTGCCCCGGCCCAACGCTGGCCCGTCCCAGACAGTACACAGGCGTTTCACCACGCCCCACCACACACCACCATGGGAGCCCGGATGCTCGAATTAGTTGCCGCCTTCATCTGCCTTACCACCCTCCTCACCTACGTCAATTTCCGTTTCATCGGCCTGCCGCCCACCATCGGCGTGATGGTCACGGCGCTGATGTTTTCCCTGTTGCTGCAAGGCCTGAGCGTGCTGGGCTACCCCGGCCTGGAAGCACGCGTGCAGAGCCTGATCGGCCAGATCGATTTCGGCGACCTGCTGATGAACTGGATGCTGGCGTTCCTGCTGTTCGCCGGCGCCTTGCACGTCAACCTCAACGACCTGCGCAGCTACCGCTGGCCCATCGGCCTGCTGGCCACTTTCGGTGTATTGATTGCCACGCTGGTGATCGGCACCCTGGCGTTCTATATCTTCGGCATGTTTGGCTGGCACGTGAGCTTCCTCTACTGCCTGCTGTTCGGCGCGCTGATTTCGCCTACCGACCCCATCGCCGTGCTGGGCGTATTGCGCACGGCCAATGCGTCGAAACCACTGAAGACCACCATCGTCGGCGAGTCGCTGTTCAACGACGGTACCGCCGTGGTGGTGTTCACCGTTCTGCTGGGCATCGCCCAACAGGGCGAGACGCCGTCGATCAGCGAAACCGCCATGCTGTTCGTTCACGAAGCCATCGGCGGCGTGCTGTTTGGCGCGCTGATCGGGTACGTGGTGTACCGCATGATCAAGAGCATCGAGCAATATCAGGTCGAGGTCATGCTGACCCTGGCACTGGTGATTGGTGGTTCGGCCATGGCCTACGAGCTGCACGTCTCGGCGCCCATCGCCATGGTCACCGCAGGCCTGATCATCGGCAACCTGGGCCGCAAGCTGGCCATGAACGATATGACCCGTCGCTACATGGACGGTTTCTGGGAACTGCTGGATGACATGCTCAACGCCTTGCTGTTCGCGTTGATCGGCATGGAGCTGTTGCTGCTGCCGTTCTCGTGGATGCACGTGGTGGCGTCCAGCCTGCTGGCGGTAGCGATACTGCTATCGCGGTTGCTGACCGTGGCCCCGGCGATCCTGCTGCTGCGCCGCTGGCGCAGCGTGCCGCGGGGCACCATCCGCATCCTGACCTGGGGCGGCCTGCGCGGCGGCGTATCGGTGGCATTGGCGCTAGCGCTGCCAGTGGGCCCGGAGCGCGACCTGCTGCTGAGCATCACCTACATCGTGGTGCTGTCGTCGATCCTGCTGCAAGGCCTGAGCATCGGCAAGCTGGTGAAAAGCGTGACCCGCGATGCGCCACGGGAAGAAGCAGCACACTGAACCTGTGGGACCGGGCGAGGCTCGGTCCCACAAACAGTCATTACTCGACCGATTCCGCGTCGAACTGATCCTTGATGTACCTGATCTCAGTGCGACCATGGGGCGCGGGCAGGCCGTCCTCGCCCAGGTTGACGAACACCATCTTGTCGACCGTGAGGATGCTCTTGCGGGTGATCTTGTTGCGCACTTCACACGTAAGGGTGATGGAGGTGCGGCCAAACTCGGTGGCCGTGATGCCCAGCTCGATGATGTCGCCCTGACGCGAGGCGCTGACGAAGTTGATCTCCGAGATGTACTTGGTGACCACGCGCTGGTTGCCCAACTGGACAATGGCGTAGATCGCCGCCTCTTCGTCGATCCAGCGCAACAGGCTGCCACCGAACAGCGTGCCGTTGGGATTGAGGTCTTCGGGTTTTACCCATTTGCGGGTGTGGAAGTTCATGCTCGCTCCTGACCGTCTTGCCTTTGATACCCCCATCATCGCAGACCTTCGCCACAGCCTCCATTGGACTATCGCTATGGCGTCGATAAACCTTCGAGCGGTTATCAGCAGAAAGCCTTGGGCAGCGCCGCCTTCCTCTATATAATCGCTGCGTTCGATTACAGCGGCCACGTGTTTCCAGGCCGCTCCCGCCACCTGTCCGAGGGGCGCTGCAGCAGGGATACCTGTCAGGCTCGGATGGGGCGTTGCCCGCACGGTTGGTCCGTACGGGCTCTAAACGCACAACGGCGCCCATTCGCACATTACGAATGGAGGCTCTTCATGAGCGCTGTACACACGCCTGCAGGTTTCACCGATTTCAAGGTTGCCGACATCTCCCTGGCCGCCTGGGGCCGTCGCGAGACCATCATCGCCGAGTCGGAAATGCCTGCACTGATGGGCCTGCGCCGCAAATACGCTGGCGAGCAACCGCTCAAGGGCGCGAAGATCCTGGGCTGCATCCACATGACCATTCAGACTGCCGTGCTGATCGAAACCCTGGTTGCCCTGGGTGCCGAAGTACGCTGGTCGTCGTGCAACATCTTCTCCACCCAGGACCAGGCCGCTGCCGCCATCGCCGCCGCCGGCATTCCTGTGTTCGCCTGGAAAGGTGAAACCGAGGAAGAGTACGAGTGGTGCATCGAGCAGACCATCCTCAAGGATGGCCAGCCTTGGGACGCCAACATGATTCTGGACGACGGCGGCGACCTGACCGAAATCCTGCACAAGAAATACCCGGCCATGCTGGAGCGCATCCACGGCGTGACCGAGGAAACCACCACTGGCGTCCACCGCCTGCTGGACATGCTGGCCAAGGGCGAGCTGAAAATCCCGGCCATCAACGTCAACGACTCGGTGACCAAGAGCAAGAACGACAACAAATACGGCTGCCGTCACAGCCTGAACGATGCCATCAAGCGCGGCACCGACCACCTGCTGTCGGGCAAGCAAGCCCTGGTGATCGGTTACGGCGACGTGGGCAAGGGCTCGGCCCAGTCCCTGCGTCAGGAAGGCATGATCGTCAAGGTCACCGAAGTCGACCCGATCTGCGCCATGCAAGCCTGCATGGACGGTTTCGAACTGGTCTCGCCGTTCGTCAACGGTGAAAACGACGGTACCGAAGCCAGCATCGACAAGGCCCTGCTGGGCAAGATCGACCTGATCGTCACCACCACCGGTAACGTCAACGTCTGCGATGCAAACATGCTCAAAGCCCTGAAGAAGCGCGCCGTTGTCTGCAACATCGGCCACTTCGACAACGAAATCGACACCGCTTTCATGCGCAAGAACTGGGCATGGGAAGAGGTGAAGCCACAGGTGCACAAGATCCACCGTACCGGCCCGGGCGCCTTCGACGCTCAGAACGACGACTACCTGATCCTGCTGGCCGAAGGCCGCCTGGTTAACCTGGGCAACGCTACCGGCCACCCAAGCCGCATCATGGATGGCTCGTTCGCCAACCAGGTACTGGCACAGATCTTCCTGTTCGAGCAGAAGTACGCCGACCTGTCGCCAGCCCAGAAAGCCGAGCGCCTGACCGTTGAAGTACTGCCGAAGAAACTCGACGAAGAAGTGGCCCTGGAAATGGTCCGCGGTTTCGGCGGCGTGGTCACCAAACTGACCAAACAGCAGGCCGACTACATCGGCGTGACCGTCGACGGCCCGTTCAAGCCGCACGCTTACCGCTACTAAGCAGCGGCAAGTTGTGAGCTGCAAGCTGCAAGCAGAAGCGCGACCGTGCTGACCTGCTTGCAGCTTTTTGTCTTCGCGAAATTTGCTCCCTGATAGCGCTGAAGCTTCTGCAAAACCTGCAGGCGGACCCGGTCCTCCTTGCAGCTTGCAGCTAAAAGCTTGCAGCTGAGGAACAACCATGTCCCAGGAACGCCGCTTCAGCTTCGAGTTCTTCCCGACCAAGACCGACGCTGGGCATGAAAAACTGCTGAACGTGGCCCGCCAGCTGGCCGGCTACAACCCCGATTTCTTCTCCTGCACCTATGGTGCCGGGGGCTCTACCCGCGACCGCACGCTCAACACCGTGCTGCAGCTGGAAAACGAGGTGAAGGTCCCTGCCGCCCCGCACCTGTCGTGCGTTGGTGACAGCAAGGCCGACCTGCGCGCCCTGCTCGCGCAGTACAAGGATGCCGGCATCAAGCGCATCGTCGCCCTGCGCGGTGACTTGCCTTCGGGCATGGGCATGGCCAGCGGCGAGCTGCGCCATGCCAATGACCTGGTGGAGTTCATTCGCGCCGAGAGCGGCGATCACTTCCATATCGAAGTGGCCGCCTACCCGGAGATGCACCCCCAGGCGCACAACTTCGAAGACGACATCAAGAACTTCGTGCGCAAGGCCAATGCCGGTGCCGATAGCGCCATCACCCAGTACTTCTTCAACGCCGACAGCTACTTCCATTTCGTCGAGCGCGTGCAGAAGGCCGGCGTGGACATCCCGATCGTGCCGGGCATCATGCCGATCACCAACTACAGCAAGCTGGCACGCTTCTCCGACGCCTGTGGCGCCGAGATCCCACGCTGGATCCGCAAGCAGCTTGAAGCCTACGCGGACGATGTCGCCAGCATCCAGCGGTTCGGCGAGCAAGTGATCACGCAGATGTGCGAGCAACTGCTGGAAGGCGGCGCCCCGGGGCTGCACTTCTATACGCTGAACCAGGCCGAGCCAAGCCTGGCGGTATGGAACAACCTGAAATTGCCCCGCTAGTCAAAACTTAAGGGGAAATTCAGCAAGGCCTTGGTAAAGTACCAAGGCCTTTTTTATTTCCACTTTGCTTCAAGGACGACACACGACATGCCTTCTGTAACCGCGGTGCGCCCGCAGTTGGTTTACCTGGTGTTCGGTTCCGACACTTATCACCAGGAAGCCATCTTCAGCATCGCCAGCGCCATTGCTCAACTGGGGCCGGCAGTTGAATTGCCGCTTGATATCCAGGTCTTCACCGACAACCCCGCGCCCTACGCACGGCTGCCGGTACGCGTGCGCCCATTGAGTGCCGAAACCCGTCAGGCCTGGAGTTTGCCCCACGGCTACCACTTCCGCACCAAGCACGTGGCGTTGCGTGAAATTCTCCAGGAATCGGAACTGGCCCTGCTGATCGACACCGATACGTTCTTCCATGTATCTCCCCTGGCGCTGTTCGAGCGTATCCAACCGGGCACACTGCTGTGCAATGCTTTCACCATGCGCTACCAGCAGGCCAATGGTTCACCGCTGTATGACGAACTGGGTGACGAGCTCAAGGCCGCGGGCATGGCCGATGATGACATGTGGTTGCTCAACTCCGGGGTGATCGGCTTGTACCAGAGCGACATCGGCCTGCTGGACCGCTCCATCGAACTGATGGACGACCTTTACCCTCGCACGCCCACCGCCTACACCCTGGAAGAGTTCTGCCTGACGCTGGCTGCCTACAAGCAGTACCAGGTGCGTGAATGCCCCGAGCTGATCCACCATTACTGGAGCCGCAAGCTGCTGATGCGAGCCAAGGTTCAGGCCTGGTTGCGCAAACACCGCGAACAGCCCCTGGCCCCCCAGGCTCTGGCGGATATACGCCAGGTCAGCAGCCACATTCCAAGGCCACCGGCCTTGCAGCGCCTGCTATACAAGACCGTGACCCTGGCCCTGCCGCGCCAGCAGCGCCAGTTCATGCGCGAAATCCTCTACGGCTGCTACGAGCATGCCAACGAATTCGACCGGGCTTGCGCCCCGGTGTGGTGGGACAAGGCTCGGCAGAACCTGCAGGAACGCCAGGCCGCGCCCATGGAGGCCGGGCAACTGCAGCATTGGCTGGATTCACCGGTAAACCGCCTGATTCTGGGCAAGCGCCGCAAGGCCATCTACCAGCACCTGGTCAGCAACCAGAGCAACTGATGGCGTTGCCAACCCATGGGCGGCGTCGTACTCTGCCGCCATGCCCGCTTTCCTAACGCTGCTGACAGCCATGTTCCTGACTTGCCTGAGCCTGAGCGCCCAGGCCGAGCGGCTACGCATTGTCACCGACCCCTGGGCGCCCTATGCCTACCAGGAGGATGGCCAGGGAAAAGGCATCGACTACGAGGTCGCCACCAAGGTTTTCGAGCGCCTGGGCGTGGAAATAGAATGGCAGTTCCTGCCCTGGAAGCGCTGCCTGGCCATGCTCGACCAGGGCGAAGCCGATGGCGTGCTGGATATCTTCCGCACCCCGGAGCGCGAAGCGAAGCTGCTGTACCCTGACGAACCGCTGTCCGACACTCAGTTCGTGCTGTTCCAGGCCAATTCCAGCCCCCATGCCGTCAACAGCCTGGGCGACCTTGGCGGGCTAACCATCGGAACGTCCGCTGGCTACAACTACGGTGACGCGTTCATGCAAGCCAGCGAATTCAACCGCGAGGCCGCCGCCAGCCAGGAAGCCAATTTCGGCAAGCTGATCCGCAACCGGGTGGACCTGGTCATCACTGACCTGCGCGTGGGGCAATACACCCTCGAGACCATGGGCCTGCAGGGCAAGGTCAGTGCCCTGCCCCTGGTGATCAACCGCCAGCCCCAATACCTGGCGGTACGCCGTGGCGCCGGCATGGACCAGCTGGCGCTGCGCTTTGCCATCGAGCTTCGACGCTTCAAGCGCGAGCCCGCCTACACGGAGCTGACGACTCGCTATGCTACTGTATCTTCGGCGAATAAAACCGTTGAGCAGCATGAAAGCAGCGCGCTGTGATTGCTCTGTTATACTCCGACCTTCCCGCCAGGCTTACGCCCGGACGCCCGGCCTTGCAAAAGGCACCCCGACCCGCTCGACTGCCCGGCTCATGCCCGCTCAGCGAGGTCCGGATGCGCATTGAAGGCCCGGCAGGACCGGACGCGATAGTGCCCTCGTGCACCCGTCGCGCCAGGCAAGATTCCCATTGGGCAAAGCCCTCACTAGAACAGGATTACTCATGTCCTTTGCTTCCCTCGGTCTCTCCGAGGCTTTAGTCCGCGCCATCGAGGCGGCGGGCTATACCCAGCCTACTCCGGTGCAACAGCGGGCTATTCCCGCCGTGTTGCAAGGTCGTGACCTGATGGTCGCGGCACAGACAGGTACAGGTAAAACCGGTGGTTTCGCCCTTCCGATCCTGGAACGGCTGTTTCCCAACGGTCACCCGGACAAATCCCAGCGTCATGGCCCGCGCCAACCGCGCGTGCTGGTGCTGACCCCCACCCGCGAGCTGGCGGCCCAGGTGCATGACAGCTTCAAGATCTATGCTCGCGACCTGAAGTTCGTCAGCACCTGCATCTTCGGCGGCGTCGGCATGAACCCACAGGTGCAGGCCATGGCCCGCGGCGTCGACGTTCTGGTGGCCTGCCCCGGCCGCCTGCTCGACCTGTGCGGCCAGGGCAGCGTCGACCTCTCCCACGTGGAAATCCTCGTGCTGGACGAAGCCGACCGCATGCTCGACATGGGCTTCGTCCATGACGTCAAGAAAGTGCTGGCACGCCTGCCGGCCAAGCGCCAGAACCTGCTGTTCTCGGCCACTTTCTCCAAGGACATCACCGACCTTGCCGGCAAGCTGCTGCACAACCCAGAGCGCATCGAAGTCACGCCACCCAACACCACGGTGGAGCGCATCGAGCAACGGGTCTACCGCCTGCCTGCCGCCCACAAGCGTTCGCTGCTGGCTCACCTGATCACCCTGGGTGCCTGGGAACAGGTACTGGTGTTCACGCGCACCAAGCATGGCGCCAACCGCCTGGCCGAGTACCTGGAAAAGCACGGCCTGAGCGCCGTTGCCATCCACGGCAACAAGAGCCAGAACGCCCGCACCAAAGCCCTGGCCGACTTCAAGGCCGGTGCCGTGCGCATCATGGTCGCCACCGACATCGCTGCCCGCGGCCTGGACATCGACCAGTTGCCGCACGTGGTGAACTTCGAGCTGCCCAACGTCGATGAAGACTACGTGCACCGTATCGGCCGTACCGGCCGTGCCGGTCGCAGCGGTGAGGCTATCTCGCTGGTCGCCCCGGACGAGGAAAAGTTGCTCAAGAGCATTGAGCGCATGACCAAGCAGAAGATCCCTGACGGCGACCTGATGGGCTTCGACATCAATGCCGTGGAGGCCGAGAAGCCCGAGGTGCGCGAGCGCCCGCAGGCCAACGCCCCGCGCAACGCCCGTGGCCCGCGTGGTGACGGTGCCAACGCCAGCAACGGTGCTGGCCGCAAGGACAAAGGCAAGGACAAGGGCCGCGAGAAGGCCAGGGAACAAGGTAAGGAGCAAGGCAAGGAAAAGCCCGCCGGGGCGCGTTCTGAACGCCAACCCCGTGACCAGAAGCCGCGTCAGGCCCAGTCCACTCCAAAGCCGCCGGTAGCTCCTGCCGACCGCGCGCCGGACGAGTTCCTGGATGACGAAGTGGACAACTTTGGTAACCGCGCCGACTACGTCAGCCCTTACCAGAACAAGAACCAGGGCCGTAACCGCCGCCCAGGTGCCCCGGCACCAGCAGGCGGCGCGGCTCCGGCTTCAGCGCCGCGCCCGCCCCGCCAGGGCACGCCGCGCAACACGCCAGCCGCTGGCAAACCGGCCGGTGACAAGCGTAACGGCCCGCGCAGCAATGGTGGTGGCGCCCGTGACGGCCAGCCCCGCCGCGACAACAATGGCGGCGGCCGCAACCGTCGACCGGCCCGTGACGAGCAACCTCGTCAGGAACCGGCCGTGAGCAACTCGCGCGCACCGCAGAACCAGCCGCGCATCGTGCACAAGGAATCGAAGATCGATCGCTTCCCGACCGCCGAACAGCTGGAACAGCTGGAGTCGCTGCCGAGCCGCCGCAACGGTGAAAAGCCAGCGCTGCTGACCCGTAACCGCGAAGGTTGAGCCGAAAAAAAACCGCAGCCATTGGCTGCGGTCAGGTTGATGACAAACCCCTGCTTTCGAGCAGGGGTTTGTCGTTTCTGGGGTTCGTATAGCTAAACGAGCAAATCTTTGGGGCATGGGCCGTTTGCGTCAGCAAACGGCCCATGCCCTGTCCACA
>Ga0207696_1000782_pt1 | contig 20891 bp, 23 predicted proteins | sample KBSS54metaG_FD_184403 | JGI IMG/M metagenome (GOLD analysis project Ga0207696, IMG submission 184403) | Switchgrass rhizosphere microbial communities from Kellogg Biological Station, Michigan, USA - KBS S5-4 metaG (SPAdes) (version 2) | ecosystem: Host-associated > Plants > Roots > Rhizosphere >...
CCATGACCTCCTCAGGAGGACGGGGGAGTGGACAACGGCATGGAAGGGTTACGCCCATGAACACCATCGCAGCTTTGGCAGGGCGGATCCTGCTGTCGCTTCTTTTCATCATTTCCGGTCTTGGCAAACTGTTCGATGTCAGCGGCACGCAAGCGGCGCTTGCAGGCGTTGGCCTCTCGCCCGATTTTGCGCTGCCGGTTGCCCTGTTCGAACTGATCAGCGGCCTGGCGCTGATGTTCGGCGTGGCAACGCGGCTGTTTGCCGTGCTGCTGGCCGGTTTCACGCTGCTGACGATCCTGTTCTTTCACCACGACGTGCTCGAGCACACCCAGGTGGTCGAAGCGCTCAAGAACCTTGCCATCACGGGTGGCCTGCTGGCGCTGTTCGCCCATCGCCAGGTGGCATGGAGCTATGACGGGCTGCGTGCCCGCCGCGATCGCGAAAGCGTGGCACGCGATGCCGAAATGCGCGCCGCCCGCGCCGAAGGTCGCGCCGAGGCACTGTCGGAAGTGCCTGCCACGCGCCTCGATCCGGCAGCCCGCGTCGAAACGGTTACCGATGCCGATGGCAATCCCACTGGCACCGTGGCTGTTGCACGCCGCCGCTGGTGGCAGGTCTGACCTGGCGGTTCAAGGCCGCTTGAGCGCAGCGACGCAGGCGGCCCTGTCCACTTCGCGGCCATCGCCACGGCGTGTATCCACGTACGTGGCGATTGGCTTGCCACCGCCTTGCGGCGGATAGAGATAGGCATCGAGAATGCATGCCACGCCGCTCCACTGCAGCTTGCGGGCGTCTTCTTCCTTGATATCGAGCCGCGGCGCGCCAAACACCCGCACCAGCGTATCGGCGTCCACGCCGATCACGCCTTCCAGTCCGGGCTGGATATGCAAGGTGGCGGCAGGGCGCGGCTGTGGCGCGGGAATTTGCGTTGCGGGATGGCGAACCGGCGGAAGGCGCGAGGGGCCCTTGCTGCTCGGCACCGCGCCGCTGCACCCGGCCAGCAAGGCAGTGCCCAGAGCCATGACTGCCATGCCGCGCCAGCGCGCGTCGCGGGCAGGGGGCAAAATCGGGGCGAGCATCGAGGCAGGGCGCAGCATGGCGGCGTGATGGCCCGACCCGCGCGCCGATGCAAGCCACCGTATCCCGCCTTGCGGCCGGCCGACGCTGCGGGTAGGCGGCAAGGCTGTTGCTCCCTCTGTCGTTGCGAAAGATATCATGGCCGAACCTGTCGCCGCCCCAAATTCCGTGCAAGACGGCGCTCGCCGCTTTGACGTCATCGCCATTGGCAATGCCATCGTCGATATCATGGCGCCGGCCAGCGACGCGCAACTGACCGACCTGGACTTGGCCAAGGGCGGCATGACGCTGGTCGATGCAGCGCGCGCTGGCGCACTCTATGCCGCGATGGGCCCGGCGCGCGAGATTTCGGGCGGTTCGGCGGCCAATACCCTGGCCGGCATTGCTGCCCTGGGCGCGACGTGCGCGTTCATCGGCCAGGTGGCGGACGATCAGTTCGGCCGCGTCTTTGCCCACGACATCCGCGCCGGCGGCATCGCGTTCGACACCGCTGCGCGGGCCGGCGATCCGCCCACGGCGCAATGCCTGATCTTCGTGACGCCCGATGGCCAGCGCACGATGAACACGTTCCTCGGCGCCTCGCAGTTCCTGCCGGCTGCCGCGCTCGATGAAAGCATGATTGCCGCCTCGCGCGTGCTCTACCTCGAAGGCTATCTGTGGGATCCGGAAGAACCGCGCGCCGCCATGCGCAAGGCGATTGCCGCCGCCCGCGCCGCCGGCACGCACGTGGCGTTCACGCTATCGGACGCTTTCGTGATTGCGCGCCATGGTGACGATTTCCGCGCGCTGATCGCCGATGGGCTGATCGATATCCTGTTCGCCAACGAACATGAACTCTCCGCGCTGACCGGCAAGGACGATTTTCACGAGGGCATGGCGGCGCTGGCAAATGTGCCCACGTTGGTCGTCACGCGCGGCGAGCAGGGCGCGCACGCCCGCCACGGCGCGGAAGAAGCGCATGTTCCGGCCCAGCCGATCGACAAGGTGGTCGACACGACGGGCGCGGGCGACTTGTTTGCCGCCGGCTTCCTCACCGGCCATGTGCGCGGGTTGCCGCTGGCGGAAAGCCTCCGCCTCGGCGCCGTCTGCGCGGCCGAAGTCATCTCGCACTATGGCGCGCGGCCCGAAGCCGATCTCAAGGCGCTGACCGGCCTGGCCTGAGCAAGTAAAGGCCTATGCAAAGGGGCGAGCACGACGTTCGCTCCCCTACACATCGTCACCCCGGACTTGATCCGGGGTGACGTTGGATTTGGGAGTCTGGCGTTTTGGCAGGCAAGCGCCGCCGCGCTGGATCAGATCATCTCTTTGAGCGGCACGCTGGCATCGGCCAGTCGTTCCGGCGCGATCTGGGCGCGGGCTTCGACCAGCTTCTTGCCCTGGACATAGTCCTTGACCATGTTCACGCAGTCGAGCGCGATCACCTTGCCCTGCTTGAGGTAGACCACCGAGAAGCTGCGCGTGCCCGGCTCGCCGCGCAGCACGGTCAGGTCGTGCCCGGTGGAGAGGCCCACGGTCTGCAGGCGCAGGTCATACTGGTTGGACCAGAACCACGGCGTGGCCTTGTAGGGCACCAGCGTCCCGCAGATCGCCTTGGCGGCCGTGGTGGCCTGGTCGTTGGCGTTCTGCACCGATTCCAGGCGGATCACGGCGCCATCGGCAAACTCGCTGGCATGGGCAGCGCAATCGCCCACGGCATAGACATGCGGCAGCGAGGTGCGGCAATACTCGTCCACATCCACGCCATTGCCGCCTGCAGCACCAGCGGCCAGCAGCGGCCCCACCTGCGGAACGATGCCGATGCCCACGATCACCAGGTCGGCCGGCAGCACATGGCCATCGGCCAGGCGCACGCCGGTCACTTTGGTGCCATCGCCCTCCAGGCAATCGACCGCCACTTGCGTGCGCAGATCGACGCCGTGGGCGCGGTGTTCGTCCTGGTAGAAGGTGGACAGCGCCTCACCCGCAACGCGCGCCAGCACGCGCGGCAGCGCTTCGAGCAGGGTGACCTGGCAGCCCAGCTTGGTCAGCACGGCGGCTGCTTCCAGCCCGATATAGCCGCCGCCGATCACGACCGCCCGCTTGGCCCCGGCATCGAGTTCGGCCATCAGGCGATCGGCATCGGCGCGGGTGCGCACGCCGTGCACCCCGGCCAGGTCGTGGCCGGCGCACGAGAGGCGCCGGGCATCGCCACCGGTAGCCCAGATCAGGTCGCCATAGCTGATGGTGGCGCCCGATGCCGTGCGCAGGCTGCGCGCCTCGGGATCGATCGCCACCACTTCATGACCCAGCGCCATTTCCACGCCCTTGTCCGTCCAGAAGGCCGCGGGGCGAATCATGATGCGATCGAAGGTCTTGTCGCGTGCCAGGTATTCCTTGGACAGCGGCGGTCGTTCATAGGGCAATTCGGGCTCGCGCCCGAGCACCAGGATCGATCCTTCGAAACCGTTCTGCCGCAGGGCGATGGCCGCCTGTGCGCCGCCATGGCCTGCGCCAACGATCACCACATCCGCAAAGCCAGCTTCGAACGCACTCATTAAGACCTCCTCTCGTTTGGCCGAGGCTTGTGATCAAATGATGCGGTCCGTCAAGCTCAGTCGTATCATATTTTCGCGCGCATCAGCGCAGCAGGAGACTCCGCGCCTGGCTGGCGATCTGTGCCAGCATGGCCGGCGTTACGGCAGCGGTGGCCTGGGCACGGGCGATGAGGTTGCGCAACTGGCGCACCGGATCGGCCTTGGTGTTGAGCCATTCGTGCGCGGCCGCATCGGGATTGGAGCCGCCCATGCGGCGCAGGAATTCCATGCGCATCTGCTGGAAATCGCGCGCCAGGCCCGCCACCAGCAGGCGCTCCCACGGGTCTGACGGGTTCATCCGCGCGGCGGTCTGCTGTGCCCAGTCGATCCCCAGTTGCGCGCCCAGATCGGCAAAGGCGCCGGTCAGGACCACGGCATCCACGTCCAGTTCGTCGGCCAGGTGCGCCAGGCCGATGGCGCCATCCAGGTCGAACAGGTGGACCACCCGCTCGACCACGCTGGCGGGCGTGCCGGCATCGGCCAGTTCCTGCGCCATGCGCCGCGCCTGGGCCTGTGCCTCGCCGCGCAGCAATTCGGCCGTGGTGTGCGACAGGCGGCCGACGCCGCCGCACAAGTCCTCGATCAGGGCATCGGGCTTGAGCGTACCGTGGCACGAGCGCAGCACATCGGCGATATGGCCGCGCAGGCCGCTTGCGGTGCGCTCGAACAAGGCCAGGCGCAAGTCCTCGGCCATGGCCGTGGTGTCAAGCAAGGCCCAGGTTGCAGGCAGGCCCAGCAAGCGCTCTGCCGCGACGAAGGCCGCCGCCACTTGCGCCAGGCTCATCCCCTCTTCCTCGGCCAGTTCGAAGGGATGCACCGGCCCCAGGCGGTTGACGATGCGGTTGGCCAGCTTGGTCGCGATGATTTCGCGGCGCAGGCGGTGGTGCACGATGTCGGTCTCGAACGTCTCGCGCATCGCCTCGGGGAAGGCCGCCAGCAGTTCTTCTTCCAGCACGGGATCGTCCACCACCGGGCTGTCTTCCAGCGCGCGCTGCAAGACCAGCTTGGTGGAGGAAACCAGCACTGCCAGTTCGGGCCGGGTCAGCCCGGCACCCGCGGCGGCGCGGCGGGTATAGTCGTCGGATGGGGCCAGGCCTTCGGTCTTGCGGTCAAGGTCGCCGCTTTCTTCCAGCACTTCGATCAGCCGCGTCAGCGCCGGCACGGCCGGGGCGCCGCCGCGCTCGGCAATGGACAGGCCAAGCGCCTGGAGCCGGTTGTCCTCCAGCACGAGGTGCGCCACCGCGTCGGTCATGCTGGAGAGCAGCGCCACCCGCTCGTCTTCGCTCAGGCGCCCGGCGCGCTTGGCACTGGCCAGCGCGATCTTGATGTTGACCTCGTTGTCCGAACAATCGACGCCGGCGGAATTGTCGATGAAATCGGTGTTCACGCGCCCGCCGTGCAGGGCGTATTCGATACGCGCGGCCTGGGTCATCCCCAGGTTGGCGCCTTCGCCGATGACGCGGGCACGCACTTCGTTGGCCGAAATGCGGAAGGCATCGTTGGCCGGATCGCCCACGTTGACGTTGGCTTCGCCCGACGCCTTCACATAGGTGCCGATCCCGCCGAACCACAAGAGGTCCACCGGCGCCTGCAGGATCAGGGCGATCAGCGTGTCGGGGTCCATCTCGTCCACCGCCACGCCCAGCATGGCCTGGACCTGCGGGCTGAGCGGAATGGACTTGAGGCTGCGCGGATAGACCCCGCCGCCGTCCGAAATCCGGCTCTTGTCATAGTCGTCCCAGCTCGAACGCGGCAGGGCGAACAGCCGCGCGCGTTCTTCCCAGCTTTTCGCCGGATCGGGTTCGGGATCGAGGAAGACGTGGCGATGGTCGAACGCGGCCACGATCTTGAGCGATTGCGACAGCAGCATGCCATTGCCGAACACGTCGCCCGACATGTCGCCCACGCCGATCACGCGCACGGGATCGGCCTGCACGTCCACGCCCAGTTCCAGGAAGTGGCGCTGGACCGAAAGCCAGGCACCCTTGGCGGTAATGCCCATGGCCTTGTGGTCATAACCTTTCGACCCGCCGCTGGCGAAGGCATCGTCCAGCCAGAAATCGCGTTCCGCCGCGATGGCATTGGCCACGTCGGAAAAGGTTGCCGTGCCCTTGTCGGCGGCGACCACGAAATAGGGGTCCTCGCCATCGCGGATCACCACGTCCTGCGGATGGACCACGTCCCCTTCCACGATGTTGTCGGTCACCGACAGCAGCGTGCGGATGAACACCTGGTAGCTCGCCTTGCCCTCGGCCAGCCAGGCCTCGCGCTCGCGCACCGGATCGGGCAACTGCTTGGGATAGAACCCGCCTTTGGCCCCGGTCGGCACGATCACCGCGTTCTTGACGCGCTGCGCCTTCATCAGGCCCAGGATCTCGGTGCGGAAATCGTCGCGCCGATCGGACCAGCGCAGCCCGCCGCGCGCCACGGGCCCGGCCCGCAAATGAATCCCTTCCACGCGTGGGCTGTAGACGAAGATTTCGCGCCACGGCACCGGCTTGGGCAGGCCGGGCACCAGGCCGGAATCGATCTTGAACGCCAGCGCTTCGGCTGCGGCCGGGGCAAAGGCATTGGTGCGCAGGATCGCCTCGACCAGCGCGCGGAAGCTGCGCAGCAGGCGATCGTCGTTGATGGCTGCCACTTGCGCCAGGCCGCTGCGAATCTGCTCGGCCGCCGCGTCTGCGGCATGCTGGCGATCGCCGGCAAAGGCGGGATCGTGGCGGGCGCGGAACAAGCCGATCAACCCGCGCGTCACATCGGGCGCGTTCTTCAACGCGTCGACCACGGTGGCGATGGCGAAGGTCGTGCCCGCCTGGCGAAGATAGCGGAACCACGCCCGCAGCCAGTTGGCTTCGGTTGCCGTCAGCCCCACGGCCACGATCAGGCGGTTGAAGGCATCGTCTTCGGCCCCGCCGTTGAGCACGGCTGCCAGCGAGGTCTCGATCGCGGCCGACCGCGCCAGCAGTGCCTCGGGCGTGGTATCGACCGGGTGGGCCACCAGGAAATCGTGGATGAAGCCCAGCTTGCCATGGTCGAGCGCGGTGGGCACTTCCTCCAGCGCGCGGAAGCCGAAGTTTTCCAGCACCGGCACTGCGTCGGACAGCACGATCGCCCCCTCGCGTTGGTAGAGCTTGAGCCGCAGCGCGGATTCGCCCGCCAGCCGGTGCAGCCGTACCGCGCGGCGGGGCGCATCATCTGCGGTCAGCGCGCGCAGCACGCGGATATCGCCAGCCGCTTCGGCCGCGCCATAGTTGGCGCGATAGCCCACCGGGAATGCAGGGGCATAGCGGCCGGCAATGGCTGCGGCGCGGCTCTGCTCTTCGGTCTTGGCGAGTTCGGCTTCCACTGCCGCATCCCAGCCGCGCACCAGGGTCTGGAACGCGGCGTCGAGAGCCGCTTCGTCCACGCCCTGGCCGCCATCGGTCAGCGTGTCGTCCTCGCCGCGCATGTCGATGGCAAAGCGGGTAAGGGCCAGCGTGCTGCCTTCCACCTGCAAGGCCCAGTCGATCACCTGGCCGCCCGTGGCCTGTTCCAGCATCCGCGAAACCTGCTCGCGCACCTGGGTAGACTGGCTGTCGCGCGGCTGCCACACGAAGGCGAAGAGATGGCGGTCAAGCGCCGCGCGCACCAGTGCCAGGCGCGGGCGCGGCCGGTCCACCAGCACCATCATCGCCGTGGCGATGCGCTCCAGGTCGGCGTCGGAAAAGCTGATCAGCAAGTCGTGCGGCAGGGCAGTCAGCGCATGGGCCAGTGCCTTGCCGGCATGGCCGGCCGGATCGAAGCCCAGCTTCTTCATCAGCGTATCGAGCTGGCTGCGCATCCGGGGGACGCGGTCGGGCGTGGCGGCCAGCGCGGCACTGGTCCACACGCCGGCGTGGACCGAAATGGCCGTGGCCTGCCCGCTTTCCATCACCGGCACCAGGAACAGGTCCAGCGGCACGCGGCGGTGCACCGTGGCAATGCGGTTGGCCTTGACGATCAGCGGCATCCGCACCGCATCTTCGCCGCGCGCGCCGGCCTTGTCGAACCAGGCAAAGGCGCGGGCATAGGAAGCGTCGGACAGCAGCGGCACATCGCTGGCGCGGCAGATGCCCAGCGCTTCGGTCACGGTGCCGTCGCGGTGGCGGGTCACATGGCCCAGCTGCGTCAGCATGCCATCGGCCAGCCAGCGCAGCAGCGCCGCGCCTTCGCTGTCGGGCAGCCCGCGCGCATCGTGCTGCATCAGGCCCTGCATCTGCGGCCAATCGGCAACCGCTGCGTGGACATCGGCCAATGTGGCGGCAAGGGCAGCGGCCAGCTCGCGCCGCGCCTTGGCATCGGCGCGCTCGGTTTCGAGATAGACCATCGATTCGCGCAATTCGCCGATCGCCTCGCCCTTGGGCAGATCGACCAGCGCGCCTGTCGGATCGCGTCGCACGGCGACCACGGGATGCAGCAGCTTTTCGATAGTCAGGCCCTGGGCGGTAATCGTGGCCGCAATCGAATCGACCAGGAACGGCATGTCGTCGTTGATCACGGCAATGCGCAGCGCGCGCTGCCCGCCCATCGATTCGATCGCCACGGCCGCCTGCGATCCCTCGCGCCGCGCTGCCGTTGCCAGCGTGAACCGCGCCGCCTCGGCCAGGCGGTCCTCGGCAAAGTCTGCCTCCTCGCCCGGCAGCAGGGCATTGGCAAATCGCGCGGAAAGAAGGCTTACGAGATTTTCGGCGTCGGGTCCTGCCGCGCCGGCATCGGGCGCATCCGGGGCGTTGGGATCGATCGTTGTCGCCATGGCGTTCGCTTCCTGCATTCCCGGGCGGGTCGGGATTTTGGAACCCGCCGTATCGTTATCGTTGGCTAGGTGGTAACGGATGAAACCTGAATTGCAAACCGCCGAGCCGGCGGGATGCGTTGGTCATGGCAAAAAAGCCTGACCATCGCGCCCCGGTGTCACTTACGTGTTTGCGCCTAGGGGCACGAGCGCATCCATGGTGAGCGCAAGGGACCGCCGGCGCAAGGCTGGATCGAACGTGGCGCCCGCCACGATCAGTTCGTCGGCACCGGTGCGGTGCTGGAACGCTTCGAGCCCGGCGCGCACGGTCGCCGGGCTGCCGATGGCGCTCACCTGGCGGAAATGATCGAGCGTGGCGCGCTGCGGCGCGCCCAGCGTCTCGCGATAGTTTGCCACTGGCGCGGGCAGGCGCCCCGGATCGCCGCTGCGCAGCCGCACGAACGACTGGTCCTGGCTGCTTGCCAGGAACTGGGCTTCCTCGTCACTGGGCGCGCAGAGCACATTGATCGCGGCCATCACATAGGGCGCATCGAGCTGCGCCGAAGGCTGGAACCGTTCGCGATAGAGCTTGAGCGCGCCATCGAGGTGATCGGGCGCGAAGTGGCTGGCAAAGGCATAGGGCAGGCCCAGCATGGCCGCCAGTTGCGCGCCGAACAGGCTGGAGCCCAGGATCCACAGGTCTACCGGGGCGCCATGGCCGGGCGTGGCGGCCAGCGGCAAGCGCGGATCGCCGGCAAACTGCGCCTGCAGTTCCACCACGTCTGCCGGAAAATCCTCGGCCGCGCGGTTCACGTCCTTGCGCAAGGCCCGCACGATGCGCTGGTCGGCACCGGGCGCACGGCCCAGGCCCAGGTCGATCCGGCCGGGATAGAGCGCATCGAGCGCGCCGAACTGCTCGGCAATGACCAGCGGGTTGTGGTTGGGCAGCATGATCCCGCCCGCACCCAGGCGGATCGTGCTGGTATGATGCCCCACATGCGCCAGCACGACCGATACTGCTGCCCCGGCAATGCCTGGCATGCCGTGGTGTTCGGCCACCCAATAGCGGTGATAGCCCGCCTCTTCGGCCGCCTTGGCCAGTAGCGCGGCATCGGCCATGGCCTGGGGAAGGGTGCCGCCCTCGATCACCGGCACCAGATCGAGAACGGACAGCTTCATCGTGTAATTTCCTTATCCTCGCCCGGATTGGGGGGAACGGGAGTGGATGTGGGGGCCGCGCCGATCTGTTCAAGGTAGCCGCGCGCCACGCGGGCTTCGTCGCTGGCCGGGGCCATGGCCAGCACCGATTGCCACGATTGCCGCGCCGCATCCTCACGCTGGCCCAGCATGGCGATCACGCCCGCTTCCACGCCCACGGCCGGATCGCGCGGGGCCAGGCGGGCGGCTTCCTCGATATCGTGCTGCGCCAGGGCCAGGTTCTTGTCGCGCCGGGCCAGCGTTGCCGAAAGCAGCCAGCCTTCGGCATTCTGCGGTGCCAGTTCGTGCGCCTTGGCCAGCGCCGTGGCAGCGTCGGCATTGCGGCCCAGGGCCACCAGCGCGCGGGCACGGTCGTTCTGGATCGCGGCCAGGGCCATGTTGTCGGCAAATCCGTGCACCGCGCTCGCGCGGTCGAGCCAGGTCAGCGCGTCCTGCGGCTTGCCGGCGCCAAGCGCGGCATTTCCCGCCATCGCCATCAGCGGCACGGCGCCCACGGCTTGTGCTTCGGGAATCAGGCCGACTGCTTCGCCAAAGGCGGCCAGTGCGCCATCGAAATCGCCTTGCTGGCTCAGCATCATGCCCAGGCACTGGTTGGCCCGCACCTTTTCCGACGGCAGCTTCACTTCTTCCAGCCAGTGCCGCGCCAGGCTGATCGCCAAGTCAGGATTGCTGCGCCCCACGGTCAGGCAATCGGCCAGCCTGTCGTGCCTGTCCGCCGTGGGCGGGGCATCGTCGGCGGCCTGCGGGGCCTTGCGCCGGCCGGGGGTGGGCAGGGTGCTGAATTCCATCGGCCGGGGATTCGGCCCGATCTGGTGCCAGGTGGGCAACAGCGGCGAAGCGAGAAGGGCAGCGGCCAGAAGCATGGGGGCTCTATTCGGTCAGGAGGCTGGACAGCGTGGCCAGCAGCACGGCAATATCCTGCGGGCGCGACAGGCGGTGGTCGCCGTCCTTGATCAGGTGCACCTGCACATCGGCTGAACGCAAGGCCGCCGCCAGCCGCAACGATATGTCCCAGGGCACATCGGGATCGGCCTGGCCATGGATCAGCCGCACCGGTCCATCGAATGGAACCACTTCGTTCAATTTAAGCTGCGCCTGGCCATCGGCCCAGAAGCCGGGGTGCGTTGGCGTGGGTTCGGGGCCATAGGGATTGTCTTCCCGCACCGTTTCCCCCGCACCAAGCGCGGCCTTTTGGTCGGCGGTGAAACCCCATTCGGTGAAATCGGGCGCTGCGGCCAAGCCAACCAAGGCGTGCGTGCGTTCGCCAAAGGCCTGGGCAACCAGCAGCATGAGCCAGCCGCCCATGCTCGATCCGACCAGCACCACCCGATCAAGGCCGTGCGCCGCGATCAGCGCCACCACCTCGTCGCGCCAGCGTGAGAGCGTGCCGTCTGCAAAGTCACCCTCGGACAGACCGCAGCCCGAATAGTCGAGCAGCAGGCACGCGCGGCCTTGCCCCGCCGCCCATTCCAGCACCGCCTGCGCCTTGCCGCCCGCCATATCGGACATGTAGCCGGGCAGGAACACGAGCGCCGGCCCCCTGCCGGGGACGAAGCGGGTGGCGAGGCGCAGGCCGTGCGGGCCGGGGTGAAAGCTGGGGGGCATGGGCGACGTCATGAGCGCCGTGCTACCGACAGCCGGCATCATCTGTCCACAAGCTCTTGAGCGGCGGGGTGGGGGCGCCTATCTGCGATGGCATGAGCCAGCCCCCGATCTCCCTCGCCCCTTCGGCCGCCGCGCGCGTGGCCACGATCGCTGCCAAGCAGGCCAAGCCTGCGATCCTGCGACTGGCGGTGGAGGGGGGCGGCTGTTCCGGCTTCCAGTATCGCTTCGGCCTGGCCGATCAGGTGGAAGACGATGACGTGGTGGCAGAAACCGATGGCGTGCGGCTGGTGGTCGATACCGTCAGCCTCGATCTGGTGGGCGGGGCGACGGTGGACTATGTCGAATCGCTCGGTGGCGCCGCCTTCCGGGTAACCAATCCCAACGCGGCATCGGGCTGCGGCTGCGGCGCGAGCTTCTCGGTGTGAGTACGGCACCGCTCAAGCTTGCCAGCTTCAACATCAACGGGATCAAGGCGCGCCTGCCGCGCCTGCTCGAATGGCTGGAAGAAACCCGGCCCAGCGTGGCCTGCCTGCAGGAAATCAAGACGCAGGACGAAGGCTTTCCCGCCGCGGAATTCGAAAAGATCGGCTACCATGCCATCTGGCACGGCCAGAAGGGCTTCAACGGCGTGGCGATCCTGGCCGACGGGGAAAGGCCGGTCGAAGTGCAGCGCGGCCTGGCCGGAGAGCCCGAGGACGAGCATTCGCGCTATCTCGAAGCCGATGTCTTCGGCCTGCGCGTGGTGTGCATCTATTTGCCCAACGGCAATCCGCAACCCGGCCCCAAGTTCGATTACAAGCTGCGCTGGATGGACCGGCTGCACGCCCGCATGGACCAGATCTGGGCAGAGGAAGTGCCCTCTGCCGTGCTGGGCGATTTCAACGTGATCCCGCGCGACAACGATATCTGGGACACGCGCGCCATGGCCAGCGATGCGCTGATGCAGCCTGAATCGCGCGATGCCTACAACCGCCTGCTTGCCGCCGGCTGGACCGATGCGCTGGGCCTGCATCATCCGCAAGGCGGGGTGTGGACATTCTGGGACTATCAGGCCGGTGCCTGGCAGCGCGACCACGGCTTTCGCATCGATCATGCCCTGCTCTCTCCCGAACTGGCCGACCGGCTAGTGGCGTCGGGCGTGGATAAGGCCCATCGCGGCCGGGAAAAGGCCAGCGACCATGCACCGGTCTGGGTCACGCTGCGCGCCTGACCCGATCGGTTCCCACCGCCCCCGCGTCGTTCATCGCCTGGCAAGCACGCCTGGTCGATCAAATGCGGCGATTTTGGGGCGTGCCTATAGGAAATCGCCAAGACCATCGCTAAGTAGCGTTTTGAAACTTAAATTGTCGGACATTTTCCATGGGCTTGCTTCGTAAGGACTTCTTTCGCTCGCTTGGGCTTGGCTTCGCGATCGGCGCAGCGGTCATGGGCGTGACGGTGTTCCACGAAGCGCATGTCCTGACGCCCGTGACCGTGGCATCGGCAGCGCCCACGGTAGGTGCCGACCATTGATCGCGCGGCGCCCCTCGCACTGGCTGGGGGCAGCACTCCTGCCGCTGGCACTGGGCATGTCGGCATGCCTGGCCCCGGCCCACGCCGATGCCCCGGTCAAGGCTCCGGCGGCCGTCATCCCCGCGCAGGAAAAGCCCGGCCTCAAGACCGCCGTTTTCGCCGGTGGCTGCTATTGGGGCATGGAAGCGGTGTTCAGTCACCTCGTGGGCGTGACCAGCGTGGTCTCCGGCTTTGAAGGCGGCCGCGCGGCCGATGCCGATTACGAGACGGTGAGTACCGGCACGACCGGCCACGCCGAATCGGTCAAGGTCACCTACGATCCTGCCCGCATCCGCTATGACCAGTTGCTCCAGGTCTTTTTCGGGGTGGCGAGCGACCCTACCCAGCTCGACCGCCAGGAACCCGATGTCGGGCCGCAATACCGCAATGCGCTCGTGCCGATCGGGCCGGAACAGGCGCGCGTGGCGCGGGCCTATGTCGCGCAGCTCAAGGCGCTCAAGCTGTGGAAGCAGCCGATCGTGACGCGGATCGAGCCGTGGCGCGGGTTCTATCCCGGCCCGGCCGAACACCAGGACTTTGCCCTGCGCAATCCCCGCCATCCCTATATCCTGCGCTGGGACGTGGCCAAGGTGGAAGCCTTGCAACGCACCTTTCCGCAGTGGTGGAAAGCCGATTTCACGCCGCGCTGATTTGCATCATGGCCCGGCAGTGATTATCTGACGGGCATGGGCGGCCACCATCATCACGACTATGCCGGCGAAGGGCTGGTATCCGCTGCGCGCGAGGCGCTGACCGTTTCGGGCGAGCAATGGACCGATATGCGCGCCGATGTCTTTGCCGCGCTTGCCGCGCAGGACCGCCCCGCTTCGGCCTATGACATTGCCGAAAATGTGGGGCAGCGCCGGGGCAAGCGCGTGGCGGCCAACAGCGTCTATCGCATTCTCGACTTGTTCGTGCGCACCAACCTGGCGCGGCGGGTGGAAAGCGCCAATGCCTATATCGCCAACAGCCATCCCGGCTGCCGCCACGATTGCATCTTCCTGATCTGCGACGAATGCGGCCAGGTCACGCATATCGACGACGATCGCCTGACCGGCCACTTGCGCGAAGCGGCGCGCGACGCCGGCTTTGCCGACGTGCGCCCGGTGGTGGAAATTCGCGGTCGCTGCCAGGCGTGCGCGGCATAACGCGGGAACCGGCGGCATTGCGGTGGCGTTTGCCCCTGCAATGACCCTGTCCCGCTGGATCGTCGGGCTGGCAGCACTCGGTGTTGCTGGCCATGCCCTTTACCGCCGCGCATTGGCGCGCAACCCCGTCGCCGTTCTCGATGCTGCCGACCTGGCCCTGCGCCGTGGTCAGACGGGAACGGTCTGCCTGGCCAAGGCCCGCTTTGGCCCCGATCCGCAGCAAAGGCTGGAAGTCCATGGCCCCCGTGGCGTGGCGCCCGATGCGCGCCTGCCGATCGTGGTGTTCATTCACGGCGGCGCGTGGGACAGCGGGCGGCCGCAGGACTATCGCTTCCTCGCGCGCAGCCTGATTTCCGCCACCGGGCCGCAGGGTTGCCTGGTGGTCCTGGCCGGCTATCGCCTGTTGCCGCAAGGGCGCTGGCCGATCATGCTGGCCGATGGTGCGCGCGCGGTGCGCTGGGTGAAGGACCATGCCGCCACGCTGGGCGGCGATCCGGCACGGATCGTGCTGATGGGCCATTCGGCCGGCGCCTACAATGCGCTGGCCCTGGCGCTCGACAAACGCTGGCTGGCCGACGAAGGCCTCGATGCCGATGCGCTTGCCGGCGCGATCGGGCTGGCGACCCCCGCCGATTTCCTGCCGCTCGACGATCCTGCCTCGGTCGCAACGTTCGGTCACTGCGCCGATCTGCAACAGACCCAGCCGATCACGCACGTCCATGCCGGGGCGCCACCCCTGCTGCTGATCCACGGTGCCGATGATCCGCGCGTTCGGCCGCGCAACAGCGTGGCGCTTGCCGCCGCGATGACGAAGGCCGGCCAGCCAACCGAGGCAATGGTGCTCGACGGGATCGACCATGAACGGCTGATCATGGCCTTTGCCCGGCCCTTCGCGCGCGAAACCCGCCCGCTGGCTGCGGTCGCCGCGTTCCTGGCCAAGGTTTGCGCTTCACCACCGGTTCATTCCGCGCCACAATAACCGGCATCGTGATGCGCGCCTCTTTCCTGCCTCGCTTGCGCCGGCCCATTGCCGCGCTCTGTTCCGCCCTGGCTGCGCTGGCCCTCGCGGCGCAGCCGGCCCACGCGCAGGCCATGCTGCGCGACGCGGAAACCGAGGCCTTGTTCCGCGACATGTCCGCCCCGATGATCAAGGCCGCCGGGCTCGATCCGCGCAATGTCGATGTCGTGCTGCTCAACGATGGCTCGATCAATGCCTTCGTGGCCGGTGGGCAGGCGGTCTATCTCCATTCGGGCCTGATCGGCGCGGCCGACAACATCAACCAGGTACAGGGCGTGGTCGCGCACGAGTTGGGCCACATCACCGGCGGCCATGTGATCAGCACGGCGGGATCGAAGCCGGCCACCGGCATCACCCTGCTCTCGCTGTTGCTGGGTGGCCTTGCCGCAGCGGCGGGATCGCCCGACGCTGGCATGGGCGTGTTCATGGCCGGGCAGCAGGCGGCTTTGGGCAGCTATCTGGCCTTCAGCCGCGCCCAGGAATCGCAGGCCGATGCGGCTGGCGCGCAGTACCTGTCCAAGGCCGGCATTTCCGGGCGCGGCTCGCTGGATTTCTTCAAGAAGCTGCAGAACCAGGAATTCCGCTATGGCTTCACCCGCAATGCCGATGCCGAGTTCTATTCCACCCACCCGATGACGGCAGACCGGCTGACCTACCTGCAGGATGTCTATGAACACGATCCGGCGTGGAACGCGCCGATGGACCCGCAGCTTGAGGCCCGCTTCCTGCGGGTGAAGGCCAAGCTCTATGGCTATCTCGCCGATCCGCAGGACACGCTGCGCGCCTATCCCGATTATCTCCAGGATGCCCCGGCGCACTATGCGCGCGCCTATGCCTATCACAAGGAAGCGCTGATGGACAAAGCGCTGGCCGAAGTGGACGCAATGCTGCGCGAGTTGCCCGACGATCCCTATGCGCTGGAGCTGAAAGGCCAGGTCCTGCTTGAATCCGGGCAGCCGGCCGACGCCATCCCACCCTTGCGCCGCGCCACGCAGCTGACCGGCAACAATCCGTTGATCGCCACCACGTTCGGCCATGCGCTGCTGGCGACAGAGGACAAGGCCAATTTCGCCGAGGCAGAGCGCGTGCTCAAGGCGGCGGTGGCCAAGGATCGCGAAAATCCGTTTGCATGGTATCAGCTTGGCGTGGTCTATGAAGCACAAGGCGATACGCCCCGCGCACGCCTGGCCAGTGCCGAGCAGCAGCTGATGGAAATGCAGTTGCCCGAAGCGGCGCGCAGCGCCCAGGCGGCCGAGGACGGCCTGCCCAAGGGGAGCCCGGACTGGTTGCGCGCGCAGGACATCGCCATGTCTGCCCAGGCCCTGCTGGAGCGGAAAGGGAAGAAAAAGTAAGTAGATGATTGCCCCCAAGATGGCCGCGGCCGAACGCCGTTCCTTCCTGATCCTGCTGGTGCTGGTAGCGATCGTTGCCGCAGGGCTGGCCTGGTGGGTAGCGTCCAGCCGCCGCCACGAGGCATTGGCAGCCGCCCAGGCTGCTCCCATGGATGAAGCCCAACTAACGCGCGCCTTGGCCGATGCCGGCATCGACGCGCGCGAGCGCAAGGCGCTGGAAGGGCTGGTGCGCCAGACCTTGCTCGATCATCCTGAAATCCTGAGCGATGCAGCCGCCCGGCTCGAAGCGCGCGAGGCGGCAGGCAGGGTGGCGCCCCTGCGCGGCGCGCTCGAAACGCCCTTTCCCGGCGCGGTGCTGGGCAACCCGCAGGGCCGCGTGACACTGGTGGAATTTACCGATTTCGCCTGCACCTATTGCCGCGGCAGCGTGGCCGACGTGGAGGCGCTGATCGCGGCCAATCCCGATCTCAAGGTGGTGGTGCGCGAACTGCCGATCATTTCGGCACAAAGCGTGCCGGCCGCGCGCATGGGGCTGGCCGCTGCGGCGCAAGGCAAGTATCCTGCGTTTCACAAGGCCATGTTCGGCGGCGAGCGACCCAGCCCGCAAAGCATTGCCGCAGCTGCCGGCAAGGCCGGGCTGGACAGCGCAGCGGCCAATGCCTTTGCCGCGCGGCCCGAAACGCTCAAGGAATTGCAGCGCAATGTCGATCTTTCGCGCCAGTTGGGCGTGAGCGGAACCCCGGCCTGGGTAGCCGGGGACCAGTTGCTGAGCGGCGCCGTGGGGCGCGAGCGATTGCAGCAGGCGATCGATGCCGCGCGCACGGGCGACAAGGGGCAGGGAGCATGATGCGTCATCGTATTCTGGCCAGCGCTGCGATGTTGACGCTGGCGGCCGAACCGTCGGCCATGGCGCAGCCGCAGCCCGTGCTTCACCCGGTCGATGAAGTGCAGCGCGATGATATCCTGGTGCAGAGCATCGGCTGGAACCTGGCCCATGCCAACGCCGCCTATTGCGCGCGCGTCGCACCCGGCGTGGGCGTGATGCTGCAGGATGCACGCACGTTCGAAGATCCTGCCCTTGCCCGCGAGGTCTATGGCCTTTCGGGCGATATCGGCGTGGCCGCGCTGGCCGCCGATGGCCCGGCTGCGCAAGCGGGCCTGCCGCTCAATGCCACGATCATGGCCATCGGCCCGGTCCAGGCCAGCAGCCTGCCGATACCGCGCCAGGGCAAGTGGGATCGCCTGTTTGCGTTGCAGGATGCGTTGGAAAACCAGGCGGCGCGCGATGGGCGCGTCACGTTCACGCTGGCGGGTGGGCAGCAATTGACCGTGGCCGGACAGGCCGTGTGCCGCGTGCGTTTTCTGATGGACGACAGCAAGGGCAATGCCGGTGCCAACCGCGACGTGGTGCGCATCGGCCGCCCGATGGCAGACGTGGCCAAGTGGGACGAGGCAGAGATTGCGGCCCTTGCCGCGCACGAGCTTGCCCATGCCGTGCTCGATCACCAGACCTGGCTGGAGCAGGGCGGCAGCACGCGCAAGACCGAACGGGAGGCCGATCGCCTGTCGGTCTGGCTGCTGCACAACGCGGGCTATGATCCGGCGGCGGCCATGGCGTGGATGCGCCGGATCGGCCCGCGCTATGAATTCCTGTTCCTGGCCTCGCCCGATCATGGCAGCTGGCGCACCCGCGTGCGCGACATGACGGCCGAAATCGCCACGATGAATGCCCAGGTTACCGGCGCCAACCAGGCCGATTGGCCGCGCCTGTTCCGCCGCGAGGATGGCGCACCGTCGATGCCAGTGCCCGGAAGCCTGGCCACGCCGCCGCAGCGGGACGCCGGCGCGCAGTAGGTCGTGAACCCATAAATTTGGGATGACGGGAGTGGAACGCCGTCATCGAGTGGACGGGCATGTGCTCCTTGCGCAAAGTGAAGACATGAAAAAGCTGGCTGCAATATATGAACGGAAGGGGAAGCTGTTTGTGACGGCGTCTCACCAGACAAAAGCTGGGTTTTGGATCGACGATGAGCATGTGGTCTGCCTCAGCCAGCCTACGCATGATGAGTTGGGCCGCGCGATCGAAATGGCTTTGGATCGCTCGCAGAATGGCGTGCCGACACCACCGCCCAATGCACGCATGGACAAGCCGCTATTGGCGGCCGCCGGAGTTGGTTCGTGGGCCAAATTCATGAAATCGTCCCAGCATGTCAGCGTCGTTAGCGACGGAGTTTCGCTGAAGGTCACGCCTCATCGTAATTTAGGTAGCAAAGAGGGCTTTGAGCCGGAGCCAGATTTGGCATTTCCCTATGCTGATTCCCCATCGGATTTGGGCCAGATTGTCGCCGACTTTCTCAGCCGAGCAGCATAGCTGAAAGCACCGTTCGGCCTTGGGCTTTCGTATGCCGTCGAAATCTGATTCAGCATCGGCATGAGCCGATATGATCTGACCGACTTCGAGTGGCGCGTCATCGAGCCACTGCTGCCCAACAAGCCGCGAGGCGTCCCGCGCGTTGATGATCGTCGTATGCTGAACGGCATCTTCTGGGTGCTACGATCCGGGGCGCCCTGGCGTGACCTGCCCGAGCGTTATGGTCCGCACACCACCTGCTACAACCGCTTCGTGCGATGGCGGACGGCTGGCGTCTGGGACCGTCTGATGGATGCCTGATGGATGCCATTACTGCCGCGCACGACGGCGGCATCCAGATGATCGACAGCACCTCCGTTCGCGCCCACCAGCAAGCCGCGACGGCAAAAAGGGGGATCGAGATCACTGTCTCTGTCGCTCCCGAGGCGGACTCACGACCAAAATTCACGCGGTCGTCGATGCCCAAGGTCTCCCGATCCGGCTCGGCCTGACGGCCGGACAAGCGCATGACGGACAGATCGCCGACATGCTGCTCGACAATCTCGGGCCGCGCACCATCGTGCTGGCCGACAAAGCCTATGATGCTGACCGCATCCGTGCGCTGATCGAGGGGCAAGGGGCCACTCCGAACATTCCGGCAAAATCCAATAGGAAGTGGAAGCCCTGATTCAGCAAGCGGCTATACCGCGAATGGAACCTCATCGAGCGGTTCTTCTCCAAGCTGAAGCACTTTCGCCGTGTGGCCACCCGCTATGATAAGCTCGCGACCAACTTCCTCGCCATGGTTCAGCTTGCCTCAATGCGGCTGTGGCTTCGGACTTATGAGTCTACGGCCTAGTCACCTGAATCTGAAGTTCGTCTCATTGCTTTCTGGCAGAAGCGTTTGACGGAAGCGAGGATGTCGTCGGCCGATTTGACCCACTTGTAGGGCTTGGGGCTTTGGTTGTGAGCGGCGATGAAGGCGGCGATATCGGCTTCGAGTTCCGCCGTTGATCTGTGGACTCCGCGCTGTAACTGCTTGCGCGTCAGCTCGGCGAACCAGCGCTCGACCTGATTGATCCAAGATGCGGATGTCGGAGTGAAGTGCACGTGCCAGTGCGGCCGACGAGCGAGCCAGGCCTTGATCCGGGGTGTCTTGTGGGTGGCATAGTTGTCCATCACGAGGTGGACCTCGGGGCCTTCGGGCATTGCCGCGTCGATCTGCTTGAGAAAGTCGAGGAACTCGGTCGCGCGATGCCGCTTGTAGCATTTTCCGATCCCGGCGCCGGTGGCGATGTCGAGCGCGGCGAACAGCGATGTCGTGCCATTGCGGACGTAGGTATGGGTCCGCCGCTCGGGCACGCCGGGCGCCATGGGCAAGACCGGCTGCTCGCGATCGAGGGCCTGGATCTGCGATTTTTCGTCCACGCACAGCACCACCGCGCGGTTCGGAGGCGACAGGTAAAGACCCACAATGTCCTGCACCTTATCGACGAACAGGGGATCGCTCGACAGCTTGAAGGTCTCCGAGCGGTGCGGCTGTAGCCCGAAGGCGCCCCAAATCCGTCGGATCGTTGTGTGCGACAGTCCAGCCTCGGCGGCCATCGAACGGATCGACCAATGCGTGGCGTCTTTGGGCGTGGTGTTCAGCGTGCGCTCGATCACTTGCGCCACTTGCGCGTCGCTCACCGTACGCGGTCGACCCGCCCGATACTCGTCGGTCAGCCCTTCAATCCCAGCTTGCACAAAACGCCGCCGCCATTTGCCAACCGTGTGCTCGTGAACCCCGAGCCGTTCGGCAACCTCCTTGCTCCGCAGCCCGTCCGCGCAAAGCAACACCATCCGGCAGCGGTCCGACAACGAGCGTGGTGCCTTGTACCGCCGAACTTGCGATTCCAGAAACTTGCGGTCTGCCGCGCTAAGCTCGACTACATCTGCCTGACGACCAACCATCGAATGCCTCCTGCCAGTGCAGCGGCATATACAATGATGCTTATTTCAGTTCCAGGTGACTAGTCACGCGGCGAGGTCCGAGGACTGCACGCCTTGTGCGCCATGGCCATGCCATGCTGCGTTTTCCCGCCTGCGCAATGCCTCGTTCTCGGCACGCAAGGCGCCGATCTCGGCGTGAAGCGCAGCGATCCGGGCGCTGCGGGCCAGTGCTGCCAGCAGGAACCCGAGACAGGTGCAAATCGACGCGACGACGAAGTAAGCGATCATGACACGATCCTCGCGTTAACCTTAGTTAT
>Ga0207696_1000787_pt1 | contig 20820 bp, 17 predicted proteins | sample KBSS54metaG_FD_184403 | JGI IMG/M metagenome (GOLD analysis project Ga0207696, IMG submission 184403) | Switchgrass rhizosphere microbial communities from Kellogg Biological Station, Michigan, USA - KBS S5-4 metaG (SPAdes) (version 2) | ecosystem: Host-associated > Plants > Roots > Rhizosphere >...
CGCAATGCCCGCAGGGCTGGTTTCATGCAGGTGAATATCAACGCCTTTTTTGTAGTCGATGGCTATCTGGAACATGGTATCTAACGATTTTTCCATCGCGCCGTCGACGTTGGTCGGGTCAAGCCCGCCAACGTAGTGCGCGCCCGCTTGCATTGCGTCACGCATCAGCTGTACCGAGTCAGAGTGCAGCAGACCGTGTTGCGGGAATGCGACAATTTCACAACTAAAGCCCGCTTTGCGACGCTCCAGAACCGCTTGCAGATTCTCCAGGTTCTTTAACCCGGAAACCGGCTCGACGTTGCAATGGCTACGCGCAATGGTCGAGCCTTTCGACTGAATCAAATCAATCAGCTTTTCTGCCCGTTCCTGAGTGACCGGTTGCAGTTCCGGTAGCAGTTTTTGCTCAAGGGCAATCATATCGAGGATGGTGGTGCCCGCCGGGCGGTTATGCACACGCCACGGGCCGCCGTAAAAGGTCTTATCAAGGTGGATGTGCATGTCGCGCATCGCAGGCAGCAGCAATTTTCCCGAAGCATCATAGTGCGCAAGCGTGGCGTCCGGATGTTGTTTATTTGCGAGCAATACCGCAATAACGCCGTCTTTGATTTCGAGTGTTTTTAGCTCAGTTTCGGTGCCCACCACATTCTGCCCGTCGCGGCGGAACCCGGCTTCCAGCAGAACGTTGTCGAGGTAATAGTGCGATTCTTTAATGGCGCTCATGCGATTGCCCGTCTCACAGGTTGTGGATGCTGGTTTTGCAGCATACGCCATGGAGCCCGTCGCGCCAAAGAGTGCGCAGGCGGCGGCAACTTTGCCGCTGCTGCTTAAAAATTCACGACGACTTTTTTCTGCATTATTCATCGAATTCTCCCGCTATTAAGCATTAACAATATGAGTCCCGGTTTCGCCACGCAGAGCTGCGGGTAATTTTTCAGGAGTGGTGATAATCACCCGTTTGCCGCCATTGCGCAGGAACGCCAGGCTTGCGGTAATTTTCGGTAGCATACTTCCCGGAGGGAAATGCCCTTCTTCGCTAAAACGCGCCATCTGCTCAACCGTCACTTCGTCTAATGCACGCTGTTCCGGTTTGCCGAAGTGAATGCACACTTTCGCAACACCGGTGGTGATGACTAAGATGTCAGCCTTCACTTCGCGTGCCAGTAGAGCCGTAGAGAGATCTTTGTCGATGACTGCATCCACGCTCTGGTAATCGCCCTGTGCGGTGCGAATCACCGGAATACCGCCGCCGCCCGCACCAATCACCACAAACCCTTGTTTAATCAGCGCACTGATGGCATCCGCTTCGACAATGCGCAGCGGTTCAGGTGACGCCACCACGCGACGGTATCCGCGCCCGGAATCCTCCACAAATTGCCAGTCAGGATGCGCAACTTTCAGCGCTTCGCACTGCGGTTCGCTAAAGAACGCGCCAATTGGTTTGGTTGGATGAGTGAAATTAGGATCATTGGGATCGACTTCCACCTGAGTGATCACGGTGACCGCTTTCTTGTCGCCGTGTTTCCCCAACTGGTTATTCAACGCTTGCTGAATCAAATAGCCGATGCCGCCTTGGGTATCCGCCACGCAGTTAGCCAGCGGCGTGAGCGGCAAGCCTTCTTTCTCATGGGCAATCTCTGCGCGGCGCAGATCCAGCCCCACCTGCGGGCCATTGCCGTGGGTCAGCACAATATCGTAGTCCGATGAGAGCATTTCCAGCACGGTTTGCGCGACTTCTTTGACGGCGATTTGCTGATGTTCAACCGACTGGCTGGCATTGTCTTTGATGATGCTGTTGCCGCCAATCGCCACTACCACGAGTTGTTTCATTATTTTTATCCTTTAGGGTACGGACGCCCTCACCCCGGCCCTCTCCCCCTGGAGAGGGAGAAAACCGGACAATTCCCTCTCCAGGGGGAGAGGGCTAGGGTGAGGGGGAGTATTAAACGGAAGTCGCAACCTCAGACGCCGCTTCACGCCTGTCCAGCACATGCTTCACCACAAACATTGCGCCCATCATCAAATATGCGGTGACAAACATCAGCGAACTGCCCTGTGCGAAGCCGACAATCGGCGCGTGAATCACACCAAACAACGCCAGCAATGCGCCGACGGCTGCCGCAATTGCGCCGCGTAACGGCTTGTTGATAATGGCGAAGATAGCCACGCAACCCCACAACATACTGGCGAGCGGTGCGCCGTTGCCCAAATGTACCAGGCCTTGATAAAACACGCCTTTATGCGCCAGGGTCTCAAAGCCGATTTTCGCCGCCGACGTCCCTGCCGCCGCCATCACGCTATTCACCATGGTCAGCGCCCAGTTGGCTATCCACGGGAACAGGCAGATGAAGATAACCGGCACCTCTATTTTCGGCGTTTCGCGCACCACCTGGTTGGCGGTCACTACGCCGATAAACACCAGAATCGGTACAATCGCGGTCATCGGAATAATGGCGAGCATGAACGCGCCGAGGCCAAACAACGGCACGATAAACATCGTCACACCGGACGCCAGCGTATAGCCAATGCTCGCACCCATCGCTTTCCAGCCAGCATGGCCGACGTATACCGTGACCGGGAACGGATTCCCCATCAGGCAGCCAAGCGTGGAGGCCAGGCCGTTGGTCAGCATCACTTTGCGGGTGTTATATTCATCACCTGCCGCGTGGGCGCTCTCGATGTTTTCCAGGTCAAAAATGTAGTTCGCCAGCCCCAACGGAACCGCCGACGCCAGATAAGGCAACGCGTGCGGCAATCCTTGCAGGAAGCTATCAACATGAATCGACGGTGGGTTAAAGCCGAATGATGACATCGATGCTTTGATGGCTTCCGGACTTTGCAGGCCAGAAACCCACGCCAGCGCAGTACCAGCAATCAGCAGTAATAAACCCGTTGGAATGCGGGCAAAAATCGGTTTTTTGCCAAACCAGTTGATGAAGATAAGCAGCAGTACGATGAAGGAAACCGTTGGCGCTTCAAATGCCTGCAGCATTGGGTTCATGGCCAGCAGCAACAAACCTAAGCCCGACAAACACGACAGCAGCACGGTACGCGGGATCATCTTGCGGATGGTTTCGCCGAGGAACGAACCGCCCACCAGAATCATCGCTTCAACAAAGCACCACACCAGGCCAATCTGAATGGCAAATTCGGCATCGCCGGTTTGCTGATAGACCGGCATCAGCACCAAAAATGTCACGGTAAAAATCGACGGCGCACTTGGCCCGGAAGGCAGCGCGGTCACGTCTTTACGCCCTGTCTCCTTCGCCAGTTGCAAACCAAACCACGCATAACACACGCTGGCGACCAGTACCGCCATCCCGAAGGCTGGCGCAATACGCCCATAAACAATTTCAGTAGGAATACCGACGACAAAAATCAGTAACCCCATCATGGTCAGCAAGTTGGTCAGGTTGTTGGTCATTAACCCGAAGTAAGCTGCCCAGTCACCACGTTTCCACTCCAGCTTTATGCTTTTCATCGCTGTTTCCCTCAGAAAGAGTAACGCTCGCTAAAGGCGAGCAGAGCCTTCTCAAAACATTCAAACGGCGGATGCACAATCCCGGCGCCAATCATGCCAATACCCGCGTCTTTGTGGGCAATGGCGGTGTTGATCACCGGCAGAATGCCGCTGTCGCCCACCCGCGTAATATCAATGGCAGTCGGGATACCCATAAACGACAACAACGGGATCGTGACATTAGGGTTTTCACCGAGCGTTATCTCGCGCATCTGGCGCGAGAAGTCGATGGCTTCGTCCACCGTGCCACCCACCAGCGCGACAATCGCCGGAGCCGTTGCCATAGCAAATCCACCAATGCCGTAGGTTTCAGTAATTGCGCTGTCGCCAATATCGAGGCCAGAATCGGCAGGCTTATAACCGGCAAACATCGGGCCGATCACTTGCTGTGCCGGGCCGGTAAACCAGTGCCCAGGCAGGCCGCTGACGCGCAGGCCAAACTCAAAACCGTTACGCGCCATGGTGGTGACCACGGTGCTGTATTCGATGCCGTGTGCCGCGTCCATTGCCGCCTTGCACATCGCCATCCACGTCGGGCCGGAGAAGTAGTCACTGCTGGCGACAAAATCGAACACCTCTTTTTGCTGCGTCACAGTGAAGTTGGTTTGAATAATCCACGGCGTCAGCGCCTGAATCAGCAACGTGGTGCCCGCGTTGTTGCGGTTGTGGCACTCGTCGCCCATATGCAGCGCTTGCGCCAGCATCAAACGCAGGTCGATTTCACCGGCGAGCTTCATCGCATCACGCAGCATTGGGCCAAGTACATCGCGCATCCAGTTCAGACGGTCAATTACGCTCTGGTCGTTGGCCCCCATGCGCAAGATCTTCGCCATCTGCTCGCTGAGGTTGGTATACGCGCGATTGCCGTAAGTTTTGTTCTCAACGATGTGCATAAACATTGAGGCAGACGTCACGCCCGCCATCGAGCCCACGCAGTCGTGTTCGTGGCAAGGCGAGAAGATGATTTCACCGGAAGCGGCGAGTGTCGCGGCTTCATCGAGGTTTGCCGCCAGCCCTTCAAATACCAGTGCGCCAGTAACCGCGCCTTTCATCGCGCCACACATATCTTCCCAGGCGACAGGCGGCCCGGCGTGCAAAATGGTGTTGTGCGTCATGCCGGGAACAACGTTAATCGCCTGGTCATAACCGACCAAAACAGGCTGCGACTGAATAATGCGTTCAACGGCCAGCTTGTTGGCCGCCGCTACTTTTTCCGCAAGCCCTGGCGCGGCAATAGCATCCAGCGCCTTCACCACGGCGAGATTGCCCTGCCCCGGCGGTGTCCAGTCCAGTTGCGTGACGGGGACGTTCTGCTTTTTCAAATCGTCGCTAAACATCGCAATGCCGACGTTAATCACGTTCAGCGGTTGGTTGAACAGACTCATTGTGCTTTCTCCTTGCAGACAAACTCACGCGCCAGCAGACCGGTGTTGGTGCTGCTGCTTGCCCAGATAACACCTGCATCGGTCAGCATCTGGCACTGCTGTGCAAGCGAAGGGGTATCTAAATCGGTGCCCAGCACGTAGCCGAGAATTTCCAGATGCCGCCCGTCGCGTGCGGCAATGGCTTTCGCTTCTTTGATTGCATCGAGCATCACGCCGACCGGGTTTTCATGCGAGCCGTAACCGAGCACGAAATCCATCGCAATCACGCCCACCTGCGGGTCACGCGCTTCCTGTAACAGGCGGCTGATGCGGTTGGTTGGGTCAATCATCGGGTGCGGTTTGCCGTTGGTGAAATCGTCATCGCCGAAATCGAGGAAGGTGTGAGCAACGCTGACATTCACGTCTTTAAGGCGATATTCCGGGTTGGGCTGAATATTGCTGTAAACGTCCGGGTATTTTTCCAGTGCCGCGAACATCGCTTCGTCGCACAAGGTGCCGCCGCAGAACAGCGCACGAATGTATTTCTGCTCGGGCTTCAGGCGTGCGCGCACTTCTTCAATCAGCGGCCAGTTGAGCGGATGTAAATCGAGTGACTCTTTTTTGATACCGGTCAGCAGAACGGCTTTCAGCGCCGCCTCTTTGGTGGCGCGAGCAAACTGTAAACCGGGTTCATCTTCACGGGCGTCTTTGGTGCCAAGGAAGCAGACCACTACTGGCTTGCGGCACGCTTTCGCCCGCTCCAGCACTTTACGCGCCACGGATTCAGCAGGCGGCTTAGAAACCAGCACAATCACTTCCGTTTGCGTGTCATCTTCCAGCATCCCTATCGCATCGAGCATCATGATGCCGCCGATTTTCTCGCTTAAGTCACGCCCGCCGGTGCCAATAAGCTGGGAAACACCGCCGCCAAACTCATGAATACGCACGCTTAATTCCTGGCTGCCGGTACCAGATGCGCCAACAATACCAATCGAGCCACGGCGCACCGCGTTGCCAAAGCACAACGCCGCGCCATTGATAATCGCCGTACCGCAATCCGGCCCCATCATCAGCAGACCTTTGCTATGAGCGAGTTGTTTCAGTGCCAGTTCGTCATCTAAAGAAACGTTATCGGAAAACAGCATCACGTTGAGATTGTTTTCCAGTGCCTGGCGCGCTTCGCGGGCGGCAAATGCACCGTTGACGGAAATTACCGCCAGGTTACTTTCAGGGACGTTGTTGTGTGCGCTGGCAATCGTGGCATAGCGTGCTTCGTGACGAGAACCGCCGCTGTCTTTGCGGGTGAACAACTCTTCGATGGCTTCAAGCGTGGCAACGTTCGCCGCATCGCTTGCCCCTTTGATAACGATCATCAGGTCGCCATTTTTGGCCTTTTCCAGTTCATCATTTAACAAGCCGAGGTTTTTCAGCACCCCTTTGTTCATCTCGGTGGCCATCGCCACAAACGCCTGTTCAACCCCGTCAAGCTGGTTAGCTTTGGTTGAAATAGACATCAGTGAGACAGAATCAAAATAGGTATTCTTTTTAATCACAATCCTGGTTGACATGATTTCCTCCGTCAGGTCGGGTCATCGCGAAGGCGTCCGCCATGCCGTAAAGCATGTCGCATCCTGAACTTGACCCTATTTTTTTAATTTCATTAATAAACTGCTGAATAGGTTTTTGCTCACCATTAATTACGTGATAAAGAAACTCGTGAATACTTTCACGGAAACGTTGTTCAATGGCTTCGCGCAGCGTAATAACACTGAGCAATGTTGTTTTATTTTTTCTTCGTGCTAATACAGAAATAAATAGCGAGCGATAATGTTGCGCCGGATGCCCGTCAATAAATAACACCGCACTTAACCCCGCGAGATAATCATCTCCGGACGGCGTCAACCCAACTCCCAACCCCAGCAACGCGGTCATTTCATTTTCAATCGCGGAACAGTTTCCTTCCTGTAGCGCTAAAATAAGTTTCGCCCGATGCAATTGCAGTAAACGGCTCATTTCCTGATAAAAAATATTATCGCTGCGAAAATAAAATAACGACGAACTGTGTTTCACACTGGCCTGGATGATTTGTGCAACAGTTTGCCAGTCTATTTCCTGTATTCGTTGTGGGTTTAAATAAAGTGCATCGGGTTGCCAGCGTGTGCAGCGTGATAAATCGATGCGTTTATCGTCGCCAATATCAATGCCACTACGGTGAAAATTGACCCGTTCACCGGGCTGGAAGAAAGGCTGGCAATGCTTAAGTGCTAAACGGCAGCTGTTTGGCGCGTTATCACAATCGATGCTCAACAAGGTGAACATCTGTTGCTGTTCTGGGAAGTGAATATTCACCGCCCTGGAGAACACCTGCTCAACATATCCATTTGTCAGAACAGAGTTTAGAAACGCGCTATCTGCCGTTTGAGCAAAGAAACACTGCCGCTGAATATAGCCTGCGATAGTGCATCTCCTGTGTTTTATGCTCCGGCTTTCACCAGCAGTTCGGCAATCTCGTGGTAACCTTTTTCACGCGCCAGCGTCAGTGGGGATTTGCCGTATTTATCGGTCATGTGCGGGTTAGCGCCATGCTCAAGAAGTAGCTTGACGATCTCTTGCTGTTTAGCACCGCCGTCATTCAGCACAATGGCTTCGAGCAACGGTGTCCAGCCAACAAAGTTAGTGTGGTTGACATTAATTTCAGTGCGCGTCACTAATTCACGGACAATTTCAACATGACCTTTTTCACTGGCCGGGGTAATACCCACACCACCAAAGCGAGATAAACAGTTCAGGTCTGGATTAGCCGGTAAAATTAAACGCAGCAACGTTAAGTCATTATTCAGGCAACTTAACAGGAAGGGGTTAAAACAGGTTTGGTCTTGCTTATTAACATCCGCACCCGCTGAGATTAAATACTCAACGCAATCATATTTCTTATGCAAGCTGGCGAGTGTAATTGCGGTGCGCCCCTGACGGTTTGTGGCATTAATATCCACCCCATCGTTAAGACATTGTTTTATATTTTCCAGCTGGCCATGTTCGGCGGCATTTAGAAATTCGGCAATCAGTTCTTTCTGAGACATATCCATACTCCGATACTTTGCTATTGCTGATGAACTGAGAATAGCAACACTCAAGTCGCTTTAACATCCGTTTAAAAATCATTCATCGTTAATGACAGCATTATTGAATTAAACTCAACAATGTGAGAAAAATGTGGGTTAGCGCAATCTTTTACCTATGATAAAACCTGTTTCTGATGGCTTTAGTCCCCACTGGCGAGCGTGCCACGAGGCCTTGCCAAACGCGGGGAAAATGGGATTGAAGAAGTGTGATACTCTTCAAATCAGTTGTAACGGCAGTGTTAAATATGGTTCAAGACTGGGGTGCGGATCATAAGGATTACAAATACATTCAACAATAGAGTTGGGTGGGTGTCGGATGACGCTTCGCTTATCCGATCTACGAAATGGGTTGTTGTAGGGTGGATAAGCACAGCGTCATCCACCAAAAGGACACAGTGGAGCGGCACATGAATTCCATTTTTACCGAAGAGAACCTGCTTGCCTTTACCACCGCAGCGCGGCTTTCAAGCTTTAGCAAGGCGGCCGTAGAGTTAGATGTCACCACGTCGGCCATCAGTTACACCATTAAAAGAATCGAGACTTACCTGGACGTGGTGCTGTTTGTGCGTAACACGCGCAGCATCGAATTAACCGAATCCGGGTACTATTTCTATCGCAAAGCCACCGAGTTGCTGAATGACTTTCATGCCATCAAGCGCGGCGTCGATACCATTTCTCAAGGGATTGAGGTCAAGGTTCGTATCTGTATTAATCAGTTACTCTACACCCCACGCCACACCGCAAAGCTGCTGCAAATTCTCAAAAAACAGTTCCCGACCTGCCTGATTACTATTACCACCGAGGTGTACAACGGCGTCTGGGACGCGATTATTAATAACCAGGCTAATATCGCGATTGGCGCACCAGATACGCTGTTGGATGGCGGCGGTATCGACTACACCGAAATTGGCGCGATCCGCTGGGAGTTCGCCATCGCCCCGACTCACCCGCTGGCGTTTATGCCGGAGCCGATTGCTGAAAGCCAGTTGCGCCTGTATCCGAATATCATGGTGGAAGACACCGCACTGACGCTGAATAAAAAAGTGGGCTGGCTCCTGCACGGCCAGGAAGCGATTCTGGTGCCGGACTTTAATACCAAATGCCAGTGCCAAATTCTGGGTGAAGGTGTGGGTTTTTTGCCTGATTATATGGTGCGTGAAGCACAGGAAAGTGGCCTGTTAGTCACCAAGCAGATAAGCAACCCGCGCCAGGATTCGCGAATGCTGCTCGCCACTCAGCACGCGGCAACCGGCCAGGTGACACGGTGGATTAAAAAACAGTTTGCGCCAGGTGGGTTGCTGACGGAGATTTATCGCGACTTGTTGTATCGGGAATGAACAAAGGGCGATTTGAAACAGCGGTAATTTTCCCGGACAATGTGTTTTTGCCTGTGTTTTTAACCCCCCGGCGTAACCATGACATGAAACACCCTCTTGAAGCCCTGATGAGTGCTGGCGGCATCTTACTGCTGGCCTTTTTGTCTTGCCTGCTGCTACCTGCTCCAGCGCTGACTATCGAGTTGGCACAAAAACTTATCAAGATGTTCCATTTGCTGGATATGAACCAACTCTACACCATCATCTTTTGCCTGTGGTTTCTGGCGTTAGGTGCGGTTGAGTATTTCGTGATTCGCTTTATCTGGCGACGTTGGTTTTCGATTGACCGGGAAGCGTAGCGCCATCTGGCATTTTTTTGGTGGATGACGCTATCGCTTATCCACCCTACGAAATAGATTAGTTTTTCATCACCGTGACAATCGAACGAATATCGTTACCGGTCGGTGCCTGATGTATCCGCAAACCGAACTGATCAACCACAGCAAATATATGCTCAAAAATATCAGCCTGAATGGATTCATATTCCAGCCATGCGACAGTGTTAGTAAAAGCATAAATCTCTATTGGCAGACCTTCTGCACCCGGCGCTAACTGGCGCACCATTAATGTCATGTCTTTGCGAATGCGCGGGTGGTTTTGCAGATATTCGGTCAGATAAACCCGGAATGTCCCGACGTTAGTCATGCTGCGCGCATTCAGTACTGAAACCCCATCACTATTATGCGTACGGTTATAGTCTGCAATTTCCTTACTCCGCGAATCGATATAAGGCTTTAATAGTCTCGCCTTCATTAAATGTTCTATTTCATCGGTAGAAAGAAAATGAATACTGGTGGTATCGATATTAATACTGCGCTTAATACGACGGCCACCTGATTGCGACATACCGCTCCAGTTTTTAAAGGCATCAGAAACCAAAGCATAGGTGGGAATAGTGGTAATTGTATTATCCCAGTTACGGACTTTCACGGTGGTCAGGCCGATATCAGTTACCGCGCCATCGGCACCATACTTGGGCATTTCCAGCCAGTCGCCGAGCTTTAACATGCGGTTGGCTGAAAGCTGAATACCGGCAACCAGGCCCAGAATCGGGTCTTTAAACACCAACATCAGTACCGCCGCCATGGCACCCAGGCCGCTGATTAAGATGGCGGGTGACTGCCCAATAATACGCGAGACAATCATGATACCAATGATAATCGAGGCGATCAGTTTCACCCCCTGGAATATTCCCTTCAGCGGAATATCTGAGGTAATAGTAAATTTCTGTGAGAAATTATAAATCACATCCAGCAAGGAGAATAATGACAGCAACGAGTAGAGCATAATCCACAGTTGCGCACAGATAATCAGTATCTGGCTAACATCACTGCCTTTCTGCAACCACAATACCGCCTGAATATTGACAATAATCCCTTGCAAGGTGAGTGCAAGCCGATGAAATAATTTGTTTTCGGTGATAAGTTGCAGCCATAAATGCTGGCTGGAGTTTGCACGTCGTTCAAACGTCCGCAGAACAATTCTATGGAGAATAAAATGCACCGCTAATGCAAATATAAAGATAATTCCCAGAACCACTAATATCGAAGTGGTCGGATCAAGGGCAATACCAAAAGTACTTAAAAATGAAACCAAATCTTTCATAATAACTCCTTCATAAACGACACATATAATGCGGGGTCATAAATTCATCTGCAACCATTATTGCAGTTTTAACTCACTGAATATTCTTTACAATATTTTCATTGCATTGATATGAAAGATAATTCTTAAGCTAAAATAATAGCGACATATACCCACATAAATTTAGAGGGTGAATACCAAACGGCTGACTATACTAAACGCACGAATGCACTCAGTGCGGGTGCCAAAAACGAGATGACTGTATGCCGCTAAGTGATTTTGTCCATTCTGAGCCATACACCCTTGGTATTGAGCTGGAATTGCAAATAATCAATCCGCCAACCAACGACCTCAGCCAGGATTCTTCGCTGCTGATCGACTCGCTAAAAGGCGTGGTGACCGAAGGCGAAGTCAAACATGACATCACCGAAAGCATGCTGGAAATTGCCACCGGAGTCTGCGCTGATATCGGCGAGGCATTTTCCCAGTTATCTGGTTTGCGCCAACACGTCCTGCACTCTGCCAGCCAACATCATCTGACTATTTGCGGCGGCGGCACACATCCGTTTCAAAAATGGCAGCGCCAGGAAGTATGTCAAAGCGAACGCTATAACCAGACGCTGGAGCTATTCGGTTATTTAATGAAACAGGCCACAGTTTTTGGCCAACACGTGCATGTCGGCTGCGAAAATGAAGAAGACGCTATCTATTTATTGCATGGTTTATCGCGCTTTGTTCCTCATGTTATCGCCCTTTCCGCCTCGTCACCCTATATTCAGGGCGGGGATACGACTTATGCATCATCACGGCTGAATATTTTCTCGGCGTTTCCGGACAACGGCCCGGCCCCGTTTGTTAGCGACTGGCAAGAGTTTAAATGGATGTACCAACGACTCGAGTCCAGCGGCATCGTTCAGTCGATGAAAGACCTGCACTGGGATATTCGCCCCAGCCCAAATTTTGGCACCATAGAAGTACGCGTGATGGATACACCTTTGACTATCACTCGTGCGGTCAACATTGCCGGTTTTATTCAGGCGCTGGCGCATTGGCTGCTGAGCGAACGTCCTTTCGTTCCGCGTTCCGAAGATTATCTGCTGTACCGTTTCAACCGTTTTCAGGCCAGCCGCTTTGGCTTTGAAGGGAAACTGACTGATGTGCGCTGCGGTGAGCAACGCACGCTGGCAGAAGATATTTTACCCCTGCTTGATACTCTCGCCCCCTATGCAGCACAACTTCAGGCGACCTCTGCTTTAGAAGCGATAGAAGGTTATGTACGCATAAATGACAGTGACACCCGTCGTATCCGCCAATTTATTAGCGAAGGTGGACTGTTAACTGAGTTGATACGCAAGCATTGTGAAATTTGGGCAACTGATTAATTTTTTTCTGATTTAATACTTTGCAGCATTATTATTATGCGCAAAGTTATTGAGATATAAATAAATTCAGCGCCCATTAATTATTACTTAATTAATGCTTACTATTTCCGGCAATTTACTTCATGAATAGACATGCTAAAGTCGTTCTCAATAACGCCCCTACCATTTAGAACGGAAAGTAATAACTTACCGTGATAGTGCCAAGTATTTGTTAAAAGGATTTACAGCATGAACAACTCAGCAAATTGCGTAATGAAAAACATTTATATTCTGAGTGATAATTGTTTTTTACTACCTGGTGTGAAGCATCTATTGTCAACCCTTGACCAACAAGACGTTACGTTCAGCGTTAATCACATTGCGAACAATAATCTCCACTGCTTTTTTGAAGCGTTAAAAGAGCAGGAGGATGATGCTAATACGGTTAACTATTTTATCGCTGAAAAGCAGGTATTTTATATTTTGAAGTCTAATAATAAATCTCCGGCGGGCATCATCATCCCACCGACAGTTAATTTGGATGAACTGTGTAAGATCCTGCTGAAATGTAATGAAAAAGAGACACTCCTGAATTCTGATTTTTACTATCGCAATACGCATTCACACCGTGAAGTTGAAGTGGTATCGATGTTGCTGGAAGGTATTCAGCCTAAAAATATCGCAAACAAGTTAGGGATCTCGATTAAAACGGTGAGCCATCACAAGCAAATCGCGATTAAGAAAAGTGGTTTCTCAAACTTTAATGAGTACTACCTGCGTAATTTGACTATTAATCCTTTCATTCCGCATCACTGATCGTTTCCTCTTCCCTACCCTCCTCCACCTTTGGGGGAGGAACGGCCTCACTCTCCATTCATGAATCCAGCTCATAGTGCCATTCTTATTTAGCAGGCTAATCTACAAATTCCCGCAGTGTTAGAGTTTCATTTTCGGATAACACGGCAAGCCTGAACGAGTTTCCTATACTTCAGAGTCATGTTGTCCATTTAACCTCGGCAGCACATGCCGAAGTGGAGGAGAAAATGGAAGAAAAATTGAAAATCACCCCAGCGGGATCTCAGCCATCACAATCTGGTCCGGAAAGTTACTTCACAGGAAGAGTCCGTATTGATGCCCCTTTCCAGACCACGCCGCCCGCGCGTACCGGCGGAGCAACCGTCACTTTTGAACCCGGCGCTCGTACTGCCTGGCACACCCATCCATTGGGCCAAACCCTGATCATCACGCACGGTCATGGCTGGCTACAGGAATGGGGTGCTGGAATTCGTGAAATAAACCAGGGTGATGTTGTCTGGATCCCGGAAGGCATCAAACACTGGCACGGCGCAACGCCTGATAACGCCATGACCCACATCGCGATTGCTGAGTCGCTCAATGGCAGCCCCGTTGAGTGGATGGAACACGTTAGCGACGATCAGTACAAAAAGTAAAACGGCGAATTTCGTCAACTCCCTCACCGCCCGCCGCATGGCGGGTCGCGACATTTCACCCGGAGAAATACCATGACGATGAAAGTGCTCGGTTATGCGGCGCAGTCCGCAGAGGTTCCCCTTGCTCCATTCGAATTTATCCGACGCTCACCGCGTCCTGATGATGTAGTCATTGAAGTGATGTATTGCGGCGTGTGCCACTCAGACCTCCACCAGGCGCGCAACGACTGGGGTTTCAGCCAGTATCCGTTAGTGCCAGGCCATGAAGTCGTCGGTCGCGTGGCTTCGGTGGGCAGCAACGTGACGAAATTCAAGCCGGGCGATTACGCCGGAATCGGCTGCATGGTGGATTCTTGTCGCACCTGCCATCCGTGTCAGGAAGGGCTGGAGCAGTATTGCGAAGAAGGTAACATACAGACTTACAATGGTGTAGACCGCCATGACCACCAGCCCACGTATGGCGGCTATTCACAAGCCATTGTCGCCTCTGAAGATTTTGTGCTGAAAATGCCGCAAGGGATGGACCTGAAAGGCGCGGCACCGTTGCTGTGTGCCGGTATCACCACCTGGTCGCCGCTGCGCCACTGGAATGTGGGTAAAGGGAGTAAGGTCGCGGTGGTTGGGCTGGGCGGCCTGGGTCACATGGCGTTGAAACTGGCTAACGCGATGGGTGCGGAAGTCACCCTGTTCACCCGTTCGGCCAGCAAAGAGGCGGATGCTCGCCGCTTAGGGGCGCACCACATTGTACTTTCTACCGATGACGCGCAGATGGCGTCAGTCCACAACCAGTTCGATTTGATTATCGACACGGTGCCTTACGCCCACGACATCAACCCCTATATGCCAACGCTGACGCTGGACGGAACCCTGGTGTATGTCGGGTTGTTGGGCAGTATTGAGCCACCCGTGAGCACCTTGCCGCTGATTCTGGGGCGTCGTTCCGTTGCCGGTTCCTGCATTGGCGGCATCAAAGAAACCCAGGAGATGCTGGATTTCTGCGGCGAACACGGAATCGTGTCGGATATCGAAATGGTCAACATTGCGGATATTAACGAAGCCTATGAGCGAATGCTGAAAAGCGATGTGAAGTACCGTTTTGTGATTGATATGGCGTCGCTGAAAGCCTGATATTCGCGCCCTCTCTGGCTACTGAGAGGGCGTCTTAATCTTTATTTTCCCCATCATCTATATTTTTAACAATTCATCCATTCCATGTACAATCGCGCAACAATAATCAGCTTTGGTAGATTGCCCGCTTGCCGTCACTTTTCACTCTTTCACGCCATAAATGGCTATCAGCGCTCGCATTACTGGCGATGCTGATGCTTTTTATCGCCCCGGTGATTTCAAAATCACTGGAGCAACAGCGTGCAGTGCAAGGCGGCGAGCATAAAATGATGAGTCACACGGCTGGCATGATGATGGACATGGGGGCGATGAAAATGCCCGCCTCATCACATCTGATGCCGGGTGCGGGCGCTTCATTGATGGACGATATTGCCTGTGGATACTGCCAGTTGCTGCTGCATATCCCGCTCATCGTCTGGCTGTTTATTCCTTTTATCTGGCTGGCATGGCGAATTTCGCGTACGCCTCCCTCGCCGGTTATCGCCCCGCTTCTGGCTCAGCATGACGATGCCGAAGCCCTGCCCCGCGCCCCTCCTGTCGCACTGTTTCGTTAATACAAACATCATTTAACGTCACAATTCGACAAAGGATTATCATGCCTGCAAATCAATCGCAGCTCGCCTGTCGTGGCGCGCTGCTGACGCTGTTGCGTCGCCTGCATTTCTATATTGGCCTGTTCGTCGGCCCGTTTATTTTCGTCGCAGCCCTGACGGGCACACTCTATGTGCTGACACCACAAATTGAGAACGCGCTTTATCACCAGGCATTGCGCACTCAAGACACAGGTGAAAACCAGCCGCTTTCGCAGCAAATTGCCGCAGCACGCAAGTTTATCGGCGAAGATGCCACGATTTACGCAGTGCGCCCGGCTCCTGAAACTGGCGATACTACGCGCGTGCAGTTTGTTGATTCTGCATTAGGGGAATCGGAGTCTAGAGCGATTTTTGTCTCACCGGTAACCCTGGCCATTCAGGGGGATTTGACGGTTTATGGCACCAGCGGCGTGCTCCCGCTACGCACCTGGATTGACCAGCTTCATCGCAGTTTATTGCTCGGGGATATAGGGCGAATTTACAGCGAGCTGGCGGCTTCGTGGCTGTGGATTGCGGCATTAGGTGGCGTTGTTTTGTGGCTGACTTCACGGCCAAAAAGAAAGCTGAAAGTGCGGAAAACCCCGCAAAGAAGCGCACGCCACTGGCATATTACGCTGGGTGCCACGTTACTGCTCGGGCTACTCTTTTTCTCTGCTACGGGGCTAACATGGTCACAGTGGGCAGGCGGGAATATCGACAAAATGCGCAGCTCGCTGGGGTGGATGACACCGCAAGTGAATACCGCGCTGACCCCGCAAACGGGTCACCCGCACATCGATTCGCATGCAGAACATCACGCCATGATGAAAGGGATGGTGATGCCTGAAAGCGAGGATAGCAACTGGGACGAGGTGCTTCGCGCCGCACGTGCGGCGGGAATTGAATCCAACAAGGTCGAGATCCGCGCGCCGCGTTCGGCAGATAAAGCCTGGACGGTGACTGAAATTGACCGTGCATGGCCGACTCATGTCGATAGCGCGGCGATCGACCCAAATGGCTTCAAGGTCATCGACCGGACGTATTTCGCTGATTTCCCAATGGTCGCCAAACTCACGCGCTGGGGGATTGATGCTCATATGGGAGTGCTTTTCGGGTTGCCGAACCAACTCTTGCTGGCGGCGTTTGGTTTTGGCCTGTGCGGCATGATCGTTCTGGGTTACCGCATGTGGTGGCTCCGACGCCCGGTAATATCTGCAAGTAATCCCGTACAAACACTGAGCGCGTCATGGCTGGCTTTGCCAATCATCTGGCGTAGCGCCGTGTTGTTGATTGCCCTGCTATTCAGCTTTGCCTTGCCGGTTATGGGGGTGAGTTTGCTGCTGTTTGTCGCCACTGATATTGCCCGCTGGTGGAGGCATTCGTTGAAATTGCAGGTTTCGTAAACCACCCTCACCCTGATGGCCGTCTCTTATACACAGGGCGCTTCCTGCCAAGCCGCAGAAGGTTCCGTTCACCAGGCGACAGCGTGTTTATGTCGCGACTGAACCGGTGAACGTCTTAGGGTGGCCACCGTCGCCACCCTAAGAACCCGGACTCCCGGCAAATAAATCGCCGCAAGCGGTAAACCTCCATTTTGCCTCCGTGTCAGGGTCATGTGGTCGGGAGCCACGTGTGAGAGCGATAATCCGCTTTGCTCCCTCCCCTACCCCACAATATTGGTCCTACCAATCCTGCCAAAAACGTGACTGATTTACCCATAATGACAAAATCAGTTACACACTCATTGCCATTAGTTAACAAAAGATTAACCTTTATCCATAGCGCACCCTACATCGCCAAATTGGTCCTACCAATAACGCGAAAAATAATAAGCACATCACGTTCTGGAGAGTCCTGCATGCAAGCATGGCAACAAGTCTACGACCCGGCAGGGAACATATGGCTATCAAGCCTCATCGCCGCTATTCCGATTATTTTCTTCTTCTTCGCACTCATTAAATTGCGCATGAAAGGCTACACCGCCGCCACCATCACTGTGGGCCTGGCGTTGCTCGTTGCGCTATTTTTCTACCGCATGCCCGTTGACCGCGCATTATCGTCGGTGATCTACGGCTTCTTCTACGGATTGTGGCCGATTGCGTGGATTATTATCGCCGCAGTATTCGTCTATAAAATCTCGGTGAAAACCGGGCAGTTTGACATTATCCGCTCGTCGATACTTTCCATCACGCCTGACCAACGCCTGCAAATGCTGATCGTTGGTTTCTCCTTTGGCGCATTTCTTGAAGGGGCAGCCGGATTCGGTGCACCAGTGGCGATTACCGCAGCACTACTGGTTGGCCTCGGCTTTAACCCGCTGTACGCCGCCGGTCTGTGCCTGATTGTGAACACCGCGCCGGTCGCGTTCGGTGCGATGGGCATTCCCATTATCGTTGCGGGTCAGGTCACCGGCCTCGACAGCTTTGAAATCGGCCAAATGGTTGGCCGCCAGTTACCGTTCCTGACGATTATCGTGCTGTTCTGGATCATGGCGATTATGGACGGCTGGCGCGGTATTAAAGAAACATGGCCTGCGGTGATGGTGGCTGGTGGCTCGTTTGCTATCGCGCAGTATCTCAGCTCGAACTTCCTCGGCCCGGAACTGCCTGACATTATTTCTTCCCTGGTTTCTCTGGTGTGTTTGACCGCGTTCTTGCGCGTCTGGAAGCCCGTTCGCATTTTCCGCTTTGGCGATATTGGTGCCTCCGTTACCGACCAGACACTGGCGCGCCAAAACTACACATTAGGCCAGGTGGTACGCGCCTGGATGCCATTTATCTTCCTGACGGCTACCGTGACACTTTGGAGTATCCCGCCGTTTAAAGCGTTATTCGCACCTGGCGGTGCTATGGCTGACTGGGTATTTAACATCTCCGTACCGTTCCTCGACAAAATGGTTGAGAAGATGCCGCCTGTCGTAGCACAGAGCATGGCCTATGCCGCGGTCTATAAGTTTGACTGGTTCTCGGCAACCGGCACCGCGATTCTGGTCGCCGCGCTTATCTCGATTGTTTACCTGCGCATGAAGCCGAAAGCCGCTATCGAAACCTTTGGTGAAACTCTCAAAGAACTGGCTTTGCCGATTTACTCCATCGGCATGGTGTTGGCATTCGCGTTTATCTCAAACTATTCCGGCCTTTCGGCAACGCTTGCTCTGGCACTGGCTCATACCGGCCACGCATTTACTTTCTTCTCTCCGTTCCTTGGCTGGCTGGGAGTATTCCTGACCGGTTCTGATACCTCGTCCAACGCCCTGTTTGCGGCATTGCAGGCGACGACCGCACAACAAATTGGCGTGTCCGATCTGTTGCTGGTAGCGGCTAACACTACCGGTGGCGTCACTGGAAAGATGATTTCGCCACAGTCCATCGCCATCGCCTGTGCCGCTGTAGGGCTGGTGGGTCGGGAATCTGACCTGTTCCGCTTTACTGTTAAACACAGCCTGATATTTACCTGCATGGTCGGCGTTATCACCACGCTTCAGGCCTATGTTCTGACCTGGATGATCCCTTGATGAGCACACAACCGCGCCTGGCTGACCATCTGGTTGAGCGCGTAAAAGCATTAATTAGCGAACGTAAACTGGAGGCGGGCATGCGGTTGCCCGCCGAACGCCAGTTAGCGGCAGAAATGGGCGTATCGCGCTCATCGATTCGTGAAGCTATTCAAAAACTGATTAGCGAGGGTGTATTAATTAGCCGCCGCGGTGGCGGCACGTTTATTCGTTACGAAGTTCAGGCCTGGTCCGAGCAACGTATTGTACAGCCACTCAAAACGTTAGTTGAGAACGACCCAAACTATCGCTACGACATTCTGGAAGCACGGCATGCCATCGAAGCCAGCACCGCCTGGTACGCCGCGATGCGCGCCACTCCGGCCGACAAAGAGAAGTTAATTGCCTGTTTTGACGCCACGCTAAAATTCAAAGAGAGCGATGACCCGGACCTGGCGGCCCAGGCCGATGTGCGCTTTCATCTGGCAATTGCCGAAGCCTCCCACAACATTGTGTTACTTCAGACGATGCGCGGTTTTTTCGACCTGCTGCAATCCTCCGTAATGCACAGCCGCCAGCGCATGTACACCGTACCCGCTATTTTTGCGGGACTCACCGAACAACATAACGAACTGTTGCAGGCTATTTTGGCAGGCGACCCGGAACGCGCGCGTTTAGCGGCAAAAACTCACCTCGGGTTTGTCCATACCACCATCAAAACCCTGCATGAAGACGAAGCCCGGCAGGCGCGAATCAGCCGCCTGCCCGATGAAGATACCGACGTAATAAGGGACGAAAATCCATGATTATTTCTGCTGCTACTGATTATCGTGCCGCTGCGAAGCGCATTCTGCCGCCATTCCTGTTCCATTACATTGACGGTGGGGCGTATGCCGAACATACGCTGCGTCGTAATGTTGACGACCTGGCGCAAGTGGCGTTAAAGCAGCGCGTACTGAAAAATATGTCCGCTCTGAACCTGGAAACCAAACTGTTTAATGAAACGCTGTCGATGCCCGTCGCGCTGGCTCCGGTGGGATTGTGCGGAATGTACGCACGCCGTGGCGAAGTTCAGGCAGCAAAAGCCGCCGCCGCCAAAGGTATTCCGTTTACGCTTTCCACAGTTTCCGTCTGCCCAATTGAAGAAGTCGCACCGGCGATTGACCGCCCAATGTGGTTCCAGCTTTATGTGCTCAAAGACCGTGGCTTTATGCGTAATGCTCTGGAACGTGCCAAAGCTGCGGGTTGTTCAACGCTGGTGTTTACCGTTGATATGCCGACACCTGGCGCGCGTTACCGCGATGCGCACTCCGGCATGAGTGGGCAACACGCAGCACTTCGCCGCTACTGGCAAGCGGTGACGCATCCGCAATGGGCATGGGATGTGGGTCTGAAGGGTCGCCCGCACGATCTCGGTAATATCTCCACCTATCTTGGTAAACCAACAGGTCTTGAAGATTACATTGGCTGGCTGGCGAATAACTTCGATCCATCCATTTCGTGGAGCGATCTGGAGTGGATCCGCGAGTTCTGGGATGGCCCGATGATCATCAAAGGGATTCTCGACCCGCAAGATGCCAAAGATGCCGTGCGTTTCGGAGCTGACGGGATTGTGGTTTCCAACCACGGCGGCCGCCAACTCGACGGTGTGTTGTCGTCTTGCCGCGCCCTGCCAGCCATTGCCGATGCGGTAAAAGGCGATATCGCCATTCTTGCCGATAGCGGTATTCGCAGCGGCCTGGATGTGGTGCGAATGATTGCGCTCGGCGCTGACTCCGTATTGCTAGGCCGTGCTTATTTGTACGCGTTAGCCACCCACGGTCAGGCAGGCGTTGCCAATCTGCTCAACCTG
>Ga0207696_1000790_pt1 | contig 20707 bp, 19 predicted proteins | sample KBSS54metaG_FD_184403 | JGI IMG/M metagenome (GOLD analysis project Ga0207696, IMG submission 184403) | Switchgrass rhizosphere microbial communities from Kellogg Biological Station, Michigan, USA - KBS S5-4 metaG (SPAdes) (version 2) | ecosystem: Host-associated > Plants > Roots > Rhizosphere >...
CAGGATCGCACCGCTCTCGAAGATCGTGAGGTCCCCATCGGTCAGCCAAGGCACCTGGCCGAATGGCTGCGCCGCCAGATGATCGGGGCCGCGATTACGAAACGGCGTGCTTTCCACCCGATAAGCCAGCTTCGCTTCCTCCAGGGCCTAGCGAACCCGAAGGTCCCGCACGAGGCCGCGCGGCATTTCCGGAACCCAGTCATAGGTGGTGAGGATCAGCTCGGTCATTCGCGGTCTCCAAGAAAAACGGGAAGCTTGTCGCGCCAGCGGCGCCAGCCTTGTTCGTCACTTTCGCGCTCAGCCTCATTCGGCAGGTGTTCGTGGATCAGGGACACCACGGTGCTTCCATCGAACGCCTTGAGCAGGATGGTTACCAGCGATATTGGTTCCGAGGCGCCGGGCAGCTCCCAGGTAAACGACAGCTTCCGCTCGGGCACGACCTACCGGTTCGCCGCCGTCAAAGGCGTATAGCTGGTATCGTGCGTCGCGGAGGCTGTCGAGGACCGCCGGAACCCTTTGCCTTCGATCGGATGAACGCACGGGCGGGCCGCGCTCACCATGACGGGGATACGTCCGACGAACTGACCCTGGCGATGCGCCATCTAGTCGTCCGTCAGCCAAAACAGGTCGCTCGAATTCAGTCTCCTCACGGAGCCTGGATCACATCGAACATCTCCTATCGATGGGACCAAACATCTATGGCCCGAATTGAGGGGATTTGGTACGCCGCTTCCGCAGTGACAGTTCCACACGACCAATCGAGAACGAGCATCGGCGTCAAATCGAGCGGGCGTTCCCGTTCGTTTTCGGAACGTCTCGATCCAGCCGTTTCCATATCCTGACCTGATAGGGCTCGGCGCTGGCGGCCGAGAAGCGGGAGCCGAAGCGTCTAGAAAACGACGCGCTTCAGACGGATGCCGCCGCGCCGCCGCGATCTGTGCCAATGCCAGATCGACGTTTGCGCCCCATTGGGGATCGGCGGCAAGCTGCGCGACGGCCGCCCGGTCGATGCCCTGCAGATTCTTCAGGGCATCGGCATACCGCCCGGCCCCGATCTGGCAGGCCGCCACGGTGTAGGCGGTCGCGTCGGTGAGCGCGGCCTTACCAAATCCATCGGCAGCAAAGCGATGGGCCGTCTCCGCGTTACGGATGCCTTCCGCAAGTTGCCCACCCCGGCATTGCGCCGTGGCCGCATCGGATAAAGCCGCCACCGCAAAGAAGGATTTCGGGCCCTGCTTGCGCACGGCGATGTCATGGACGCCGAGGTCGTCGCGGATCGCGTCGCTCCAGCGCTCCAGAATGCCCTCCGACTGCGCGCGCGTGGTGAGAAGTTGCAGCGTCATCTCGTGATCCGCGCCGAGACGCGCCAGCATGCGGGGATAGATGGCATTGGCCTGCTCTACCGCCGCAGCGTGTTTGCCCTCCACCATCAAGGCCTGCGCCAGATTCATGCCGACCATCAGCACATTGGTACCATCGGGCCCCTCGATCGCGGTGAAATCCCGCTCGAGCTGACGAAACAGCCGCTCCGCGCCGGCCCCGTCGCCCAGCCTGATCTTGGAGAAGGCGAGCCGCTGCCGGAACGTCAGCCGCGCAGCGGGATCAAACCCGGGCAGTGCCTCCGCGCTCCGCGATGCCTTGCCGAATTCCGCCTCGGCGGTGCGGGCATCGTTGTCGATCAGCGCGGCCATACCCTTGGCCGATGCCAACCATACGGCCAGGTCCGGGCGCACAAGGCGCTGCTGGCGGATATCCTTCTCCGCCGCCGCGATCATTGTCTTGGCGCGGGGCAGGCTGCCCTGCTCATAGGAGCGCGCCTCCATCATCGCCTGTTGTAGCCGGGTCGCGACGGCATCGGGCGATGCAGCGCCCTGCGCCTGCGTCCAGAGAGCGGTCGCCCGGTCATATTCCAGCCGCGCGCCGGGCCAGTCGCTGCGCTTGTCGAGCGCGTTGGCGATGGTCTGGTGCAGCCGCGCCGCGACGGCTGGGTCGCCCTTGAAGCGGATGTCGATCAGCGGCGACGCCTGCTTGACGGCACCGACCAGGCTTTCATCCGGCGACCCGCCGCGAAAGGGGCTGCTGCGCGCCAGCAGGTCCGTCGCGAGGAAACGATTGACCTTTTCCGCGATCACGGTCTGGTGCTCCGCGATATCGCGCTCATGCAGGGTGCGGACATACAATAAAGATGTCGCGATCACGCCGAGGGATAAGGCTCCCGCCGACGCGATCACCCAGGGACGGCGAACACGAACTCGCTCAAGACGCGCCTCCGCGAGACGCGCGCGCGTCTCGGTCTCTGCCAGCGCGTCCCGTTCCACGCGCCTGACCTCCAGCGAGCGCAGGCGGCGCGCCAGCTCGGCGGCGCTGTCGAGGCGCAGCAACGGATCGCCCGCCGCAGCCAGCGCGATATCCTCGCGCAGCAGCGGATCGGCGATGTCCGCTTCCCAGCCCGGGGCGAGCGGCTTGCGGAAATCGCCGACGACGATCTGATACAGGACGACGCCCAGCGCGAAGACATCCGAAGTGATGCTTGCCGTGGCCCCGGCAAGCAGCTCCGGTGCCATCCAGAGCGGTGTACCGGTCGCATCCTGCGCGCCGTCACCGCGCCCCTCGAAACCGCTCTGCGTGATGTCCAGCACGGCAAGCCGGTCGGGATCGGACAGCACCGCGCTCCCGAAATCGACCACCTTGGGCTGCCAATGCCCGTTGCGATCGACCGCGACGAGGATGTTGCCCGGCTTGATATCCTTGTGAAGGATGCCGATGCCATGCGCCGCCGCCACCGTGGAAGCGACGGCGGCGACCAGCTCCAGCCTGACCGCCAGGGGGATCGCCGCGAGGCCACCCTGTTCGATCGCCCACTGGCCGAGATCGGGGCCGCCATAGGCGCTTTCCAGGGAATAGGGCGCGGTGACGAAGTTCCAGTCGAGCACAGGCACGAAGTCCGGACGCGCGCCGAGCGACTGAACCAGCAGTCGCGATATCGCGCTTTCCCGCTTCAGCGCGCGCAAGCGGCCGGCATCGGAGGCGAACTTGAGGACGTGCATTTCGCGCGTCTTCGTATGCTCGATCCGCCAGACCTCGCTGCTGGCGGAAAGATCGAGCCGCTCCACGAAACACCAGTTCGGCCGGTCGGGAACGGGGGTGCCCGGCTCGATGGAGAGCGCCTTCGGCGCTTCCGAACGAATGAGTTGCGACGAGACCGGCCCGGCCAGGCGGTAGCCGATGCGCGGGACGGTCTCGATCAGCCCGCCCGCGTTGCCCATCGCCTTGCGCAGCTTCGAGATCGCGGTGGTCAGCGAGCTCTCGACCACGACCACTCCGGGCCAGACGGCATCGAGCAGCTCGTCCTTGGTGACGACCTCGCCGGCATGGCGGAGCAATTCGAGAAGGATGTCGAGCGGCTTGCCCTCCAGTTCCACCGCGTCATGGCCAACGGTGAATAGCCATCGCGCCTCGTTGAACGTGCAATTTCCGAACGTCCACAGACGCCTGACAGCAGAATCGGAAGGCGATGAAGCAGAGGCCATGGGGTGTCGCGCGAATCCTTGAGAAATCCTTGAGATATTCGTGAGGACAATTCTTACGCCGCTGTTCCAGATTGCTGCAAGGCAACAATGCACGACATCGTGACGACAAGCGCCTTTCGATGTTGTGCCCTGTCTTGGAGATCGTGATGAAGGGCAGAATATTGGGCTTCACGCCCTCGTCGGGGACCGGCACCATCACCGGGGATGACGGCAACCGCTATGGCTTCAGCCATGTGGAATGGCGCAGTGACAAGCCGATCGCCGCCGGCACTGCGGTCGATTTCGAGCTGCGCGGCAGCGAAGCGATCGGTATCTATCAGATTGCGGGCGCTGGCATCGATGTCGCGGCGCTGACATCGTCTCCCGCGGTGACGAAGGCCCGCGCGCTGGCCACCGGAACATTGGCTTTCCCGCTCGCGATCCTGCTGCTGATCGCCAGCATCATGCCCGCCATCAACAGTCTCGCGCGCGGCGGACAAAGCTTGTCGCTGCTCGGCCTCGGCCCCGTCGTCACCGAATTGTCCCAGGAAGCAAAAGCCGAGCGGGAGATGGCCGAAAGCCGCGCCAAGGACTTCGACGAACGCGAGAAGCGGTTGCAGGCGGTGATCGCCACGACGGGTCCCGGCACGCCGATCGGCATGTTCGGCAGCGGCGGATCGGCGGGTGACGCCCTCAAGGAACTGCAGGACGAGCGCGCCCAATCCGCCGCATCGCAGGAAAGTCACATGGGCGCGTTCCTGCTGAGTTTCATGTGGCTGGTCTATGCCGTGCCGCTGCTGGCGCTGGCGCTGATCGGCCTGAGCTGGACCGGCCGCTCGCTGCGCACCGCATCGCTGGCCGCCGGTATCTCCGGCGTGATCGCCTTCGGCCTGCTGTGGAATCTGACATCGCTGGCGACGATCGGTGACGGCATGTCGATGCTGACGCTCGGCTTTGGCGCCTGGATCATCTTGCTCACCAGCATCGCGCTGGGCCTCTCGGGTCTTGGCAAGATTCGCAACCCGCTCGCCACGGCCTGAAGGAGACCACTGCCATGCGTTATCGTTCCGCCATCTGCCTATCGCTGCTGGGCGCGAGCCTCGCCACCGCCTGCTCGGCCCAAACGGCGCCAAAGCCGGCGGGTAACACCGGGTTTCCCGCAAACATGTCGGTCGCGGATCGCCGGCAAATCCTGCAGGTTTCCGGCTTCGATCTCAGCGCCGACCTGCGAAACGCGACACGCATCTGCGACGACAAGCAAGTCGTCGCCAAGGTCGGGGTCGGGCGGCGCGACATCAACAAGGACGGCAAGGAAGAATTCTTCGTTCTGAGCCAGAACGATTGCCCCGGCGGCAATGGCAAACTGCACGCCAGCATCGTTTTCTTCGATCCGCAGACCAAGCTCTATCAGAACATGCTCGACGTGGATGGCCAGCCCAGGATCGGGTCGCAGACCGGAACCGCCTGGCCGCTGATCGATGTCATCGATGGCGATAAGACCACCGGCTTCGTGTTCGTTGCCGGCGATAGCCGCTACCTGCGAACATCCACCGTCCAATACCGCAGGAACGTGGTGCTCGCCCGCCTGCCTGACAGAATCCCGCCCGGCCAGCTCCCCACCGCGGGATGGGCCACGCCGTGGAGCGTCGGCAATCTGACGCCAGGCCAGATCGCGCAAATCTTCGCCGCCGCGGGCTACAAGCGCGGCCCCAAGGGCTGGGGGGACTGCGACGGCGCGGGCGGCGTGCGGATTCCTGACGAGGAGGAGATCGGCAACGGGGCGCCGGTCATGGACATGAACGGCGATGGCAATCCCGAAGTGATCGTGAATGAAATCTGCGAGGGCGATAACAGCGGCGGCCGGTTCACGATCCTGACCCCGGTCCCCGGAGGCTGGAGGGTGATTGGCGAAGGGCAGGACAGGCCCTTCTTCCTCAAGACCCGCAGCCGTGCCGGATGGCTCGATTACGAGGAAGGCGGCCCAGGGTTCTGCCACACACGCGGCAGCAATGACGGCAAGGGTTATCGCGACGCCGGGCGGATCGAGGACACCCCTGGCGCGTGCTCCTGGCGCTAGCCGTTGCCAGGGCCAACGCCATCCACTCACATTAGGAAAGACCCAAATCCATGAAGGAATATCGCGGTATCCTGAAGCGCATTGGTGCCAAGGAAGGAGATATGATCGTCAATACCAGGGCGAATAGTTCCGTGGGCAATGTCCGGGTGTCGGGCTCGGTCTCGGTCGTCGAGATCGGCGATACCGTGCTGCGCGATGTTGGCTGCACGCGGGATATTTATGACCTGCTCGATGTCGGCAAGAGCGCCATTCTCTACGTGCATTACAAGAATTTCCAGAAGCCGATCATCCTTGGCGTGGCCTATCCGGCTGAGGGGCGCGGCTTCACGGTGCCGCTTATGTCGGTCGTTGCCAACACGGTCCTGTCGCTGCTGGTGTTCCCGATCGTGTTCTTCATCTTCGGGCTGATGATGACGGCGGTCGTCGGCAACTTCCTTGGAACGCTCTTCATCCTCGGGGGCATTGGCTTGACGCTCTACAACGTCGTCACTCTTGTCACGGGCTACATGAGTGCCGCCGCCAGTGTGCGGGCGCTGCGGCCCGCCTGAACCCGGTCGCCGAGTACTCCAAACACGAAAGGAACAGCCAATATGACGCACACCGCTATGGCCTTCACCCTCTGCGCTGTGGTTGCCCTCGCCATACCCGGCGCAAGCCCGGCCGCGCAGCGCCATGCGGCGAAGGCGCATCACACCAGGCTGATGCCCTATGTCGAGATCCCGGTAGATCATGGGCTGTGGCTGTTCGCCGACATCCCCTGCAACAGTGTCTCCAACGCAGCCGGCCCGTTGATGTGGTTTCCCGCGCCACCACACGAGGACAAGTTCCTCGACTGCGCGCCAGGCTTCAGGAAAACCGGCGCTGACACGTATCAGGACATTCTCTGTCCAGCGCCGGACGCAACTCCCAGCACCTACAAGGTGATTAGCCGCACCCGCATGCTCGTGGATGGCGAAGCCATGCGCCTTTGCCCGGTGAACCAACTGCCGGAGCCTTTCCGATCGACGGTTCTGGAACAGCTCGCGCGAGATCGCGCGGGACGTTAAATTTTCGAATTTCAAACGAAAGCTGTCTGTATCTTCCGTATATATGCACATCGCTACTTTTGGCGCGCTTCGTTGCAACTGCTTGACGTCTTATGATGTCGTCACCGCGATCAAGGATCATCTCGCTTTCTATCCCGATCGTATGAACGTCGTCGAAGAACGCGCTTGACGCCTCTGATTCCTGCCCCCTTCGGAAAAAGCGGTGTCGTACACGAGATTTCGCAGCGCAGCCGGGCTGTGGCTTGTCAGGTTGGAAATCGATGGCGGTTTTCGCCAGCAGCGGACATTCATGCGGATCGGCAGGAGTGGCTTAGAAAGGGGCGAATTCCACCGTGGTCCGACTGATTGCCATCAGCCGAGCGCGGCTTGCCTGAAGTTCGGCCGCAGCACCTTGGTGCCATTGCGCAAACTATCGATATAATCCGGCCAGTGCTGCATCATGCGCACACGTTCGTCCCAGTATTGGCCGCGCGTGTAAGTGCGGCGGACGGCATTGGCTTCGACGTGGGCAAACTGGCGCTCGATGGCATCAGCGTTCCAAATGCCCATCTCCATTGATGGGATCGAACCGGGCTTATTGGCGCAGGTGCCGTTTGACCGCATCCGACAGTTCCGCAACATAGAAGCCGCTCAGGCAGGCAAACCAGATCTGACCATCACCCACGAAATAGTCGTGCGACATGCAACTGTCCGTCACGCGCGGCCGATTGCCTGGAAGCGTTGTCTTGATCGCCGTTGGCAAGCCTGGGTGATAATAGGCAATTTCGCGTGGCCGGGCGGGATCGCGCAAGTCGACCACGCGCAAGCCAGACCCCATGAAGTTGAACATGCCCAACGCGACACGGCCCCATGCATCGTCGACGACGCTGTTGTAGTGGAGGCCGTAGGTGCCGGCGGCATTGGCCTTGGCCCAGGCCGGATCGGTTAGGCAACGATCGTTCGACTCCAGCCGGAACTCGCCAACCGGTTGCAGGTTGGTTTCGTCGCTGATGTCGAAGATGCGCGGAAAGGCGCTGCAGCGCAGTTCGTTGGCGGCGACCATGTACGGTTTGCCGTTGATGATGGCGATGGGCGCGTGGTGATCGCCTTGGCCGCGCGCCTTGCTGGTGCCGACGAACTTGATCGCTGGCCAAGCGCCCTGCGGGCCCACATCGGTTTTGCCGACAAGGGAAATGTCCCAGATGCTGGGAGCTGAATCGTCCTTGCGGTTCTCGATCGTCGGGACGCTGCCCGCGCAATAGAGTCGGGTCTGCGCAAGGTTGATCGTCACGTCGTGACAGCGCTGCTGGCGCCCGCCGGGAAGGATCAGCGGATAGTCGCCCATATATACGGGCGCTGCGGGGGCGCGGATATCCAGCACCATCAAGCCGGCAGTCCCGAACTGGCGGCCGGCGTAGATGCGCATGCCATCGGGCGTCGCTTTCAGTGTGTGGACATTGGCGGGCCAGAGGTAGGTCCTGATCAGCTTCGGCTTGGTGCAGTCGCTGATGTCGTAGATGTCGAGCGGGGCCGGGCCGGGCGGTGTCAACCCGCCGGCATAATCGCCGGCGAGCAGCAAATGGCGATCGCCCGCGTCAATGACGTCCAATGTTTCCGAGGCTCCGCGGGCTCCCGGCGTATCGAGGAAACCGACGACCGCAGGATGCCTGGGGTCGCGCATGTCGATGACGGAAAGGCCTGCGCCTTTCGCTTCCGCCCCATGAAGGTAGATGCAGGTCCGCGACTTGACGAAGAAGCCGCTCGATCCGCCGTCGAACGGATCGATATGGCTGATGATCCGAAGGCCGCAGAAATAGGGCTGCTTGCTACGGCCCGAGGCGATGTCGGCAAGGGGCGTTTCTCCCTGCATGCCTGTTTCCGGCCGATCCCCTAACCCGCAAAGCGCCGTTGCCCTGACAGAAGCCGCCACCGGTTTGGGTGGCAATGCGTTGGCCGCGCCGGCGACCGGGCTGGCGAGCAGAGCGAAGGCGACTAAAGTCCAGATCAGGCGTTTCATCTTGGTTTCCGGCAGCGGGACAGAGGGAAGGGTGCTTCAGCGACAGGCAAAGCTTGAGGCCTGCTCGGTGGCACCCTTGCCGTTGTACGTGGTCACTTGCGGATAGGGGCAAAGCGGTCGGCTGCGGCCGGGCCATGGCGTTTCGGCTCCCGCCTTGCCAACGATTGTGTCGGGAGTTACGCCGTTTTCTGCCCAATCCACCATCACTTGCATGAGATCGGCCTGTTGGGTGGCGTGAACCTGGGGGTTGTGCCCATAGCCCGGCACGATGAACAGGCGGGCAAAGCCGTCGACCACGTCCTTGCCATAACGCGTGAACACTGTGTCAAAATAGGCGGCAGCATCGGGCGCTGGAAAAGCAAGATCGGCGCCGCCGGTAAACACGATCAGCTTGCCGCCGTGGCGCATGAAAGCGTCCATGTCCGGCGAGTCCGCCTGGGTGAATGCCATCCCGTTTCGCCTGAACGGGGCGACCACCTGCGATGTCTTGGCAAGCTCGGCATCGATGTCGGAATGGAGCAGATAGCCGTTCATGTCGTCGCTCAATGTCGGCGGCGTGGTGTAGACATGCGATGCCTCTCCCCAGAACATCCGGTACAGGCTGTCGGGCATGTTGACCGCGTTGAGCGGATCCGCTCCGAAACGGGAGTAGAGCGGGCTGCCATCCTTGAGTCGTGCGCCAGCGAACAGATCGCGAAGATAGGCCGCCTCGGCGGGCTGCAGGCAATTCTGGTCGGCTTGCGCCGCGCAGATCCATTGCATCGGGTCGAGCGGACAATCGAGCGTGGCAAATATCATGCCGTCGGCCAAGCCGTCCTTTGCATCGCAAGCCTTGAGGATCTGGTACTGCGCGGCCTTGATCGCTGTTTCCGACAAGGCATTGGCATAGTCCGGTGTTCCGTCGGGCTTCCTTGGCGCGATGCGCGCAGCAAGTTGAGCGCGATAGATGCTGCCTTGTAGCGCGGCCTTCACCAGTCGGAAGCCCGGATTGATCGCGATGATGCCGTCGAACAGTTCGGGATGGCGTTGCGCTGCCATCATAGCCTGGCGGCCGCCGTTGGAACTGCCGTAATAATAAGCGTGCGTCGGTTCGCTGCCATAGAGCAGAGCTTGCAACCGCATGGCCGCCGCATAGACAAGGGGAACCTGCTGATCGCCGTATTCGTCGCGCGCCTGGGGATCGGCTGCAAACAGAAACTCGCCATCGCGTCTGCCGCTTTCGCGTTGATGGCCGGAGTCCGTCGCAACAACGGCGTAGCCGTCGAGCAAGGCCGAGTGGCCAGGCAGGATACCGCGATATTCACCATCGCTATTGGGGATGCCACCGTCTACGCCGCCACCGCCCTGGTAGAAGAGACGTTGGTTCCATTTTAAGGGAAGCCGCATCTCAAAACGAATTTCGTAGGGTTTGCCGTCAAGGCCGACGCGTTTGTTCAGCGCGCCTGTCACGAAGCAGTGATCGGGCTGCGGGGGAACGGGTCGGCCGTTTTGTGGCGGCAGCGTTCGGGCCGGAACAAATTGTGCAGATACAACGCTCCCGCCACGAACGGCTGCGCCGGAGAGCGATCGGCATGGGGCCTGGAAATCGCTCCTGCTGGTTGTCGTCGCCCGCACCATCTCCGGTGACAGGCAAGAAACCACTGCCGCCGACAAAGCGACCAGCGCCCGCTGGATTGCAGAAATCCTTGTCATAGTTTTCCTCCTGCGCACCAGCGGTTCCGTCGCGGCTGGCGCGGGCCCGTGAAGGCGAGCGCAAGCCCGCCTTCACCGATTTCAGAATCGGTAGCGTACTTCGAAATTGATCATGCGCGGCTCGTTGTATGTTCCGCGCGTATAGCCTTGCGTGTCGTAGGCGTCGCTCAAGAAGATGATATAGGTCTTGTTCAGCAGATTGGATGCCGCAACGCTAGCATCGAGTTTGCTCCCCAAAACGCTGTTCCAATTGAGCCTGAGATTGAGCTGATCATAGGCCGGAGTTAGCGATCCCAGCGGGTTTGTCGTGAACAGTGTGCTGGTGTTGAGCGTTCCGCTGAACTTGCTTTGCCAAGAATAGGAGGCCACTGCCGAAACTTGACCGACTTGATCTTCGTCAAGAATCTTGAGGGTTCCATTGACAGAGTACTTGTACTTGGAAACACCGGCGATTGGCTGATTGCTGTAATCGATGCCGCCGCTGATCAGCGATTTGTACTTTCCATCGGTATAGGCAAAGCTGCCCGACAATTCGAACTGCGGTATAGGAGAAAATGCGCCGTCAAGCTCGATGCCTTGAACATGTCCGTGGCCGGAGTTCAAGGCAACATTATAGACCGCGCCATCGTCACCATAGACCCGCCCAGAAATCTGCTTGTCCTTGAAGTTGGTGCGATAGACGGCCGCATTCAGGCGGACCGGAACCGAAGCGATCGAACCTGCGCCTTTCACACCGGCTTCATAGTCGGTGACGTATTCGGGGCGGTAGCTGGAATAGGCCATGCTAGGGAAGGCCGTGTTAAAGCCGCCAGATTTGTATCCGCGACGGTTCGTGGCATAGAGCATCACGTCACGGTTCACCTTGTACTGAAGGTTTAGCGTGTACGTCGGCGCATGAAACTTAGCCGATTGGTCAAGGCGGCAATAGTATCCTGACAGCGCGGCGGAAGCTTCGCATCCGCGTGCCTCGATATAGCGCGATGCGATCTGATGCCGTGAATCCCAAGTATAACGTCCACCGGCCGTGAAGGTGAGGCGCGGAAGTACTTCATAAGCAAGCTGGGCATAGATCCCGAAACTACGGTCATAGCGCAATGCCTGGCCAACGACAGGGGCGCCCCCGAACGAGGACGACAAGTCATAACCATCTTCGGTAGCAGGGTTGCGTCGTTCGTAATAGAGGCCGGTGGTGAAGTCGAGTTTGCTGGAAAACGCCTTTCCGCTCAATTGTAGTTCTTCGGACAGGCCCTTGAGCGGCGGATCGGGATAGGCGTAGGTTTGCCAGCCCGGATGAGCGAAAAACGTCGTAGCGGGATAGATGGTACCATCGGTATCGTCGAAATTCAGCACGCGTGTATCACGATAGCCGATGATGTTCTTCAACTGGACGGTGTCGGACAAGTGCACCGTTGTCGTATTGTCCATTGCCAGTGCCCGGAAAACCGAGCGGCCGTCCTGGTAGCCATAGCGAACCAGACGAGGACCGCGCTTTTGCTGCGCCTCGACTTCCGCGATGATGCCGGGATAGCGAGTGGCATAGGTCGAACCCGGCTTGATGTTGATGAGACTGGTGCCTGCCTGGTTGCCGTCGGCAAAGCTGTAGTGGAACGAGGTCATGTTCTCGATCACGTCACTGGGCTTGGCGAGCAGGATCGCGCGCACGGCCTTGTAGTTGCGATCGTCATAGTCCTGGCCGGTGTCCACGTCCCGGGTGAATCCCTTGCGCCAATAGAGGTCCGTCGCCACGCGCAGCAGCAACTTGTCATCGATCAGTGGCACGTTGACCGCAGCCTGCACGCGGCGGTGGCTATAGCTGCCCACCGTCAGGTCCAGATAGCCCTCGGTGTCGTTGGTCGGCATCTGGGGCGTCAGCAGTACCGCGCCGCCGGTTGTGTTGCGCCCGAAAAGCGTGCCCTGCGGTCCTTTGAGGACCTGGACGTTCGCCAGGTCGAAGATAAACCCCGGCCCTGGCGTCGAGGTGGCCACATCGTTGAAATAGGTGACGACCGCGATGTCGCCGCCGCTGGTTTGACCTTGCCCGCGAATGGTGTAGCTCGAACCGTTGCGCACGGTGCCGCTGGTCGTGGCGGCGATGCCGGGTGTTGACCGGGCGATGTCCTCAGGTCCGACGATCGCTTGGTTGCGGATCGCCTCGGTGCCGAGGACGTTGACCGAGAGCGGAACGTCCTGAAGCCGTTCGTTCTTGCGCCGGGCCGAAACGATGATGGCGCCGCTGTCGGCTGGCGCTTCGACAGCGTCTGCGGCGATGTCTGTGGTGGGATCCTCCGCCAGAGCCGGCGAAGACATTGAAAGTGCGACCAATGCGCTTGCCGCGCCGGTAAGGTTCAAGATGGTTCGCCGTTGAAAGCAGTACATGATTTCCCCCGAATGCGTTAGATCCAAAACATGGCGAGGCAGGAAGACGTCCGTGCGCCTTTCCTATCGTTTGCTCACCAATGGCATTCCATCCTGCATGCCATTTCGGAATCCTCTCCGCCCGCGCACTATTTGTGCTTTTTCGGGTCGAATCGCGCTGCATTCAGCGTCCCATGTCAGAAGTGTGTCGTAAAACTCATACGTACGCAAACTAATAATGGCGTCTCAGCGATTCACGGTTTTGGCCGGCAACGACCAGACGATCGCGATGGCAACGAGCATGAAGCCAGCGAACGGAAGCAAGGCGAGGGAAGCATCGCCGGTGAGGCTGAGCGACAGGCCGACCAGGGCATTGCTAAGCAGCCCGGCGATGTTGGCGACCGAGCAGGCGATGGCAAACCCTGCCGCTGCCGCCGACCCGCTCAGGAATGTGGCTGGCAGGCTGAAGAACACCGGAACTGCGCCGGTAATGGCACCCGAAGCCACCGTTGCCACAAGCAGAAGCATCGCCACACTGTGTTGCGCCAGCGGGAAAAGCGCGATGGCGAGGGTCCCCAGGGCAAACGGTATCATCAGGTGCCAGCGCCGCTCGCGCATGCGATCCGAACTATAGCCAAGGCCCAGCATCACAACCAGGGTTGCCGCGCTGGGGATTGCGGCAAAGAGACCGATGCGCTGCGGATCGCTGACGCCTGCTGTCTTGAGAAAAGTGGGCAGCCAGAACGACAGGCTATAGGTCGTCAAAAGAATGCCAAAGTCGATGAGCCCCAGAAGCCACACCCGGATGTCGGTCACGCCTTCCCAAAAGGAATGGCCCTGGCCCTGTGTACCTTCGGATTCCACGATCTGCTCTAGATAAACCTTTTCCTGGTCAGTCAGCCATTTGGCATCGCGCGGGGCGTTGGGCAGGGTCAAAAGGACGGCCAAGCCCAGCATAACGGCAGGCGCACCTTCAGCCAGGAACAACCATTGCCAGCCGGCAAGGCCAAGGACTGCGTCCAGATTATGGATAATCCAGCCCGACAGCGGTGCGCCGAACAGTCCGGCCAGCGGCAATCCCAGCAAGAACAGGCTGTAGATGCCGCCGCGCCGTGCGCTGGGATACCACCGCGACAGGAAGTAGAGCACGCCTGGCAGAAAGCCTGCCTCGGCCACGCCAACCAGAAAGCGAAGCAGATAGAATTGCCATTCGGTGTTTACGAACATGCACGCGGCCGAGAGCAAGCCCCACGTAATCATGATGCGCGCAATCCAGACCCGGGCGCCGAATTTTTCCAGGAGGAAATTGCTGGGCGTTTCGAACAGCACGTAGCCAACGAAAAAGATACCGGCACCAAACCCGAACGCAACTTCGCTGAAGCCGAGATGGGCCGCCATTGTCAGCTTGGCGAACCCAACATTCACACGGTCGACATAGGCTATGAAATAGCTGAGCCCGAGAATGGGCAGCAGGCGAAGCGTGACTTTTCGGAAGAGTGCTTTTTGACCATGCGTATAATCGGCATCGGCGCCGCGCAGTGCAACGTTCATGATGACCCCCCTTCGGATCGCTGGCGCTGGTAAGGCGGTCGTCCGAATTACATTTGTGTACAAACGATATCACGGCAATGGGGGGTGTCTAGTGGTTTTTCTGCGGCCGCGAATAAATTGTTGCACATGCAATATGGGCAAGGCTGCCCGATGCGGGCGCGCGCGGCCGATGCCGCTTCCGATTGGCAAAGGCCGAGGCAGGGCGGCATTGTCGCCACTGCCAAGGGAATGAATTCAGATGATTTTAGCGAGCAGCCGATACAGTTCCGCCTGCTCTGCAGTGTCGAGCGGGGAGAGGGTTTCGCGCGTGACCGTGTGCCCGGCTGCTTCCATTTCCTCGGTCAGACGCAAGCCTTCGGAGGTGATGGCCAGGAGCGTGCGGCGGCGGTCGCCGGCATCGGCCAGTCGGCGCACCAGGTTGCGATCGGAAAGCCGCTTTATCACGCCCATGATAGTGGCTGGATCGGCATGGACCAAGCGACCAAGATAGTTTTGCGAAATGCGCCCTTCTTCGCGCAGCTTCATCAGCGCCGTGAACTGCAGCGGGCTCAATCCGGAATCTGCGAAATGGCTCGCGAAAATGGCGCTGGCCCGTTGGTGCGCACGCCGGATGTATAAGCCGATCTGCTCGTCGATGCGATAATCGCCGGCAAGGGGAGACGGATCGGCCGACGTCGCGGTGGCTTTGGCGGCAGTGGTCTTGGCGTTCATCAATACGTCCTCAAACGGATTCCTGACGCTTAGACCTTTGCACGCCAAAAGGCCACGTGCCTTAAGGCGCGATCAGGCCGCCAATTCCACCAAGGGCACCGAGAACACATCGTATCCGTAAACCCAGGCGGGTTCTTCCTGGGTACGCAACCAAGTATTCGCATTGGATGTGGCCTGAACTTGCGAGGCACGACCGCGGCGGTTCGCTTCGTAAAGCCTGAAGCCGTTGTCAAATGCAGCAATGCCGCCAACTTCGGCCAGGCACCGGTCCAGCATCGCCGCGTCCTCGATGGCCATGGCTGCGCCTTGCGCCATGTGCGGCTTCATCGGATGGCATGCATCACCCAGGAGAACGACCCTGCCTTCGCTCCACAAATCGAGCGGCGGTCTGGTTAGGAGGGGCCACTTGGTAATGGTATCGGCGGCATCGATCATGGCCTGCACTTTGGGATGATAATCGGCAAAGGCGGCCTGCAATTCTTCCTTGCTGCAATCGACGAACGAGGCATCGTGCTCCCACGTCGCTTCTGGAGCGCCCGTCACGAAATACATTTCCTCGCCAGCGTCATCGAGGAAATAGACGACGAAGTGGCGATCCTGGGTCCACCACTTCTCGTTGCCGAGAAACTCGAAGCCGCTTTCCCGGAACTTGGCGGCAGGGAAGATCGCGCGATGCCCGACATAGCCGGTGTACAGCGGCTTTTCCGGGCCCAGGATCGCTTCGCGTACGGCCGAGTTGACGCCGTCGGCGCCGATCAGCAAGCCAGCCTGGATCGGGCCGCCTTGTGCGAACGATACAGTCACGCCGGTGCTGTCTTGCGAGAGCCCGGCAACGCGGCGGCCAAAATGCAGCCGGTCGGCCGGAAAGGCATCGACCAGCAGGCGATGAAAATCGCCGCGATGGATGGTGACATAGGCCGCGCCGTATTCCTCGCGGCGGCGGTTGAGCGGAATATCGGCAAGCAAGGCCGCGTCCGGGCCGTTGTAGCTGATCCAGGCATCCGGCTTGAAGCCCATCGCTTCGACCTGCTCTTCAAGGCCAAGATGGCGCATGACCTTGAGCACGTTGGCGCCCAGCTGGATGCCCGCACCCTGGCGCGAAAATCCCGATGCCTGTTCGAACACATGCACGTCATAACCGCGCTTGAGCAGGGCAAGCCCCGCAACCAGGCCACCAATTCCGGCGCCGGCAACAGCAATTTCAGTCTTGTCCAACTTTGATCTCCGGATGAAGGAAGGCGCGCCTTACTGCGCGGAAAGGAACGGGCGGATCGCGCCCAGAAAGCCAGGCAAATTGTCCCAGGGGATCATGTGGCCAGCATCGGCGACGCGCAGGTGCTGTAGCGATGGTGCCAGCGCTTGCATCTCTGCCGCCTCCTCTTCGCGCACCACGTCACCCCGCTCGGCCGTGATCAGCAGCGAGGGCTGCGTCATCGCGGGAAGGTCGGCGTGGATGTCGTCATGGTGGAAGCCGACGAACGAGGACAGGACTGCTGCCTGATCGCACGTGTGCAGCCATTGCGCACGCAGCGCGATCTGTTCATCGGTCCAGGTCGGCGTGTAGGGCCGCAGCGTTTCGACGCTGGCACCTTCACGCGCTGCCGCCATTGCATCGATGTACCACGGCAGCTGCGCAGGGTAGGGTCGGCGCCCCGGACCGGACACCGGCGGATCGACCAGCACGATCCTGGCAAAGCGCGAACCATCGATCCGGCAGGCGCGCATGACGTGGCGCGCACCCATGGAATGCCCGACCAGGGCGATGTCGTGCCAGTCCAGGGCTTGGGCCAGTGCGACAAGGTCCAAGGCACAGGCATCAAGGCCGTAATCGAGCCCGGATCCACTTTCGGACATGCCCCGGCCGCGCACATCGAGCACATGGACGTCGTGGCTCTGCGCCAGTTCCTCGGCCACGAAACCCCAGGTTATTGCCGGACTGGTAATGCCGGGGACCAGCAAGAGCGGGCGACCCTGCCCGCCATAGCGCAGGACATGCTGTCGGATCTCGTTGGCGCGCACATGAAATCCGCCAAGATATCTGCTCGTCATGATTGCATCTCCTCAATATGCGCCGGAAAGGAGCGCGCCGGCACCGGGCACGACCGTTTCCAGTTCCAGGGCACGGAGCATCTGGAACGTGGTGGCCACTGCGGCTGTCACCACCGGCTTGCGGAACCGGGCTTCGACTTGCGCGATTGCCGGCAACGAGGGCATCTGGACGCAGGCTGACAGCACGATGGCGTCCGCACCGGCCAGGTTCAGTCCGGCAACGATATCGGGCAGGCGTGCCGGATCATGGCGGGCAACATCAAGGTTGTCCGGTATTTCCAGGGCGATATGATCGACCACCGTGATCCCTTCGGCTTCGATGTAATCCACGACGGTTTGCGTCAGCGGCTTCATGTATGGCGCCACCAGGGCAATGCTGCCGATGCCCATATGGTGCAGGCTATCGACGAGGGCGCCGGCGCTGGTGATTACGCGGATATCGGCGCCGGCGTCCTGTGTTCGCTTTTGCAGGCGCGCCTGGGATTGGTGGTGATAGCCGGGACCCATCGCCATGATGGCGACGAGGCAGGCATAGCCGAGCACGTCGACGCGCGCATCGCTGAGCTCCACGGCGCAACGATCTGATTCGCCATCCATCGCGGCCAATTCTTCCTTGACCACTTTTTTCATACGCATACGGCTGGAATGAAAGGTGAATCGTTCGGCCCTGATCTGCTCTCTCGCCCGCAGCATGGCGGGAATCTCGGTCTCCATCGTGGTGTTTGAACTGGGCACGATCTGCCCAATTTTGAAGGCTTTCATCACCATCTGTCTCCATCGGGACGCTCGTGAAGGATTGGGATTGACAAGCCACAGCGCTTCACGTTTATTCGTTTGTAGACATATGATATTCAGTCTGTCCAGACGTTTTGTGGACGATCGCCTTTGGAGCTCCGGAATGCCGATCAGCGACTTTGAACTTACCCAAGCGTGGACTAAAGTGCTGGCGCTCAGCCGTGTCGAAGCGGGCCAGAGTGTCGCGATCCTCACCGGTCCGCAAACTGACCAGCAAACGCTGCGCTGCGCTACGCACGCGGCCATGGTGGCCGGCGCATGCGTCAATCGGCTGGATCTCCAGCCCGTCAATGGCGCTCTGGCACACAGCCGCGATCCACTGGCCTATGTCGGCACGACGCCGCTGACCGGTAATCCTGCAGCGATGGCCTTGTGCAAGGCGAGTGATATCGTGCTCGACCTCATGCTACTGCTGTTTTCGCCCGAACAGGCCGAAATCCTGGAATCAGGCACCAGGATCCTGCTCGCGGTAGAGCCGCCCGAAGTCCTGGTGCGCATGGTGCCAACCCCGCAGGACCGGGAGCGGGTGAGGGAAGGGGCCGCGTTGATCCAGCGGTCCCGGACGATGCGGGTCACATCTCCTGCAGGAACCGAACTGGTCTGCCCGCTGGGGCAATACCCCGCCGTGCTTGAATATGGCTACGTCGACGAGCCAGGTCGATGGGACCATTGGCCATCGGGTTTTGTGCTGACCTGGCCGAACGAGGGTGAAGCGTCGGGCACGATCGTCATCGACCGTGGCGATATCCTCCTGCCGCAAAAGGCCTATGCAACGGCGCCGATCACGCTGACCGTAGAGAAGGGTTACGTCACCGCGATCGAGGGTGATCTCGATGCCGAACTTTTGCGTGACTACATGGACGGTTTTGGCGATCCTGAGGGCTATGCAATATCCCATATCGGCTGGGGCATGCAGCATCGCGCCCGCTGGTCGACCTTGGGACTTTACGACAAGGAGCAGACGATCGCGATGGATGCGCGTGCCTTTGCCGGGAACTTCCTGTTTTCCCTTGGACCCAACACCGAAGTTGGTGGGGAGCGCAACACTGCCTGCCACATCGACATTCCCTTGCGCCATTGCACCGTGGCGCTCGATGATCGCGTCGTGGTACGTGACGGCGTGCTGGTCGGGGAAATCGCGGCATGAGCGAAAGCGCCGTCTATGCCCGGCAGGGTTTTGGCAACAGCTTGTGCATTGCTCCACCGTTCGGCTTGCTCCTGATCGATTTCGTCAACGGGTTTGCTGATCCCGGTGCGTTTGGCGGGGGTAACATCGGGCCGGCCATCCGGCGCAGCGTGGATTTGCTGGCTCATGCCCGCAATGCAGGCTGGCCCATTGCACACACCCGCATCGTCTTTGCCGACGATGGCGCCAATGCCAATATCTTCTCGGAGAAAGTTCCCAGTCTGCTTGGACTCACCGAAGACAGCGCCGGCAGCCAGATCGTCGATGAACTGGCCCCGCTCGCCGGTGAATACGTGGTGCGCAAGACGGTTCCCTCCGCCTTTTTCGGCACCGACCTGGCGGCTTGGTTCACGGCACGGCAAGTGCGCACTCTGGTCGTGGGAGGATGCGTGACGTCGGGGTGCGTCAGGGCCAGCGTGGTCGATGCCATGTGCCATGGCCTGCGCCCGGTGGTGGTGGAGGATTGCGTGGGTGACCGAGCGATCGCCCCGCATGAGGCAAACCTGTTCGACATGCGCCAGAAGAATGCTGAAGTCATGACCCTGGATCAGCTGATCGGCATGGCGGCAACGGCATGAGCGGCAACGGGGATTTTCTGTTCTACACGCCTGGTGATGGTTCGGGACTTGCGCGCGATCCACTAAAGGCCATCGTGGCGCCGCGCCCGATCGGGTGGATTTCCACCCTGTCGGCAAAGGGTATTCCCAACCTGGCGCCCTACAGCTTTTTCAACATGGTCTGCGATGCGCCTCCGCTGGTGGCTTTCTCCAGCATGGGGCGAAAGGACACGCTCGACAACGTTTCGGCGACCGGGGAATTTACCTGCAACCTGGCCACCCGCGCCTTGGCCGATGCGCTGAATATGTCTTCGGCGCCCTTTCCGGCAGACGTGGACGAATTCGCCGCAGCCGGCCTCGCGACCGCGCCGGGGCGCGCCGTGGCATGTCCGCGCGTGGCGCAGAGCCCCGCAGCCTTGGAGTGCAAGCTTGCCGACATTCATCGCCTGCGCGGTGCCGATGGGGCAGCAGCGGAAGGGTGGCTGGTGATTGGTGAGGTTGTAGGTGTTCATATATGTTGTGATCACGTGAGCGACGGGCGGTTCGACACGGCGCATGCCGGCATTATCCAGCGCGCCGGTTACTCTGCCGATTATGCCGAAATCACGCCCGACATATTCTTCGCCATGCCACGACCCCGCGCTCCCAAAGGTTGAACGCGCCATGCAGCGATCCATGACTCCCGTGCCGCGCGACATTGCGTTCACTTTGAACGACGCTCCTTTTTCCGCCAACATCGCGCCGGCAACCCGCCTGCTCGAAGTGTTGCGCAATGATGCACAGTTGAACGGGCCGAAATATGGCTGCGGTTACGGGCAGTGCGGGGCTTGTGGCGTGCTGGTCGATGGCCTGGCCGCGCGGGCTTGCGTGCTCACGGTCGCTGCGGTGGAAGGGCGGCGCGTCGTGACGCTGGAAGGCCTGAAGGATGGCGAGGGACCTGGGCTGATCCAGCGCGCGTTCATTCGCGGGCAGGGTGCTCAATGCGGCTATTGCCTCAATGGCATGATCGTGACTGCGCATGCCTTGCTCAGCCATGATCCGGAACCGAGCCGCTCTACCATCGAGCAGGCCTTGCGGCACAACCTGTGCCGTTGCGGCACCCATGTGGAAATCATCGCTTCGGTGGAACTGGCCGTAGCCGCTATTGCCGCAGGGGAGACGCTGTGAGCGACATTCAATCCGG
>Ga0207696_1000793_pt1 | contig 20640 bp, 23 predicted proteins | sample KBSS54metaG_FD_184403 | JGI IMG/M metagenome (GOLD analysis project Ga0207696, IMG submission 184403) | Switchgrass rhizosphere microbial communities from Kellogg Biological Station, Michigan, USA - KBS S5-4 metaG (SPAdes) (version 2) | ecosystem: Host-associated > Plants > Roots > Rhizosphere >...
CTTGCACCGTGGTGTATGGTGATTCTCGGTACCCTATTCGCCGTCATCATCGCTAAACAGTTATATGGCGGGCTTGGTCACAACCCCTTTAACCCGGCGATGGTCGGCTACGTGGTATTACTGATTGCCTTTCCTGTGCAAATGACATCATGGCTGCCGCCGCAAACTCTTGCCGCGACGGTGCCGGGTTTTGCTGATTCAGTGCATGTTATTTTCTCGGGTGCGACTGCAGTGAGTGACAGCATGTCGCAACTACGTATGGGCATTGACGGTATAAGTCAGGCGACTCCGCTTGATACCTTTAAGACCGGGTTACGTGCCGGGCATTCCGCAACGTCCCTGATGCAGGCACCTATCTACACAGGCGTACTGGCAGGAATCGGCTGGCAGTGGGTCAACCTGGCCTTCCTGCTGGGTGGCGTGTTCTTATTGATGAAAGGCGCAATTCGTTGGCATATTCCGGTCAGTTTCCTGATAACACTGGCGGTGTGTTCCACTCTGGGTTGGGTGTTTTCCCCGGAAAAATGTGCCTCGCCGGTGATTCACCTGTTCTCTGGCGCAACCATGCTGGGAGCATTTTTCATTCTCACCGACCCCGTCACTGCCTCGACGACTAATCGAGGACGCCTGATTTTTGGCGCACTGACCGGTGTGTTGGTATGGCTCATTCGCACCTATGGCGGCTATCCGGATGGCGTGGCATTTGCCGTACTGCTGGCAAATATTACCGTCCCGTTGATTGATTATTACACCCGCCCTCGTGCTTATGGGCACCGCTAAGGAGTCGTCATGCTGAAAACAATGCAAAAACATGGCGTGACTCTGGCGCTATTTGCCGTAATGGCGACCGGACTTACGGCAGTCGTCAATGCGTTAACCAAAGACACCATCGAGCAACAGGCCGTGGCCCAACAAAAGCTATTGTTTGATCAGGTGATTTCCCCCGATCTCTACGACAATAATATTCAGTCCAGTTGCCTGGTCGTCAGTGAGCCACAATTGGGCAAAGGTGAACGCCATATTTACGTGGCGCGTAAAGGCCAACAGCCCGTTGCCGTGGTGATGGAAGCGACAGCGCCTGACGGCTATTCTGGCGCCATTCAATTACTGGTTGCGGCCGATTTTAATGGCAAGGTACTGGGGTCACGTGTCACAGAACACCATGAAACTCCGGGGCTGGGCGATAAAATAGAAACCCGACTGAGTGACTGGATTACCCATTTTGCCGGTAAAACCATTCGTGGCAGTGATGACCCAAGCTGGGCGGTGAAAAAAGATGGTGGGCAGTTTGATCAATTTACCGGGGCCACTATCACACCACGTGCAGTCGTCAATGCGGTAAAACGAGCGGGACTGTTCGCTAAAACATTACCATCGCAAATTGATAACCTTCCTGTTTGTGGAGCACAGCCATGAGCGAAGTAAAAGATATTGTCGTTCAGGGGTTATGGAAAAATAACTCCGCACTAGTGCAATTGTTGGGCCTGTGCCCACTGCTGGCAGTAACATCAACAGCCACCAATGCCCTCGGGCTTGGTCTGGCAACCACACTGGTGCTGGTGCTAACTAACAGTGCCGTTTCTGCCCTGCGCCGCTGGGTTCCGGCAGAGATTCGCATCCCCATTTACGTGATGATTATTGCCTCGGTTGTCAGCACCGTACAAATGCTCATCAACGCCTATGCTTATGGTTTATATCAGTCTTTGGGGATATTTATTCCGCTGATTGTGACGAACTGTATTGTCATCGGTCGCGCCGAAGCGTTCGCCGCCAAAAGCAGTGTGCCACTGGCCGCCCTCGATGGGCTTGCCATTGGCCTGGGTGCCACAAGTGCCATGTTTGTATTAGGCTCCCTGCGCGAAATCATTGGCAACGGAACGTTATTTGATGGGGCTGATGCGTTACTTGGCAGTTGGGCTAAGGTGCTGCGCATTGAAGTCTTCCACACCGATACCCCTTTCCTGCTGGCGATGTTGCCACCGGGTGCGTTCATCGGCCTGGGTTTGATGCTGGCGGTGAAGTATCTGATCGATGAAAAAATGAAAACGCGCCGTACCGCGAAAGCGACGGCACCGGAAGGGAATCCAGAGAAAGCGTAATGAATAAAACCAAGCGGCTAGAGATCCTGACACGTCTGCGTGATAACAACCCTCACCCGACCACGGAGCTGCATTTCAGCTCCCCGTTTGAATTGCTGATCTCGGTTCTGCTGTCAGCGCAAGCGACTGATGTCAGTGTCAATAAAGCCACGGCAAAGTTGTATCCGGTGGCGAATACGCCACAAGCTATGCTCGATTTAGGCGTGGACGGCGTGAAGTCGTATATCAAAACCATTGGCCTGTTTAACAGCAAGGCGGAAAACGTCATCAAGACCTGCCGGATGCTCATTGAGCTACATAACGGTGAAGTCCCTGAAGACAGAGCGGCCCTGGAAGCCCTGCCTGGTGTAGGGCGTAAAACCGCCAATGTGGTGCTCAATACCGCATTTGGCTGGCCCACTATTGCCGTCGACACCCATATTTTCCGCGTTTGTAACCGCACCAATTTTGCACCAGGTAAAAATGTTGAGCAGGTTGAGGAAAAGCTGCTGAAGGTGGTTCCGGCAGAATTTAAAGTCGATTGCCATCACTGGCTAATCCTTCATGGCCGTTACACCTGCATTGCTCGTAAACCGCGCTGTGGCTCATGTATCATTGAAGATCTGTGCGAATTCAAAGAGAAAGTTGAACTCTGATTTCCCGCCTGCTTCTTAAGAAGCAGGGCATTCCATTCCCTTATACACTTCCTCATAGCTGCCAATACCAATAAATCCATTCATTTGTTCTGCGTATTGTTACCACTTCACTTACTTCATCTGGTGAATAATCACCCGACCAGGTTAATCGTTTTTTTACGATAAGAATTTTCCATAAATATGTGACAAAGATCACACTGATAACTTGATGTTAAATTTTGGTCATCAAAATGAAACAAATAACCACGTAATACACAGTGATAACTCCAAACAGGCAGGACAATTACCTGTACAAATCTTTACACCTGGCCTATATCACTACACATTTACCCGTAGAGCAGAACATATAACTAAATTGCCGTTATTTTATCATTTTATGAGAGAATAAATTGGTAAAGCGCATTTTGATAAAATTTAACGCTGAATAACAATTTGGTTTGCGGAGCTTTATCTTGCACGGGATAAATGTAACAGATCATTACAAACCTCTTGCCTGAAGCCTCAGGATAGTGAACATTACCCGCCGTTTCCCCTTTCTTATAACTAAAAAAGCGAATGCACACTCGGCATAACGCTTAAAAAATTCCTGTTAAATTGGGATGTAAAAAAAGAGGTATATGTGTCGACTGCAAACAAAGAACCAGCAGAAAGCATCAGTCTGAATGCTTTCAAACAACCTAAATCGTTCTACCTGATTTTCTCTATCGAATTATGGGAGCGTTTTGGCTACTACGGCCTCCAGGGCATCATGGCCGTTTATCTGGTCAAAATGCTTGGGATGTCCGAAGCTGACTCCATCACCCTGTTCTCTTCCTTCAGTGCACTGGTCTATGGCTTAGTAGCAATTGGTGGTTGGCTGGGCGATAAAGTTCTCGGCACCAAACGTGTCATTATGCTCGGTACTATCGTACTGGCTATCGGTTATGCGCTGGTGGCATTTTCCGGTCATGATGTGGCAGTGGTGTACATGGGTATGGCGACTATCGCTGTGGGTAACGGTCTGTTCAAGGCTAACCCGTCGGCCCTGCTTTCTACCTGTTATGCGAAGGATGACCCGCGTCTTGATGGTGCATTTACTATGTACTATATGTCCATCAACATTGGTTCGTTCTTCTCTATGCTTGCCACACCGTGGCTTGCTGCGAAGTACGGCTGGAGCGTTGCGTTTTCCCTCAGCTTCGTCGGTATGCTGATTACTCTTGTGAACTTCATGTTCTGTAAGAGATGGGTAAAAGACTACGGCTCCAAACCAGACTTTGAACCTGTTCACTTCGGTAAACTGATTGCCACTATCGCGGGCGTCATTGTGCTGGTAACAGCTGCAACCTGGCTGCTGCACAACCAGGGTATCGCACGTATGGTACTGGGCGTTGTGGCTCTGGGCATCGTGATTATCTTTGCTAAAGAAGCCTTTGCCATGCAGGGCGCTGCGCGTCGCAAGATGATTGTTGCGTTCATCCTGATGGTTGAAGCGATTGTGTTCTTCGTGCTGTACAGCCAAATGCCTACTTCTCTGAACTTCTTTGCTATTCGTAACGTAGAGCATGCGATTCTGGGTATTACGTTCGAACCGGAGCAGTTCCAGGCACTGAACCCATTCTGGATTATGATCGGCAGCCCAATTCTGGCCGCTATCTATAATAAAATGGGCGACCGTATGCCGATGCCGCATAAATTTGCCTTCGGTATGGTGCTGTGTTCCCTGGCCTTCCTGGTACTGCCTGTTGGCGCTAAGTTCGCATCTGACGCCGGTATCGTATCGGTTAGCTGGTTGATTCTGAGCTATGCGCTGCAGAGTATCGGTGAGCTGATGATTTCCGGCCTGGGCCTGGCAATGGTTGCACAACTGGTACCACAGCGTCTGATGGGCTTCATCATGGGTAGCTGGTTCCTGACTACCGCTGGTGCAGCAATCATTGCCGGTAAAGTGGCTAACCTGATGGCGGTTCCTGAGAACGTGACTGATCCGCTGCAATCTCTGGCTGTTTACGGTCACGTGTTCATGCAGATCGGTATCGCTACTGCTGTTATCGCTGTTCTGATGATGATCATTGCACCAAAACTGAACCGTATGACCTTCAGTGATGAAAAAACTGAAACCTCTACGGAAACAGCTACCGCGTAATGTAGCGGGAAACATAAAATTTTAAGCCGTTAGCTTCATGCTTAACGGCTTTTTTTTTGCCGGTAAGCGCACTAACATAAGGTATCTTAGCGCCCAATAGGAGTTCAGTAATGAAACTGTATTATAAAGCTGGTGCCTGTTCCCTCTCCCCTCATATTATTCTGCGTGAAACGGGTATTGATTTCTCTCTGGTGAAGGTCGATTTAGCGGCGAAGAAAACCGAAGCAGGTGATGACTATCTTGAAGTCAATGCGAAGGGGCAAGTCCCTGCGTTGCTGCTGGATGACGGTTCACTGCTAACTGAAGGCGTGGCGATTGTTCAGTATTTGGCGGATAAAGTACCTGACCGCCAACTACTCGCTCCGGCAGGCAGCATGACTCGTTACCACACTCTCGAATGGCTGAACTACATCGCGACCGAGTTGCACAAGGGCTTCTCCCCGTTGTTCAACCCAGCAACGCCTGACGAATACAAAACCATTGCGCGTGCCGCACTGGAGAAGAAATTCAAATACGTTGACGAAGAGCTGAATGATAAACAGTGGCTGATGGGCCTGCGCTTTAGCGTGGCAGATGCGTATTTGTTTACCGTGCTGCGCTGGGCGAATGCGGTGAAACTGAATCTGGAAGGGCTGAGCAACATCGAAGCGTTTATGGAGCGTATGAAAGCGCGTCCGGCAGTGGCTGCTGCATTAACAGCTGAAGGAATTTAATTAATACGGCGGATAGGCGCAAGCTTCATCCGCCATTTTTTATTACAGTTTCACTGCAGTGAAATAATGCTCTGGATTTGCAATACCTTCTTGCGCTGCCACCAGTTGCAGTTCGTACTCTTCCATTTTCTTGGTTACTACCATGATGTCGTATACCGCGGCGGTAACATGCTCCAGCGCTTCGCGTAACGTGGCACCATGCAGCAGATTCACCAATAACAGTCCACTCGTCACATCACCCACTCCGACTGGCTGACGGTCGCCAAAGTCGACCAATGGGCGGTGAATATGCCAGGCTTCATCTGCCGTCACCAACAACATTTCAAAGCGGTCATGCTGGAACGCAGCACGCGCCAGGTGTTTCACCAACACAATTTCTGGCCCCTGGGCAATCAGCTCTCTCGCGGCACTGACCGCTTCTTCAACGGTGTTAACCGCATGACCGCAGAGAATCTCAAGCTCGATTAAGTTGGGGGCAATAATGTCGCTGGCTGGCATGGCATAACGAGTATGGAATTCGGCAACACCAGGTGCAACGATACAGCCCTTTTCTGGATGCCCCATTACTGGGTCACAGAAGTACTTCGCTTGCGGATTAGCTTCTTTAACTTTACGAACAATAGAAAGAATGTGCTCGCCCTGCTCGGCAGAGCCAAGATAACCACTCAGTACTGCATCACAACGCTTTAACTGCCCAATATCTGCAATCCCCTGCACAATCTCGCTGAGGTGGCTGGCTGGCATCACGCTGCCTGTCCATTTACCGTATTGGGTATGGTTTGAGAATTGGACTGTGTTCAGCGACCATACGTTGGCGCCCAGACGGCGCATCGGGAATTCGGCAGCACTGTTACCTGCATGACCGAAAACGACATGAGACTGGATGGCAAGGATATTTTTCATTTCTCTACTCGGAGGCAACGATTTTTTTAGGGGTTGCGAAATGACAACGGGTGGCAAAAATAAAGGGCGTGGTTTCCCACGCCCTTTAAGTTTATTCTCAATTACTTCCAGCAAACGAGGCAGTAATTTTTCTTACCCCGGCGCAACAAGGTGTAGCGATTGAAAAGAATATCGCTATCAGCAAAGGTATATTCCGGGTCAGACTGCTTCTCGCCATTAATGGTGATCGCGTTCTGTGCAATGGTTTTACGTGCCTGGCCGCGTGACGGTTGCAGTTCAGAATCAACCAACGCCTGTTGCAGGTCAGCACCACGATCCATTTCCACCATCGGTACGCCGTCTTGTGCCAGTTGCTCAAGGTCAGCTTCGGTCAAATCGCTCAAGTTGCCGTTGAACAGGCTGCTGGTGATACGTTTTGCCGCTTCCAGGCCTTCTTCGCCGTGAACCAGACGAGTCACAAGCTCTGCCAGTACGTATTGCGCACGCGGAGCGGTACCGCTGTTTTTGTCTTCTTCTTCCAGTGCGTCAATTTCTTCGAGGCTCATGAAAGTGAAGAACTTCAGGAAGCGATACACATCGGAGTCTGCGGTGTTAATCCAGAACTGGTAGAACTTGTACGGGCTGGTTTTCTTCGGATCAAGCCATACTGCGCCACCTTCAGTTTTACCGAATTTTGTACCGTCAGATTTGGTGATCAACGGAACGGTAAGACCGAACGCTTGTTGCTGGTGCAAACGGCGAGTCAAGTCGATACCAGAGGTGATATTGCCCCACTGGTCAGAACCGCCAATTTGCAGCACCACGCCGTGCAGTTTGTTCAGGCACGCGAAGTCATAACCTTGTAACAGGTTGTAGGAAAATTCGGTGAAAGAGATACCAACATCATCACGGTTCAGGCGCTGCTTCACCGCTTCTTTGTTAATCATCTGGTTAACAGAGAAGTGCTTACCGATATCACGCAGGAAGGTCAGAACGTTCATTCCGCCAAACCAGTCGTAGTTGTTAGCCGCGATAGCTGAGTTTTCACCGCAGTTGAAATCGAGGAAAGGTGCAACCTGACGGCGGATTTTTTCCACCCACTCTTGCACTGTGTCTTCGGTATTCAGTTTACGCTCTGAGGCTTTGAAGCTAGGGTCACCAATCAAACCTGTCGCACCACCCACCAGCGCAACCGGTTTGTGGCCAGCTTCCTGGAAGCGTTTCAGGCACAGCAGTGGAACCAGATGGCCCAAATGCAAGCTGTCAGCGGTAGGATCAAAGCCGCAATACAGAGCAATTGGCCCTTGCGCCAGTCGCTGTGCTAACGCTTCTTCATCCGTTACCTGGGCGACTAAGCCCCGCTCTTGCAATTGTTTTATCAAATTGATGCTCGCCATCAAATTCTCCATCTATATACGACTGCACCTTGGCCGGTACACGGCTTTCCGCCTGTTGGCGAAAGGAGTTAATTTCTTAGGGGACATAGGATAAAGCGCCAACAGCAGGAGTGCCAGCGCTTAAAACAACAATTTCCCTATGTTATGGCGCCAAACGGTCTATTTTCCAGGAACTGCCTTCGCGCTGGTATAAAAAACGATCGTGTAGACGATGTTCGCCGCCCTGCCAGAATTCCATTTGTTCAATTGTTACGCGATAGCCACCCCAGAAACTGGGTAATGGAATGTCGCCTTGCTGGAATTTCTGTTTCAGCTCGAGGAATTTACTTTCCAGAATACCTCGTGCGGAAATTCGGCTGGACTGTTTGGAAACCCAGGCACCAATTTGGCTATCGCGCGGGCGACTGTGGAAATATTTCATCACTTCGAGGGTGGATAAACGCTCCGCAGTGCCTTGCACCATCACCTGTCGATCAAGCATATGCCAGGGGAAATGCAGGCTAATACGCGGATTATTTTCCAAATGATGCGCTTTGCGCGAACCAAGGTTGGTGTAAAACACCAGCCCGCGTTCATCATAGTGTTTGAGCAAAACGATGCGCTGATATGGCTGACCGCTCTCATCGACAGTAGCCACCACCATGGCGGTAGGATCAGCAAGTTTTGCCTCGCAAGCTTGAGCTAACCAGCGCTCAAACAAGGCTAACGGTTGTTCAGTAAGATCATTGCGGCGCAAACCACCTTTTGTGTATTCGCGGCGCAGATGCGCAATTTGTTGCAAAGAGTCGTTATCAGACATGGCGTTACGTCAGGCTATCGTAAGGTGGAGCTATTGTGCGCTCCACCCTTAGAAATCTCAACGCTTGGGATTTTGTAATTGGCAATTATCTAACACAACAGTGTCTTTCCGATAAACCGTGGCGGTATCGCCTTTCGACCAGAACACGTAAACCCCATCAGTATAACGAACACCCGATGCCGATAATCCCTGAGTCAGGGACAAGTATTCATTGTCGTAAACGAAATTCACCATGCTTTTCTGGTTATTCAATTTAACGGTGAGGGGTTTATCATCGCACTGATACTGCAAAGTATCGGTCTGCATACGCTCAACAAAAGTGTTGTAGTAGCTACATCCGGCAAGCATGAAGGGGATGGTGGCAATAAGTAGTTTTTTCATCTGCATATCCTGAAGTTCTTATTATTTCTTATAAAGGGGGAGCATAACTTCCCCCATTCACTTCAGTTTAGAGATTTAGTGCTTAAGTTAATTTCAGTTAACTCTGATTTTTCAGGGAATATTGTACAGTGGGTTGGCAGGAAAAATTGCCCCTATCACGCTAGCAGCCGATGCTCCCGTTACCGAAGGTAAATTGCCCGGTAATCCAGATAACGTTCGATAGGCAAGCCAGGCGAAAGCCAGCGCTTCCATGTCATCGCCACTGATTCCTGCTTCGTCAGTTGTCGTGACTTCGATTCCTGGCAGTAGCCCTGCCAAACGAGCCATCAATAAAGGATTGCGACTTCCCCCACCGCACACCATCAAGCGCTCACAACCACCGCTCAACAATACTTGTTCTGAAATCGTTACTGCAGTCAGTTCGGTCAGCGTTGCCTGGACATCTTCTCCGGCAAGCCCAGGGAATGCCGCGAGCTGCCGCTCAAGCCATCCATAATTGAAATACTCGCGCCCGGTACTTTTTGGTGCTGGCATCGCAAAGTAAGGATCACTCAACATTTGCTGCAGTAAGGGGATAATCACCTTGCCGCTGATCGCCCATTGCGCATCTTTATCATAGGCTTTCCCGCGCTGACGCCAGATCCAGGCATCAATCAGCATATTTCCCGGCCCGGTATCGAAACCGCGCACTGGTTGTTCAGGAATCAACAAAGAGAGATTAGCGATACCACCAATATTGAGCACCATGCGATGTTCAGTGGGATGGCCAAGTAAAGCCTGATGGAAGGCAGGGACTAGTGGAGCGCCCTGCCCACCAAGAGCCATATCACGGCGGCGGAAATCACCGACAACGGTGACTCCGGTACGGGCAACAATTTGGTTGTTATCGCCAATTTGCATAGTGTGCGCCGCTTCACCTTGTGGCTCATGCCATACAGTTTGCCCATGGCAGCCAATAGCGGTGATATCCGTATACGTCAGGCCTTGTTCGGTCATCAGAGTTTGTACTGCCTCAGCGAACAATTTACCCAGTCGATTATCGAGCTGACCGAGTTGAGAAAGAGTTAATTGCTGGCCCTGGCAGATTGCCAGAATGGCATTTTTAATATCCAAAGGAATGGGATGGCTGTAACTCGCTTGCTGAGCAACAAGATGTTCATCAATCGCAGCAAGAACGACATCAATACCGTCCAGGCTGGTGCCTGACATCACGCCGATATAACGCCCTGATTTCATCTGTTACTCCTGAAAACTCGCCAAATTGTGGGATTAAGTGCCCCATAAACTAACATTCAACACAGTGATTGATTAATAGTTTTTAACCACGTTGCGTCACAAAATGATATTGAAAGCGCTGTTATACCTCAACAATGGCAAATGGTTTAAGCCCGGTTAAAACTCACTTATCTAGAATCAATGCGACCATGTGGCTGAACTAATATTAAATTCGGCACCTAAATACCATATAATTAGGCCCGATGGATGCTCGGTTGGGCGTTTTAAGATGATCAGGAGAGTCACAAATGATTTCACGTATACTGGCGGTCTCGTTAGTAGGTTTAACTTTGGCTGGTTGCGCTAACACCAGTACGCTTTCAGGCGATGTGTATAGCGCCTCAGATGCTAAGCAAGTTCAAAGCGTAACTTACGGCACATTGGTCTCCACTCGCCCGGTACAAATCCAGGCTGGCAATGATTCAAATGTGATGGGCGCGATTGGTGGTGCAGTTCTGGGTGGTTTCCTGGGTAATACTGTCGGCGGCGGTTCGGGCCGTTCACTGGCTACAGCTGCAGGTGCTGTGGCAGGTGGCGTAGCGGGTCAGAGCGTCCAGAGCGCCATCAACAAAACTGATGGTGTTGAGCTGGAAATCCGTAAAGATGATGGCAATACTATTCTGGTCGTGCAAAAACAAGGTAAGACCCAGTTTGCTGCTGGTCAACGTGTAAGAATCGCCAGCAACGGCAGCCAAACGACTGTATCACCAAATTAATAATGAAGAGGTGGCTTGCTTGCAGGTCGCCCTACTTTATTGCGGTGGAACAAAGTTTGTAGCGCGAAGTTTGCTAAAGAGTAAGCCTCACCGAAAGATGAGGCTTACTGAGAGAAATTACTCTTTAGTCTGAAGATGAACGATGTTTTGTTCCAGTCGATTAATCAGATCAAGAAGTAGCGCTTGCTCGTCGGAACTGATCCCCAACAAAATCTCATTGCGCGTTTTTTTAATCACCGTTTCCATCTCATTGATGATTGGCTCAGCGCGTTCAGTAAGCTTAATACGTTTTGCCCTGCGGTCATTCGCGCAGGTTTGACGTGAAATAAGCCCTTTCTCTTCAAGCTGGTCGAGCGTTCTGACCAATGAGGGTTGTTCGATACCAATCGCTTTCGCCAACTGAATCTGTGACTGCTCGGGCGGCAACTGATGAATATTGTGCAGCGTAACCCAATGCGTCTGTGTCAACTCCAGAGGTTTTAGACGATGGTCAATCAGAGCACGCCAAATGCGCACTAACCTTGCCAGATCTGATCCTAGTGGCGATTCCAATTTCATCTCCTTATAATTAGCTTGCTAACTTATTATACTGATTTTAAACTATTGTGCAGGCATTCATTGAAAAATTAAATTCCTTACTTTTGCTGATGTTAAGCAACCAGCTATACTTTTAGTTTACAACTAAGTCAGGGGAAACGGCAGTCATCCCCAGTAATTTAAAGGATTATCTGACGTGATATTCAGTTTTATAACATCAGGCTTACCTCTTCAGGACTTGGTTGTCGGGGCTTCCATCTACTTTCCCCCTCTTTTCAAAGCCGTTATCCTTGGCTTTTTTATCTGGCTCATTCTGCATCATTTGCTGCGTGACTGGATGTATTCCGGCGATATCTGGCATCCGACATTAATGGATTTGTCGTTATTTTCGCTGTCCGTTAGCGCAGGACTTGTCATTTTAGTGATGTGGTAAGCAATAACATGAAAACAATAAAGTACTTCTCCACGCTGCTGATTTTCGCTGTCGCCATTATTGTTGGCTGGATGTTGTGGAATTATTACATGCAATCCCCGTGGACGCGAGATGGGAAAGTGCGTGCCGAACAAGTCAGCATCACCCCTCAGGTGTCGGGAACCATTACTCAGTTGAATGTCGAAGATAACCAGTTCGTTCAAGCGGGCACCGTGCTGTTCACTATTGACCCCACGCCTTATCACATTGCCCAACTCAATGCACAAGCGCAGCTAGCCCAAACGCAGTCTGAACTGGCGAAAGCCAGCAATGAAGCATTACGCCGCAGAAATTTACCGCGTAATTATATTTCTGCTGAAGATATGGATACGGCGAATATCAATGTCAAAGCCGAACAAGCCGCAGTTAAAGCTGCCGAAGCCACACTTGAGCACGCGAAATGGCAACTGACTCAAACAACCGTCAGCGCGCCAGTTGATGGTTGGGTCACCAATCTCTCGACCCGTACCGGTAACTATGCCACTGTGGGTCAACCGGTCTTTGCGCTTATCGACAGCCACTCTTTTTACGTGGTCGGTTACTTTGAAGAAACCAAGCTGCGCCATATCCAACCCGGTGACACTACGCAGATTGTGCTGTACAGCGGCCATGTCCCGCTAAGCGGCAAAGTGCAAAGTATCGGCCGCGCTATCTACGATCAAAGCGTGGAAAGCGACAGCAATTTAGTTCCAGATATCAAACCCAATGTGCCGTGGGTGCGCCTCGCCCAGCGCGTTCCGGTGCGCATCAAATTAGATAGAATTCCCGAAGGCGTTACGCTGGTTTCCGGCACCACCTGCACAGTTACCATAAAGCATTAATCGGCTGATGAAACTCTCCGCCCTGCAATGGCAAAACACCCCGTGGGGAAAGGCGAATGCCGGGCAATGGCGTTATGCGCTGCGTAACGCTATTGCGATGTGTCTCGCATTAACTATTGCCTATTATCTCGATCTGGACGAACCGTACTGGGCGATGACTTCAGCGGCGGTGGTCAGTTTTCCCACCGTAGGCGGTGTAGTCAGTAAAAGTTTGGGGCGTGTTGCAGGTAGCCTGATTGGTGCGACGGCTTCGCTAATCATCGCGGGGAATACGCTGAACGACCCCTGGCTGTTTACCTTCGCAATGGCGTCCTGGCTGGCGCTGTGTACGTGGAGTTCAAGTCATTTCCAGAATAACGTTGCCTATGCGTTTATGCTGGCAGGTTACACCGCCGCAATCATCGCTTTCCCTATGGTGAATACCGTCGATACCACGCAACTTTGGGATATCACTCAAGCGCGTGTTTGCGAAGTGATCGTCGGGATTTTGAGTGGGGCATTTATGATGATGGTGCTACCCAGCACATCGGATGGCACCACCCTGCTGACAGCTCTGCGGAATATGCACGCCCGGCTGTTAGAACACGCATCTATGCTGTGGAAACCAGAAACCACCGATGCCATCCGCACCGCGCATGAAGGTGTAATTGGGCAAATTTTGACCATGAATTTACTCAGGATTCAGGCATTCTGGAGCCATTATCGTTTCCGCCGCCAGAACAATTTGCTTAACTACCTCATTCATCAGCAATTGCGCCTGACCAGTGTGATCTCCAGCCTGCGCCGGATGTTGATGAACTGGCCAAACCCACCTGAAAATTTGTGGCCAGTTCTCGAAGCTTTAATCAAAGAGTTGGCGCGGGAAGAAGTTCATAAGTACACCATTGCACGACTGCTTGCGCAGATCGCCCCCAGTACTGAAGATGATTATCGGCATCAGGCATTCTGGCATCGCCTGCGCTACTTTTGCTGGCTCTATCTCAACAGCAGTCGCTGGTTACGCGAGCTGGAAAATGCCACGCCGGTCGCTGAATTAAGCCCGCCAAAAACACCGCCACTGGCTCGTCATACCGACAATACCGAAGCGGTCTGGAGTGCTTTGCGCACGTTTTGTGTGATCACCGTTACTGGTGCCTGGTGTATCAGCACCCAATGGGACGCCGGGAGTGGTGCGTTATCACTGGCGGCCATTAGTTGTGTGCTCTACTCGTCAGTACCATCGCCGTTGAATTCGCTGACCCTGCTAATGCGCACCTTATTGTGGCTTTCGGTGTTCAGCTTCCTGGTCAAATTTGGCCTGATGGTGCAAATCACCGATCTGTGGCAATTCCTTGTTTTCTTACTGCCGCTGTTGGCAACCATGCAGTTACTGAAGCTACAGCAACCCAAGCTAGCTGGACTGTGGGGACAACTGATAGTTTTCATGGGGTCGTTTATTGCCGTCACCAATCCGCCAGTCTATGACTTCGCTGATTTTCTGAATGACAACCTGGCAAAAGTGATTGGCGTGGGGCTGTCGTGGGTTGCGTTTTCGGTGCTGCGCCCCGGTTCTGATACGCGCAAAGGCCGCCGCCATATTCGTGCATTGCGCCGTGGCTTCGTGGACCAACTTAGCCGTAAACCGCAACATTCTGAGAATCAGTTTGAGTCATTGGTTTATCACCACATCAGCCAGCTCAGTAGCAGTAAAGATGACGTGGCACGCCGCTGGCTACTGCGTTGGGGTGTGGTGTTGCTAAATTGTTCGCATGTTGTCTGGCAATTACGCGGATGGGAAACTCGCTCGGACCCGCTTTCTCAGGTACGTGATGTGTGCATTCATACTTTGCGTGACGTGATGAGCGAGCGTGGGGTTCAACAACGTTCTTTAGCCACCTCGTTGCAGGAATTGCAGCGGATGTCGGAAACACTCTCGCATCATCATAATCCGGCAGCGCGCGAACTGGCGGGGATCATCTGGCGGCTTTACTGCTCTCTTTCACAGCTAGAACAAGCGCCACCTGCCGGAACGCTGGCAGGCAGCCACTGAGTTTATTGAATTACACCGCAGGCGTAACGCGCACCACCACCACCCAGCGGTTTAGGTTGATCGGACATATTATCGCCGTCAACATGAACCATCAGCGCCTTACCTTTGACTTCATCAAGGGTTTTCATGCGCGGTGCCGTGACTGGTTCAGTTGCGCTGCCATCATTATCGACCACCAACACCGGTAAATCACCCAAGTGTCCAACCCCCATCGGCCCCATATGCTTACCGGTTTTGTCAGGATCAAGGTGACCACCAGCGGCCTCAGCAGCCGAAGGTTTACCGTTTTTCATTCCGGGGTCACAACTGCCATTGGCGTGAACGTGAAAACCATGTTCACCAGGAGGAAGAGTTCGAAGATCGGGCGCGAAAACCAGCCCTTTATCGGTTTCGGTTATTTTCACCGTGCCAAGAGAATGGTCAATTCCCTTTGACGTGACGAGATTCATTTGCACTTCAGTGCTGGCAGCCTGAACAGCAGCACAGCTAAATAGCGTAAGAAAAGCCAGACTAATTCGCTTCATAATATCTCCCGGATTGACTTTCAGCCTGTTAAGCATAGGCCATACCAGTCGAATGCTCCGGGAGATCGCTATTTTTGTGGTTATGGCACGTCGTAACCCAGCGCAGCTTTACGAATGCGGAACCACTGTTGGCGGTTCATATCGAGGCTTAAAGAGTGAATCGCTGAACGTACGCGCTCAATCTTACCGGAGCCGATAATTGGCAACGGCTTCGCGGGTAAACGCATCACCCAGGCATAAACCACTTGTTCGATAGTTTCCGCCCCCAGTTCATCTCCCACAGCACGCAGCTCATCACGCAACGGTTGGAAAGTTTCATCATTAAACAAGCTCCCGCCGCCCAGGCATGACCACGCCATAGGATGGATGCGCAGTTGCTGGCATTGATCCAGCGTGCCATCAAGAATCGTTGGCTGATACACTGGGGAAATCTCTACCTGGTTAGTCGCCAGCGTAAACGGCAGACGTGATTGCAGCAGACTAAATTGCGCAGGAGTGAAGTTAGAGACACCAAAATGGCGCACTTTGCCGCTCTGATGCAGCGAGGTAAACGCCTCAGCCACTTCGTCAGCATCCATAAGCGGATCCGGGCGGTGAATTAACAGCAAATCGAGGTAGTCGGTAGCCAGTTTTTGCAGTGAAGAGTCGGCACTGCTGATGATGTGTGATTTGTCAGTAATGTAGTGCCCCAGTGCATGGCCTGGATTTGCGGTGGTGGCAATCCCGCACTTGGTGACAATTTCCATTTTCTGCCGTAGGTGTGGCACCAGGCGCATCGCATCGCCAAAGGCAGCTTCGCACTGATAACCACCGTAAATATCGGCGTGATCGGCTGTAGTGATTCCCAGGTCGACATGTTCTTCGATAAAACTGGCCAGCTGGCGAGCGGACATGTTCCATTCCATCAAACGCCAATAGCCCATAACAAGCCGAGAAAACTCAGGTCCCTGCGGGGAAATCGTAGTGCGCTGTACCATAAAGCCTATCCTCAGTAAGAAACGAATTCTGCGAGTGAGTATAGCGAGATCAGCGAATTAAAAAAGTGAGGGTTGCTGCGGTTCTTCGGGGGGAGTGGACTTGCTTGCGCGTAATTTGCGTATCAATCTCTGGCGGCATAAGCGCAGTACTTCCTGCTTTTGCCCATCGCTCATTTGCTGCCACTGAAAACGCTCATCGCGGCTACGCATACAACCACGGCAAAAGCCGCGCTCATCCGACTGGCAGATCCCGCGACATGGGCTTTGTATCGGGAAAAACTCTAGCTGTTCAGACACCCTCACCCCCGTAATCTTGTGTTATTTCAATTGAAGCCCTTCATCCAAAATGTTGCAAGCGCGGCGGTGAATATTCTCAACACGTATCCCGAATAGCGGACGATGACCGTTTTGCTTAAATTAAGGTTCACCTAATCTTCATTCTTTAGTCTGTGCGCATTACTTATGAGCACTTATGGCTGTCATGGAAACCCTGAAAAAGTTACAGTGTAACGATTCAAAGTTTAATCTCTACTGCGCGTTCTTCTTCACCATAATCAATTTCTTGTTGATCAAACGCAGCTGGGAAATTATTGAACCAAATTCGTTCCACAGCTGGATTTTCGCCATTTCGGTGCCAGTGGTTTTATTTAGCGCCTGGTTGATAATCTTTAGCCTGATTAACCTGCCGTGGTTGCGTAAACCATTACTGGTGATTTTGGTGCCTGGCTGCGCGGCCTGTAACTATTTTATGTTCACCTGTGGCGCAGTTATCGACAAAAACATGATGACCAACGTCGTGACTTTGGTTACACCGCAATTACTGATGTGGACTGGGCTCACCGGTATTGTATCCGCAGTGTTTTTGGCCACGATTAAAATCAAACCTTCGCGTTGGTGGTACACCCTGCTATCGCGCACCGTTGGCGTACTGGCGGGTCTGCTAATCATTATTCTGGTGGCTTCCGTATTTTATAAAGACTACGCCTCGCTGTTCCGTAACCACAAAAATATCGTAAAAATTCTGCCACCTGACACTTGCATTAGACCGACTGGTCTATTACAGTTCTTTCCATGAACAGACATCCCGCACATGACACTCGTGAACATCTTCTTGCTACCGGCGAGCAGCTTTGTCTGCAACGTGGGTTTACTGGCATGGGATTAAGCGAACTGTTAAGCACCGCCGAAGTACCGAAAGGTTCCTTCTATCACTACTTTCGCTCAAAAGAGGCGTTTGGCGTGGCGATGCTGGAGAGGTATTACACCGCTTATAACCTGCGATTGCAGCAGCATTTTTCGCAAGACAGCGGGAATTACCGTGAGAAATTAATCGCCTGGTATCAGGAAACTGTCACCTGGTTTTCGCAACATGGCAGCCTGATCAGTTGTTTGACGGTTAAACTTTCGGCTGAAGTGTGTGACCTTTCAGAAGATATGCGCACAGCCTTAAATAAAGGTTCGGCGCAAATCGTTTCCCAGATTGCAGATGCACTGGAGAAGGGGCATGCCGAATCAAGCCTTAAATTAACCGACTCGGCGTTAAGCCAGGCACAAGTGATTTATGCCCTGTGGCTCGGAGCCAGCTTACAAGCGAAAATTTCACGTAGCGCGATACCGCTGGAATGCGCCCTCGCCCACGTTAGCCAATTATTAGCGGAGCCTGTCTCCTGACAGGCTTTTTTATTTACTCAATTACTAGACGACCGGTCTATTCAAAGGATAACCCATGTCAGCAGATAAATTATTTACCCCACTGAAAGTCGGTGCCATTACCACACCAAACCGCATTTTTATGGCGCCATTAACTCGTCTTCGCAGCATTGTGCCTGGCGATATCCCAACCCCATTGATGGGCGAATATTATCGCCAGCGCGCAAGCTCCGGCCTTATCATCAGTGAAGCCACGCAAATTTCTGCGCAAGCTAAAGGTTATGAAGGCGCACCCGGTCTGCACAGCGATGAGCAAATCGCTGCGTGGAAGAAAATCACCGCCGGTGTTCATGCGGCAAAAGGTCGCATTGCGGTACAACTCTGGCACACCGGCCGTATCTCTCACTCCAGCATTCAGCCAGGCCAGCAAGCGCCTGTCGCGCCATCGGCAATTTCTGCCGGTACGCGCACCTCACTGCGTGATGAAAATGGCCACGCGATTCGCGTCGACACCTCTTTGCCACGCGCGCTTGAGCTGAATGAAATCCCGGGCATCGTCAATGATTTCCGTCAGGCGGTAGGTAACGCCCGTGATGCTGGTTTTGACATGGTCGAACTGCACTCCGCGCACGGTTATTTGCTGCACCAGTTCCTGTCACCGACCTCCAACCATCGTACGGACGAATATGGCGGTAGCCGCGAAAACCGTGCGCGTCTGGTACTGGAAGTGGTCGATGCCGTGAGCAAAGAATGGAGTGCCGACCGAATTGGTATCCGCGTCTCGCCAATCGGTTCATTCCAGAACGTGGATAACGGCCCGGATGAAGAAGCCGATGCGTTGTATCTGATTGAAGAATTGAACAAGCGCGGCATCGCTTATCTGCATATGTCAGAGCCTGACTGGGCTGGCGGCAAACCGTATAGCGAAGAGTTCCGCCTGAAAGTGCGTGAACGTTTCAACGGCGTGATCATCGGCGCGGGCGCTTATACCCCAGAGAAAGCGGAGTCGTTAATCGAGAAAGGTTTAATCGACGCTGTCGCTTTTGGCCGCGATTACATCGCCAATCCGGATTTGGTCGAACGCCTGCATCACAATGCCGAACTCAACGCCCAACGTCCTGAAACCTTCTATGGCGGCGGTGCTGAAGGTTATACCGATTACCCAACTTTATAAGACCTGTCGATTGATAGCGGCGTGAATTCGCCGCTATACTTACCCTCACATTTAGAAATTAACCCTTTAATTTTACCCAAATAATTCTAGTTGTGGCCAGGCGGCAAGCTCAGGAATCCCCGGGAGCTTACTTGAGTAAATGACTGGGGTGAGTGAGTGCAGCCAACACCGTCACAACTTGAAGAATGAAGGGGAAAAGAGGAATTTATGCGCTTACTTCATACCATGCTGCGCGTTGGCGATCTGCAACGCTCTATCAATTTTTACACCAACGTACTAGGGATGACCCTGCTGCGTACCAGTGAAAACCCAGAATATAAATACTCTTTGGCGTTTGTTGGCTACGGCCCGGAAACCGAAGAAGCCGTTATCGAACTGACTTATAACTGGGGTACCGAGAGCTACGATCTGGGCAACGCCTACGGCCATATCGCATTGAGCGTTGATAACGCCACCGAAGCTTGCGAGCGTATTCGCAACAACGGTGGCAATGTAACCCGTGAAGCTGGCCCGGTAAAAGGCGGCTCCACCGTTATTGCTTTCGTTGAAGATCCAGACGGCTACAAAATTGAGCTCATCGAGAGCAAAGATGCGGGTAAAGGCCTGGGTAACTAATACTCAACTAACGGGCGGTATACCTGCCCGTTAGCTTCCCTTCTTAAAATTTGCCATAATGCGCGCTGCTTTTTCCCCGTATTAAGAGATCCTGATGTCTGACAACACGCAACTGCAAGGCCTGTGTGACCGCTTTCGTGGTTTTTATCCGGTAGTCATTGACGTTGAAACCGCTGGGTTTAACGCGAAAACCGATGCTTTACTGGAAGTCGCTGCCATCACCTTGAAGATGGATCAGGACGGCTGGTTAATGCCTGATGAAACCCTGCATTTCCATGTCGAACCTTTCGAAGGCGCTATCCTTCAGCCTGAAGCGCTGGCCTTCAATGGTATTGACCCGCACAACCCGTTGCGTGGTGCCGTCAGTGAATATGACGCGCTACATGCGATTTTTAAGATGGTGCGCAAAGGCATCAAAGACAGTGGGTGTAACCGTGCAATTATGGTGGCGCACAATGCCACCTTTGATCACAGCTTTATGATGGCCGCGGCAGAACGCGCGTCATTAAAACGTAACCCTTTTCATCCGTTTGTCACCTTTGATACCGCCGCACTGAGCGGACTGGCATTAGGCCAAACGGTGCTGGCGAAAGCGTGTATTGCTGCTGGTATGCCGTTTGATAGCAGCCAGGCGCACTCTGCACTTTATGATACCGAGCAAACCGCGCAGCTATTTTGCGAGATAGTGAATCGCTGGAAGCGTTTAGGTGGCTGGCCGCTGCCACTCCCTGCAGACCCCGAATCGTGAGCATAAAAAAAGCGACCTTAACGGTCGCTTTTTAATAACTAATAGCAAATTACTCTGCGTCTGGCTCTTCA
>Ga0207696_1000794_pt1 | contig 20575 bp, 19 predicted proteins | sample KBSS54metaG_FD_184403 | JGI IMG/M metagenome (GOLD analysis project Ga0207696, IMG submission 184403) | Switchgrass rhizosphere microbial communities from Kellogg Biological Station, Michigan, USA - KBS S5-4 metaG (SPAdes) (version 2) | ecosystem: Host-associated > Plants > Roots > Rhizosphere >...
GCGCAGCCTGATGGTTTTACCCTGATCGAACACATCGTCAAGGGCCGGTTCAAGGGCGGCAGCGAGCATTCGAAAACCATCCAGCGCCTGGACGGCAGCACGGTCTCCGTCACCCTGGTGGGGGCGCCGATCCTCAGCGGCGGCCAGGTCAGCGGTGCCGTGCTGGTCCTGCACGACATGACCCAGGAGCGTCAGTACATCGCCAACCTGTCGTGGCAGGCCACACACGACGCCTTGACCGGCCTGGCCAACCGTCGCGAGTTCGAGTACCGCCTTGAGCAGGTGCTGCACAGGGCAGGGCAGCCCCAGGGCGGGCGACATGCATTGATGTTCCTCGACCTCGACCAGTTCAAGCTGGTCAACGACACCTGCGGCCATGCGGCGGGCGACGAGTTGCTACGGCATATCTGCGCGCTGCTGCAATCGGATTTGCGCGAAGGTGACACCCTGGCACGCCTGGGGGGCGATGAATTCGGCATCCTGCTGGAGAACTGCCCGGCGGCGGTGGCGGAAAAAGTCGCCGAGAGCCTGCGCCACACCGTGCAGAGCCTGCATTTTGTGTGGAAGGGGCGGCCGTTCATGACCACCGTGAGCATCGGCCTGGTGCAGATCTCCCAAACCCCGACCACCCTGGAAACCTCGTTGCGCGCCGCCGACATGGCCTGCTACATGGCCAAGGAAAAAGGCCGCAACCGAGTGCAGGTGTACCACGCCGATGACTCGGAGCTGTCCCTGCGCTTTGGCGAGATGGCCTGGGTGCAGCGTTTGCACATGGCGCTGGAGGAGAACCGGTTTTGCCTGTACGCCCAGGAAATCTCGCCCTTGGGAAGTGCCGACGGCGGCAGTGGGCATATTGAAATCCTGCTGCGCCTGCACGACGAGGCGGGTCGGATCATCCTGCCCGACAGCTTCATCCCCGCAGCTGAGCGTTATGGTTTGATGACCTCCCTGGACCGTTGGGTGGTAGAGAACGTATTCAGGATCATTGCCCGTTGCATGCACGAGCACCCGGGCCGGCCTATGGCGATGTGTGCGATCAATCTGTCAGGCATTACGATTGGCGACGATGATTTCCTCGGTTTTTTACGTGAGAAATTCGAGGCTTACCGCATTCCGCCAGAAATGATTTGTTTTGAAATAACTGAAACAAGCGCTATTGCGAACCTGGGCAGTGCCATTCGCTTTATTAACGAACTCAAAGCCTTAGGTTGCTTCTTTTCCCTCGATGACTTCTGCGCCGGAATGTCCTCATTCGCGTATCTGAAACATTTACCTGTAGACTTCCTGAAGATCGATGGAAGTTTCGTAAAGGATATGCTGGACGACCCGATTAACCGCGCGATGGTCGAAGTGATCAACCACATCGGCCATGTCATGGGAAAGCGCACAATTGCCGAATTTGTTGAAACACCGCAGATCGAACAGGCTTTGCTCGACATTGGTGTGGATTACGCTCAGGGCTACCTGATTGAACGACCGCAATTGTTTACCTTTGATAGCTTGCGTCGACCCGTGCGGCCGCAGCCTCTGTTATTCAGGGCGCCCGGCACATTCCGCTGAAACATTTGCCGGTCTGTAAATCACACTTAAAAAGGAGCCTTAATAGTGATCGACACATTCAGCAGAACCGGCCCGCTTATGGAAGCCTCAAGTTACCCCGCCTGGGCTCAGCAATTGATCCAGGACTGCAGCGAGAGCAAGCGCCGGGTTGTCGAACACGAACTGTACCAACGCATGCGTGACAACACGCTCAGCGCCAAGACCATGCGTCACTACCTGATCGGTGGCTGGCCCGTGGTGGAACAGTTTGCCTTGTACATGGCACAGAACCTCACCAAGACCAAGTTTGCCCGTCATCCAGGGGAAGACATGGCGCGCCGTTGGCTGATGCGCAATATCCGTGTGGAGCTGAACCACGCGGACTATTGGGTGCATTGGGCGCGTGCCCATGGCGTCAGCCTTGAAGAGCTGCAGGCCCAGGACGTGCCGCCGGAGTTGCATGCGCTGAGCCACTGGTGCTGGCACACCAGCTCGGCCGATTCGTTGATCGTGGCCATTGCCGCGACCAACTATGCTATCGAGGGCGCGACGGGGGAATGGTCGGCGGTGGTGTGCTCCACCGGTGTGTATGCGGCAGCCTTTCCCGAGGAAGACCGCAAGCGTGCGATGAAGTGGCTGAAGATGCACGCCCAGTACGACGACGCCCATCCTTGGGAAGCCCTGGAAATCATCTGCACCCTGGCCGGGATGAACCCGACCAGGGAACTGCAGGCAGAGCTGCGCCAGGCCGTGTGCAAGAGCTACGACTACATGTACCTGTTCCTGGAAAGTTGCATGCGCCTGGAGAAAGACAAACCGGCGAGCGCTGCTGTGCGCGAGCGCCCGTTGCGCGTCGCCAGCGAAGCGTGATGTAACGGCAATGGCGGGGTTTTACCCCGCCATTGCCAGGCGATTGCGGCCTTCGCGCTTGGCCACGTACAAGGCGCTGTCGGCGCGACGCAACAGGCTCTCGGCCGACTCGGCGGCCAGCAAGGTCGAACAGCCGAGGCTCACCGTCAATTCGATCCGTGTCCCGTCCGCCCAATAATCCTGGGCCTGTGCCGCCTGGCGCAGGCGTTCACCGACCATGGCCGCTGCATCCCGGCTGGTGTTGGACAGCAGGATCAGAAACTCTTCCCCGCCAAACCGAAACACCATGTCCACGTTACGCAACTGGCTCTTGATTGCCCCGGCGACGGCGCGCAATACGTTATCGCCGGCTGCATGGCCGTGGGTGTCGTTGATGATCTTGAAGTGGTCGATGTCCAGCATCAGCAAGGACAGCGGGTTCAGGTGCCGGCGCGCCATGTCGATTTCCCGTTGCAGGGTCTGGTCCATCGCGATGCGGTTGCCCGTTTCGGTCAACGGGTCGCGCAGGGCGCTGCGGGTGGCGGCGCGGTAGAGCAGGGCGTTGCGCATCGGGTAGAGCAGGGTCGACAGCAGTGATTCGAGCTGGCCCAGTTCCTCTTCCAGCAGGCGCTGGTTGCGGCGAAAGATCAGCTCGCCGAGGTGCTCGCCTTCGTGGCTCAGGCTGTAGCTCACCGAATGATGGCCGCGGTGGCCGAACTCCAGGCGCAGGTCGCTGGTTTCGTGGCGATATTGCAGGGCGTCCAGGGGGACCAGGCGTTGGATCTCACGGAAAAACACCGCGAGGATGCGCTGCGGTTCCAGGCTAGTCTGCAGTTGCATGCCCAGTTGCTGGCGAAGTTGTGCGACGGTCGTCGGGCGGCGAGGTACGAGTGATGGCTGACCAAAGCCCAGGCGTTGCAATTTGGCACTGTCGAAGTCAACTGCGTTGGTCTGGGTTGGTGTTTTCATAAGCAAACGGCCTCTAAGCACTTAGCTGTCTTACAGGCTGGATGAGAGTGGCGAATGCCAGGCGTCTTACCGTTCCTTCAGTTCCGTAAAACATTGGAAACAGTTTAGACCGCTTTACCAGGGGTTATAACCCCTGGGCACTGCCGCACGTCTTGTCATCGCTTGACCTGCTTGGAAGGTGTTAGAGCGAGATTCGTGCCATTTCGTTTAAATAAATAAAAGTCCTTACAAATCAAAGTCCGTTTTTAAAGTAGAAAACGGTCGTTCAGCACTGACGTCAGTTATTTGGCTGATTGCACCAGCGTGTTGTGGTCAATCTGGTCGATGGACGTGACACCGGTCAGCGTCATGGCCACGCGCATCTCCTTGGCGAAGATCTCCAGCAGGTTCTCTACCCCGTGCTGCCCATCGGCGGCCAGTGCATAGGCGGTGGCGCGTCCGAGCAGGCACGCCTTGGCGCCCAGGGCGAGCATGCGCACCACATCCAGCCCGGAACGAATGCCGGAGTCCACCAGCACCGTCAGGTCATCGCCCACGACATCCGCAATCGGTGGCAAGGCCTTGGCGGTGGACAGCACACCGTCCAACTGACGGCCGCCATGGTTGGAAACCACGATGCCATCGGCGCCGAAACTCACTGCGTCCCTGGCGTCCTGAGGGTCGAGGATGCCCTTGATAATCATCGGGCCTTTCCAGAAGTCGCGGATCCACTCCAGGTCTTTCCAACTGATGGAGGGGTCGAAGTTATTGGCCAGCCAGCCGATGTAATCTTCCAGGTGAGTGGGTTTGCCGAGGTACCTGGAGATATTGCCCAGGTCGTGGGGGCGGCCCATGAGCCCTACGTCGAATGCCCATTGCGGCTTGGTGACGGCCTGCAACATGCGCCGCTGCGCCGCGAACGGCCCGGACATGCCCGAGTGGGCATCGCGGTAGCGCGCACCGGGCGTGGGCATGTCCACGGTGAACACCAGGGTGGTGACCCCCGCCGCCTGTGCCCGCTCCAGGGCATTGCGCATAAAGCCCCGGTCCTTGAGCACATACAGCTGGAACCAGATTGACTGCGGGCTCTGCGACGCCACTTCTTCAATCGAACACACCGACACCGTCGACAGGCAGAAGGGGATGCCCTTGTTCGCCGCCGCCTTTGCCGCCTGCACTTCGCCGCGCCGCGCATACATGCCGGTCAAGCCGACAGGGCTGAGGATGACCGGCATGTCCAGGGTCTGGCCGAACAGCGTGGTCTTGAGGCTGAGGTTGTCGACATTGCGCAGCACCCGTTGGCGCAGGCTGATCTCGGCCAGGTCCGAACTGTTCGCGCGCATCGTGTGCTCGGCGTAGGCACCGCCGTCGATGTAGTCGAACAGGAAGCGCGGCAGCTTGCGTTTGGCCGCTGCGCGGTAGTCGGAGGCGGACGAGATGATCATTAAGCGTGTCTCCACAAGGCTGGGCGGGTCAGGATAGGCAAATATCTGTCATGATAAAAACAACTTTTATCGCTAGATCTCAGTCGCTAAGGGAATACCCATGAACTTGAGAACGTTGCGCACCTTCGTCGAAGTGGTGCGCCAGGGCGGATTCTCCCAGGCCGCCGACGTGGTGGCCTTAACCCAATCCACGGTGAGCAAGGCGGTCAAGACCCTGGAGGAAGAACTCGGCATGCCGCTGCTCGATCGCCTGGGTCACCGCAACGAACTCACCGCCGCGGGTGAGATCGCCTACCGCCGCGCCCTGGTACTGCTCGCCGAACACCATGACCTGGTCGCCGAGATCAACGACCTGCGCGGCCTCAAGCGCGGCGTGTTGCGCATCGGCCTGCCACCGGTGGGGTGTGGGGTGTTGTTCGCGACGATGTTTGCCACCTATCGCAGTCGTTACCCGGACATCGACATCGAACTGACCGAATACGGCAGCAAGAGATTGCGCGAGTGCCTGGAAGCGGGGGAGGTCGACCTCGCTGCGTTGCTGCTGCCGGTGGATGCGGGCTTCGATTATCAGCCCGTGCGCAACGAACCGCTGATGGCCGTACTGCCCAGGAGCCACGCCCTGGCCCAGCGTCAACGCATCGACTTCGCCGACCTGGCGGATTCGCCGTTCATCCTGTTCGAAGCCGGCTTCGCCCTGAACGCCAAGATCCTCGCCGCCTGCGAGCGCAAAGGCGTGATACCGCGCGTGGCGGCGCGCAGCGGGCAGATCGACTTCATCGTCGACCTGGTCGCCGCCGGCCTCGGCGTCGCCTTCCTGCCCCGCATGCTGGCGCACAAGCATCAACACGCAGGCATCGCCCTGATCCCCCTCGACGAACCCCACACCGACTGGCACATCGCCCTGGCCTGGCGCGCCAGCGCCCACCTGCCCCCCGCCGTGCGCGCCTGGCTGGACCTGGCCAAGGAGCAGCAGCTTTCAACCGGTCATCCGGATTAATCGTCCAGGTGCTCAGGGAAAGCTTGACTTCTCCTTTTCAATCAGTAACATACGGCGCATTCCGCGATAGCTCAGTTGGTAGAGCAAATGACTGTTAATCATTGGGTCCCTGGTTCGAGTCCAGGTCGTGGAGCCAGATAGGGAAAAGCCTGCAGCGATGCAGGCTTTTTTTTGCCTTGGATTTTTCCGGGGTGATCAAAGCGCACAGCGTGGCCAGCATGAATGCATCTCAAATCCTACGATTCAGAGGTAAATATCATGAAAGTCACTGCGGTCGTTTCAACCAAAGGCGGGCCGGGTAAAACCACGGTTGGCGTCAATCTAGGCGCGTTCTGCGCCGATGCAGGGATCCGTACCCTGCTCATCGATCTGGATAATCAGCCGTCGCTGTCGTCGTTTTATGCGCTATCGCATGAGGCGCCCGGTGGAACCTATCAACTGATCGCGAACAACGAGACTCGGGCTGATCAGGTCATTTCGCACACCTGCATTCCTAATCTCTCACTGATCCATTCCAATGATCCGTTCAATCAGCTGGGAAATTTGTTGCTCCATGCTGCTGACGGGCGCCTTCGTCTCAAGAATCTGTTGCCGGCTTTCGAGCAGGACTTTGATCTGATTCTGATCGATACCCAAGGCGCTCGCTCCATCGTGCTGGAGATGGCCTTGCTTGGGGCACACATGGCGATTTCGCCCATCACCCCGGATATGCTGACTGCACGAGAGTTTCAGCGTGGAATGCTTCAGCTTTATCGAGACCTTGAGCCGTTGGCAGCACTGGGCGCAGTGACGCCAATGCTGAATGTCGTGATCAACAAGCTTGATGCAACCAATGATGCAAACCTGATTTATCACACGCTGACCGAAACCTTTGCTGGTCATCCGAAGGTCCAGATGATCCAGACCACGATCCCGGCGGCAGTGAGTTTTCGTCGTGCTGCGACAGAAGGCATTCCTGCGCACCGCCTGGAGTATCGCCTCCCGACTCACCGCCGTTCACCCACCGCCTTCAAAGTCATCAAAGACCTCTCAATCGAGCTATTTCCCGAATGGCGCTCGAAATTTGAAGCGCTGAACGAAGAGCGTCTGAGTCAGAACATATCGTTGTTATCGAATAGGGTGGCCTTGGGGAGAGCTGCGGTATGAGTCTTCTTGATCTAGCCCCACCTCATTCGGTTGAGGCCGAGCAAGGCGTAATCGGCGGCCTGATGCTCGACAATTCCACATGGGACCTCATCGCGGACTTCCTCTCTGCGGACGATTTCTTCAGACGTGATCACCGCCTGATTTACCAGGCAATTGAGCAGCTCGCTTCACGTAGTTCACCTATCGACGTTGTCACTGTCCTTGAGTCCCTCGAGGAACCTGATGAAGTTGGAGGCTTGAGTTATCTGGCGGAGCTGGCGAAGAACACGCCCTCCGTTGCCAACATTTCGACCTACGCCGCTATCGTCCGTGAGCGCTCCCACCTTCGTCGTTTGGTGATGCTCGGTTATGAGTGCAGTCGGGAAGCCTCTTCAAGCCAGGCCAAGAGCGCTGAGGTCCAAGACCTTATCGAACAGAAACTCTTCTTGCTGGGGCAGGATAGAAGTCGGAGTGATTTCGTAGACGTGAAGCAGACACTGATGGAGGTGGTTGAAAGGATCGACTACCACTTCAATGAGGGCGACAGCGTTACCGGCATTCCCAGTGGTTTGGATGCGATGGACCAAGTCACGGGTGGTTTTCAAGATGCCGACTTGATCGTCATTGCGGCGCGTCCTTCTATGGGGAAAACCAGCCTGGCACTTAGTGTCGTGGATGCGGCACTTCAACAGAAGCCAACCAACACGGTCCAGATCTACAGCCAGGAGATGCCGGCTCACGCCCTGATGTTTCGTTTGATTGCCATCCTGGGCGAGCTCAACCTGGCGAATTTGATGCGCGGTCAGTTGCGGGATGAAGATTGGCCCAAGGTCATCGCGGCTGTAGGTCGCATCAACGAATACGGTGAGCGACTCATCATTGACGACACTGCCAGCCTGACACCGTCAGCGCTCAGGTCAAAGGTACGGCGTGCTGCGCGGCGTACAGGAATGCCTCGGCTGATCATGGTCGACTACCTTCAGCTCATGCGGCTGGATGGAAAAGAAAACCGAAACCTTGAAATCGCAGGGATCACCGCTTCTTTGAAGGCGCTGGCCAAGGAATTCAATTGCCCAGTCATTGCGTTGTCGCAGCTCAATCGTTCGGTGGAGCAGCGTGCCGACAAGCGTCCGTTCAATGGTGATCTACGTGAGTCAGGGGCTATTGAGCAGGACGCTGACGTCATCATGTTCATCTATCGGGATGAGGTGTATCGCCCGGAGTCCGCGGATTCTGGCGTAGCAGAAATCATCTTCGGCAAGCATCGTAATGGCCCCACAGGCACCGTTCGTGTTGCCTTCGTTCCTGATCAAACTCGCTTTGCAAATCTGCCCAACGGTTACGAAGCGGGAGTATTGCGATGAGTGTGTTCAATCAACGAGGGCGCTGCTGCGAATGCGGTGCTGAATTCCCTTTGCACACCGCAACTCAGAAATTCCTCGATATCTGCCCAACTGAGTCTGAGATCGAACTTGATCTTTGCCCGGAGTGCGGCAGTTACAGCGTGGAGGATTCTGCGATGCAGTCATGCACCGACGATACCGACGAGGACACCTGCACAGTGGTTTTTCGGCTTAGCCGGGAGCAAATGAGCAGCGGCGAGTTTCTCTATGCATTGGCCTGTCGTATCGAAGGCTGGAAGGGCGTCGAAGTGTTACGGGTTCAGATGCCTGATCAGTGTTATGAGGCAGCTATCGGGGAGGTGCGCTGATGGCTACCAAATCCCTGTCTAAAGAACAGGTCAGAGGGAAGCTGCTGCAGGGCACGTTTGTAGCTAGTCCGGCGGCAGCTCGATTGTCTGATCCAATTGTCGACACCCCAATGATCCTGACGTTGGAACAGCTTAGGCCCTATGACCACAACCCAAGGCTTAACCGGAACCCTCGATACGATGATCTGCGAGCATCGATACTGAGTCGCGGCTTAGATGCTCCGCCGCCAGTCACGCGTCGTCCGGGTGAAGAGCATTTCATCATTCGCAATGGTGGCAACACGCGACTGGCCATTCTCAATGAACTATGGCGTGAAACGGGTGAAGAGCGTTTTTTTCGTGTTCATTGCTTGTTCAGGCCTTGGCCCAACCGTGGTGAGATTCTCGCCTTGACCGGCCACCTTGCCGAGAGCGATCTACACGGCGAACTGACTTTCATTGAACGAGCGCTGGGGGTTGAGCGAGCGAGAGAGTTCTATCAACAGGAAGTCGATGCACCTCTTTCTCAGCGAGAACTGGCCAAGTTGCTGAAGCAGGATGGCTACCCTATTTCCCAGCCGCATATCAGCAAAATGCAGGATGCTGTGCGCTATTTGCTACCCGCCATTCCCAACACACTCTATGCAGGACTGGGTAAGCCGCAGATTGAAAAGCTGACGGTTTTACGTCGGGCGAGTGAGAGGGCTTGGTTAAAGCATGCTGGGTCATCGATTCAAGAGCTGAATCATGAACACCTCTTCCAAGAGGTGCTGTCCGCGTTCGATAGCGGCGAATTCATCTACGAGCGCTTCCAGGATGAGTTGCTGCATAAGATGGGGCAATTGTTGGGGCAGGATTACAACAACCTGAGGCTGGATGTACTTGATCCTGATCGTCCTCCCTCGGCGGCACGTGTCCCATCAATTACTCCAACGTCTGAGCTGAGTCAGACGTCTAATGTTGTTGTGCCTGAGGCTACTCATATTCAGTCAGTATCGGCGTCTGCGGGAGAGCAAGCCTATTCTCCCGAGTTACTGGTCCAGCCTGAGCAGCCTCAGCTCAGCTTGTTGCAGGACCAGCAGAGAGAGCGGATCGCCTCTAATACGATCTCTCCAATCTCAGGTGTTACAGCACGTACTCAGGCGATCAAAGTGCAGTTGGCTCAAGCCACTGGAGAGACGATCCCCACGTTTGAGCAAGCGTGCCTTGAGTCCATTCCCATACAGGCTGGCGGCGTACATCCGGTTGCTGATCTTTGGTACATCGAACGGGCCGTCGACTCACCAGAAGGATTGCGACAAGCCGTGTTCGGGTTGGTGCAGGACATCGCTCGCGAGGTGGGGTTGCCGCTCGATCATCTTGCTGAAAGCGATTGGGGGGTCGGCTATGTCTGTCTGCGCCCGCAGGACTGGGGCAGCGACCTGTTCGCGGGGCCGCCCAAGGGGCTCAGCCCTGAGGCCTATACGCTGCTCAACCTTCTGGATGGCTTGAGCGGCCGTTTTACTCCTGCTCTGAATATGCTTAGGGACGACAGCGATGCCGCTGAGCACCCTGAGATGAATAGCTATCGCTTTCTTGCTGAGTTGGGACACGTCCTGCTTGGTAACGCCCTTCTAAAAAGCCAACCGGCATCGTTGGCTGGCCGTCTGAGTGATGTCGCGCTGGTGAAGTTATTCAGAGTCATTCGGCTGGGGCGCCGGCTTATCGAGTTGGAGTCCAACCAAACATCTTGCGATGTCATCCAATAACCACGGAGTGGTGGAGGTTTCTGTGCATCCCTTAAATCTGGCTGTCGCCTTTCAGATTCTAAACAACATCAAAAATGGCCAACTGCGTAGCTGCCTGGCCATGGGTTTTGAAGAACACGACCTGAAGACCCTTGTAGATCCGTTATGCATGGGGGCTTTGGTGAATTCACCGGTACCTTGGTTCAAGGTTGTTGTCGATGGCGTGGCGGTAAGGCGGGTAATTGCTCACGCCAAAAATACTGAAGAAGATGAGGTAATCAACCGCGCGTTAACACTGGGGGCCAGCTCCCCGATGATTCTGGAGCTTTTCGGCTTACCGCCCAAGGAGGTTGCGGTCCGGCGCTCAATTCTTGGTGTGCCACAGCGAAGAGGGCGCTGGCCCCATGTCGGGGCTGAGGATGAGGCTGTTCTCTGGAAGCACTGGGTCAGCCTCACCAAAGAGCTCAACACCAATTTCAAGGATCCTCGGTCGGTTCTTGATGTCGCCATGGTCATGGCTGAGCGGGAGACAAGTCTAAATCTGGCCATGATCTGGAGTGCCATTCAAAGCTGGATCATTCAGGACCTCGTGTGATGAATGGAGGGGGCAATCACCGCTATACCCCGAGTAATCTCGACGCGCTTAACGCGCTGCTCAACTCTGCTAGTGCAGCGCTCAGCGAGGCCCGACCTGGAAAGCGGGCCGTGTCGAACGGGGAGAGGTCACTGGCACGACCTATCTCGCTCATTTCAGAGACGGAGAAAGCCGGCATTATCTTCACCGGCAATCCGCATGAGGCTGTGCCTAGGCGCCTGCTGTTGGATAACCGCCTCACGCCCCTGGAGCGCAATGCCTGGCAGGTCTTCCGGCTGCTGCTCAATGATGATGGCCTGACCTCCTTTCCGACGTATGAGCAACTGCGGCCGTATCTAGCATCCTCTCCCTTCAAGGTGGCCTCGCGTGAAACCGTTTCGAAAGCGCTCACGGCTTTGCGTATGACACGCTGGCTTAGCTTGGGAGGTTGCGTGCGCGATGAGGTCACGGGGCAAATGAAGGGCAACATCTACCTGTTGCACGATGAGCCGGTGAGCATCGCTGAAGCAGCCTTATTGGATCGCGGCTACCTGGAGTTGGTGAACGAAGGCTTGGGGCATGCGAACAAATCCATTCGCGACGTAGCCGCTCATGTCATCCAGGAGCTTGCTACTGATCCATACCTCCGTGAAAACGCTTTGCCCTCACACTTGGAACGGATGCAGCAACGCATAACTGAGCAAGGTTGGACCAAATCCCCGGTTGTTCGATGGGCATCAAGTGAATCCGAACTCAGTGAAAACGATTCCGAACTCTGTGAAAAAGTCCCAGTTCGGAATCGTGTTGACCAGAGTTCGGATTCCGAACTCAGCCGGAAACCGGTCGTTGTGAGCCCAGTTCGGAATCCGAACTCATCTAGTACTAGTACAAATACAAATGTTTGTAAAAACACAGTACCGCGGGCGCGCGAGACGCTGCGATTGCCGGAGCAATTCCTGCAGCTTGCGGCAGAGCAGCGACGGAACGCGATGGTGGCGCTGGGCGGCATAGATCCTGAACTGCAGCAGCAGGTGCTGGATCAATGGTCTGCACGGTGTGCCAATGCCGAGGTACGAAACCCTGCTGGTTACCTGTTTGGCATGATCCAGAAAGCGCAGCGGGGTGAATTCAATCAGTCTGGCGACCATGGGAACGTAGCTCCATCGAATGACTCGCGCGGCGCTCTCAGGGCCGCAGTAGCTCGTCCGGCGCCCATCCCGGAGTCAGTCATTCAGCGTGGCAAACCAAGTACCGAGAGCCTCGTAACTGGACGTGAAGGGGTCAAAGCGATACTGGAACTGCTGAAATCAGGCACGAAGCCTTAGCTGGAAGTGATTCCAGTGGAATCAATGTGACGATTGGAGGTGGGTGATTCCAGTGGAATCAGGTTGGCGAGTGGAGGTGGGTGATTCCAGTGGAATCAGGTTGGCGAGTGGAGGTGGGTGATTCCAGTGGAATCAGATTGGCGAGTCGACGTGAGTGATTCCAGTGGAATCACGTTCGTTGTTCAGTGAGTTCATGAGTGTTCAAAACAGCACCCTTCCAATTCTGTTTCCTGACTGACGATCCTGGTGTTTCTGGCAACACTGATGCTGTGGCATCCACTTGCAGGAGCAATCCATGTCTGACGGTTTTCAGCTGAATCTTGGTCCTCTACGTAGCGACAAGAAACTAACGCTTCACACTCACCACGCTGCTCGCGTATGGCACGGGAGGCCAGCAGGGGAGGGTAAGAACGGCATTATTGGCCTAAGTGGCTTTGTAGCATTGATGAACAGAATCACACGCATGGCTGAGCGGGATGATCCCTATGCCGATTTATGGATGATTCAAATCCAGGAAAAACTTGAGTCCTCCAAATCAGAGCTAGAAGACATCAAAGCCCGGTTGGACCAGTCAATGAGTAGGCTGCCGGAGGCTTTAAGTGTGGGTGAAAATGTGAATGTGCACCCGGTAACGCTGCCCGTTTTTATCAATTCACCCTTTGGCTTTTTAGCCGTCTACCTACTTATTACCTACGACGATATCGTTCGACGCTTATTGCTGGCCCATCACACTGCGTTGATGGGACGTCGAGATATGGAGATCTGGATCAACGCTGGAGGGAAGGTGCTGCGTAGCCTGTTTGGGTTGGCTCAGCGCTATAAAGTTGCTGGGGTCACTCGTGATGATTTCATCACCAACAACGCTGTAGCTCGTGATGCTCGGGAGAAATTTGGAGAGCTGCCTCAAGATATTTTGGAGGGCACCCGGCGCTCGGAATATGCGCCGCCAATCGTTCAGCGCCAGCTTCGTGATGGACAGCATGACGAGCGTTCTGATGAAGATCTTCTGAGTTCTGCACCAGACGTTGAAATCGCCCAGCCCGAAGCACTGGGAGGAGAGAGATATGGCTCATTCTGAGTACCTAAGCATGCCGCCAACCCCCGACAAATCAATGCAAGGCTCAAAACACACATCCTTCCAACCGCTGCAACAGACTGCCTTCTCCGAACTGGAACACGCTGCCTTCCTTAAAGGGCTTTTAAAGCCTTTTAAGGGTAAGGGGGAGCTCATGCAATTTGGCGACGAGTGCAGTCAATTAGTGAGCCGCCTGATTCTGTTGGCGACTGAGCAGGTACTGGCTCAGGCAGAGCGATATCCATTTACGTTGCTTCCAATTCGAATGACGCGACAGTCGACCGGCGCTGGGACGGTGTTTCTCCGATGGAGCCGAATGGATCGCAGCAAGATGGGCGTCGATCTATGGGGTGACTTGGTCCTGGACGGCAGGACACCGGATAGCCTGGTTTCAGATCTTTTAGAAATGGAGCGGCAGCGCATAGTGGTCAATATGCAGATCAGCTTGGTTCATAGCATCAGCCGCCAGGCGTTCCTGTGTGCTTCCAAAATTGATACTGCCGAACAGATTTATCAACAGCGAATCTCTCAGCATCTCGAAAAAAACACAGCGGAGGTATGACCATGTCCACCAAGTTTTGGGGAGAGGGGAACATCGGCACGAAGCCAGAATTCAGGGAGTTTCCGAATGGGAACAAAGAACCTCGGCGATTGCTGCGGCTGAATGTCTACTTCGATAACCCCGTTCCGAAAGGCGATGGTGAGTATGAGGATCGTGGTGGGTTTTGGGCCAGCGTGGAGCTTTGGCATAAAGATGCAGAACGATATTCAGACCTCTACAGCAAAAGCATGAGGGTGGTGGTGATCGGTCGGCTGGTGATGGATAAGTGGGAGGATGAGAGCGGTGGAGAGTGCAGAGCAATGAAGGTGCAGGCTAGTCGAGTGGGTATCCTGCCGCACCGTCTCCAGAGTGTAGTAATGACAACAACCGACGCACTTCCTTCAGAATAGTGGATACAAGGTCTGCCTCTTCCCTTGGACCCTGGCAGTGTCTGAATCGCCCCTGATTTCCTAGACGCCTTTGACTGGTTCCTTTTGGCCGATCTCTGCCTGTCGCGGGGGCCGTAATCGACCCAGAGCGGGTGCCCAGACATTCAAACCAAACGAGTAGATAATCGACTGCTATTCCAGCCATTTCCAGTGCGTATGAACAACGAATTACAAGTAGTGCAGCATATAACCTTGCGCAGGCCCACGGTGCCCGGCCCCTGTCCGTTGATGGCTATCATCAAACGGTAGAACTGTGCGGTCGCGTGGCCTGCGGCTGGCTGTTCTGCTACAGGATCATTTGCAGTTTGGACATCCCAGCGCATGACCAAGAGTCATTCGCTGGCGCTGTAGGTTGCTTGGTTGCTGACGACGGAGAGATACGTGATCTCTCAGGTCCGATGTTCATGGATATGCTTCATACTCTGGCATAGCTCTCGGGACCACCTTGACCGAACTCTGCCGTTCACTATGGGCGGGAGTCGCCCCTTAGCTGCCGGTCGAGAAATGCAGTAATCGGCCGATTCTGTTGAAAAAGTCGGCAATGGTTTCCACGACAGAAAAGTACGCGCATGAGATTGAAATCTTTACTTTGTGGAGAGGATTCCGAGCTCAGATTTCGCGTAGGCGCGCGCAAAAAAGGCGTTTACAGCAGTCAGTAAGCGGGCAGTCTGGAAGGACCGACTTTTCAACAGAATTGGCCAAAAGGAGCCAATCAGGTGCACCCAGCCAGGGTCAAGCTCTGATATTGGCAGAGCGATATCCTTAGCGCTTGCGGCAGAGCGGCGGGGTCGGTTTGCTATGACTCTCACACCCGGATGCAAAACCTGGTCGCTACGACGAAGAAATCGATCTCCACACGAATGCATTGACAATCAAGCGAGGTGGCAAGGCAACTTCGCTCGTGCGGACGCGCGTTTGACAGCAGATGTCCGAGTTTTTGTAACCAAGCAGTAGGAAACTTCGGCCGTTTAGGCATCATGGCGAATAATGCTGGCGTCTTCACTGGCCTGAAGACAATCCGGGAGGGGACGAGACAGGAATCGAACCCTTCAACCCCGCCCCAGTAAAAACGGTAAGACTCGTAGCTACAAGGAAAAAAAAGGCACTCATTTGGGCACTCATCAAAAACTTAAGCCTGCATGAGCCTTTAACTGCTTGCCACCTGAGCTTAGCCCAGGTACTACGCTTGGGCTACTGTTCCATAACACAGTCAGGCTGCGGCAGGTATTCATCGTCCAGGTGAACCGCACCTCCTCGGTCATAACGTTGATTGGGGTGACCTTCCCTTAAAAGCAGGTTTCAGCTGTGTGCTGAGCTCTGCCGTTGCCGGGCAAGATGTGCTTAATAATTAATGTGATAATGTCTTTTATCAAGCATAGGAATGGACACCTTCGATGAAGCTCGACAAAGACTTGGTACGCGAAATTCTGCTGGCCATTGAATCCAGCGACAAAACCCCTGACTCCTGGATTGACCTAACCATCGAAAGCCACAGCAAGGATGAGGCGTCCTATCACGTGATGTTGCTGCACGAAGCAGGATTCATCGTGGCGCAAGATCTTTGCTCGATGAGTGATTTCGATTGGCGGCCAAAGCGGCTGACTATCAGAGGCCACGAATTCCTCGATACCATTCGAGATCGAGAGGTTTGGCGCCTGACCAAAGCCGGCGCAGAGAAAGCCGGCGGGGTAAGCCTTGCGGTGATGCTGGAAATAGGCAAAGCATACGGAAAGCAAGTGCTCAAAGATCGCTTGGGAATTGATCTTCCATAAGCTGACTCGGCTTTATGAAAGACGTCACGGCGCGCTCGCCCTTCGCTACTCACAATCAATTCATAGAGGTTATCGTGCCGACAACCGTAATCGAAGTAATAGATACCTCAATAAAAATAGGTCTTGGCGGCCTCATCGGTTTTGCAAGCACTTATGTAGTCACAAAGCTAAATCATGGGCACGATGCAAAAAAAGATGTAATAAAAAGGCGTTACGACGCCTTAGAACAAGTCGCTGCGCACATAGAGGAGTTTTCACACGTAGCGCTAAAGTACTGGGCATTAGTAGTCGAGTGCGTGCGTGTAGAAAACGGTAACAAAGAATGGCCTAAAGAAAGAGCTGAACAATTAGAACTTGTTAAAGCTGAGTATTTCAGCGAAGCAAAAAATATTACCATTGCCGAGTCGAAATTGCTTTTGCTTGGACTAGAGCCAGCATCAGCCCAACTTAGAAAATACACAAACTTTTTAAAAACCCTTCGGCGTACATATTATGTTGGGAAGCCTGGCTTAACCGAAGAGGAAATGGACAGCGCACGCGAAGAGCTTCTACGATTGAGGCAAGAGTTTTTCTCCGAGCTTTCACTAGCTTACAAAAAAGGCTTGTAATCCTGACCTAATTCTCCTAGGTCATTGGCGCGAGCTAACGCCCGCCCCCTAATTAACTTCGAGCAAAAAAATCAAGAAGCAATATGCATCATTCATCGTCTAACAGCTTTAGGATATCTGGCTTAGCGATACCATTTAATTCATAAAATGACAAATGTATTTCAGGACTACCCTGCGCATAACCAGCCACTTGATATTCTGCGAATATGAAATCTATTCCATATCGTCCAACTACAAATGGAGTTGAAGCGATATAGTCTGGCGTCGTCCCTGACATAAGCCACTCTCCATCAAGCTCAGGCCGATCCTTTGAAAATCTTTGTCTAATAAGATCGGACAGCTCACACAAACAGTCTTCATTAATCAACAAGTAGTCTAAAGTTAAAGGCGCGAAAGGTGACAATATAAAGTTCTGAGCCCTAGTCTCCCTATAACCATGAGCACCACCCAAATACCCATCAATCGTATATCTAACACTTAACACAAATGAATCCCTTCGCTTTACTTCGTACCTCCCAATTAGGTGGGTTCCGCGACAGCTATAGCCATTATCAACCGCATCTTTCTTATTAAGTTCAGCAGTCGAATTATGAGCTTCGAGCAACTCACCACCCCACGCCTCTATATTTTTCGAGGCAATAATTACATCTTTATTGCAAAAATCTGGAAACTCAAAATCAAAATAGATCCCCGGATGACCAGTATCGATGGCATATATGCGTCGCTTAATCTCGACAATAGGATGACTAAACGCCGAATCCCCTAAATCCCGAATGGCTGAAACTAATGCAGATTTGTATTTAATCAACGATTTTCGATCTATCTCACCATCGTGGACCCGCGTATGACAGTTTGGACAAAGAGCAATGAGGTTTTGGTATTCATGCTTTTTAGATTTTGCCCACGGAATAATATGATGAATTTCAACTCTTGGGTGCCGGCAAGAAGGAATCGCGCACTGATGTCCAGCCTCAATTAAAACTGCCCTTTGAACCTCCATTGGAATTGCTGGTCTAGTCACACCAAGTCCTCCTTAAGCTCAGGGAATTAGTATTAGGCACAAAAGCGCTTACGTTATTCCTATCTGTATATACGGCGCTCTAGCTCAGTCCTGACATCACCTCCGCAGAAAGATTTTGAAATTGAGTCAAGCAATGAAAGCACCTGGTTTTCAATTTCGTAGAAATCTTTCTTTGGCATAAACTGAAGATTAAAACCAATCCCTTCTAGGGTCCGGATCATTTCTGCTTGGTGATCTTTGTAAATAAACGGCCCTTTTGTAGCTTTATATGAATTAAAATTAGAGTCAGAAATAACTTTATTTACCCGACCTATAAATTCAAAGTACGTCTCAGACAAAGACATATCTCCATTTCTGGAGTTAGAATAAATAAGCCCGTAGATTTTATGAGGATCAAAAGAAGATATCGAAAGCAAATCTCTCTTCCTGACCTCCTCTACAAAAAAACTCTGAAATAGCGATAGATGTGATATGTGGTTTGTAAAATATGACGACTTTAGAGTGGATAAATAACTGAGCAATGCGACAAAAATCGCACCAACCGTAGCAACAAGGACAATAAGATCTAATGTTGACTTAGCCACGGCAAAAGCTGAGCTATATTTTTCATACAGGCTTACAAAGCACTTATTAGAAAAGCAAAATGGTAACAAGTAAATCTGATCAGCAAAAAAAATCGTTACGAAAACCGTGACAAAAATACAAAGGCCTATGATCCCGATCGAGGAGAGCAGAACAATTAAGTATTTGAAATATGGATGCTGCCTAAAAAAGGCACTTCTCGCCTCCCGACAGAATGACATTGCAAATCTATTCATGCTTATCAATTATATCCTCACTTTCAGGCTTCAACCTTCTCAACTTAGACCTTAACTGTTTGGATGTTATGTCATATACACGATTTAAAACTATCAGCCGCTCCATAACCCGATTGAATCTAGACTTGTACCAGTGCGTATGCTTTTTCGTACCAAAATCTTTCTCCAATCGCGCAACCATATCTTTAGCCCTGTTAACATCACGCCTTGACGGCAAATGCTTGATAGAATTTAGTCGCGCAAGAAGCGGTTCATGTTGATTATGACCAACTCGAAGGAGCTTATTAACCCTTCCCATACACCGATTATAGTCATGTCTATAGCCGTGGGAAGTTCGATAACCCGGTTGGACTGAGAGGGACTCCAAGTTTCGAACTGCAGCCCTAATCCTGCCCACTTCATCAGCAGGAAGCCGTGGCGTACTGAAACTAACTCTCAACCCATGAACCGTCAACGGTTCCGTTGATGTCCTGAATACTTTAGTCTTACCCTCATTTATAGGAAGATCTTTAGCAGTCAACATATCGCTAATAATTTTAAGCGCATACGTAAAGTCGGTATTGAGCGATTTTGACGATACAGTTATATCATCCACCAACCTAGTATATATAAATCCCTTCCTATTGAGCCGCTCAACAACATCACCTTCAACATCATATAAACACAAAGAGGCGATGTAGCTTGAGGTCAACCCCCCCTGAACAAGATGTGAATTATGGCAACACAGATTTGTAAGAATCCTCGACACTTCTTCGTCATACTTAAGAAACTTACTGAATATAGAGAAAACTATATCCTGATGGATATTGTCAAAAAAACTGGAAACATCAATTTTCAACAAGCTTTTCGCGCCGCAGTGCCTTCCTGCGCAAGAAACATAATCCTTACTATCGTAGGCATCATTGTTTTTTTGGTTTGGCACCGAGCCATATATGAAGTGCGGCCAACGAATCACGTAGTGATTGGAGAAAATTGCAATATTTATTCTCTTTTGGAGCTTTCTTAAGAACCTATGAGGATTATAAATAGGACGGCTTATCCCACCTGCTTTTTTAACATGATCTTTTTTGGTGTATCGATCCTCTTGACTCAATGCCATAACAGAAGAAAGAAACTCATCTGACACGCGCAGGAGCTTGCATAAATTTTCGCGGCTACTGACAGAATTTTTTGAGATTTTCAGTGGGTTCGCAAGCACGATAGCCAATCCATTGGATATAAATGTGAGCCATACCAACCCATAACATAGGGTAAAGAGAAAGATGTTGCGTTCATCGAAACCATCCGCTGAAAACCACCATCTTTCTCATGGTAGGCCCACCGTGAAGCACTCCAGCGGGACGCGGGGGTCGGAGAGTGCCGGGACCCTCTCCTCATCAGTTCAATACTTTCGCATTGAACGCTCATTACTGAGCTAACCAGCGGATGTTATGTCTCGATTGCGGCAAATAGGCGATACGCCCATGCAATTTGAAAATACACCATTTTCTTGGGTAAGCAACAGATTTGTGATTTCGAAAGGCCACCTACAGAAATGGATTACAAACTCAGCAGTCTTTCCTCTCCCCTAGCGGTCGGCTTTCATTCGTTATAGGGAGATCTATGGGTGGCGTTTAGAACAAAACTAGCGGCCGTGCCGGCCGCTAATGGTGGCCTAGCACGGCTCTTCGCCTATGCTGACCTGCCGCTTTACTCCTAAGTTATGCGACGATTCGCTCGCACCGCGGGGTGAAGTTTTGCGGTGTCGCGTGAGCCTGTCGCAGGTGCTCAATTTTTTGCGACATGAAATGCGATAGCTGTGGCTCCGCGACGGATTGGGTGCAACTCCGATACGCTCGCCATTTCTCAGGGCAGGGATCAGCAACCGAAGCCTGTCACACTGGCGATTTTATGCCTGCCACGAATGTCCGGAAATGGCCGATTCTGTTGAAAAAGTCGGTTCTACGTAAGCGTCTGGCCAAGTCACCTTCAAACCCCCAGCACTAAGGGAGATGGTGTCCGCGTATTTTCAGGTGGACGCGATCGCCCTCAATGGCTTCAAGAAATAAACTACGCGCTCGGTCTCTGTGAAG
>Ga0207696_1000795_pt1 | contig 20520 bp, 16 predicted proteins | sample KBSS54metaG_FD_184403 | JGI IMG/M metagenome (GOLD analysis project Ga0207696, IMG submission 184403) | Switchgrass rhizosphere microbial communities from Kellogg Biological Station, Michigan, USA - KBS S5-4 metaG (SPAdes) (version 2) | ecosystem: Host-associated > Plants > Roots > Rhizosphere >...
AGGTAGGACAAGCTGCTCAGAATTGCATTGGGTTCAGCCCCGGCAATCTTTCGAGCTGCGACAATCGGGTAAGCAATGACTGCTATTGGCCGATTTCTGCCCGTCGCGAAGGGCAGCTGTGGGTCGATAGCAGTCATCGCGACTGGCCGCTTTCGACCCATAGCGGCCACTCACAGCGGCCAGCATTGCCTCATTCTTTGCGGACAATACATTTGGCGCTTATGGAGCTTTGTGCGAAAGGCGCAGGGCGAGAGAATCTCCACCCCTCCAGCGCGGCAACAGGTTCGTTTCCAGCAAAAATAAAAGTGATCGGCACCTGTGCCCCCGAGGCGGCCATTACCTGCCAGACTCAATGCTGTTTGTCTGATGCGATCTTAGCGCCGCAGAGGACGAGGATCAGTAACGCTGAGGTGAAGAGCAAAGAGAAGCTTAGGGACGTCGCATGAGCGATCAATCCAATCGCAGCCGGCCCCATCAGTATGCCTAGGTAGCCGATCGCATTGACTATCGCCAGCGCTTGAGCCACGGGCATTACAGTCTGATGCCCGGCCGCGGAGCAAAATATCGGAACGAGATTCGAGATTCCTAATCCGACGAGCACGAACCCCCAAACCGAAACAATCCAGTGGTCGATGCCCACCGCCAACGCCATGCCGCCCATAGCCAACAAACTTCCTATCAGTAGCACTGTTCGCGACCCGACTTTGCTGACGATCCAATCACCTGACAGCCTCCCTACTGCCATGGTCACCGAAAACGCGGCATACCCGATGCCCGCAATATCAGAATCCACGTCCCGGTTTGAAGTCAAATAGACAGCACTCCAGTCGAGCATAGAACCTTCAACCAGAAAAGCGATGAAGCACAGCCCCGCCAGTAGCAACACTAGCCTGGTTGGCTTCATCTTAGCCGGCGCTCCCTCTAGCTCCGCGAACGGGAGCATGTGACGACCAAGAGATAAGAGCACCACGCCTAATCCAAGAGCTAATGTAAGTATTGACTGTACAGGATTGAGGCCTAACCAGAGCAGGAGGCTTACCGTGCCGGCGCCGAAAATGTTGCCGACGCTGGCCAGGCCATGAAAGCCAGACATCATCTGCTTGCCGTGGTGACGCTCGACAAGCGAGCCTTGAAGATTCATGTTTACATCGGCTGTACCGATGGCGGCCCCAAAAATAAACAAAAAAAACAAGAGTGCCCAATATGAAGTGGCAGTTGCCAGACCAACAAGGGCAACAGCGGTAACAGCGCTTGCAAGATAGACAGTTCTCCTGCAGCCAATTCGATTCGCTAAACGGGCCACAAACGGCATCATGCACATTGATCCGGTACCAAGGCCCAAGAGGAGCAGGCCTAATTCCGCCTCACCTATCTGCGCCCTTTCCTTAGCAAATGGAACCAAAGGTGCCCATGCGCCCATGCAAGATCCCGCGAGGAAGAAAGCATATCTGGAGGCGGAAAGCGTATGAGAGGTAAAAAAAGCTCGTTCCGTACTATTCATCTAATAAAGCCTGTAGTTCGCAAGCGGACACTAAGCCCGTAACTTATGGTTCAGATCGGTAATAAAATTTTTGCTGACGCGTGCGACCTAGAGAGCTAGAGCCTTTCCCAGGTAGAGCTAGCTAGTAAGGACGCCAGATGAGTAGCCGAATTTTTCGCCGACATCTTAGCTACCGTTCATCGCGCAACCATCAAAAATAGCATTGATGAGTTGTGACCAGAGAAAGTCTTCATAGGGCGTTTTGGCGTTGAACTGACTGCAAAGTGTCTTCGCCTACTTCCTCAAGCCAATAATCGATTCGTCGAACTTCGCGTCATACAAACAATCATCAATAACACCGGTCAATGTGTTCATCCAAAAAATTTCCTGACCCACTAGCTATTTGTTTCGGGCTCTTGCCCAGCGCAAGAAACCGTACAGGTGTACGATTTCTATCCTACTGCGAGCGCTGATCGAGGTCAATGAAATCGTACGGTTGTACGATTTCTTGCCCTATGCTAATGTCAGCTGGCAGAGATAGGAGTATGCATGACGAACGAGAAACGGAAGACTTGGCAGCAAGACCCTCATCGTAGGGAGAATATCCTCAAGGCAACCCTAGACTGCATCGAACTGCACGGGGTTGTATGCACAACGTACCGAAAGATTTCCGAACTGTCGGGCGTGCCTCTCGGTTCACTTACACACTACTTCCCGAGCATGCAGGAGCTGCTGCTGGAGGCATTCCAGCTGTTGGCTCAATGCGTATCTACTCGATTTGCAGCAGCAATTCGAAAAGCAAAGACTAAAGAAGACGCTTGCAATGCGATCGTGGATGTTATCTTTGAAAGATTCACATTCGGCACTAGAACGATCCAGCTGACTTGCGAGCTCTATATTTTCGCGGGTCGTAACTCTGTAATGAAGAATGTTATGAAAGACTGGATGCTTGAAATCAGAGGATCACTCGAACTCTTTTTCTCCCCCTTGTCAGCAGTCGCGTTAGATGCTCTGATTGAAGGAGTCATTCTTCATCGATCGGTAATCCCCATTGCTCGTGAAGACGCTTACAAAATGATAGCCAGGCTATCCGATTTGTAATAGTCATTGTTTGCAGACAGAAAAATAAAGCGTTATCTGGCCAGCATATCCAAACTACGTAGGTATAAGCGGCACGGTAACGTCCTGCCTGATGATTGAAAGAGGTTGCCGCTCTCGCTGCGGGATGTAAACCGACGCCGTTGCTGCGTTTCTTGTAAGGGTATGAACGTCCGCTCTGGGTCGGTTAGCGACCGTCCACCGTATCGAGTTCACCCTTGTTCTCCCCTAACGCGGAGGACAACCCATGAAAACCGCTGCTATCTACACCCATCGCCCATGGAACAAGGGAAAGCTAGTCGGGCAGAAAGCTCCGCTCCGACTCAGAGATATCTGGGCCATCCGGGTAAGGCTCCAGATCGCGGAGAAATCTTGGGATCTGGCGTTGTTCAACTTGGCAATCGACAGCAAGCTGCGAGCCTGCGACTTAACCAAGCTTCGTGTACGGGACGTAGCCCATGGAGAGCATGTGTCGTCACGAGCGATCGTGATGCAGCAGAAAACTCACCATCCAGTGCAATTTGAGATCACCGAGCAAACCCGTATGGCTTTGGAAGCCTGGATGCATCAGGCTCATCTCCGTAGCGAGGACTGTCTGTTTCCGAGCCGGCTACACGGTTCAGATCATCTCTCCACCAGGCAATACGCTCGAATAGTGAAAGCCTGGGTGACAGCCATTGGCCTTGATCCGGCGCTGTACGGCACCCACACGCTGCGGCGAACGAAGGCCTCGTTGATCTATCGTAGAACCAAGAATCTGAGGGCAGTCCAACTCTTGCTTGGCCATACGAAGCTTGAAAGCACCGTCAGATATCTGGGGATTGAGGTCGACGATGCCTTGGAGATGGCAGAGCAGACGGAGGTCTGACCATCCAAAGCGACGGTCAAGGGCAGACCGTCGCTAACCGACCCAAAGCTGCCGTTCGTTTGAGGGAATATGTCGGCCATAAGCGGACATATCGGACAATGATGTGGAGCTGCTCCCGTCACTTACGCATCTACTTCGTCAAACGCAACGCCTCAAGTACAAGAGCGAAGGCCGGGGAAGGTTGTCTGCGGCTGGGGTAGTAGAGGTGATAGCCAGAATAAGGCTCGCACCAGTCCTCCAGTACCCGGATCAATCGGCCCTCTTCAAGGTAAGGGAAAAACTCGTCTTCGGGCAGGTAGGCGATGCCCAGGCCTCCGACTGCTGCGTCAGCGATATGGGTGGTGGTGTTGAACACCAGTTGCCCGTCAACCCTCACCCTCAATTTCTTGCCTTTGCGCTCGAACTCCCATGCCTCCACTCCCCCGTAGGTGGGAAAACGGATGTCGATACACCTATGCGAAGCAAGGTCGTTAGGATGCTTGGGTGTGGGATGTTCAGTGAAATAGCTGGGGGCGGCAACCACGGCCATACGCAGATCGCCGCCGATCGGCATGGCGATCATGTCTTGCGCTACGGTACCGCCAAACCGCACCCCGGCATCGAAGCGGTCAGCCACGATATCTCGGAAGCCGTAGTTGATATCGAATTCGAGCTTGATGTCTGGATAGGTCGCCAGAAGGGGTATCAGCTTGGGCAGCAAGGTCGTCTTGATGATGTTGTCGCCACAGGTAATACGAATCTTGCCCGCCGGCTTGTCCCGCAATTCGGTCAGCGCATCTAGCTCGGCTTCGATCTCATCGAAACGGTGGCCGATGGTATGCATGAGGCGTTCACCCGCCGCCGTCAGCGAAACACTGCGAGTGGTGCGTGTAAGCAGGCGAATCTGCAACCGCGCCTCCAACGCTGACACAACCTGACTTACCGCAGATTGGGTTACACCCAGGTGTGCTGCCGCGCGGGTGAAACTGCCTTCGCGAGCCACCGTCACGAAGGCTTGCAGGTCGTTGAAATTGTGCCGAGGCATGCGTCAATCCTCTTATTCAGTAGCAGAGGTTATAGCGGCTTTTAGCATTAATTAGCTAATCAAAGTCTCAATCTTTCACGACAATGCTCTAGGCCCTCGTGTGTTTTGCACGCGAGCGGCCCAAGCAATCGTCAGAACACTCGACGATCGATCTTCAACCCGTGAGAGATGACCCAATGAAGAAACTCCTTGTAGCCCTGGGCCTTCTGCTCAGCTCGGTCACAGCCCTCGGAGCCGATATGTCCAACGGTGCAGACAATTTTTTCAAGAGCGACAAGGTGACCATGGAGAAGGTCGCCTTCAAGAACCAGTACCAAATGAAGGTCGTGGGCAACCTCTTCATCCCTAAAGGAGTAGGTATGACCGCCCGAAGCCCGGCAATCATTGTTGGCCATCCCATGGGCGCGGTTAAGGAGCAGAGTTCCACCCTGTACGCCCAGAAACTGGCGGAGCGAGGCTTCGTGACCCTGGCGTTAGATCTGTCGTTCTGGGGCGAGAGCGAGGGCAGCCCACGTAACGCCGTTCTCCCAGACCTCTACGCAGAAGACTTCAGTGCGGCTGTCGATTATCTCGGAACTCGGGCGTTCGTAGATCGGCAGCGCATCGGCGTGCTGGGCATCTGTGGCAGCGGCAGCTTCGCGATAAGTGCGGCCAAGATCGATCCGCGAATGAAGGCTATCGCAACGGTCAGCATGTATGACATGGGCGCCGCCAATCGCAACGGCCTCAAGCATTCGCAAACTCTGGAGCAACGCAAGCAAGCAATCTCAGCAGCAGCCGAGCAGCGCTATGTGGAGTTCGCCGGCGGCAAGACTCAGTACACCAGCGGCACCGTGCACGAGCTGAGGGACGATACCAATCCGATCCAGCGCGAGTTCTTCGACTTCTACCGCACGCCTCGTGGTGAGTACACGCCGGCAGGTTCCAGCTCCGAGCTGACCACCCACCCAACGCTGACGAGCAACATCAAGTTCATGAACTTCTATCCGTTCGCGGATATCGAGACCATCTCCCCTCGCCCGATGCTGTTCATCGCTGGCGAGAACGCCCATTCGCGCGAATTCAGTGAGGAGGCATTCCGCCTGGCTGGTGAGCCCAAGGAACTCTACATCGTCCCCAGCGCCGGACACGTCGACCTGTATGACCGGGTGAAACTCATTCCTTTCGAAAAGCTCACCCAGTTCTTCCAAAACGGCCTGAAGTGATCCGGTGGGCACCATGAATACCTCATTTACTGTTCACGCTGACCAGCCACTGTCCCGCCCTAGTCACTGGGGCGGGGTGTTGGCGATGACGCTCTGCGTCTTTGCCCTGATCGCCTCGGAGTTCATGCCTGTCAGTCTGCTGACACCGTTGGCAGTCGATCTGCATGTCAGCGAAGGAGCGGCAGGGCAAGGCATCGCGATCTCCGGTGCCTTTGCCGTGCTGACCAGCCTGTCGATCACCTGGCTAGCCAGAAGCATGGATCGCAAAACGCTCCTTCTTATCCTTACGAGCCTTATGGCGATATCCGGCGCTGTTGTAGCGCTCGCACCGAGCTTCACCCTCTACATGGTCGGACGAGCGTTGATTGGTGTTGTCATCGGCGGATTCTGGTCTATGTCAGCGGCAACGGCGATGCGCCTGGTGCCAGATGATCAGGTGCCCAAGGCGCTGGCTGTTTTCAACGGCGGTAATGCGCTGGCCACGGTGATCGCGGCGCCACTAGGCAGCTATCTGGGGTCGGTGGTCGGCTGGCGCGGCGCGTTTCTCTGCCTGGTGCCGGTAGCGGTCATCGCACTGGTCTGGCAATGGTTCAGCCTGCCCAGCATGCCGGCCCAGGTGCGCAAGCGAGGTGCGGCCAACGTTTTCAGGCTGCTTGGGACTCGTTCGGTGTCCTTCGGCATCGCGGCTTGCGGCGCCTTCTTCATGGGGCAGTTCGCGCTGTTCACCTACCTCAGGCCGTTCCTGGAAACGGTGACGAAGGTTGACGCCACAATGCTGTCGCTGCTCTTGCTGGTGATTGGCGTTGCCGGCTTGGGGGGGACGTTGTTGATCGGCGCCCTGCTGAAGAAGGGACTGTACCGCACGTTGATAGCTATTCCGCTGCTGATGGCGGTGATTGCCCTCTCGCTGATCCCAGTTGGCAGCGCAGTAGTGCCGGTGGCGATCCTGCTGGGCCTGTGGGGACTGATGGCCACGGCAGCGCCTGTGGGCTGGTGGAGCTGGGTCGCTCAGGCGATGCCCAACGACGCCGAGGCCGGTGGTGGGTTGATGGTGGCAGTGGTGCAATTTGCCATCGCCTCGGGTTCGATGTTGGGGGGCTGGCTGTTTGACCACAGCGGCTACCAGAGCACCTTTACTACCAGTGCGGCCATTCTATTGATTGGTGCGGCTATGACACTCATGGCCATGCGTGTACAACCAGGCCGAAGTCAGGATTCTCCATGATCAGCCTGCATTTGTGCCGTGCGGGCATCTGGCTCTGCCTGCTGCTGATGCTCAGTGGCTACGTAATTGCGGCGCCTAAGCCGAAGGAGAAACTTATGTGGATGACCATTGGTGACAAGCGCTTCGCTATTACCTTGGACGATAATGAAAGCGCACGGGCACTCGCTCAGTTATTGCCCTTGACTCTGGACATGACCGAACTCAACGCCAATGAGAAGTACGCGACCTTGCCGCAGCGGCTTCCTACCCGTGCGGCGAGGCCTGGCACCATCCGCAATGGAGATCTGATGCTATACGGCAACGATACGCTGGTGATCTTCTACCAAACGTTTGAGTCAATCTACGCCTACTCCCACCTGGGACGAGTTGATAGCCCCGATCAGCTTATCGAGACTCTGGGGAAGGGGAATGTGTCCGTTCACTTCTCTATGGACTAGGTGGTGCATCGCTAGACCTGATGAGTGTCTGATACAAGCCGTTTGCTGTCCTCCACGAACGGCAGCTATGGGTCGATTGCGGTCAGTCGCGCCATCGCTTCTTCAATCAGCTCGGAGCACGCGCTCCAATGGCTTGTGTTGACCGACAAGGTTCGCCTGCTCGTCGATAACTACGAGGGAGACCCGGTGAGCGATGACTATAAGCCAATCCACGTCTTCGGCAGCAGACGATCAGAAATTGATGAAACGGCAATCGATTTCTTGGAATACGAATCATCCATTAATGGGTTCAGGGGCAGTCTGCAGATTGGAGTTCTGGAGTATCTGGAACCGGTCAGAAACTGGATCAGTCCTGTGCCGGCGAACGACCCTTCAAACGCACCCACCGAGATCGAAGGTCAGTACGAGGTGACTTCACCTGAGACTCAGGCTGGCTGACCTAGCCGTGCCGACAGTATGATGTCAGTTTGAGTACAAAAAGTTGGGCCCGCGTAGGCCCTTGTCCGCTAGCTATTATTTTTTGCTGCTTTGTGAGCTTTCAGAAAAGCTTCACCAACTTCAGTGGATAGGATTGATATCATTTTCATCATGACGGTATTGTCGACGTTTGGTGAAATAGCCAGCAAGGTTAGAGTTATTTGGCTTAGCGAAATAGCAGCGGAGTGACCAGGGTCAGCCATTCCAGAGTCGCTCGAGCCGACCAACAAAAGGTCGTCGGTTGTATCGGTTGTTCCCAGCGAGGTTCTAATGGTTTTAACACCTGCGTGAATGTTCTGGCTTGCCCACTTGTAGTACGGCCTCCAGTGATCTAGTGCAACTGCTAGTTCTAGATCCGAAAAGTTAACATTTTTTTTGCCTAGCGCTTGGTCTGCCCAACCATATGGCTTCGCAAATTCTGCGCCATAAAGAGAAATGATTTCATCGTAGCTGGATTTTAAGCTGGCTAAATCTTCATCGCTTATCGTTTCTGCTTTCAAGCGAGGAGCATATTTTCTGTGTTGGTTAGCACCCTTGTACGAATCCACAAATTCGTGGTGACTATATCTTACTGCAATTTCTGGCCCAGACTTAGCCAAGAACATAGCTGTTACCGTTACTTCATGTAGCGCCCGCCAGCGTGAGTGCGCGGCATCAGCAAAGCCATTAGTCAATAAGCAAAAAATCTCTCTTGCAATTAAACAGGCTTTAGCATGTAACCTTGTCTGAATGTCAAATAGCAGATTTCCTGTTGCGGCTGCGTGGGGGCGCATCTCTTCGTTTAGGTCGCTACCCGCCTCTATGCAGAGGGAAATTAATAGTTCAAATGCATCAAAGCCGTCCTTCCAACGAATATAGTTGCGTACCTTGAACTCTTCGTAAATTTTTCTCTGCTCTTCAAGGCCACCTTGATAGGCATCCAGCTTTACTGACTTAAGTAAGCTTTTGGTTGTGCTTTCCAGAATTTCATTAATCTTTTCTGGAATTTGGTTTACTAAAAATTCAGCCTCTTCCTCTGTCTTGGCGGAGGAGATTAAGTCTTTGATGGTTCTATTAAGTTCGTCTTCAAGGATTTTCATATTCTATTTTACCGTTATCATGCGAGCAAGATATTGATGGATCAAGTTTTTGTGTCACTATCCGACGATTCTCTTTCAGCTAGCCGAACATGTGCTTGATGATGTTGCATTGCCGTTATTTGGGCCAGATCAACAGTTTGGGTAAGACTTCATTCAATCTCAGGTGCCAGCGTTTAGGCGCTGGAGCCAGGAGTTCAAACGACGATTCGATAACCGCCAGAGTTTCGCGGTGCGTGCGTGGCAAGGAATCGTCGATAAACACTTGCCACGCCTGACCCTACCTTTCCAAGCGTACCCGCAATCGTCTGGCACGCTCCTGGAAAGCGGTATCACCACCTTCCAGGATCTCACACACTGCTGTCCGGACTTCACAGCTCTCAAGCCCTCCCGAAACATACGAGATAGGCGGTAAACCACCCGGAGTATTGGGCCCCGAGGATGCCACTATGATCTGATCAGCGTCAGTGTTGATCACCAGGTTGGCATTGTGCGTCACCATGATTACCTGACGTTTCGCTTTTGCCGCGATGAAGAGCGAGACCAACTCATCAAAGACCGATTTGGGGTCGAGGTTTTCCTCCGGCTGGTCGATGATGAGGGGACGATCATCCGCATCATCGAGAGCGAGATACAGCAGTAGCAGCACGATCCCACGCGTCCCAGGCGAAAGCTTTCTGATATCGATACCGTCATATAGGATCTCGTAACTGACAGTCATGTGGTCAGTGCTGTACAGCCAGGTAGCGAACTGCTTGGACCATGCGCGAAACTCCGCCTGCTGTGCTTGCGCAACCGGAGCATGCTCAATGAAGTGCTTTCGGTACTTGTCCATAAAGGCAGCCATCGCAATCTGAATTTCCTGAGACGAACCACTTTCCCAAACTGCTTTGAGATCCTTCGTAGCAGCAGTGATCAGCGAGCCGCGCCCGTTGAACGGCCCTGACTTTCGTCGATCAAGCAGCTTCTCTTCACCAAATTCACCCCAAGTGGCGACATCGGCGGTCCGACGAACCGATATACCTAGTTTTTTCAGCGTTCCTGAGGATGCTCCCAGGCGGGCCATCAACGGGGCGTAGAGCTCGGCCAAGGCGTTTTGCTCATTGATAATCGCCTCGAACACCCGACCGTAAGTGTCACTGCGCTCAACCTGCAATGCTTTACGGCGACCTTCCGCCCCTTGAGCATCTGTCAGCCTGGTTTCCAGCGTCTTGAGCGTTGCATTTTCTTGGGTGATACGTTCGGTCAACGCCTTGAACTGCTCTTGTATGAGCTTATCGGCACTGAACAGAGTTTCGAGCCGAGCCATTTCAGCAGCGATCGGCGCCAGAGGAAGCGTTGCAAGATCCACGGTGTCGGCAATCAACGGGACTAGAGGATCACCAGGCACTGGTGGAACTCCTCGTAGTTTGGTGATCTCCTGATCAGACCACTGGATATAACCGGCAAGACTCTGATCGACATCCCCTTTGTAGATCAGGAGAAACTGTTCCCATTGCTCTTGGCCCAAACCACTGTTGGTATGTCTGGCTTGGACTTGGCGGAGCATTTCAGGCGCCCCAGTAGCTCGCATGCTTTTGACCTCGTCCTGCAGCGCCACGAAAGTCCGCCGCTGGCTGCTGTAGGCCTGGATCCGACCCCGCATCGCCTCCGCAGCCACGCTAAGCTGAGCATGCCGTGTCGCATGGGCCTCTGTGCCCTTGACCACGAGTTTTGCCAAGTCGACAGAGTATCCTTCGATCTGCAGTTTCTTTTGGGCAACCTGAGAGCTAAGCGGGGCAACCGAGCTCTCTTTCTCAAACTCGGTGGCGATCCGCTCCGAGATATCGTCTATCGCAGCAGCCTCCCGGTCCCTCGCCTGCTGGAAACGAATTGTCAGCTGTTCACGGAGTTGTTCGAAGTCAATCGCCCCATCGCGACTATCGGGGCTATGGGAATCAAAGATGACCCTCTGAATCTCATCAACCAGGCCGTCTGACATGCCCTTCGCGGAGCACAGCTCTTCGACGAACTGCTGTGAGAGGTAGCGAGCCCGTGGGAAGGCCATATGCCCGTTTGCATCCCGCCCATCCAATGCACGCTCAACCGACGCCCCACCTCCCCAGGTAAGGGTTGTAGAAGCATTGCCGATCAACCTCCGAGCACGAGCCAGAAACGATGCGCTGCTATTCTCGTCTGCATCCCAACTCTCTTGGCTGATGGCATCGCAGCCAGCAGCGATAATATCGGCCAACGCCGTCTTCCCCGACCCTCGCGCGCCAATGATAGCCACCAAACCTGGATTGAGCGGAATATCTGGCGTAGCAGCCCAGTCCGCGTTGTTTATCCTCACATGTGAAATTACCTGAGATGGCAGTGCAGATCGGGGCGGCAGCTCTCCTACGTAAGCGCGCCCCTCTGGGTCGATGCAGGCTTGTCGGAGAGCGTCAAAATCCAGCGCACCTTTGATCCACGAGAAGCGGTTATCAACAGGCTGCCCAATTGATTTCTGGTCATGTGAATCGCTGCCGTGAAGGCATGGCTTGCACCCGTCATAACGATGGCGCAAATCCTCGGCCGTCATGGCAGGTCGCTGGCCGAGCCAGAATTCCCGCTGGGCTGGGTGGCTGGAAAAAATGATGTGCGCGAATTTTTCGATTTCTTGCCGCAGGGTTGTGTCGGCAGCCTGTCGAACCCCAGAAGTACCGTCACTCGCATTACCTGCCACAGCTACCAACGTATTTTTCTTGGCCCAGTCGCTTTCTCCCAACACCTTGCGCAGCTGGTCAAAATTGACTTTGAACTGGGTCGCCCCATGCCGCAACGCCGCAAGGTCATCCACGATCGAGGCGTCTGCGCACTTACCGAGCTTGATCAGCTCTTCTCGCGTGCAGTCGAAGCGGTCACCAAAGGCTTGGAACTGGAGCCGCTTGAGGATGCGCTTGATCTCGGCTACGTGATTGGGATCTTCAGGGCTGACGAGGAGGTGAAGATTCACATAGCCCGTTTTGGCGAACACGTCCAAGCGAAGCTCAATGTTGGGGAAGATGAGCTGAACACCCGGCAATCGACCAGCCGCCTTGTGCTTGAGGACTTCCTCATAAGTATCCGTGACGTAGTAGTCAGTCACGGCGATCGCCTCGACTGCCGGCTGCAGCCCCTCCAGCGAACTGAGGTAGGCCTCCCAAGGGTCGTTTGAGCCAAACCGATTATTAAGCACCGTACCAGGAGCGTGGATGTGCGGCTCCCACCGATGCCATTCAGATCCCCTGCTAATCATCTGAAGCCCCCCATTGCCATATCCGTACCTGGACCGCGAAGGTTTTGTCGGAGCTTAATCGAGAGCCAGGGGTATTTCATATGGCTATTTGATAGCGCTTCGATGGGCGACCGAGGCAGGCGTTAACGAAGCACCGCTACGTCCTCGCCCGCATGATGCTCCGCCTAGTCGCTTGCCAGATGAGCCGGACTGGTGAGCAAACGATCGAGTAGCTTATGCTGTGGATTGCGATGCGCAGATCGTGGGTTGGGTCTGGCGTCCTAGCGACACGCACCATGGTCCCGAGCGGCATTGGCGAAAAATAAAGGTGGTTTTCAGTGGTGATCTCAAGCGTGAAGCTCACCGATGATCAGCAGGCAGTGGGCTTAAAAACGGCGCTGCGCGTCCTCGAGGAGTGGAATGCCACTCATGATCAGGTATGTAGCATCCTCCGCATCTCGCCATCTTCGAAGAAGCGTATCTCCCGTCACCCTGACGCCATGATGCGCCTCGATATTGACCAGTTGCAGCGTGTCAGCCTGGTGCTGAACATCCACGCCGCCTTAAGGAATACATTTGATAACCAGTCCAACGTAAAGGGATTTCCTTCCTTGAAGAACGACAATGACTTCTTCGACGGTCGTTCACCGCTAGAGGTGATGTCGAAAGGAGACCTCATCACTCTTTACGAAACCTACAAGCGGATCGATCACCTCCAGTGGCATAGCTGATCAAGGGCTACGAAGGCTCCGCGGGTAGCAGGCCATTCTCGAATCCAAGCGGGGCGGCTAGCATGTAGATCCGTCGAAGCGGATGCAGAGGCCCTGATGAGGTGCTCCAAACCGTTTCGGAAGTCACTGATGTACTATCCCCCGCTCACATTTCTCAAGAGTGCGTTACTTGCTACCGAAAAACTCACCGGTCACAGAACCTTTCGATGAGGAATACTTTGCCTCGACCATACTAAGAAACAATGAGCTATGCGGGATAGTAAAAAACGAGTCTCGGTATCTGGAGATCACCGATTTCGAGCTGAATGCACTGAAGCGAGGAGACCTCAGAGCTTTTCGCGGGATTTTCGATCATGATGTCATGTACAGGCACACCCTTTATCCGATTGGCGTGCTGTTCGACAGGGCCAGATTCCGAAATGTATCGTTCCTGCCCAGAGGAACTTTGAGGGTATGCGTTGAATGCGTCATTGAAGACATGCAGCGCCTAGGCACCGCCTACATACACCGAACCCATGTAGCTCCAGGACCGCTAGGTGTTGAGGTCTGCCATCGGCATGCATCGCGTTTACTGGAGAGGTGCCCTACGTGCCAAGTAGATTTCCAGCGGCACAAAATCACGATGCTAGGCTCATGCCTGACCCAAGAGCGCTATGGCAAGGCGTACGCTATACAGGGCCAAACTGCACAAGATTATTCCCAATTCGTTTATGACGTGCTAAATCTGAGTAACCCGGAAAAATATCGACTTCTGTCAATTACAACAATAAATCGCTCCCTAGAAATCCTAGGCTATGAAAAATCATCAATTAAGAGCTATTTTCAGTTCTGCATAGATCAGGATCATAGAACAGGGACTGGCAAACACGTCTATGTGCAGACTGACGCCGATAACAAAAATCTGGCTCGCACACCAATGCAGTTATTCACACGGGTCGCTTATCTCCTATACGGTAACCTGCAAAACTTCGTGACTGCTATGAGTGCCTCCCGCACCATCAATAAGTGATATAACTTCATCATCGGAGACCTGCGACACTCTAATGCCAGCCTGCCTGAATAAGCTGGACTTAGTAATAGCTAAATTTCCCGCAGCTAGGAAGCGAGCGGCCCAGTGCAGCTTTCTGAGCTGATGATCATGCCGGCTTTCCAAACTCGCCTTGATGAATGCCAAAGACCTAGGTAGCTTCCGCCGCTGTCGAAATGCATCAGGAGGAACAGATAAGGCGCGACACAAAGCCGCTAGTGAAATAAAAATTGGCCTACCTGGCAACGCGTACAGATCATCTAAAGCGCGTGACAACCTTGCGACTAACTCACAGTCCCTCCGATTCCAGTCAATGAGATCGCGCACCGCCCAACCTTTGGCATGACAAGAAATATAGTTCCGTAGCCAGGCCTTATCGTGACGATACAGCCAAGTATAATTTCGCGCCTTTTTAGCTGGACTTTTAGCGTAGTCTGTAGCGAAGGATTTTCGCCTAGCGACAAGTTCAGAGTGATCTACAGGCGACGCTCGACACGCGGCTTTGAGTAACGGGGTAGGGCAAAATTTCACACCTTCGGCATAGTCTTGAATTAGGCATTGAATGTCTACACCAAATGAATTGAGGAAAGTATAGAAAAAAATGGGGTGATGGCTTGAGGCACGTGACCGTAGCAAATTGAATGGCCAAATCACTTTGTCACCGTGGAGCTCGAACAGCCTGCGAAATTCGTCTCGTGGCGGGTATAGCTCTATAGCTTCGAGAAAATGCGCTGCAAGCATGCCAGCACGCACCCTTCCCCGCGAAATATACCCAGCTCTGTCTAAGACAAAAAAAAGATAGCGGGCCTGAAGAAGACTGGCGATAGCTCGGGGATGCGACCGCCCCCATTCCACGATGTCAGCAAGATTCGCAAGCCGGCAGAAGTACGCATCAGAGGCATATTCGTTCTCCTCACATTCACGAAGCCGAATCACGTCTGAGGGAAGAAAAAATTGGTTGAAATAGCCGGAGCCAGGGTCGGATGGAACACGCTGCAGGAAGCAATGATGGGCCGGGCAGATATGAACGCCAGGGGCTTGGTGTCCGACATGCCAGTAAGAGACCCCATGAACCGAAACGTCCACTGCGACACATCGGGGGCAGTACTGCCGGACGCAAAATCGCTCAAATCCGGCTGCTGTGATCCCTAATGTCATCTTGAGGCCTACAGGCTGGGCTGAGTGCATCAGCTTCCTGGCCTGCTTGCCTTTCTCAGGAGAGAGAAAAGGCTCGAAGTACGGAAGTAGCGTATGGTTGTCCGCCAGGCGGGTAAAGCCTGACGCAGCTTCAAGATGGCCCAGGTAACACGGCAGATTAGATGCGTAGCTGCGAGTGACGCTTCCAAACAGATCCGTCAGCGTCGGCCGTACCCCAAGACCTCCCGAAATCAGATGGTATCGGGTTACCAGGCTAGTGATAGTTTCATCAGGAAGGGGCGTAGGGAAGTTCAGCACAGAAGCCATATCATCCCGCTCCCTACCTATCACCAGAGATCTATATCACCGTCCAAGCTAGTAAAGCCCTTCTCGGCAGCAGTGGTTTCCCAATCATCGGACTCTGCGACCTTCTGCGCGTCGCTAACCACCGAAGTATCAGCTACCGCAGCCAAGTGGCCGCGCCTGCGGCCGGCGGTTTTCTCCAGTAGGTCATTCGACAGAGGGTCGGGCAAAGGGGTACGGTGAATAAGCAATCCCATTCGCCGTGCCTGGCGCATGCGAGCAGCGGCGAGCATCTGGGCCACCTGCTCACGGGCCGGCATCATGTCCTCGAAATCGTCGATTTGCAGTGGGTCATTACTGCGCAAAGCCTCGATGGGCTTATGCAGGATGATCATCTGCCGTTCGTATACTTTTCGGTAAAGCGCAGGAGTAATTTTCTCGTCGTTCGATAGTGCGTACCACTGGGTAAGCATCATCAATTTTGCGAGGAAATCAGTATTGCCCTGGCTCAGGTCATACAAAGTTTCGTTAAGCTCGGACGTTAATTCGATCGGCTCCTGCGTCCAATTGTAGGCAAGGAAGGTTTGAACCAAAGCGCTCCATTCGTCGTCCTGTATTCGGAACCGATCAAAATAATAGTCGCTCATGCCAAGGGCACGCCTAGCATTTCGAACAACCTTCGAGAAGAGTTTGAAGGTAGAGTTCGTTCCCGAGTAAACTAGCGGTATACCTGAGTCATTAGATAACGTCAGGAAGAAGTTGAGAATGCGTTGTTTCGCATCAGCATCAGCTAGCAGATTTAAATTCTGTAACTCATCAACAATTAAAACACCAACATTGAAACTTCGGCTGAGCTGACTAACATGCTGAAGCAGCATACTGACACTTGCTCTTGGCTTCATGTACCTATCGGTGTAATCAGTGCCGATTGCTGCATCGAGGGCGGAGAAAAAAGAAGCACACAAACCACGCGGCGACCCATCGTGAGGGCAATCAACTTTTAACCAGACAACCTGCGTCCTTTTCAAGGCCTTACCAGCATATCGCTTGTGGACAATCACCTGAGGGTAGGTCTTGACCAGGCTGTTTAGCAACGTAGTCTTCCCCATGCCGCTCAGCCCGAAGATAGCAAGCGAGGATGCAGAGGATTTGAAGCCACAATGACGCAGCTGGTCGTCATCAGCAGCGTGAAGCATGGCTACGGCGTCCCTATCCAACGGGTTTCGTGCGGTATAGCCGGCCCGGATTAGCTGACTGAGAGAGGCTTCGAATTGAAGATGCAGCTCCATAGGAACAACAATGTCACTAATGCGACTAACACAGTGTGCTCTGAGCTTCGCGCTCAACGCCATTTCAGCCGCGTTAGGAAATTCGGGAAAATTACAGAGCAGTTCGCCTATGACCTCATCTTCATGGATCGCGGGAAGCGCCTCAATCAGCGGATTGCCGTCGTAGTGAGCGAGCCCAGTTGGGGTGTAGGTAGCAGGAGATGAGCGGATCATCATTCAGGCCTCTTGAGCTTGGAGGAGATCAAATTCAAAACGACCTTCTTACGCGCTGTAGGCTCGCGCGTCGGGGCATCTTGATCCGAGGGCTCAGCGGAGGGGGGCGACGAAGGTGACAATTCGTCAGTCGACAATCGGGAGAGTTCTGCACTGTCTGCTGCCCGAAGTACCACTACCTCAGATTGGCGATTAGCTGTCTTATTGGCCTTTGCCGCAGCTTTGGAAGGCGGAACAGGCGAATCCTGCTTCATTTTTTTCGCTTGCAGAGAAATTTCATCGTTAGCATCTCTTGTCCGAGCTGCTATATTAAGCCGATCGTACTCTTTTTCAGGTGATACTTGCTTCAAAACAGCAATTCGGTCTTCGATCTCCTCTAGTCGGAATCCACTGTACTTTCCCTTCAAGTATTCAACTATTTCTAACCGAACGAAGCCCGTTCCATCACGAATCCAAACATTATCCACGCTATTGGGGTCGTACCAAACTTTCAGCCTCTGCACGCCGAAATTATGTGCTTTGGCAAACCATTCTTCGCGCTGAGCTAGATCGCATGTGTAATAGACACCTTTGAAGTAAATCCCCGCTCGGCGTATGGACGCTAGCGCGGAAGGTAACAGACCAATCTTGATCTCAGTATCCGTGCGAGTTTTTAGCCTCAGGAGATTATTTTCCATCCCCCACTTCCAAATATCTATCGGATAGAGATCTATCTCATCCCGGACCATATCGTTTGTGGCGAGATGTGGTAAATGTAAGGTTGCGTTGTGGTAAAGGATTTCATTAATGATGATGGCAGTGAATTGATCCAAATCATATTGAGCATCCAGCTGGTAGTCGCGGTCCCCACGCTCCATTCTTCGAGCGTCGACGCCACCCGGCATGAACTTAAGACTAAGCCCTTGATTAATGAGCTTGAAGCGACTCTCTACGATTGATTTCCAATCGGGTCTATAAGGTGGAGCAATTTTCAAAATCACATCCAAGGTGTTGGAGAACTCCTCACCTGCATGACTCAGCAGTTCAGCCCGGTCTGCTGAAACCTCAGCCGGAATGTGATGGCAGGGCCATTGATTCTCTTCAATTGTTATGCCGTAGCGCTTGCAATAGTCCACTTTGCTTGTAAAAGCGTTGTACAAAGCATGGCGAGCACCCTCCCAGCTTGGACCTTCAAGTCCGACATGCACACCCGCAATCATGCGCGAATAGGCATCCACGACAATATAGAGTACCGGCCTACCTATTATCCAATTTCTATTCACACGATGGACGAGATAAATGTCTGCAATAGTGGCGTCAATTTCGTATCGATGGGCCGGGCCGGAGACGCCATCCACAGCAGTCCCTTTAATAGCCCGATGGTCTTTAAGCCAGCGAATCTGACCAGCGTGAGATTTCAGTATAGACAAACGATCAAAGTACTGACCCGAGTAGCGTCTGAACTGGCTTATGGTGGGATGTTTTCCGCGTTTCACATCCCCGACGGCCCCATCAGAATGAATCTCTCGATAATAGTTTTGAATCATCCAATCGAAAGATTTCTTAACAGATGACTCCTGCTTGTTGACATACCTTAGAAAGGAAGTCTCAATGCACGTTAGATCAAAGCCATTGATGCGGATAGCTCGATCTTGCTTGACTATTCCACGGTAGAGCGGCGGTCTTCCTGGTTGAGCACCCTCTTTGTAGAACTTCCGTTTTCCTGGGCCTCCCCAATTGGTAGATTGCCAAAGGAATACGTTTTTGGACTGCCCATGGGCCCAGTATCTGTAAAGTAACCTGTAGATCATTGCTCGCGAAATATTCAGCCTAGCCGCATGGTCAGCTACACGCTTACCGAACTCACCATCAACAAACATATCACCCGCGTTTTTACGTTCTACGAGGTCTTTAATCAGCTTCCAAGATTTTTCACGCGACAGCTTTTCTTTATCACTGAGCTCGCTTTCATCCTTGAGCATATATGCCGCAGGAACGTCCTGTTCGACCCGTAGAATCCCCTGCCCTATCTCAAATGAGATTTCCTCAATGCCCACCACCCCTGGCTTCTTCAAGGGATACTCAAGTCCTATGATCAGCGCCTGCCCGGTTCTATGGTCGACGTCTAAAATCCTTGATACCGACTTTATCAAAGCGGACTCAAGTACGGGCACCAAGACGTAGTTAATCGATAATTTCACAGCATGACCTCGCCCATAGATACCGTTGCGAAGGGCACCCTTAGCCCAATAAGCGGCTTAGAAATTCCGAGTTCATAATCATCTAGCTTGACTATAATTCTTTTGTGCCAGATGAGATAGAAAATCAGCTCCTTAACCACCGCATATTCGATGTAAACGTGCTGACTGATAAGCCTCAACAATCGTCGCAAAGAGATACTTTCGATTTCCGCAGAGTCAGCAGCACTTAAAAACAGCAGAATCTTCTGCACGTTGCTATCAGATGCAACAGAAAGGGGTAAATTCGCATAACTTCTAAGGATAACAAGATTTTTGATCTTTATATGCGGAAGGTCTTCAAAGAAACAGAGCTTAGAGGCAACTCCTCGCCGGGCCCAATACTCCTTCTCGATCTCCTGCTTTTCGAAGATACGCTTTCTTTTCTCGACTGTTGCGTTAGCAATTTCACTTCGATATTTAAGTGAAACGGCGACAAGCATTGAATCACACCCAGGCCGAGCATAGCTCAGCATGAAATCTGCGGTAAAAACGAACGGCACATCCGTACCAATATACCGGGCGGGCTTAATATTTTTTTGCAGCGCAATGGCGTAGGTCTCGTCGTAGTCAATCAGAGGGAACTGCTCACGGATGTCCGTGATGTCTTGATTGAACTCCATTAAGACCAAAAACATGAATTCGCCGTTGGACAAGCAGTGATGTCCTCGAGCGACCCGGACCCCAGGAACAACTCTGGACGTTCCCCTGGAAGGAACCGAGCGGATTTTTAGCCAAGGCCGATAGGACTCGCGTTCACCGCTGCCCACGCCTTTTTTGATCAGCTTCTCGAGGTAATCCCTGCTCACTAGCTGGCCCCGACGCGGATTGAAGGCCGCAGGAGGTGTCGGGTTAGGCTGGGAGGGGTTCATAGCGGTGCCAGCCTCGGAGCGCAAGATCGCTTCAAATCGACGATGCGGCCGCTAGACGGTCGCTTGGAGTCCGATTTTACGCCTCCGAGGGGCTTGTTACCTACTTAATTTCGCTTGTTACATACTTAATTTTTTTGTTACGCCCTTTTTTATGAAGCAACAGGTGCTTTTTAACGGTTGCCCGTCGGTTTATTCCACCGTCACCGATTTCGCCAAGTTGCGCGGCTGGTCAACGTCGGTGCCCTTGAGCACCGCCACGTAGTACGACAGCAACTGCAGCGGGATGGTGTACAGGATCGGCGCCAGGGCGTCAGCGATGTGCGGCACCTTGATTACGTGGGTGCCTTCACCGTTGGTCATGCCAGCGTGCTCGTCGGCAAACACCACCAACTCACCGCCACGGGCACGCACTTCCTGCAGGTTGGACTTGAGCTTCTCCAGCAGTTCGTTGTTCGGCGCCACAGTCACGACTGGCATATCGTTATCCACAAGTGCCAGCGGGCCGTGCTTCAGCTCGCCTGCCGGGTAGGCTTCGGCGTGGATGTAGGAGATTTCCTTGAGCTTGAGCGCGCCTTCCATCGCTACCGGGTACTGGGCGCCGCGG
>Ga0207696_1000797_pt1 | contig 20496 bp, 18 predicted proteins | sample KBSS54metaG_FD_184403 | JGI IMG/M metagenome (GOLD analysis project Ga0207696, IMG submission 184403) | Switchgrass rhizosphere microbial communities from Kellogg Biological Station, Michigan, USA - KBS S5-4 metaG (SPAdes) (version 2) | ecosystem: Host-associated > Plants > Roots > Rhizosphere >...
CATGCTGCGCACCGCGCCATCGGCAGAGCAGGTGATGAACGAGGTCAACGAGTTTGTCGGCTGCACGCCGCTGGTCGCGCACAACGCCTCGTTCGACCAGAAGTTCTGGGATTTTGAGCTGGGGCGGATCAAGCGCACGCGGTTGCAGAACTTTGCCTGCTCGTTGCTGCTGGCGCGGCGCTTGATGCCGGCGGCGCCGAATCACAAGCTCGGTACGCTCACCACGTTTGCGCGTTTGCCGCACACGGGCCAGGCTCACCGGGCCATGGCCGATGCCGAGATGGCGGCCAATCTGATGGCGCATCTGGCCGATGAGTTGCGGCACAAGCACGGCGTCAGCGAGCTATCGCATGACCTGCTGTGCAAACTGCAGAAAGTCCCGGCCGCGAAAGTCAGCGAGCACTTGCAGCGCTATCGCTGACCTCCAATCCAGCACACAACCCCTGTACACACCGACTTAACCTACATGGGATAAGACGGTGTGTACTTTGAAGCAATGAATCTCCTGTAGGAGCTGCCGAAGGCTGCGATCTCTTTGCTTTAAGCCAGACTGGCGAATTGCTGACTATTGATCTTGCTCACCGGCATAAAGCCTGTCGTTTTCTTGAAGCTCATAGCGTGTACAAAGTTCTTCATCGAGTCTGATGGGTCGATGCTTTGCATGTTGAGTTTGGAGAGTGTCTCGCGAGAGATAGCGACGCTGAGGATGGGTTGATCCTCCACGTGGCCGGTCGCAGAGTTAAGTAGTAAGTCAACGGCCGTAACGATGACGAGGCGCTCGGGAAGAATACTTAGCAGTTCTTGACCCACACGCAAAACACAGCTGGATACGTAGTCCTGTAACAGCTCATTAAATTTGCTGATCGGCATTTTTTTCACCGATAATTTTCCACTCTGCAGCAGTGACTTGATCTCTTGAGGAATCACTTTGGTCCCGTGTACCGAGAGCGTGCATTCGAGAATGCCGGTGTCTGCGACCGAGAAATTAATAGACGTGCCCAAGTGGGAAATATCCGTGAACGGATTCACGCGCAAAACTGCATCAATTTTCGATTGGCCATTGCCGGCGAGAATTCCCAACGCGAGTTCGTGATCTATTTTCCAATCCTGATGCTCCGCTTCCCACTCCGTCATATCTTGCGCCAACTGCTGCGTGTCTTTGGCAACCGCTGTTTGAATAGCGAATTCCAGTTTTTTACGCTGTCGGGCTTCAAGTTTTAAAGTGCGCGCTATGAAGCCAGGTTTATAGCTGGCCTGTCTCGCCCTAGCCTGGTTTTCATGAGTATTGAGTGCAGCGGGTTTTATCGGTGGCGGTTGATTAGCGAACTCATTCCAATCAATCCTCTCGCCACAGTCTTTATGCACAGACAGCAACAAATCTATGTGATTTTCGTAGACTTCAACTTCGTACGCGGCCTGTTCAAGAGCCTCCATTTTCTCGAACTCTTTCTGACGCACCTGCAATTCACGTTGGCGCCGTTTTGAGTTGCGCTCGGCTCTTCTGGCTGACGCCTGCATTGAGCGTAGGGTTCCCTTCCAAGTCATTTTTGAACTCCTTTCATTTCTATCGGTTTTTTATTTTTTGAGAAAGACCGATTCTCGGCATAGTCAGGACATTAGCTGCTGCGTTGGGTGGCGTCCATCGACCAAAAGTCTCGTGTAATCGGGTTGTTTAGTTACGTGTATGGGTTGGCGAAGCATCCTACTGAAGTTTAGGGGGAATCCGTCTTGAGCTCAGATAACCCCGCCGTTAACCTCTGTGTGTCGCTGCAAATTCAGCGATCGGGACTGCAAGCCCGCCGATAGTTTGTTAGGAGACCACTGGCAAACCTATAATCGCGTCGCTTCAATTAGCGACTATCGATTTATGGTAGCTGTGTGCGGGAGACCTTCGGGTCTGCCGAGGTCTCCTACTCGGTCTTGCAGACCCGCGCACAGCTGCCACCCATCATCTGCAAGTGATGCGGGCAGCTCCGATGTTCTAAGGAGATTTGTCATGGTCAAGGTTGTCCCCACGCACTCAGAAAATTTCGGTTCAGCAATCCCTCGTGAGCCGCTCATACAACCCCTATTGTTCATCCGTCATCACATTCAACTGCGGGCTACTCTGCAACATGCAGAAGCTTGGTTCTGTGCCCGAGACATCGGTCGTCTCATGGGGCTGGAAATCAATGCGCGGCAAGTGCTCAAGCTGGATGAGGATCAGCGGCGGATGATGCAGCTGTCAGGTAATGATGGCGCTCAAGAGTTTTTGATGCTGAGCGAGTCAGGGGTTTACGCAATGCTGGTTTATCACTATTCCCCAGAGAACCGTCATCTGCGTCGGTGGCTGACTCACGAGATTGTGCCAATGCTTCGTCAGAACTCGAAGTCAGTTCCAGACCCACATTTGCGCTTGATTATGTGTGCCGGGGAAAAGTTGAGGCTTCTGCACTGGCGCAACGAGCCATGGATACGCATGCGAGACATGCCTTACATGTTGACTCAGGAAGGTGCGAGCTACTGCTGAAGGGCTTTTGTTGGTTTCAGGATTGGAAGATGATTTCTGATTGGGCGAAACAACTGTAAACCTGCTCGCGATGACGGTGTGTCAGTCAGCCTTTGTATCGACTGATACTCCGCTATCGCGAGCAGGCTCACTCCTACATTGGATTTGTGGTGATCCGAACTATTTGCCGTTGCTTTCGATGTGGCCGAGCGGCACGCGCTTCTCGATCGCACTCGACAGCACAATAGACGTCTTGCTGAAGCCAAACTTCGCCACCCGATTGATCAACTCCTCCAGCTCCGTCATCGATCCCACTGCGGCCTTCATCATCACGCACGGATCGCCCGTCACTCGGAAGCACTCGGTCAGTTGCGGGATTTTCACCAGTTCGTCGTAGACCTTCTGACTGCCGTTCTGGTGCAGGCGCAATTCGATCATGCACTGGATTGGCAGGCCGATTTTCGACAGGTCGATTTTTGCCTCATAGCCGGTGATGACCCCGGATGCCTCAAGCTTGGCCACGCGCTCGGCGACGGCAGGGGCGGAGAGGTTAACCTTGCGCGCCAGATCGGCGTAGGACGCACGAGCGTTTTCGAGAAGAGCGCTGAGCAGCATGCGGTCGTATTTGTCCAAGGCTGTACTCCTGAAAATGCCAGACTTTCGAAATCACGGTTTATCCCGTCGATCTTCGTGATTTCAAAAGTGTACTGCCCTGATAAACAGGTTTTGTAACTTATTTTTGCTCTCTGGCCTTTCTAGAATAAGCAGTCCCCGAATCTGACTGTCGAGCTGCCCATGCCTGCCTTGCGCCGTTTTTCCTTGCCGCTGATCGCCGCGTTTTTTGCGTTGTACGTGATTTGGGGATCGACCTATCTGGTGATCCGCATTGGCGTTGAGTACTGGCCGCCGCTGATGCTCGGTGGTGTGCGCTTCGTGATCGCCGGCAGCCTGATGTACGCCTTCCTGCGCTTGCGCGGGGCTCCGGCGCCGACCTGGGCGCAGTGGAAAGCGGCGGGGATCATCGGCATTTTACTGCTCAGTTTCGGTAATGGCGCGGTCAGTGTGGCCGAGCACACCGGTGTGGCTTCCGGTGTTGCTGCGTTGGCGGTGGCGACGGTGCCGTTGTTTACTTTGCTCTGTGGATATTTCTGGGGCGCGCGTAACACTCGGCTGGAGTGGGCCGGGGTGGCGTTGGGGATTGTTGGTATTGCCATGCTCAACATGGGCTCCAACCTGCAATCGAGCCCGCTGGGCGCGGCGCTGCTGATTTTTGCGGCGGCGACCTGGGCGTTCGGTTCGGTGTGGAGCAGACATTTGCCGTTGCCGCAGGGCGCGATGGCCAGTGCGGTGGAAATGCTCGTTGGCGGTGTGGTGCTGCTGATTGGTAGCGCTGTCAGTGGCGAGCGTCTGCAAGCAATGCCGCCAGTTGAAGGCTGGCTGGCGCTGGCGTACCTGATCTTTTTCGGCTCGATCATCGCCTTCAATTCCTACATGTACCTGCTCAAGCACGTGCGTCCGGCGGCGGCGACCAGTTATGCCTACGTCAACCCGGCGGTGGCGGTGTTGCTGGGGATTGTGTTTGTCGGCGAGACCATCGGCATCGAGGAAGCGCTGGCGATGCTGGTGATCATCAGCGCCGTGGTGTTGATTGGCTTGCCGCAGTGGCGTCGTCCGGCACAGCCGCCAGTCGTGGCGCCTACAGCCGTTCCCGCAGAACAACGTACGAATTAGGGTAAACTGCGCGGCATTGCATGCCCGCGTCATTTTTTCCTACGGTACTCCCATGACTTTCGCCACCCTTGGCCTGATCGAACCCTTGCTGCGCTCTCTCGAGACGCTCGGCTACCAGACCCCTACGCCGGTTCAGGCGCAAGCCATTCCGGCCGTGCTGGCCGGTCGTGACCTGATGGCAGCGGCCCAGACCGGTACCGGCAAAACCGCCGGTTTCGCCTTGCCGCTGCTGCAGTTGCTGGCCATGGAAGGGCCGAAAGTCGCTGCCAACTCGGCGCGTGCGCTGATTCTGGTGCCGACCCGCGAGCTGGCCGAGCAGGTTCATGAGTCTGTGCGCCAGTACGCCGAAAACCTGCCACTGCGCACTTATGCAGTTTACGGCGGCGTCAGCATCAACCCACAAATGATGAAGCTGCGCGGCGGCGTCGATGTGCTGGTCGCCACGCCCGGTCGCCTGATCGACCTGTTCCGTCAGAACGCGCTGAAACTCGATCAGTTGCAGACTCTGGTGCTGGATGAAGCCGATCGTATGCTCGACCTGGGCTTCTCCGAAGAACTGGCGAACATTTATCGCATGCTGCCGAAAAAGCGCCAGACACTGCTGTTCTCCGCGACCTTCTCCGATGACATCCGCCTGCTCGCCGGGCAGATGCTCAACGATCCGCTGACCGTCGAAGTCAGCCCGCGCAACGTTGCGGCCAATACGGTCAAGCAGTGGATCGTCACGGTGGACAAGAAGCGCAAGGCCGAATTGTTCGTGCACCTGATGCGCAAGAACAAGTGGAAGCAGGTGCTGGTGTTTGCCAAAACCCGCAACGGTGTCGATGCGCTGGTGGAAAAACTTCAGGGCCTGGGTGTGAATGCCGACGGTATCCACGGCGACAAGCCGCAGGCAACCCGTCAGCGCGCGCTGGATCGTTTCAAATTGAGTGAAGTGCAGATTCTGGTCGCGACTGACGTTGCGGCGCGGGGCCTGGATATTGAAGATCTGCCGTTGGTGATCAACTTCGATCTGCCGATCGTGGCTGAGGATTACATTCACCGCATTGGTCGTACCGGTCGTGCGGGTGCAACCGGTGAGGCGATCTCGCTGGTGTGCGCAGATGAAGTGAACATGTTGTCGGCGATCGAGATGCTGACGCGTCAGACCTTGAAGCGCCAGAACGAGCCGGATTTCGAACCGGAGCATCGTGTGCCGGATACCGATGCCAGCGGTCAGGTGATCAAGAAGCCGAAAAAACCGAAGAAGCCGAAAGCTTCGGGTGGTGGTGGCAAGCGCAATCTGGGCAAGTGGGTCGACAGCGGCGAGACGCAGGCGCCGGAGCCATCGATCAAGCCTGTGCGTAAGGTGCCGGTGTTCAACACTGGACCGCGTAAGCGCAAGCCTTAAAGTCAAAAGCCCCTCACCCTAACCCTCTCCCGGAGGGAGAGGGGACTGACCGAGTTGGATATTCGAGATACGCCGACCTGATCTTGCAGGGTTGAATACATAATCGACTCGGTGTTTCAGGTCGATGTTGGACGCCAGACACCTCGGTCGGCCCCCTCTCCCTCTGGGAGAGGGCTGGGGTGAGGGTTTAGCTTTTCAGCCACTGCACAATCCCCAACCCCGCCGCCCGCCCACTGGCAAAACATCCCGTCAGCAAATAGCCGCCCGTCGGCGCCTCCCAATCGAGCATCTCCCCCGCACAGAACACCCCCGGCAACGCCTTGAGCATCAAGCGCTCATCCATCGCCTCGAACGTCACGCCCCCGGCGCTGCTGATCGCCTCGTCCAACGGCCGCGTTTTGACCAGAGTCAGCGGCAATGCCTTGATCGCCCGCGCCAACAACGCCGGATCAGCAAAGGTCGCCGCATCAGTCAACTCACGCAACAGCGCCGCTTTCACCCCATCAATCCCAACCTGACTGTGCAGATGCTTGGCCATCGAACGCGAGCCGCGTGGCTTGCTCAACGCCGTCTGCAATTTATCCACAGGCCGGCCGGGCAACAGATCAATGTGAATAACCGCCGCGCCATGTTGATTGATTGCCTCACGAATCGGCGCCGACAGTGCATAAATCAGACTGCCCTCAATCCCGCTCGCGGTAATCACGCATTCGCCCAAACGCGGAACGTCGTCGTTCAAACCGATGGCGATGTTTTTCAGCGGTGCGCCGGCGAATTTGCTCACCATCAATTCGCTCCAGGCCTGCACTTCAAAGCCGCAATTACTCGGCTGCAACGGCGCCAGTCCTACACCGCGTTGTTCCAGTGGCAGCATCCATGCGCCGTCCGAACCGAGCCGCGACCAACTGCCGCCGCCGAGGGCAAGCAGCGTGGCATCGGGTTTGACGGTTATTTCACCTTCCGGGCTGTCGATACGCAGCGCGCCGTGTTCATCCCAACCGAGCCAGCGGTGGCGGGTGTGGATAACTACGCCGCTATCACGCAAGCGTTTGAGCCAGGCGCGCAGCAGGGGGGCGGCTTTCATGTCGGTGGGGAATACGCGGCCGGAGCTGCCGATAAAGGTTTCGATACCCAGATCATGAATCCATTGGCACAACGCATCGGCGTCGAAGCTGCGCAGCAACGGGGCGATCTGCGGTGCGCGTTCGGCGTAGCGCGAAAGGAACGCCGGATAGGCTTCAGAGTGGGTGATGTTCATGCCGCCGACGCCGGCCAGCAGGAACTTGCGGCCCACCGAGGGCATGCCGTCGTACAGATCAACGCGGATTCCGGCCTGGCTCAGCACTTCAGCGGCCATCAGGCCGGCGGGGCCACCGCCGATGATGGCGACGTGAGCGGGGGAGGAGGCGGAATTCTGGGTCATGGCGTGCGCTGCGGTATGGCGGGATAAGGCGCGCATTCTAACAGCCGAGTTCCTTTGTAGGAGTGAGCCTGCTCGCGATAGCGGTGTGTCAGCCAAGTTAATGTTGAAGGTGCTGACGCTATCGCGAGCAGGCTCACTCCTACAGGATTTGTGTTGGCTCAGAATGTTGGTTGAAAAATGATCAGTGTGCTGCAGGCCATAAGCGGTATGGCCTGTAGTCCCTTTCACTCAGGTTATCCACAGGCCGTTCCACAGCGATTGTGGGTAACGCAGCACAACTCAATGACATCCGTGTGAACGCCACACGCGCTGCGCGCTGTGATGGAGGATGCCGTGGCGGCGGGCGAGGGCGTGGCGATCCTTGCTGTAACCGCCGCCAATCACACCCATCACCGGAATGTCGCGGCCCAGGCAATGGCGCATTACGCTTTCATCGCGGGCGGCGACGCCCTCGTCGCTGAGTTGTAGATAACCGAGGGCGTCGTCCTTGTGCACATCGACGCCGGCGTCGTACAGCACCAGGTCCGGTTGATACAGCGGCAGCAGGTAATTGAGTGTGTCATCGACCACTTTCAAATAATCAGCATCGCCCATGCCTTTGGGCAGCGGAATATCCCAGTCACTTTCGGCTTTGCGTGCAGGAAAATTCTTCTCGCAGTGCAGGGAAACGGTAATCGCCTCCGGCGTGTCATGCAGGATTCGCGCGGTGCCGTCGCCCTGATGCACGTCGCAATCGAAGATCAGCACGCGATTGACCCGGCCGCTCTGCAGCAAGTAATGGCTGATGATCGCCAGGTCATTGAAGATGCAAAAACCGGCCGGGTAATCGTAATGCGCGTGATGAGTGCCGCCGGCCAAGTGGCAGGCCAGCCCATGCTCCAAGGCTTTCTCCGCCGCCAGAATCGATCCGCCGACCGCGCGCACCGTACGCCGCGCCAAAGCTTCATTCCACGGCAGACCAAGACGCCGCTGGTCTTCGCGGGACAACTCGCCGCTCATGTAGCGTTCGATATACGCACGGTCATGGGCGAGGGCGAGGATGTCGTTGGGGCAGATCTCCGGGCGCAACAAATCGGCATCGCGGGTCAGACCGCTGTCCACCAGGTGATCGCGCAGCAAACGAAACTTGTCCATCGGGAAGCGGTGATCCGCCGGAAACTCGGGGCTGTAGTCTTCGTGGTAGATCAGCGGCAGTGGCATGGCGAATTCATGTAGGAACGTAGGAAAGAGTGAAGGATCCTACCAGCGATGTAGACTTGCGGCATGGAAACGGAGGGGCACGATGGAGCCGATACTGGAACTCGAAAGCGCGCGCTTGCTGATGCGTCAGTGGCAGGACGAGGATTTGCCGGCATTTGCCGCGATGTGCGCCGATCCTCAGGTGATGCGCTATTTTCCGGCAGCGTTGAGCCGTCTGGAAAGCGCGTCGCTGATCGGTCGGATTCGCGGGCATTTTGCTGAGCACGGTTTTGGCCTGTGGGCGCTGGAGCGCAAGGACAGCGGTGAATTCATCGGTTTCACCGGGCTCGGCGTGGTCGGTTTCGATGCGCCGTTCACTCCGGCAGTGGAAATCGGCTGGCGCCTGGCCAAGGAGCATTGGGGCCTTGGCTACGCCAGTGAGGCGGCGTGGACTGCTCTGCGTTGCGGCTTTGATCGATTGGCCTTGAAGGAAATCGTCTCCTTCACTGCGCAATCCAATCTGCCGTCGGAGAAAGTCATGCAGGCGATTGGCATGCATCACGCCCCGCAAGATGATTTCGATCATCCCAAGCTTGCCGTCGATCATCCGTTACGCCGGCATGTGCTGTACCGCATCACCCGGGAACAATGGCTGCAGACCTTGCATGGATAAGCCGACACGGACGTTTACAATGGCCGCCATATCATTGGCCCGTGCCAGAATCTGAATCGGCCGCCGCAGCCAAGACTGCGCGGCATAGTGCTTTGTGTGAGGAGAGTCTGAATGAGCCAAGTGTTGGAAGATCTGGTCGACTTGCTGACCCTGGAACCGATCGAAGAAAACCTGTTCCGTGGCCGTAGTCAGGACTTGGGTTTCCGTCAGTTGTTCGGTGGCCAGGTACTCGGTCAGTCGCTGTCGGCGGCCAGTCAGACGGTTGAAGAGGCGCGCCATGTGCATTCGATGCACGGCTACTTCCTGCGTCCGGGCGATGCCAAGTTGCCGGTGGTTTACTCGGTTGATCGCGTGCGCGATGGCGGCAGCTTCAGTACCCGCCGGGTCACGGCGATCCAGAAGGGCCATCCGATCTTCACCTGCAGCGCATCGTTTCAATACGACGAGGCAGGGTTCGAACACCAGAGCCAGATGCCGGTGGTGGTCGGCCCGGAAAACTTGCCGTCGGAGCTGGAACTGACCCAGCAACGCGCACACCTGATCCCTGAGCACATGCGTGAAAAGCTGCTGTGCCCGAAACCGATCGAAGTGCGCCCGGTCACCGAAAAAGACCCGTACAACCCGCAACCCGCGGATCCGGTGAAATATGTGTGGTTCCGCGCCGACGGCGCTTTGGCCGACATCCCGGCACTGCACAAATACCTGCTGGCCTACGCCTCGGACTTCGGTCTGCTGACCACCTCGATGCTGCCCCATGGCAAATCGGTATGGCAGAAAGATATGCAGGTCGCCAGCCTCGATCACGCGCTGTGGTTCCACAACGATCTGCGCGCCGATGACTGGTTGCTCTACGCGATGGACAGTCCGTGGGCCGGCAATTCCCGTGGTTTCTCCCGTGGCAGCGTGTACAACCGCGCCGGGCAACTGGTCGCGTCGGTGACGCAGGAAGGCTTGATCCGCCATCGCAAGGATTGGGCATGAGCCTGAAGGATGTGAAGCACTGGGTGTTCGACATGGACGGCACGCTGACCGTCGCTGTGCATGATTTTGCGGCGATTCGCGTGGCGCTGGCGATTCCGCCGGAGGACGACATCCTCACTCATCTTGCGGCATTGCCGGCGGATGAGGCAGCGGCGAAACATGCCTGGTTGCTGGAGCACGAGCGCGATCTGGCGCTGGGTTCGACCCCGGCCACCGGCGCGGTGGAACTGGTGCGCGATCTGCATGCGCGCGGTTACCGCCTCGGCATTCTGACGCGCAATGCGCGAGAACTGGCGCATGTGACGCTGGAGGCGATTGGATTGGCTGACTGCTTCGCGGTGGAAGATGTGTTGGGCCGTGATGAAGCACCGCCGAAGCCGCATCCGGGTGGGTTGCTGAAGCTGGCAGACGCTTGGGAAGTGCCGGCGAGCGCGATGGTGATGGTCGGTGATTACCGTTTTGATCTGGATTGCGGGCGGGCGGCGGGCGCGCGCACGGTGTTGGTGAATCTGCCGGATAACCCGTGGCCGGAGCTGACGGATTGGCATGCGAAGGATTGTGTCGAGTTGCGGCGGATGCTGCTGGCCTGAAATCTTGGGTGCTTTAGCGGGCCTCATCGCGAGCAGGCTCACTCCTACAATTGGAATGCGTTCCCCTGTAGGAGTGAGCCTGCTCGCGATGGCGTCAGATCAATCAGCACAAAACTTATTCGAACAACGCCTTCTGCCCCTCCGGCGAGGTCAGCATTCCATCGCCGTTATGCCCAACCCCGGGCACTTCAACCAGCCGCTGATTCACCCCTTCCGGATGCCGACGGAGCAAATAGCCAAAGTAAAACTTGCCACGCTCCAGGCGATACGCACCCTGCGCCTCGGCTTCACAACCCTTGTCCAGCGCCGGATGCTTGGGGTCGGTGTCCTGCTGCCCAAGCAGATAAATCACCTCGCGTTTGATGTAACTGCTCTCAAGCTGCAACGGCGTTTGCCCACCGGCATACACCGGCGCGTCTGACAAACCGTACTTCCAGCGATTGAAACCCGCGCACTTGGCGTGATCGAACGCCACCGGCCGTTGTTCATTGAAGTAGGCATAAGAAGACGGATTGGCCACGACATAGCGCAAGCGAATACCGTTGGCTTTCAGCGCAGGCTGGTCCTTGGCGAGCAGGGCATAGCGCTGCACCACCTGGCCGCCGCCAGAGTGGCCGAAGATCACGATCTGCTTCACGTCCGGAAACTGTTTGCGATCGCTGATCCGTCCAACGATCTCATCGAGCGCGGCATAGGAACTCAACGGATTCGGCCCTGTGGATAAGCCGCCGCCCATCCACTCGTTGCCTTGCCAGCGCAGCAACGTGGCGGGAAGCGAGTACAGCGCGACATCACTTTCATTGAGGAACTGTGGCGCAATCACCAGCGTGTGGGCACTTTGTCCTGCCAGTTCGGCGGCGCTCTCGGCGCTTTTGCGATAGGTTTCCGCGTTGCGCAAGCGGCCATGAATGACGATCAGCACGCGCTCGATTTTCTCCGGTGCGGGGCCGATGCCCACCGCCATTTCCCCGGCCTTGAGTTGCAAACGACCGGGGCTGATCGCATCGACACCGGCAGCTTGCGCGGTGCTGCCAACGATCAGTAACGCCAAAAGCCATTTATGCATTTACAGGTTTTTCGCCGCGAAGGTGTCGCACTGGCCGACCTGGCCCTGCGCGAATCCGGTTTTGAACCAGCGCACCCTTTGCGCCGACGTACCGTGGGTAAACGAGTCCGGCACCACACGGCCCTGACCCTGTTGCTGCAGACGATCATCACCGATGGCGTTGGCCGCGTTCAAGGCTTCTTCGATGTCGCCCGGTTCCAGCCAGTTCAAACGCTTCTGCGCACTGTAGGCCCAGACGCCAGCGAGGCAGTCGGCCTGCAGTTCCTGACGCACCAGCAAACCGCCGTCGCCTTCCATTTGCCGACCTTGCTGGCGGGCTGTCTGAATTTTCGCCGAGACGCCAAGAAGTGTCTGCACATGGTGTCCGACTTCATGCGCGATGACGTAGGCCTGAGCGAAGTCGCCGGCAGCCTTGAAGCGTTGCGACATTTCCTGGAAGAACGCCATGTCCAGATAGACCTTCTGGTCGGCGGGGCAATAGAAAGGGCCGGTGGCCGAGGTGGCCAGACCGCAGGCGGAATTGACCCGATTGCTGAACAGCACCAGCGTCGGGTCCTTATATTGGCGACCAGCCTGTTGGAAAATTGCGCCCCAGGTGTCTTCGGTATCGCCGAGGATCGAGCGGACGAATTCGGCCTGTTCATCGTTCGCCGGCGGGGCCTGACGGGTTTGCGAGGTAGGCGCCGCTTGTTGTGTGGATTGCCCGGCGAGCTGACCGAGGATCTGCATTGGGTCCTGTCCGGTGATCCAGCCGATACCGACGATCAGCAGGATGGCCCCCAGGCTCAGGCCTTTGCCGCCGCCGAAGCGCATGCCGCCGCCACCGCCGGCATCATCACCACGGGCATCGACGACGTTGTCACTGCGTCGGCCTTTTTTCCATAGCATGTGGGAATCCTCTGTGTGTATCGGGTGGTGATGAGTGTTGCTGTTGTGTGAGTGTGGCGCCAGTCCGGTCGTCCGTCTATTGGCCACATGCAAACAGGCCCGGCCTCGTGTTGACGAGGTCGGGCCTGTTATTGACGGTCTGGCGCGCGGCAAATTCAACTCCGCTCAGGATTTCTATCGCTGGATTATCAATCAGCGATCAAACGCATCCCACTGCGGTGCGAAATCCGGGCTGACCTGGCGTTGATTTTTCGGCAGTGCGCCAATCAATGCGCGGTCTTCATCGTCGAGTTCGACCTTGAGCGATTCGAGGTTGGCCAGTTGATTGGCGCGGCTGCTGGCCTTGGGAATCGCCGCGACGTTGGGTTGATCGAGCAACCATTTCAATGCGACCTGAGTCGGCAGCACGCCGTGCTTTTTGGCGATCTGTTGAATCTGCGGAATGTCCGAGACCTTGTTGCGCGCCAGCGGCGTGTAGGCCGTCAGAGCCATGTCGTGTTGACGGGCGTAGTCGAGCAGGGCGTTTTGGCCGAGCAGGACGTGGTATTCAACCTGAATCGCTGACAGAGCGATGCCGTAGTCCTCGACGACTTTGCGCAGCAACGGCAGCGGAAAATTCGCTACGCCGATGTTGCGCGCCAGGCCTTGCTCCTTGAACGAGGCCAACGTGGCGAGGGTGCTTGGCAAATCCCAGTCGGTGGTCGGCCAGTGGATCATGAACAGGTCGACGTAGTCACTGCACAAGGCTGTGAGGCTGCGGTCCATGGAATGGCGCATCGCGTCGGGTTGCAACTGATCCCACCAGACCTTGGTGGTGACGTGAATCTGCTCGCGCGGTGTCGGTGTATTCGCCAGTGCTTGTCCGACCGCGTCTTCGTTGTTGTAGGCCGCTGCCGTGTCGATGTGTCGATAACCCAGTTCCAGTGCTTGCTCCACGGCGCGAGTGCATTCGTCGCCGAGCATTGGCCAGGTGCCGAGGCCGAGTTTCGGCATGTTCAAACCTTGGGCATTAACGATGTGCTGCATGGTCGATCTCCTGTTCGAAAGCAGTCATGCCGGCAATGTGCCGGGCGGCGATGTAACCGAAAGTCAGCGCGGGGCCGATGTTGATACCGCCCGCCGGGTAGTGGCCGCCCATGATGCTGGCCATGTCGCCACCGGCTGCGTAGAGGCCGGCGATGGGCTGTTGGTGGGCGTCCAGCACTTGCGCGTGGCGGTTGACCTTGAGTCCGGCGAACGTGCCAAAGCAGCCCGGCTGGACTTTCACGGCGTAGAACGGGCCGGTGTCTATTGGGGCAACGCAGGGGTTGGGAAGGTTCGCCGGATCACCCTGTTTGCGGTTGTAGGGTGTTGCGCCGCGACCGAACAACGGGTCTTCGCCGTGACGGGCATGGCGGTTGTAGTTATCCACAGTCTGGCGCAAGCCGCTCGGGTCGATGCCGCAGGCGAGGGCCAATTCTTCAACGGTGTTACCAGTTTTCAGATAGCCGCTGCGGATAAATTCTGACACTGGCAGCGGAAATGGCCGCGATATACCCAGACCATAACGCCGTTGAAAGGCATGGGTGCAGATCAGCCAGGAGGCGACCTCTTCACCTTCCGGCGCAGCAGCCACCATGGCGCTGACATAGTCGAAATAACCGTTGGCTTCGTTGACGAAGCGCTGGCCGTTACACAGCACGCCGATGATCCCGGGTTTGCCGCGCTCGATGATGTGTGGGAAGTGGCCGGTGCTGCCGTCGGAATGTGGCACTTGCGATACCGGCGCCCACGCCACGGGCGAGGCCACGTCAGTATTGACCCGTGCACCGACGCTTTCGCCCAGGCGCAAACCATCGCCATTGACGGCCAGCGGTGGCAGCGCCCAATGCTCGTGACCGGTCGGCGTACGCGGGAACAAGTTTTTGCGCCGCTCGATGTCATTGGCAAAACCACCCGCGGCGAGTACTACGGCTTTGCGTGCATGAATGCGGATCGGGCCCTTGCGGGTGTTGACCAGCGCGCCCGAGACGCGCGAGCCATCACGCAGCAATGCCGTTACAGGCGCCGATTCCCAGAGCAGGACGCCAAGGTCTTCGGCGGACTTCGCCAGTCTTGCCACCAGCGCCACGCCGTTGACCAGTTGCATCGCCCGGCCATGCACGGCGAGATCAAGCAGATGCCGAGTAAAGCGCCAGGTCACATGCCATGCCGCTTTCAACGAGCGCGTCAGATTGAGGAATGCCGACAGATCCGCCCCGGCCATGATCGGCATGCCCATGAAGGACGTTTCGCGCATGGTGGTACGAAGACGCTTGAGCAGGCGTCCGACTTTGCGTCCGTCATAGGGCGCAGCGATGACCGAGCGGCCACCAGTGCCAGCGCCCGGCGTGTCGCCATGAATGTCGGCAATGGCGTTGCCATCAGCAAATTGCAGGGCGGTGTGCTGCTCGAAAAACGCGACCATGCGCGGCCCCGCTTCAAGGAAGGCGTCGATCATCGCCGGGTCAAAGTGCTCGCCCAGTTCATGGCGCAAATAGGTGCGCGGTTGTTCGATGTCTTCGACGATCCCGGCCCGACGGGCCAGCGGATTGCACGGCACCCACGCCCAACCACCGGACCATGCGGTGGCGCCGCCGAACACCGGATCCTTTTCGACGACGATGACTTTCAAGCCATGCCACGCGGCGGTGACGGCGGCCGACAACCCGGCGGCGCCAGAACCGACGACCAATACGTCGCAGTCGATATCAGGGAGTTCGGCAGACATGAAAGCAACGCTCCAGCGATCAATTATTTTTGGAATTTGATTCCAGAAAATAACCAGTGCTGGCGTAGCACGACAAGCCTTGATTCAACAAAGGGGGCGGTTATCGAACAACCGGTTCCAGATTTCGCTTTACCGCGGATGTCTTCTAGAATCCGCAAAATTTCCTTTGGATATCCCCATGGCCGGCAGTCAAATCGAACGGGTTTTCAGTGTGCTGGAAACCCTTACCAGTGATCCGCGCGGGCTGCCGATGCAGACGCTGGCCGAGCAACTGGATATCCCCAAAAGCGCGACGCACCGCTTGCTCGCCGAGCTGATTCGCCTGGGCTACGTACGGCAGAACGCGGAAACCTTGCGATATCACCTGTCGACCAAACTGGTGGCGATGGGCTTCCAGTATTTGTCGAGCAGCGGCGCCGATATCGTCCAGCCGGTGCTTGATCGACTGGCGCAGGAAACCGGCGAACTGGTGCGTTTGGGCGTGATCGATGGCGAGCGGCAGACGTGGATTGCCAAGGCACAAGGCGCGCGCAGCGGTCTGCGTTATGACCCGGACATGGGCCGCGACGCGCCGCTGTTCTACACCGCGTCCGGGCATGCGTGGCTGGCGTGCATGAGCGATGCCGAGGCGTTGTCGATGGTTGAACGACAGGCGGCAGAGGTGCCAATGGGCGTCGGGCCGAATGCGCCGCGCTCCAATATCGAGTTGCTGGAACGGCTGCGTCTGGCTCGCGAGCAGGGCTATGCCTGTGTCGAAGAGAGTTCGGCAGTGGGGACTTCGGCGATTGCGGCGGTGGTGAGGCATCCAACGGATGGGCGGGTGATCGGCGTGCTCAGTATCGCCGGGCCCAGTGCGCGGATGCCGGGGGCGCGCTTGCATGAACTGGCGCCGCTGTTACTGACCTTCACCGAAGAGTTATCAGCAGCAAGCCTGGCCTCAGAGCTGTTTATCTAATCCGAATTCACGCAGTGCCCTTGTAGGAGTGAGCCTGCTCGCGATCGCGGTGTATCAGCTGGCATTAATGTTGGCGACACACGGTGATCGCGAGCAGGCTCACTCCTACAGGGGATTTTTGTTATCCACGAAGTTGTGCGGTGTTCGCACGGTTTTAGGATGGATGGGTGTTTGATTCTGGAACACGGTTCTAAATTGTTTGTGGAGTGTTATTCCGAGAACAATCACAAGAGGACCGCACCTTGAATTCGCCCCTTCGAATCGCCCTGATCGGCGCCGGCAATATGGGCCAGCAACATTATCGGCATCTGCAAACCCTCAGCGAAGCGACGCTGTGCGCAGTGGCTGATCCCGGGCCGCAAGCCGCAGCGCTTGCGGCTGAATGGGGCGTCAGGCATTTCGCCGATCATCGTCAGATGCTTGAGCTCATCCGGCCAGACGCGGTCATCGTCGCCAATCCTAATAATCAACATGTCAGCACCGCGCTCGATTGCCTGGCGGCGGGTGTGCCGGTGTTGCTGGAAAAACCGGTAGGCGTGCATCTGGATGAAGTGCGCGAACTGGTGGCAGCGGTCAAACGCAGCGGCGTGCCGGTGCTGGTCGGCCATCATCGGCGCCACAATCCGCTGATCGTTCGCGCTCATGAATTAGTGCAGAGCGGGGCGCTCGGGCGGCTGACCACTGTGACCGCACTGTTCCAGTTGCGCAAACCCGACAGTTACTTCGAGATCCCGTGGCGCCGCGAACCGGGCGCCGGGATGTTGCTGACCAATCTGATTCACGACCTCGACCTGCTACGGCATCTGTGCGGTGAAGTGCGCTCGGTGCAAGCGATTATCGACAACGCCGTACGCGGTTTCGCCAATGAAGACAGCGCGGCGGTGTTGCTGCAATTCGAAGGTGGCACCTTGGGAACCCTGAGCGGGTCCGATGCAGTGGCGGCGCCGTGGAGTTGGGAGCTGGGTTCCGGTGAGAACCCGGTGTATCCGCGCCAGGCCGATCAGCCCTGTTATCTGCTGGCCGGGACCGCTGGCGCTTTGAGCATTCCGCAACTCAGGCGTTGGTATTACGCCGCTGATCAGGTCGACGCCGGTTGGCATGAACCGTTGTTGATGGTCGAAGAATCCTACAGCGGTGACGACGCTTTACGCTTGCAGTTACAGCATTTCGTACGTGTGGCGCGGCGTGAAGTCGAGCCGCTGGTGAGTGCGGTCGACGCTGCGCGCACTTTGGCGCTGATCGAAGCGATCCGCGAGGCCGCCGTCACCGGCCATGCCTGCGCCCCTGCACTGGTCGAGGCCTGAACATGAGTAAACGAATCCTCTCATTGGCCAGCCTTACCGTGCTGGAGTTATCGCCGCCGCAAATGGTCGAAGTGGCCGCGCGCGCCGGTTACAGTCATGTCGGCTTGCGTCTGGAACCGGCGACGCCCGAGGAGCATCATTTCCCGTTGGTCGCCAATGCTGATTTGCGCCGTCAGACTTTGCAGCGCCTGCGCGATACCGGCATCCGTGTGCTCGACGTGGAAATCCTGCGTTTAAAACCGCAGACCGTCGTCGCCGATTTCGAGAAACTTCTGACAGTGGGCGCGGAATTTGGCGCCACGGAATTACTCGTCGCCGGTAACGATCCTGACGAGCAGCGGCTTACCGATAACTTTTCGGTGCTTTGCGATCTGGCCAAGCCTTACGGCTTGCACCCGCATCTGGAGTTCATGCCCTGGACCGATGCGCGCAATCTTGAGCAAGCGCTGCGAATTGTCGGAAACGCTGATCGGGAAAACGCTGCGGTGCTGGTTGATGCATTCCACTTTGATCGTTCGGCTTCAAGGCTTGAGGATCTGCAAACAGTGTCGCCGTCGAGGCTGCGCTATGCACAATTATGTGATGTGGCGGGGCCGAGACCGTCAGACATGGCCGAGATCTTGCGTCAGGCGCGCAACGAGCGGCGGTTTCCCGGCGAGGGCGATTGCGATCTGCTCGGGTTGTTGAAAGCGCTGCCGACTAATATTCCACTGAGTCTGGAAATTCCCACGGTGAAATTGCTCGAGCAGGGCGTAAGCGGATTAGAGCGAGCGCAGATGGCGATCGACAGAACCCGGGAATTATTGGCGCGGCTTTAAGCGGTGCTGCGCACCTATCGTGGGCAAGCCCGCTGCCACAGTGACCGTGTTGTTCCTGTGGCGGCGCGACTTTCCTGCGAAGGTTTTTGATCTTTTTGGCAACACAAGGAAATCCAATGACCGTCAGCACCCCGCTCTCCGGAGTCAACCAACCCTTCAAGGGGATCTTGCTGATTGTCGTGGCAACCTTCCTGTTTTCCAGTCACGACGCGTTGTCGAAATACCTGTCCGGTTTCTATCCGATCGTGATGGTGGTCTGGGCACGTTATCTGGTGCACACACTGCTGATGGCGGGGATTTTTCTGCCGCAGTCCGGGTTGCGCGTCCTGCGCACCAAGAAGCCTTTGTGGCAGTTGACCCGAGCACTTTGCCTGCTCGGCACCAGCCTGTTTTTCACCACGGCGCTGCTGTACATCCCGTTGGCGGAGGCCACCGCAGTCAACTTTCTCGCGCCGGTTTTGGTGACGGCATTATCAGTGCCACTGCTCAAGGAACGAGTGACACGCGGACAATGGATCGCGGTGATCTGCGGCTTTATCGGTGTGCTGATCATCGTCCATCCCGGCGGTGAGTTGTTCACACCGGCGGTGTTGCTGCCGTTCTGTTCGGCGCTGTTTTTCTGCTTCTATCAATTGCTCACGCGCAAGCTTGCTGAAGTCGATAGCCCGACCACCAGCAACTTCTTCGCCGGGTTGTGCAACACGCTGGTGATGAGTGCGCTGGTGCCGTTCTTCTGGCAGGTGCCGACGCTGACCCACGCCGGGCTGATGCTGGCGCTGGGCAGTTGCGGGATGACTGCGCATTTGTTTCTGACCCAAGCATTCCGCCATGCCGCACCGGCGCTGCTGGCGCCGTTCGGTTATTGCCAGATCGTGTTTGCCGGGTTGTTGGGTTGGCTGCTGTTCAATCACACGCCGAGTCTGCTGACGGTGATCGGCATTGCGGTGATCTGTTGCAGCGGACTGGCGGCAGCGTGGCAGCAGAGCCGCCGCTGAGTAGGTTACGCAAAACCTTGTAGGAGTGAGCCTGCTCGCGATGGCGGTGTGTCAGTCGATGAAGTTATTGACTGACACTAAGCCATCGCGAGCAGGCTCACTCCTACAGGTAGCGTTGTGTAGGCAGGTTATTCGGTGATGGTCGGAATCTTGCGCGGTGCCATGAAGTACATCCACGTCAGCGCAATGAAATACATCGCCGGAATCAGCGTGAACAACACGGTGTAGTTGTTGTTGGTGACGGTGAGGATGTGGCCGACGATCTGGGTCATGAACATCCCGCCGATCGCTGCGCACATGCCACCGAAACCGAACACCGTGCTCATCATGTGCTTGGGTGTGTAGTCCATCACCAGGCTCCAGATGTTCGCCGTCCAGGCCTGATGCGCGCCGATCGCCAGGGAAATCGCCGCCACCGCCACCCACAGATTGGCTGAACCGGCCGCCATGACCACACCGATGATGCAGCAGGCAAACAGGAACATCGACAGCAGCCGCGCCTTGATCGAGTTCATCCCGCGACCGATCAGGAACGAAGACAGAATCCCGCCGCCGACGCTGCCGAAGTCAGCCGTGACGTAGATGATGATCAGCGGAATGCCCATCTGGGTGACGTTGATGCCCAGGTTGTATTGCTGATTGAGAAACGGCGGCAGCCAATACAGGTAGAACCAGAACACCGGCGCGGTCAGCGAGTAGGCGAGGGCGAAGGCCCAGGTACCGCGCATCCGCAGAATCTTCGAGAACGGTACGCGGGCCTGTTCCGGTTCGACTTCTTGCTGGATGTAGTCCAGTTCGGACTGTTTGACGCTCGGGTGATCTTCCGGGTTGAAGTACTTCAAGCCCCAGAACAGCAACCAGATCCCGCCGAGTGCCGACATGCACAGGAACGCCGCTTGCCAGCCCCAGACGTGCAGGACCAGTGGCAGCAGCATCGGCGTGAACATCGCACCGACGTTGGTGCCGGCGTTGAAGATGCCGGTGGCAACCGCACGTTCGCCGGCCGGGAACCACAGGCGCGTGGTTTTCACGCAGGCCGGGTAGTTCGCCGCTTCAGTCAGACCGAGGATGAACCGGCAGACCATGAAACCAACAGCCGAAGTCGCCAGGCCGTGGGCACCAGTGGCCAGGCTCCAGAGCAGCACGGCGCAGAAGAACACGCGTTTGACGCCGACTCGGTCGATCAAGCGCCCCTGCAGGACGAAACCGATCGCGTAGCCGACCTGAAACCAGAAGTTGATGTTGGCGTAATCCATCGCCGTCCAG